>Ga0308009_10000004_pt1 | contig 309428 bp, 298 predicted proteins | sample Neamet127_FD_203134 | JGI IMG/M metagenome (GOLD analysis project Ga0308009, IMG submission 203134) | Marine microbial communities from water near the shore, Antarctic Ocean - #127 | ecosystem: Environmental > Aquatic > Marine > Unclassified | place: Southern Ocean | collected 2014-07-24 | reverse complement strand
AAGCTGCGGCTTCTTTGCGCCCAATTGGGCATCATGATCGGGCAACTCTTAAGTGCGACACGTGAACAAACCGCTGCACTCAAACTGCGGACCGTCTGAAATGTGAGTTTCTCAGGGACGACTATTTAATTTTAAAATTCATTCATCCCTTTACGCGGAACAAAAAACTTGTGAAGCATCATTTCGCACATTTCCTCCCGGGATAATGGTTCGATCCCCTCCGGGCAGACCACCATCGCACTGTCTTTCTGTGACCTCACAGCGGGACTGCGCCCACGGGGAAAGGAAACACCATGACCGTCCATATCGTCAGGCTGGGCACGCCCCGCAGCGCCGATGAAGGCTTGCGCATAGGCACGGTCCGGCGGCCGCCGCGCGGCGTGCCCAAGGCCGAGTTTGCGTCCCAGGACTGGTACGACGTCTGGTACCCGAACCTGGCACCCAGCGTGGAGACCATGAAACTGGGCCAGTCGGTCGACACCGACAAGGACTGGGCCGCCTTCAGCAAAAAATACCGCACCGAGATGGGCGAGCCCGAGGCCAGCCGCAACCTGGACCTGCTGGCGGCACTCTCGCACCAGTCCAATTTTGCGGTCGGCTGTTATTGCGAAAACGAGGCGCGTTGCCACCGCTCCTTGCTGCGGGATTTGCTCAAGGAACGCGGCGCGCTGATCGGCTGACGCAACAAACAAGCCCCGGAGCGCTTGACGCTGTCGGGGCTTGTTGCTTCAGGCTGGAGCCGAAATGCCGGTCAAAGCTTGACGTATTCGTACTCGACCGCATTGGCATTGATGCCGCGGTCCGGCGGCGCAATCCAGCCGGCCATCTTGCCCGGCTCGGTGACGCGCTGCATCAGGCTGTGGATGAAGGTCTTGTCTTCGTCGGTCGGCAGCCAGGCGTCTTTTTTGGCGTTGAACTCGGCTTCGCTGAGCGGATGGCCCTGCGGGTCGGTGTGCGCACCGGCCCAGGCGCCAACGCTGCGGCGGAAACGCGTGTTGGGCAGGCTCAGTTCGAAGTCCACGCCCGCGCGTTTGATCGCCATATTCCAGCGTGTCACGCCAACGTTGCAGTCTTTCACGTATTCCAGGCGCGTGATTTCGTTCATGCCGTTGCGTGTCGAGATCGTCTCGTTCTTCAAGCCACCCTTGCCGTCCGGCACCTGGATGGTCATTTCGCTGTCGCGTTCGACGTGGTCGGCGAACTTGGCTTCATCGGGCCGGCCCTTGATGCCGTTGCTGAAGTAGTTGGCGGCGTTGGACGAAGCTTCCGAGCCGAACAGGTCCAGCGAGGAGGTGAACCAGAAGTTCATGAATTTCTGGATGGTCGGCAGGTCGATCACGCCGGCCTTGCGCAGGGTGTCGACGTTGTCGGTGTCCAGTTCCTTCATGACTTCCAGCGTGCGCTTGATCACGCGGCCAATGCCGGTCTCGCCGACAAACATGTGGTGGGCTTCTTCGGTCAGCATGAAACGTGTGGTGCGCGCCAGCGGGTCGAAGGCGCTCTCGGCAAAGGACTTGAGCTGGAACTTGCCGTCACGGTCGGTGAAGTAGGTGAACATGAAAAAGCTCAGCCAGTTGTCCATGGGCTCGTTGAAGGTGCCCAGGATGCGCGGCTTGTCGGCGTCGCCGCTGTGGCGGGTCAAGAGTTCTTCGGCTTCCTCGCGGCCGTCACGGCCAAAGTGCGCATGCAGCAGGTAAACCATGGCCCACAGGTGCCTGCCCTCTTCCACGTTGACCTGGAACAGGTTGCGCAGGTCATACAGCGAAGGCGCAGTGTGGCCCAGCAGGCGCTGCTGCTCGACCGAGGCCGGCTCGGTGTCGCCCTGGGTCACGATCAGGCGCCGGAAGGCGCTGCGGTACTCGCCCGGCACTTCCTGCCAGACTTCTTCACCCATGTGGTCGCCAAAACCGATCTTGCGGTTTTCTTCCTTGTCGGCCAGGAAGATGCCCCAGCGGTAGTCGGGCATCGGCGTGTAGCCGTAGCTGGCCCAGCCGGAAGCATCGACGCCGATGGCGGTGCGCAGGTAGACCTCTTTGGCGTTGAAGTCGCTCGGGCCCATCTCGTCCCACCAGCTCATGAAGGCCGGCTGCCAGTGCTCGAGGGCACGCTGCAGCTGGCGGTTTTCGCCGAGGTTGACATTGTTGGGGATCAGGGCTTGCAGGTCAATGTTGCTCATGGTGTTTCCTTGGTGGGTTTGTCATTGCGGACTCGATCCGCAATCCACGTCACGCGGCCCGCTGGCCGGCGAAGCATGGATGCCGGATCAGGTCCGGCATGACAGAAAAATGGGTCTTCTTAAATCCGCTTCCAGTCAAATTTGGCTTTTTTGCCTGTTCCAAACAACTTGAGCGCACCGTCTTCACCCACCGCATTGGGGCGAATGAAAATCCAGTTCTGCCAGGCCGAGAGGCGGCCGAACACACGCGTCTCCATGGTTTCCTTGCCGGGAAAACGCAGCGAGGCTTCCATGCCGGTCATGGCGTCGGGCGACATGGAGGCGCGCTCTTCCAGCATGATGCGGATCTCGTCTTCCCAGTCGATGTCGTCGGGGGTCAGCGTCACCAGGCCAAATTCGAGCGCTTGGTCGGCGCGCAGTTGGCTGTCGCCGAGTTTTTCGAGCTGGCTGATGGTGGCCGCGTCTTCGCAGAAACGCGTCTGCAGCCGGGTCAGGCCATTGACCGCAGGAAACCAGCCGAAGTTGGCCGGGCTCAGCTGCAGCGCGGGCGCGGCATCGGGCGAATCCGGCAGGTCCAGCATGTAGATGCGGTCGCAGGCCAGCGCCAGTTCGTAAAAGGTGCCGGCAAAACACGAGCCGGCATCGACCAGCGCGATCAGCGACCGGCTGGTCACGTCGATGCGCGCCAGGGTCCGGCGCAAGGCGCCCGTGGTTTCTTTCACCAGCCAGTGGTCCTTGAGTTTGGCCAGCACCTCGTCCATACGCATCACCTGGCCGGCGTCGCCCATGGTCTTGATGACCCAGGTGCCGACTTCGAGTTCATTGGTGCGCAGGTTCAGGATGGCGTCGTCGAGTTCGCGCTGCAGCTTCAGCGGGTACCAGTTGGCGCCGGCGGCCTCAATCGTTTCCAGTGTGGACTCGATCGCGGCAGACGGCGCTTTCACCGTGATGGTGGCGATGCGGGTGGCGCGGTCCACCTGGGCATCGACCACGCTGTAGTGGTAACCGGCATCGTCGATCAGCACCTTGAGCGCCGTCAGTTCAATACCTTTTGAGCCCGCAGCCCTCGTGGAACGTGCGCGGAGCGCTTCAATTTCAGTAGCAAGCAAGGCGCCGAACTGCTGCGGTTTGGCAAACGCGTCGATCAGTTTCCAGTCTTTCGCGCGGTCGGCGCGCACGCCTTCAGAGGTGGTGCAGAAGATGTCGGCGAGGTCGCGGCGCACCTTGCGCTTGTCGGTGACACGGGTCAGGCCGCCGGTGCCCGGCAACACGCCGAGCAGCGGCACCTCGGGCAGGCTCACCGTGCTGGAGCGGTCGTCGACCATCACGATGCGGTCGCAGGCCAAAGCCAGCTCGTAGCCGCCGCCGGCGCAGGCGCCGGTGACCGCCGCGATGGACTTCAGCCCGTCATGGCGCGAGGAGTCTTCCAGGCCGTTGCGGGTCTCGTTGGTGAACTTGCAGAAGTTGACCTTCCAGCCGTGGGTGGACAGGCCCAGCATGTAGATGTTGGCGCCCGAGCACCAGATCTTTTCCTTGCCGGACTCGAACACCACCACCTTGACGGAAGGGTGTTCGAAACGGATGCGGTTGATCGCATCGTGCAGCTCGATGTCCACCCCCAGGTCGTAGCTGTTGAGCTTGAGCTTGTAGCCGGGCTTGATGCCGCCGTCCTCGTTGATGTCGAGCTTGAGGCGGGCCACATCGCCCTCCACGCTCAGGCTCCAGTGCTGGTACTTGGTGGGATGCGTGGCAAAGCTCACGAGCTCGCGCTCCTGGCCTTCAATCACCTGCTTGAACAACAGCGGTTCGGTCATGGCATTCATGGGGGGTATCTCCTTGTGTAATCGTTCAGGCCCGTTCGGCAGGCTCAGTCGCAACGGTGGATGCGGGAACCGAGCGCTTGAGGTCGCCCAGGCTTTGCTTGAGGGTGCGGGCCGCGGTGTCCACCACGGCATCGGCACGGGCATACAGCGCTTCGCGGCTGGCCAGGATGCGGCGCAGGTCTTCCATGGCTTCGCTGGTCGCGCCGCGGGTGCTGTCGAAAGGCCGCATGTCGCCCTGGGCCACCACGCGGGCCATGTGTTCTTCCGGGCTGGCCTTGAGCCAGACGCAATAAAAGCGGCTTTGCAGCAGGTCGAAGGTTTCGCGTTCGCTGACGATGCTGCCGCCGGTGGTCATGACGACGCCGCCGGCATGGTCCTCGGCAATGCGGAACAAGGCGCGGCGCTCGTAGCGGCGGTAACCGGCCTGCCCGTGCAGCAGCAAAATTTCATTCATGCTGGTGCCGGCTTCGCGCTCGATCTCGCGGTCCAGCTCGATAAACGGCACGCCGCGCTCATTGGCCAGTTGCAGGCCGAGGGTCGATTTGCCGGCCCCGCGCAGGCCGATCAGCGCAATCCGCGCCTCGCGTCCCGAAGATTCACTCAACCCGAAAGTGCCGCCCAGCAGCGCATAGGCCTGGTCCAGCTGCGTGTCGTCGAGCCGGCCCAGCAGGCCCTGGACCCGGGCCAGCGCCGGGCGCGGCGCATCCTGCATCAGGTCGAGAATGGAAATGTTCAGCGCGCGGGCGGCGGCTTCCAGCGAGTTGATCGAGACATTGCCCTTGCCGCTTTCGACGTCGGCCAGGAAACGCTCGCTCAGGCCGGAATCGGTGGCCAGCGCCTTGCGCGTCATGCCGCGGCGTGCGCGCCAGGCGCGTACCCGGGCGCCCAGTTCGGCGAGGGTGGCCTTGGCTTCGAATTCAGACATGACTTGCATCGGACACCACTTTTTATGAAAAGTATTTGCGCTGGATCAAGATTGCAGTATACTTCACATTAATTAATCGTCAAGCAGTTTATTGCATCTTTTTTGGAGACCCTGAATGAAACTCAAAATTCTGGTGGGCACCATGACCAGCACGGCCGACTATGTGGCGCAGGCGATCCAGATGGATTGCGCCGACCTGGTCGCGGATATCGAGGTGCAGCTGATGGACGGCCTGGACATCAGCGTGTTCGATACAGCTGCTGAAGAAGATGCGGTATATCTCATCTGCACCTCCACCTATGGCCAGGGCGATGTGCCCGACAACGCCCGCGCGTTGTACGACGCGCTGGACAGCCAACCCAAGTTTCTCGGCCATGTGCGTTACGGCGTGATCGCGCTCGGCGACCGCACTTACCAGCAGACCTTTGCCTTCGGCGGCAAGAAGTTCGACGAACGCCTGCAGGGCCTGGGCGCCCAGCGCATCGGCGAGGTCTGGATCCATGACGCCAGCAGCGGCACCCTGCCCGAGACCGAGGGCGCCGAGTGGTGCCGGCAGTGGCTGACCCAGGTGCTGGCCAGCACCGACAGCACCGCAGCCGCCACCTGAGTTTCAAGCCCTACAAGCCTCCAGCCCATGCTCAGCGGGCGCAGGCAGCTATAAAAAAGAGAGCATCCGGAGACCACGATGAACCTGAGCCGCGCCGACCACAGCAGCACCCCACCCCGGGTGGACATTCCCCGCGACTACAACGCGGCCCATGACCTGCTGGCGCGCAATGCCGGCCGCAGCAGCAAAGTGGCTTTTATCGACGCCGCCAGCGGCGCCACCCTCACTTATGGCGAACTGGACGACCAGGCACACCGCTTTGCCAATGCGCTGCGCGCCCACGGCTTCGCACCCGAAAGCCGCATCCTGCTGGCGATGCTGGACACGCCCGAATGGCCGGTGGCCTTTCTCGGCTGCATCCTGGCCGGCGTGGTGCCGGTGGCGGCCAACACCCTGCTGACGACCAAGGACTTCGACTTCATGCTGCGCGACTCGCGCGCCCAGGGACTGATCGTGTCCAAGGCCCTGCTGCCGGCCTTCGAGCCATTGATCGGCCAGATCCCCACGCTGCGCACGGTGTTCACGGCCGGCGATAATTCAGCATCGGATACCGCGCTGGCCCATATGATACGTGCGCAGGCAGCTACCAAAACCATAGCGCCGACCTGCGCCGACGATGCCTGCTTCTGGCTCTATTCGAGCGGCTCCACCGGCACCCCCAAGGGCACGGTGCACCTGCACAGCCATTTGATCCAGACCGCCGAGCTGTATGGCCGCGGCGTGCTGGGCATCCAGGAGTCCGACGTCGTCTACTCCGCCGCCAAGCTGTTTTTTGCCTACGGCCTGGGCAACGGCCTGACCTTCCCCATGAGTGTGGGCGCCACCGCCGTGCTGCTGCCGGGCCGCCCCACCACTGCCGAGGTCTTCTCCATCCTGAGAACACACCAGCCGACCATTTTTTACGGCGTGCCCACGCTCTACGCCGCCTTGCTGGCCGACCCGGCGCGACCGCAGAAGTCCGAACTGAAGCTGCGTGTCTGCACCAGCGCCGGTGAAGCCCTGCCCGCAGAGATCGGCAGGAAGTGGACGGCCCAGTACGGCTGCGACATCCTGGACGGCATCGGCTCGACCGAGATGCTGCATATCTTCCTGAGCAACCGGCCCGGCGAGGTGCGTTACGGCAGCACCGGCAAGGCCGTGCCCGGCTACAGCCTGCGCATCGTCGGCGACGACGGCCGCGACTGCGGCATCGGCGAAATTGGCGAACTGCAGATCAACGGCCCGAGTTCGGCCCTGATGTACTGGAACAGCCGTGCCAAGACCAAGGCCACCTTTGCCGGTGACTGGACCCGCAGCGGCGACAAATACACCGTCGATGCCGACGGCTACTACACCTACAGCGGCCGCAGCGACGACATGCTCAAGGTCGGCGGCATTTATGTCTCGCCTTTCGAGGTCGAGGCCTGCCTGATGACGCATCCGGCTGTTCTCGAAGTGGCGGTCATCGGCGTGGCCGACAGCGACGAACTGATCAAGCCCAAGGCCTGCGTGGTGCTCAAAACCGGGCAGTCGGCCAGCGCCGATGAGCTCAAGGCGCATGTCAAGCAGCAACTGGCGCCTTACAAGTACCCCCGCTGGATAGAGTTTGTGGCGGAGCTCCCCAAAACCGCCACCGGCAAGATCCAGCGCTTCAAGCTGCGCCAGGCGCAACACTGAATTGCCGGACGGACCTGCGGGTTGGCAGAGAAATTGCTTTACATATAAACAATTTAATCTTCAATCTCGGGTTTTTCACTAGGGTGTTCCACATGCAGCGCCGTTACCATTGCCAACAGTCCAGCGCTTCCTCTTCCGTCCCAACCAGGAGTTATCCATGACCTCACGTCCTTCCTCACGCCGCTTGATCCTGAGCCAGAGTGCTGCCGTCATCGGCGCGGCATCGACCGGCCTGTTGCTCCCCCAAATAGTGCGGGCGCAATCCAGCAAGGTGCGCGTGGGTTTCATGCTGCCCTATACCGGGACATTTGCGCAGCTCGGCGTGGCGATTGAAAACGGCTTCCGCATGGCCATCGACCAGCAAGGCGGCAAGCTCGGCGGGCGCGAGATCGAATACTTCAAGGTGGATGACGAGTCCGAGCCTTCCAAGGGCATCGAAAACGCCAGCAAGCTGGTGCAGCGCGACAAGGTCGACGTGCTGGTCGGTACCGTGCATTCAGGCGTGCAGATGGGCATCCAGAAAGTTGCGCGCGATTCCGGCGTGTTGAGCCTGATCCCCAACGCCGGCGTCCATGCCGCCACGCGCGGCCTGTGCGCCCCCAACGTCTTCCGCACCTCCTTCAGCAATTCGCAGCCGACACGCGCGCTGGGCCAGGCCATGATGGCCAAGGGCCACAAGAAAGCCGTCTGGATCACCTGGAAATACGCGGCCGGCGACGAAGCCTTCGAAGGCTTCAAGGAAAGCTACACCGCCGCCGGCGGCACCATCGTCAAGGAGTTGGGCCTGCCATTTCCCAACGTCGAGTTCCAGGCGCTGCTCACCGAAATCGCCGCGCTCAAGCCTGATGCCGTGGCCTGTTTCTTCGCCGGTGGCGGCGCGGCCAAGTTCATCCGTGACTACGCCGCGGCCGGCCTGAAGGGCAAGATCCCGCTGTATGGCTCCGGCTTCCTGACCGAAGGTGTGCTCGACGCTGCCGGCCCCGCCGCCGACGGCATCATCACCACCATGCATTACAGCGATTCGCTGGACACGCCGCGCAACAAGGCGTTCCGCACAGCCTATGCAAGCCGTTTCAAGATGCAGCCCGACGTGTACGCAGTTCAAGGCTACGACACCGGCTTGCTGCTGATCCAGGGCGCCAATGCGGTCAAGGGCGACATGGCCAGCAAACCAGCGCTGTACAAGGCGCTGGAGTCTGCCGTCATCGACAGCCCGCGCGGCAAGTGGACCATGAGCAAGTCGCACAACCCGGTGCAGGACATCTACCTGCGCGTCGTCGAGAACAAGGAAAACAAGGTGCTGGGCATCGCCGCCAAAGCCCTCGCCGACTCCGGCGCCGGCTGCAAGATGGCCTGAACCTGTTCGCATGAAAAAATGGGAGGTTCTCGGACCTCCCATTTTTTTGGTACAGAGCTTGCGTGACTAAACGCGCTGGATCAATCTTTTCCCCCGAACCCACAACGCCTCGATGGATCTCGCCAACTTCCTCATCCAGCTGCTCAACAGTGTCCAGTACGGCCTGCTGCTGTTCATGCTGGCCGCCGGACTGACGCTGATCTTCGGCATCATGGGCGTGGTCAACCTTGCGCACGGCAGCTTCTACATGCTGGGCGCCTACCTCGCCTGGTCGCTCAGCGCACAATTCGGCAGCCTGACGCTGGCGATTTTTGGCGGCGCCGTGCTGTCGGCGATTTTCGGGCTGGCCCTCGAATGGCTGCTGTTCCGCCACTTCTACCACCGCGACCACCTCGACCAGGTCTTGCTGACCTTCGGCCTGATCTACATTTTTGAAGAATTGCGCTCCATCCTCTGGGGCGATGATGTGCATGGTGTGCCGATCCCCGAGTTGCTCGGCGCCTCCATCCCGCTGACCGAGAACCTGTCTTACCCGGTGTACCGCCTGTTCATGTCGGCCGTCTGTATTGCACTGGCCGCCGGTCTGTACCTGCTGATCTCCAAAACCCGCCTGGGCATGAAGATCCGTGCCGGGGCCTTCAACCGCGACATGGCCGGCGCGCTGGGCATCAACATCAAGCTGATCCACGCCGTGGTGTTTGCCCTCGGCGTGACGCTGGCCGCGGTCGCCGGCATGATCGCCGCGCCGATTGCCAGCGTCTACCCCAACATGGGCTCGCAGGTGCTGATCATGTGTTTTGTGGTGGTGGTGATAGGCGGCATCGGTTCGGTGCGCGGCGCCATGATCGCCGCGCTGCTGGTCGGCCTGGTCGACACCTTCGGCAAGGTGCTGCTGCCTTCGGTTGCGGGCATGCTGGTTTACATGTTGATGGCCGCGGTACTTTTGTGGAAACCTGAAGGCCTGTTTAAACAATGATCACTCTCGTATCGGTTCGGGCTGAGCTTGTCGAAGCTGCCTTTGCGTCTTGCCCTTCGACAGGCTCAGGGCGAACGGTGGATTGCCAATGAGCGCGGCAAAAGCCAATCTCGAAGTCCTGCCGCGCGGCGTGCAGGTGGCGCTGGCGCTGGGCCTGATCGCACTGGCCGCCTTCCCGTTCACCGGCACCGACTTCTACGTGCAGATGGTCACGCGCATGATGATCATGGCAATTTTTGCGATGAGCCTGGACCTGCTGCAGGGCGTCACCGGCCTGGTGTCGCTGGGCCATGCGGCCTACTTCGGCCTGGCCGGTTATGCACTGGCCTTTCTGATGCCGCAGGGCGAGGCCGTCAGCCTGTGGTGGACCCTGCCGCTGGCGGTGCTGGCCTCCGGGCTGGGCGCACTGATCATCGGTTTTTTTGTCGTCCGCACCCATGGCATCTACTTCATCATGGTGACCATGGCCTTTGCGCAGATGATCTTTTTCCTGTTCTTCGACAACAAGGCGCTGGGCGGCTCGGACGGCTTGTACATCAACTTCAAGCCCGACGTCGCCCTGTTCGGCTGGGTGCCGGCGGCCTGGTGGGACCTGGAAAACAAACGCACGCTTTATTACTTCACGCTGGCCGTGCTGCTGGGGGTGTATGCCTTCCTGCGCCGGCTGCTGTGGAGTCCCTTCGGCCGCACCCTGGCCGGCATACGCGTGAATGAACACCGCATGCGCGCCATGGGTTTTGGCACCTTCCGCTACAAGCTCACGGCCTTCACGCTGGCCGGCGCACTGGCAGGCCTGGCTGGCTACCTGTGGGGCACGCAGACCGGCTACATCAATCCCGAACTCATGGGTTTCCACATGAGCGCACATGCCATCATGATGGTCATCCTGGGCGGCATGGGCAACTTTGCCGGCGCCATCGTCGGCGCTTTTGCCTTCGAGTACCTGCTGCATGTGTTCAAGGACCTGCCGCGCATCGGCAGCGTCAACCTCGGCAAACACTGGCAGCTCTGGATGGGCCTGTTCATCGTGCTGCTGGTGACCTTCGCGCCGCGCGGCATCCTGGGCCTGGTCGAGCGTTTTGGCAAGTCACGGAAGGCCGGCGATGAGTGAGATCGTGCTCTCGGCAAAAAACCTGACCAAGCGCTTCGGCGGCCTCGCCGCCGTCAACGACGTGTCGCTGGAGCTGCTGCGCAACCACATCCATGCGGTGATCGGCCCCAACGGCGCCGGCAAATCCACGCTGACCAACCTGCTCTCCGGTGACCTGCCGCCGACCTCGGGCTCGGTGCAACTGGGCGGCCGGGATGTGACCGGCTGGAACCCCGAAAAAATCTCGCGCCAGGGCCTGGGCCGCAGCTACCAGAAGACCAACATCTTCCTGCCCTTCACGGTTTGGGAAAACGTGCGCCTGGCGGCCCAGTCGCGCCAGCCGCATGCCGCGCGCTGGCTCAGCCGCGCGACCGGTTTTGGAGCGCTCAACGAGCGTGCGGCGAGGGCCATCGCGCTGGCCGGCCTCGAGAACCGGAAAGACGCCATCGCCGGCACCATCAGCCACGGCGAGCAGCGCCAGCTCGAGATTGCCATGACACTGGCGACCGAGCCGCAGGTGCTGCTGCTCGATGAGCCGCTGGCCGGCATGGGTGTGGCCGAAGCCGAGCGCATGGTCGCGCTACTGCTGAGCCTGAAAAAAGACCATGGCATCCTGCTGGTCGAACACGACATGGACGCGGTTTTCACGCTGGCCGACCGGCTGACGGTGATGGTGGATGGCAAGGTGATTGCCAGCGGAACGCCCACGGACATACGCGCCGACGCCGGCGTGCAGGCCGCCTATCTGGGAGAAGAATCGTGAGCCCCCACGCTTGTCACTTCGTGTACTGCGCTGCCCCCCAAGGGGGCCCAAGCCTCCTAGGGGCGGCCCGTCGGAGGCTTGACTGATGGCCGAGTTGCTGATCGATGCCAAAGGCATCCACACCTACTATGGCGCCAGCCATATCCTGCGCGGCATCGATTTTTCGGTCGCGCGCGGCGAAACCATCGGCCTGATGGGACGCAACGGCATGGGAAAAAGCACACTGCTCAAAAGCATCATGGGACTGGTCAGGCCGCGCTCGGGCAGCGTGGCCATCACCGGCAAGGACATGCTGGGCCGTGCACCTTACGAAATCGCGCGCCTGGGCATCGCCTATGTGCCCGAAGGCCGCGGCATCTTCGGCAACCTCAGCGTTCTCGAAAACCTCAAGATGGCCGCACGTCCCGGCACCCGCGGGCAGCGCGACTGGACCTATGAACGTGTGCTCGAGACCTTCCCGCGCCTGCAGGAGCGCCTGGGCCACGGCGGCCAGCAGCTCAGCGGCGGCGAGCAGCAGATGCTGACCATCGGCCGCGCGCTGATGACCAATCCCGACGTGCTGATCCTCGACGAGGCGACCGAGGGGCTGGCGCCGCTGATCGCGCGCGAGATCTGGCGCATCTGCGGCGTGATCCGGGAAACCGGCATCAGCAGCGTGATTGTCGACAAGAACTGGAAACACGTCACGCAGATCACCGACCGCAACATCATCCTCGTCAAGGGGGAGGTCGTGTTTGAAGGCGGCTCCGCAGAGCTGCATGCCCGGCCCGAACTGCTGACGCAATACCTGGGCGTGTGAGCCTGCTCCGGGACGGTCTCCCCGGGAATGACCTGACGCGCCTGCATCGACAAGCCCCCTGTCGCATGGCATCATGACCGCATCCGGACAACGCTCCGGCAACCCGACCGGCTTGTTGACCGTGTCGAACTGAAAGGTCGGATGCATGCGTTGGCCCTGGCAAGTGGATGCCTCCGTCCCGCTGTCGATCCGGGCTCCGGGTGACGGACAAGCGTCGACACGGCGGCAGGTTGCCTGGATGGCGGCGGTGATGGTTCTGGCGTCGGCGCTCGCTGTCGCCGTCGCCCTTTTTTACCTGCGGGGAGAAGCCCTGCGGTCCGGTGAGAAACTGACCCAATCGCTGGCCCAGGTCATCGAGGAACAAACCAGCCGAACCTTCCAGACGGTGGACCAGCGGCTGCAACTGGCAGGCAACAGCCTGCTGGCCATGCAGCGCGAACGCAAGCCCGACCCCGATGTGGTACGGACCATGCTGCAGCAACAGCTCGGCGAACTGCCCTTTGTACGGGCGATCTGGGTACTCGATGCCGAGGGTCGCATTGTTTACGACTCGGACATCGGCAACATCGGCGTCAACCTGCAGGACCGCGAGTATTTCCAGGTCTATCAACAGCGTCCCGCCACCGGTTTCCATGTCAGCGCGGTGGTGCGCAGCCGCACCACCAACACCTGGCTGATCAGCGCCTCGCGTCCGCTGCGCACACCTGGTGGAGCGATTGCCGGTGTCGTCGTGGCCGCGGTGGAGCCTCCCTACTTTGACCGGCTCTGGCGTGCCATCGACCTGGGACCCGGCGGTGAGGTTGCGCTGTTCCGCGATGATGGGGCGCTGATGATGCGCAGCCCGATGGACGACGGCGCCATGGGCAAGACCTTCCCTGACCTGCCGCTGTTTGCGGAGCTCAGGAAAGCGCCCAACGGCATCTACGAAACCGTCAGCAACTTCGACGGCCGCCAGCGGATGATTGCCTACCGGCGCCTGAGCGCCTACCCCACCATGACGGTCATCGTCGGTTCGGAATCCAGCAAAATCCTTGCAGGATGGGCGCGCTTCGCCACTCTGACCAGCCTGATCTGGCTGTTGGCCGCGGCAGGGGTGGGCGTGATGTGTGCCCTGTTCTACCGGCAATCCCGCCAGCGCGAACAGACCGAACTGCGCTTCGGTGAGCTGGCCCAGGCCATGCCGCAAATCGTGTTCATCACCGACGCCCGCGGCCACATGGCTTTCGTCAACGACCAGTGGACCCACGTCACCGGGCAGCCGGCGGAAGCAGCGAGGAACAGCGGCTGGTTCATGCGCGTCCATCCGGACGACCTGGAGCGGACAGCGGACGATTTCCGCGATGCCATCGAAAGTGCGCAGAGCATGCACAACGAGCACCGCCTGCTTTACGCCGACGGGAGCTACCGCTGGCAGCTGGCGCGGGTCATTCCCAACCGTGACGCGCAGGGCCGGGTGGTGTCCTACTACGGCACCTCGACAGACATCGACGACCTCAAGCAGGCCGAGGCCGCCCTGAAATCCCAGGCCGAGCTGCTGAGCATGGCCGGCCAGCTGGCCGGCATGGGCGGCTGGGCGCTGGAGCTGCCCGGCATGCGCTTCCGGTGGTCGCAGGAGGCGTCCTTTGTGCTGGAGTTGCCGCCCGGCGCCGCACCCACACTGGAGACGGCGATCAGCCTGTGCACCCCGCCCTCCCGGGCGCTGGCCAGCCGGGTGGCGCAGGAATGTATGGAAATCGGCACGCCCTTCGACGTGGAGGTGGAAATGGTCACCGGCACGGGCCGCATTATCTGGGTGCGCTCCATGGGACGGGCAGCGCGCAACGCGCAGGGCCAGATCGTGCGCGTTCAGGGGGCGCTGCAGGACGTCACCGCGCGGGTGCTTGCCGAGCGTGAAGTGCAGGCACAGCTTCAGACCCTGCAAGGGGCCGCGGAGGCCGCCCAGGCCATCACCCGGCACCACAGCCTGGACGCCATGATGCAGGAAGTGGCCGAACAGGCGCGCACAATCATAGGCGCGCACCAGGCCATCATCAGCCTGACGCGGAACTGTGACTGGGCACAGGCCATCACCGCGCTCTCGCTGTCGGACAAATATGCGGCCTGGCGCCACCTGATGGATCCACCGGACGGCAGCGGCATTTATGCGGTGGTCTGCGAAGCCAACCGGCCGCTGCGACTGACCCAGGCCGAGCTCGAGGCGCATCCGCGCTGGCACGGTTTCGGGGCCTATGCCGACAAACACCCGGCCATGCGCGGCTGGCTGGCGGTGCCGCTGACCGGCCGCGACGGCAGCAACATCGGGCTGCTGCAGCTCTCCGACAAGCTGGAGGGCGAATTCACCCAGCAGGACGAGTACATCGCCACCGAACTGGCCGAGCTGGCCCAGATCGCCATCGACAATGTCCGGCTGCTGGGTCAGGTTCAGGAACTCAACAGCGGCCTCGAGGAGAAAATTGCCCAGCGCACGCGTGAACTGTCCCGGCAGGAGGCGCTGTTCCGGGCGCTGGCAGAACAGGCGCCGCAGCCGATCTGGACCCTGGACCCGACAGGTGCCGCCACCTTTACCAGCCGCGCCTGGTATGCGCTGTGTGGCGGTGCACCGCCCGACTGGATGGGCCATGCCTGGCTGGCCCTGGTGCATCCGGACGACCTGGCGGATCTGACCCGGCAGTGGAAGGAAGCCACCACCACCGGCACAGCCTACACCGGCACGCGGCGCCTGCGTGCCCGGGACGGCAATTACCACACCATGTCCTACCGCTGCTCGCCGGTGTTCAACAACAGCGGTGAGTTGCTGTTCTGGGTCGGTATCGATATCGACATCACCGAACTCAAGGCGGTGGAGACCGCCTTGCGCATCTCCAACTCGGAGCTCGAGGCGTTTTCCTATTCGGTGTCGCATGACCTGCGCGCGCCGCTCAACACGGTGGATGGCTTCAGCCGGCTGCTGGCCAAGGAACTGGGCAGCTCACAAAGCGCCAGGACGGCCCACTACCTGTCACGTATCCAGGCCGGCGTGACGCAGATGGGCCAGCTGATCGAGGGATTGCTGTCCCTCGCGCACGTGACGCGCCAGGCCTTGCGCGTCGAACCGGTGGACCTGAGCCAGCTTGCCCGCGAGGCGCTCGACAGCCTGCGCGCGCATTCGCCCGGCCGCCATGCCGATTTCACCGTCGCCCCGGGCCTGACGGTACACGGCGATACGCGCCTGCTGCGGGCCGTCATGGAGAACCTGCTCGGCAACGCCTGGAAGTTCAGTGAACGGCGCGAGCGCTCCATCATCGAAGTGGGCTGGTCAGAGGGGCATCAGGCCTTTTTTGTACGCGACAACGGCGCCGGCTTCGACATGGCCTATGCGGACAAGCTGTTCGGCACCTTCCAGCGGCTGCACGGCAGCAGCGAGTTCGCCGGCACCGGCATCGGCCTGGCCACGGTTGCCCGGGTCATCGCTCGCCACGGCGGGCGCATTTGGGCCGAATCCGCGCCCGATCAGGGGGCAACGTTTTTCTTCGTGCTGCCCCGGGGCTGAGGACGGCGACAACCGGCTGCCGCCCGCGCCGGATCAGGCTTGCGCGGGCCCCAGGCGCAAACGGTGCAGTGGTAATAAGTCACAGATTGACCATTTTTCGCATCGTCATGCTATTTTAAGTGAAAAGCACACCTAAACTTCCCGAAATTCCTCAACCTATAAGCTGAAGTGCTAACACCTTCTGTCGGAGCCCCACCCATGAAACGTCGCCAATTCCTTGCCTCAGGTACAGCCATGGGGGTCGCTGCGGTTTCCTTTACCCTAATTTCGGATGCACTTGCTAATTCAAGCGCCTGGACCATAGGCAGCACGGCTGCCATGTCGGGCCCTTTGGGCGCGTTCGGACTCGAAAACCAGAAGGGCGTCCAGGCCGCGCTCGCACAAATCAATGCCAAGGGGGGCGTGCACGACCGCCCGGTGCGAATGGAAGTCCTCGACGACGCTTATGTGCCGGCGCGCAGTGTCGAGAACATCCGGCAACTGGCAGCCAACCCGGCCGTTGTTGGCTTGATGTCCTGTCTCGGAACCGCCAACAATGCGGCCATTACGCCACTGATCGAGGCCGCCGGCCTGGTGCACCTCGCGCCGCTGACGGGCGCCAGCAGCCTGCGTAAAAACGGCTTGCGCCATGTCTTCCACATTCGCGCGAGCTACAGCGATGAAATTGCACGGCTGGTGCAAAACGTCGCCTCCATGGGCATCAGGAACCTTGCCATCGTCTACACCGACAACCCCTATGGCAAGGAAGTGTCCGAGGAAACCGCTACCCTGCTGAAAAGCGCGGGCATCAGCATTCTGGGTACCCACGCCCTGTCTGTGGACGGAAAAAACATGGATGCCATTGTTGCGCAAACCGTGGCCTCCAATCCATCCGCTGTTGTGCTTGGCACCACGGGCGCCGCCACCACCGGGCTGGTTGCCGCCCTGCGCAAGGCATCGCCAAGCATGCCCATTGCCGGCATCAGCCCCAGCCTGACCCAGGACGGCGTCAGGCAACTGGGCATGAGCGCCCGCGGCCTTGCCATCACGATGGTGTTTCCCGAACCCAACCGCTCCAAGCACCAGATCATCCGGGAGTACCAGGGCGCGATGCGGGCAACCGGCCAGGAGCGTTTCACCACCGGCAGCCTCGAGGGTTACATCAACACGCGGGTGATGGCTGAAGCACTGCAGCGCAGCGGCCGCTCCGCGGATCGGGAAAAACTTCGCCAGGCTGTTGCGGGTATCCGCAATTTCGACCTCGGCGGTTTCCAGATCGACTACAGCGGTACGGCTGCGCGTGTCGGGTCCCGTTATGTGGATCTCGGCATCCTCTCCGGCGACGGCAGGATCATGTCCTGAGGCGCCTGTGGGAGCCTCCGGCGTCTTGCTGAAAACCGGGCTGCACCGCAAGGCGGCCATGCGCGTCCCGGCGCGGGCCGGGCACCCCCTGCTGCGTCCGTTGCCGCCGCTGGCAGCGCCTGGCACGGCCGACCGGATCGTGCTGATGGCCGTCGAAGCCCTCGACGCCCTGGTGGCCGACATGATCCGGCAAAACCGCGGAAAGATCCCTCGAGATTTTTTTGACTGGATCGCCGACGACATGACACCCCGGCTCGAAATCATGGCACTTGCACATTTCGGCGAGCAAGGCTGGCCCGGGATGGCTGCCGCAAGCGCAACCCGCGACTGGGTACAAGCTGTCTGCCAGCGCCCGCTGGAACAGAAATTGAAGGGGATGGGCCTCTGCACTGTCCGGCAAACACCGGTCGGCGCGGACCCTAGCCGGCCTTCACGGGCCGGCTGACGCGCTTGATCAGGGCCCGGTACGAGGCGATGGCCTTGTCGGCCGTATTCGCGTCATTCATGATTCGGTACTCATACAGTGCGCCCAGAACCAGGCAGTGAATCTCGAACAGCAGCACCGAAGGGTCGATGTCCTCCCTGAGTTGCCCGTGCGCCATCGCCTGCATGATGGTCCGCATCATCATGCCGCGCCAGCCACGCACATTACCGACAAGAATGTCCCGTGTTTCCTGCGCAGCCTGGTCCATGGAAAAAGCCGTCACTTCAAACAGCGCCATGCTGTTGCCGGTGCCGCTGCAGATCTTGCGTATCCACAACTCGATCACGGCGTCGAGCCGCTCCAGGCCATGGGGCTTTTTCAGGGCGGGAAAGAAAATTTCGGCCAGGAAGCGCTTGCCGTATTCGTCCACCAGCGCAATGCGCAGGGCTTCAATCGAACCGATGCGCGAAAAAACCCCGCTGTTGGACAGTTTGAGTTTTTCAGCCAGGCTCGGAACGGTCACCGCACCCAGTCCATGGCGCACGGCGATGTCGATGCCGGCCTCGACGATGGCGGCCCGGGTCAATTCGCTTTTTCTGGTTTTGGCTTCCATGGAGGAATTTTAAATCCGGGCTGGCGCAAGCGCGCTACATGAGCGAACGAAGTTCCCTGGCCGCATCAAAAAGAAGCGGCAGCAGGTCGCGCTGCATCTGCCGGGCCGGCAGCCGCTGCGGCGACGCCACCACATTGAGCGCGGCTACGGTCTCGCCCTGCATGTTGCGCAGCGGCACGGCCAGCGCATGCACACCCAGTTCATGTTCCTCGGCGGCCAGGCAGAAGTCGTCGGCGCGCACCTGTTCGATCGCTGCGCGAAACAGCTTGGGGTCAATCACGGTCCTGGGGGTCAGGCGCGCCAGAGCGCGCCCCTTGAGCCATTGCGTGAAGGCGGCCTTGCCCTGCGCCGCCAGCAGCACACGCCCGGTAGACGTCGCGTGGGCCGGCAGGCGCGCGCCCAGGTGCAGGCCGTAGGCCATCACCCGCACTGCGCCGGGCGAGACGCTCTTCCAGTCGTAGCCGCTGCGCCCGACGATCACCACTTCGTCGCCGTCGAGCACGCCCGCTGAAAACGACTCCTGGGTCTGCGCTGCCAGCCGGTTGAGTGTGGGCTGGATGGCGCGCGGCAGCCGTGCCGAGGCCAGGTAGCTGCCCGAAAACCGCAGCACCTTGGCGGCCAGCCAGAAATAGCTGCCGTCGGTTTCCAGGTAGCCCAGGTGTGCCAATGTCAGCAGGTGCCGGCGCGCAGCAGCGCGCGTGATGCCGGCGCGCTCGGCGGCCAGCGTGGCATTCAGGCGCTGGCGCTGCGTGTCGAAACTCTCCAGCACGGCCATGCCCTTGGCCATGCCTTCGATCATGTCGGCCCTGGCGATCGGCCGCTTGCCTTGCAGTTCACCGGCGGTGCGGCTGGGCGGGGTGGAAACGGTGCTCATTGCGCGATCATCGCACAAGCGGCCCGCACATCGTGCAAGGCCGGCGCCCCCGCCTGCACACGGGACGACACAAGGCCTACGCTAGCGGCTTGCCAACAGAAATGCGGAGACTGACATGCGTACCCAGGTTGCCATCATCGGTGCAGGCCCCTCCGGCCTGCTGCTCGGCCAGTTGCTGTACAAGGCCGGCATAGACGCCGTGATCATCGAGCGCCAGAGCGGCGACTACGTGCTCGGCCGGATTCGCGCCGGCGTGCTGGAACAGGTCAGCATCGACCTGCTGGACGAAGCCGGCGTCGGCCAGCGCATGCACCAGGAGGGCCTGGTGCACGGCGGTTTCGACATGCTGTTCAAGGGCGAGCGCCACCGCATCGACATGAACCGCCTGACCGGCGGAAAAAACGTCATGGTTTACGGCCAGACCGAAGTCACCCGCGACCTGATGGATGCGCGCCAGGCCGCCGGCCTGACCACCATCTACGAAGCCGGCAATGTCTCGGTGCATGACTTCGACACGAAGAAGCCGCGTGTGCGCTACGAGAAGGACGGCCAGACGCATGAGATCGAATGCGACTTCATCGCCGGCTGCGACGGCTTTCACGGCGTTTGCCGCGCCAGCGTGCCCGAGGGGTCCATCACCGAGTACGAAAAAGTCTACCCCTTCGGCTGGCTGGGCGTGCTCGCCGACACGCCGCCGGTGCACCATGAACTCATCTACGTCAACAGCACGCGCGGCTTTGCGCTGTGTTCGCAGCGCAGCACCACGCGCAGCCGCTACTACCTGCAGGTGCCGCTGACCGACAAGGTCGAAGCCTGGTCCGACGACGCCTTCTGGAACGAGCTGCGCCTGCGGCTGGACCCGGACGGCCGGGAAAAACTCGTCACCGGCCCGTCAATCGAGAAAAGTGTGGCGCCCCTGCGCAGTTTTGTCGCCGAACCCATGCGTTTCGGGCGCATGTTCCTGGCAGGCGACGCGGCGCACATCGTGCCGCCCACCGGCGCCAAAGGCCTGAACCTGGCGGCCACCGACGTGAAATACCTGTCCGGCGCACTGATCGAGTTTTATGCCGACAAGAGCGAAGCCGGCATCGACAGTTACTCCGAACGCTGCCTGCGGCGTATCTGGCGCGCCGAGCGTTTTTCATGGTGGTTCACCAGCCTGATGCACCATTTCCCGGAAAACGGCCCCATCGGGCAGAAGCTGCAGGATGCCGAGCTGGACTACATCGTGCACTCTGAAGCCGGGGCGCGCTCCGTCGCCGAGAACTACGTCGGCCTGCCGCTCGATTTCGGTCATTGAGCCGGCAGCCGGGGGCTCACCCCGGGATGTCGCCCTCGCCCCGGTACACCAGCAAGTCCCCCGGCTGGCAATCGAGAAACTCGCAGATCTTCATCAGGGTGTCAAAACGCACGCCCTTGACCTTGCCCTGCTTGAGCAGCGACAGGTTGGCTTCGGTGATGCCGACGTAAGCCGCCAGGTCCTTGGACCTGGCCTTTCGTTCCGACAGCATCACATCGAGTTTGACAACGATGGACACGGGAGAGCGTGCTGACTGTCTAGACGAACTGCGCGTTTTCTTCCGCCAGCGCCACGGCGCGCGACATCACGGCGGCGATCTGCCAGACCATGCCGGCAAACAGCAGCGTGATCAGCTCATTGCTGCCCAGTCCCACCGCCAGCGCCCGCTGGCCGGCCGGCGCACCCAGGGTCAGCACCACACTGATGGCCATGGCCGCCAAAAAGCCGGTCACCACCGAGGCAAAAAACCCGGCAGCAAAACCGCGCAGGTAACGCACGGTGCGCAGGCTGAAATATTCACCCTGCGAAAATCCCGAAAAACAGCGCATGGCGCAGACCAGGCCGTAGGCTGCGCAGCATACCGGCAGCAGGCCCAGGCCCACCGCCAGCACGCGCTGCCACATCTGCACATCCAGCATCGCGACCTGCACCGCCGACAGGCTGACGCCGGCGCGCAGCAACAAACCTTCGGTCGGCGTGGTCACCAGCTGGTACAGCACGGCCAGTGGCAACGCCACGGCCAGCAGGGCACAGGCCCAGGCAAAGGCGCTGTTCAGGCGTTGCACGTCCGGTCCCGACAGCGTGGCGGCAGTCAATCTGGTTTTCATGGGATGCCCCTGGAGTTGAGGCGGCCAGTATGCCGGATTATTTTCTGTTAAACAATAATTAATTACTGTAAAACATAAATTTATTCGACGTTCAGGCACGATGAAGGTCACACCTGTTTAAACCGCAGCGCGTGTGGTCGGCCCCGGTGACTCTGGTAAGGTGAGCTCAAACCACGGCGGCGCGCCCCTGCCCGCCTAACGCCGGAGACCGCCCCATGCCATCCCCCACCCCCTCTTTCCAGCCGCTGCAGGGCGTGCGCATCCTGAGCCTGGCCCTCAACCTGCCGGGCCCGGCCGCGCTCATGCGTTGCCGCCGCATGGGCGCGACCTGCCTTAAGCTCGAACCGCCCGCCGGTGACCCCATGGGCCTGTATAACCCCGCGGCTTACGCAGCGCTGCATGAGGGCGTGCAGGTGCTGACGGCCGACCTGAAAACCGACGAAGGGCAGAAAGTGCTGCAACGCGAGCTCGCCAAAACCGATGTGCTGCTGACCTCCTTCCGCCCCTCAGCGGTCGAAAAACTCGGCCTGGGCTGGAAGACGGTCCACAGCCTCAACCCGGCGCTGTCCCATGTCGCCATCGTCGGCGCGCCCGGCGTACTCGGCGAAGCACCCGGCCACGACCTGACCTATATGGCCGACAACGACCTGGTGACCGGCCTGGACCTGCCGCCCACGCTCTATGCGGACATGGGCGGCTCGCTGATGGCCAGCGAAGCCGTGCTGCAAGCCGTGCTTCGCCAGCGCGAGCCGTATGCCGGCACCGGCGACCCGCATCCGCAGGGCGTGTTCCTGGAAGTGGCGCTGTCCGAATCAGCCAGCTACCTCGGTCTGCCGCGCGCCTGGGGTTTGACAAAACCGGGGTCGGCCGTCGGCGGCGGTCACGCCGGCTACCGCGTCTACCCGTGCCAGGATGGCCGGGTGGCGGTGGCGGCGCTGGAGCCGCACTTTGCCGCGAGCCTCTGCACCGCGTCAGGCGTCGCCATGAAAGACATGGCCACCCTGTTCGCGCCCGCCACACATGAAGCTGTCGCGGCCTTCTTCCTCACCCGCACCTGCAAGCAACTCGACAAGCTGGCGGCGGATCAGGATATTCCGATGCACACCATGGCGGACTGAGCGGCGGAGGGTGCGGTCAGCCGGCCAGCTGGAACGGCTCCCAACCCGAGGTCCTGAGCTCCTCGAACATCACCTGAGCCACCCATAAGCGCCGTTCCTCGCGCATGCGGCTGCGGATGGCGCCGACGCTGATGGCCGCAAAGGTGCCGGGCGTCACCCCGAAGGCGACACCGACACCGCTGACGCCCTCGGCCACCAGGTTGTCGGTGCTGGCGTGGCCGCGCCTGCGGGTTTGCGCCACCTGGCGCTTGAGCGACGCCAGGGTGCGCCGCTCCGGAGGCAGGTCGGCCCGCTGGCGCGCATGGAAGGCGTCGATCTCCTCGTCGGGCAGCGTGGCCAGCAAGGCGCTTCCGGCCGACCCCACACCCAGCAACCGCAGCCCGCCCACCTGCAAGACCAGCGCCTTCACCGGGAAAGCACCCTCCTCGTAGTGGATGCAGTGCGCGTAGTCGCCGTTGCGCACCACCAGGTACACCGTGTCCTCGGTGCGCCGCGCGAGGCGCAGCATCAGCGGCCTGCAGCGCTCCAGGATGGGCAGGCGGCTCATGGTGGCCAGGCCCAGTTGCATCGCCTCCAGCCCCAAGCGGTAGGTCTTGTGCTCGTCGCGTTCTACCAGGCCAGTCTGCACCAGCGACGACAGCAGCCGGTAGGCGGTGGTTCGATCCATCCCGGTGGCCGCCACCAGCGCCGTCAGCGTCATCCCGCGTCCGTGGTTCAGGCCGACCAGCTTGAGCAACTCGACCGCGCGAAAAACCGCCTGCGCGCCCTGGATGCGTTCGCGCCCGCCGTCAGCCATTTTTTTCGTTACCGTGTTCATATTGTGCACACCTTCTCATTGGAGAAAGTATAAGTCTGCCATCTCCATGTTCATATCATGCACAAAACGGCAAGTCCTGGTTGGCGTGGCATGGCACGGGCCGGATACTGGCCACAGCTTCCCGAACCCACATACACCACGGAGACTCTCACCATGAAAAAAATCCTCGGCATCACACTGGCCTGCATGGCAGCCCTGCTTCAGCCCGTGCAAGCCCAGACCTACCCCAACAAGCCCGTCAAGCTGCTGGTGGGTTACCCGCCCGGCGGCGCGTCCGACATGGTCGCGCGCGTGGTGGCACAGGAGCTGTCGCGCCTGAACGGCCAGGCCTTCGTGGTCGAGAACAAACCCGGCGTGGGCGGCATGCTGAGCATGAGCATGGTGGCCAAGGCGCCGGCGGACGGCTACACCCTGGGCCTGGGCGTGAGCGGCACGCTCACCACCGGTCCGCACCTGCAAAAAACCAGGCTGTACGACCCGCTCACCGACTTCGAGCCCATCGGCATGGTGGCCAAGGCCCCGATGGTGCTGCTGGCCGGCCCCGGCTTCAAGTACGACAGCGTCAATGCGCTGATCCGTGAAGCCAAAGCCCGTCCCGGCTCGCTGATGTATGCCTCCGGCGCGCAGGCCTTCGAGCTGGCGCTGCAGCTGTTCAAATCAAAAGCCGGCGTCGATCTGGGATCGGTGCCCTACCCCGGCGGCGCGCAAGCGTCCATCGACGTGATGGCTGGCCGCGTGCCCCTGATGGCCGACACCATAGGCGCGCAGCAGGAGAACATCAAGGCGGGCAAGCTGCGCCCGCTGGCCGTGCTGGACAGCAAGCGCTCCCCGATACTGCCCGACGTGCCCACCATGGCCGAGTCCGGCGTGGTCGGCTACGAGGCGATGGGATGGACCAGCCTGGTCGCGCCCAAGGGCACGTCCGCGGCCGTGGTGAACAAGCTCAACCAGCAAGTGCAGCAGATCATGGCCCAGCCCGAAGTGCGCCAGAAGATGATGACCATCGGCTTCGAGCCATGGAACGGCTCGCCCAAGGACCTGGAGCGCACCATCGCCAGCGAGTACGCCAAATGGGGCGAGGTCGTGAAGGCCTCCGGCATGACGGCGCAGTAAGCCTCTTTTTCCAACCTTCCTGCCCACCGCCGGCGCGACCGGCGGCCGGGCGCAGCTTTGCCCTCACGAGAGACCCCCATGACGCAACAAACGCCCGCCACCCCCGCCTGGACCGCCGAACTCGACACCGCGCTCGCGACCGGCAATATCCCCACCCTGCTGATGGTGCTGCTGCACCTGAGCGGCGACAAGCGCTGGCTGTCCGAACGCTACCAGTGCACCCGCATCCACGGCCTCGACGACAACGATTCGGGCGGCTTGCCGCAGGACGTGCAGGCCGAGGTGCGCCATGCCGCACGCGAGGCCATCGTGGCATGGAAGTCGGGCAAGGCGCCCGCGTTGCATGCGCCCGAAACCGCGCAACTCGTCGAGATGATGAAGACCAGCGTGGGCGAGGCCGTGCCCGATTCCTACGGCCCCATGATCGCCGGCTGGCTGGGCCTGGACCCCGAGTTCGCGCTGGACCAGAAGGGCCAGTTCCGCGTTCCTGAAGGCTTCCACGTGGTGATCATCGGCGCCGGCGTGGCCGGCATCTGCGCCTCGATCCGGCTGCAGGGCGCCGGCATCCCGCACACCGTGATCGAAAAAAACGGCGAGGTCGGCGGCACCTGGTGGGAGAACCACTACCCCGGCGCCGGCGTCGACACACCCAACCACATCTACTCATATTCCTTCGCCAAGGCCGACTGGTCGCGCTATTTCGCGCTGCGCGGCGAGATCCAGGACTACTTCGTCCGTGTCGCCGACGACTTCAAGATCCGGCCCCACATCCGCTTCAACACCAGGGTGGAATCGGCCATCTACAACGAGGCGGGCATGGACTGGACCGTGCGCATCTCCGACGCGCAGGGCAAGGTGGACACGCTGCGCGCCAACGTCGTGATCAGCGCCGTCGGCCTGCTCAATGTGCCCAAGATGCCCCACATCAAGGGCCTGGACACCTTCAAGGGTCCATGCTTTCACACGGCCCGCTGGCCCAAGGACCTGGATGTGACGGGCAAGCGCGTGGCGGTGATCGGCAACGGCGCCAGCTCGATGCAGATCGTCCCGGCCATCGCCCCCATCGTCTCCAGCCTGACCGTGTTCCAGCGCTCCAAGCAATGGGCCGCGCCCTTCGAGCGCTTCCAGAAAGAGGTGCCCGTTCCCACCCGCTTCCTGCTGCGCGAAGTGCCGTACTACCAGGAGTGGTACCGCCAGCGCCTGGCCTGGGTGTTCAACGACCGCATCCATTCCTCGCTGCAGATCGATCCGGCCTGGCCGCATCCCGAGCGCGCCATCAACCGCCGCAACGACAAGCACCGCGAGTTCTTCACCGACTACGTCAAGGCCGAGCTGGGTGAGCGGCAGGACCTGTTGCCGCAGCTGCTGCCGGACTACCCGGCCTTCGGCAAGCGCATGCTGATGGACAACGGCTGGTTCCGCACCATGACCCGCGAGAACGTGCACCTGGTCAACGACGCCATCCGTGAAGTGGACGGCAACGCCGTTGTCACGGCCGACGGCACGCGCCACGAGGTGGATATCCTGGTGGTGGCCACCGGCTTTGACGCGGTCAACCTGCTGTCCTCCTTCGAGCTGATCGGCCGCGGCGGTCGCTCGGTGCGCGAATCCTGGGACGCCGAGGGCGCGCAGGCCTTCATGGGCGTGGCCACGCCGGGCTTTCCCAACTTCTTCATGCTGGCCGGCCCCAACACCGCGCTGGGCCACGGCGGCAGCGTGGTGGCCCTGCTGGAGACACAGGTGCGCTACGTCATGGGCCTGCTCAAGCAGGTGATGAACGGCAATGACTGGCCCTTCGCCATCGAAGTGCGCAAGGACGTGCACGACGCCTACAACGTACGCGTGCAGGACGCCCACAGCCGCATGATCTGGGCGCACAAGGGCATGTCCAACTGGTACCGCAATGCCAAAGGCCGTCTGGTCGCGCCCACGCCGTTTCGCAACGACGACTACTGGCACATGGCACGCCGCACCGACCTGGGCGACTACGAGGTGCGCAGCGCCGGCACGGCGGCGCGCAAGGACCTGGCCCGGGAGGCCTCGTGAACGCCGGCCGCGGCGTGCCCGGGCCGCACCTGCTCAGCGGCCTGCGCATCCTGGACCTGGGCACCATGGTGGCCGGGCCCGTCGCCTGCACCCTGTTCGCCGACTTCGGCGCAGAGGTGATCAAGGTCGAGGTGCCCAAACGTGGCGACACGGTGCGCGACCTGGGTCCGTTCGTGGACGGCAAGTGCCTGTACTGGAGCGTGGAAGCACGCAACAAAAAATCCGTCACCCTCGATCTGCGCGTGCCCGAGGGCAAGGAGTTGCTGCTGCAACTGATAGCGCAGGCCGATGCGGTGGTGGAGAACTTCCGCCCCGGCACGCTGGAGAAATGGGGCCTGGGCTACGACGTGATGAAGGCGCGCAATCCCAAGCTGGTGATGCTGCGCATTTCCGGCTTCGGCCAGACCGGCCCTTACCGCGAGCGCGCCGGCTACGACCGCATCGCGCTGGCCTTCGGCGGCCTGATGGGCATCACGGGTTACGCCGACCGGCCGCCGGTGCGCATCGGCACCTCGATCGCCGACTACCAGTCGGCCATCCTGGGCGCGTTCTCGCTGATGATGGCCATCTACCACCGCGACATGCACGGCGGCGAGGGCCAGGAGATCGACCTGGCGATGTATGAATCCATCATCCGCTTCACCGAGGTGCTGGTGCCGGCCTACGACCGCATGGGCACGGTGCGCGAGCGCCGCGGCAACAAACACTTCGCGGCGGCGCCGGGCGAACACTTCAAGACCAGCGACGGCCGCTACCTGATCCTCACCATCTCCGCAGACGCCGGCTTCCAGCGCCTGGCCACGGTCATGGGCCGCGACGACTGGCTGGCCGACCCGCGCCTGGCGACCCACGAAAAGCGCTGGGAACATGTGGACGAACTCAACGCCGCCCTGGCCGCGTGGATCGAGGCCGAGCCGGTGGACGAGCTGTGCAGAAAGCTCGACGAGGGCAAGCTCGCCTACTCCTTCATCTACAGCATCGAGGACATCATGAAGGACCCGCACTACCAGGCGCGCGGCACCATCGCCTCGGTGCCCGACGACAAGATCGGCCCGGTGCGCATGGCCGGCGTGATCCCCAAGTTCTCCGCCACGCCCGAACAAGCCATCGCCTGCGCGCCCGACCTGGGCCAGCACAACAACGAGGTCTACGGCGGCCTGCTGGGCCTGACGCCCGAGCGCATCGCGGAGCTGAGCAAGGCGGGCGTGCTGTGAAACGCGTCGCCGTCCTGGGCGGCGGCGGCGTGGCCGGCATCGCCTGGGAAACCGGCGTGGCCGCGGGCCTGGCGCGCGGCGGGGTGGACATCGCCGCGGCCGATGGCTTCATCGGCACCTCGGCCGGCGCCAGCCTGGGCGCGCAACTCGCTGCGGGCCTGGGCCTGGAGGGCCTGCTCGCTGCCCAGCTCGACCCGCCGCCCGACTCGAAGGAAACCTTACGCCCCTATTCCCAGGCCGCCGCCGATGCAGCCAACCGCAAGCTGATGGACAAGGTCGGTGGCGACCTGGGGGAGGCGCGCCGGCGCATTGGCGCCTTCGCCTTGCGCAGCCCCACGGTGCCGCCTGAAGAACGGCGCAGCATCGTCGCAGCCCGCCTGCCGGGCGCGCAGTGGCCGCAGCGCTGGCTGGGCGTGGTCGCGGTGGACACGGCCACCGGCGAGCACCGGCTGTTCGACGCCGCCAGCGGCGCAGATTTCACCAACGCCATCGCCGCCAGCAGCGCCGTGCCCGGCGCCTGGCCCGCGGTGGCCATCGACGGCCGGCTGTACATGGACGGCGGCATCCGCTCGCTGACCAATGCCGACCTGGCGGCCGGCGCGCGCCACGTCGTCGTGCTCGCGCCGCTGGGCTGGGGCGACGGCAACCCGGTCAGCGGCCATCTGCGCCAGGAAGCCGAACGGCTGCGCAGCGCGGGCAGCCGCGTCGACGTGATCGTTCCAGACGCGGCGTCACTCGAAGCGCTCGGCGACAACGTGCTCGACCCGGCCCGCCGTGCGCCCAGCGCCGCTGCCGGCCTGGCGCAGGGGCTGGCCCTGGCCCCCGCGCTGGCCACCTGGAACACAGATTCCCTTTTCACCACAACAGGAGACAAACCATGAACTTCACCCGCCGCCAGATCGCCGCCGCCGGCCTTGCCCTGCCCTTCGCAGGGCTCGCCGCCGCCCAGGAATGGCCCGACCAGACCATCAAGGTGATGGTGCCCTTCCCGCCCGGCGGCTCGACCGACATCATCGGCCGCATGGTCGCCGAGCACCTGCAAAAGCAGCTCGGCAAAAGCGTCATCGTTGAAAACCTGCCGGGCGCCACCGGCACCATCGGCGTGGGCGCGGTCGCCCGCGCCAAGCCGGACGGCCATACCCTGCTGGTGGGCTCGGTCGGCACCATGGTGACCAACCATTTCGCCTATGAAAAGCTGCCCTTCACCATCGACGCCATCGCGCCGGTGATCAACCTGGCCGATACGCCCAACGTGCTGATGGTGCGCCCCAGCCTGGGCGTGAACACGGCGGCAGAGCTGGTGGCCTACATGAAGGCCAACCCCGGCAAGCTGCAGCACGGCAGTTCGGGCGTGGCGTCCAGCTCGCACGTCTCCTGCGAGATGTTCAAGCTGCGCACCGGCACCTCGGCGGTGCACATCCCGTACAAGGGCGGCACGCCCATGCTCAGCGACCTGGTGGGCGGCACCATCGACTTCAGCATCGACCAGATCTCCTCGTCCCTCAAGCTGATCCAGGCCGGGCGCATCAAGGCGCTGGCCGTCACCTCGCGCACCCGCTCGTCGCAGCTGCCCGATGTGCCGACCCTGGCCGAGACCATCCTGCCGGATTTCGTGATGGCGCCCTGGTTCTGCGTGGGCGCGCCGGCCGGCACACCGCGCGCCATCATCCAGCGGGTGAATACCGCGCTCAACGCCATGCTGACCGACAAGGCCGTGCGCGAAAAGCTCGACGGTTACGGCATCGTGCCGGTGGGCGGCACGCCCGATGACCTGGGCGCGCTGATCCGGCGCGAAGCGGCGGCGATGCGCGAGCTGTCGACCAAAGTCAATCTGCGGACGGTGTGAGGAGCGGCATGACCATCGCCCAATACACCCCCGAGCGCATCAGCGACCGCTTGATGATCCAGGACCTGATGTACCGCTGGTGCCGCGCCGTGGACCGGCTGGACAAACAGGCCATGCTGGACATCTTCTGGCCCGGCGCGATCGACAGCCACGGCCCCTACATCGGCCCGGCCGAGGGCCTGGTGGACTGGATCCTGGTGCGCCACAAGCCGATCAGGATCTCCAGCCATTTCGTCGGCAACATGCTGATCGAGTTCGCCACGCCCGACCTGGCGCTGATGGAAACCTACGTGCGCACCATCCAGCAGTACCCGCCCGACGGCAAGCAGTCGCTGGCCCAGCTCACCGGCGGCGCCGCCGGCGATCCGGACAGCGCCATGGACATGTTCACCTCCTCGCGCTACATGGACCACGTGGAACGGCGCGACGGCCAGTGGCGCGTGGCGCGGCGCGACCTGATCCAGGACTGGAAGCAGATCGCCGACGTGAAGTACCAGGCCTTGCAGCCGCACGAAGGCTGGATCATCGGCCAGCGCGACGGCAAGGACCTGCTCGAGCAGGCCCGACGCCAGCTCGGCCTGGCATGAGCGGGGCGAGCGGGCCGCTGCGCGGCGTCAAGGTGGTCGAGATCGCCGGCCTGGGCCCGGCGCCGTTTTGCGCCATGCTGCTGGCCGACATGGGCGCGGACGTGGTGCGCGTGGAGCGCGCCAACGCCCCCGAGCGCGGCATCCCGGTGGAACCACGCTTCGAGGTGCTCAACCGCGGGCGGCGCTCCATCGCGCTGGACCTCAAGACCGCGGAAGGCACGCAGACCCTGCTGCAGCTGGTGGCACGTGCCGACATGCTGCTCGAGGGCTTTCGCCCCGGCGTGATGGAACGCCTGGGCCTGGGGCCGGCCGAATGCATCGCCGCCAACCCGCGCCTGGTCTACGGCCGCATGACCGGCTTCGGCCAGGACGGCCCGCTGGCGCAGGCCGCCGGCCACGACCTCAACTACATCGCGCTGACCGGCGCGCTGGACGCCATCGGCCCGGCCGGCGGCGCGCCGGTGCCACCGCTGAACCTGGTCGGCGACTTCGGCGGCGGCGGCATGCTGCTGGCCGTCGGCCTGCTCGCCGCGTATTCTGAAGCCGTGCGCTCGGGACAGGGCCAGGTGGTGGACGCCGCGATGGTGGACGGAACCGCTCTGCTCATGGCCAGCACCTTCGGCCTGAAAGCCGCCGGTGTCTGGCAGTCCGGCCGCGCCAACAACATCCTGGACGGCGGCGCGCCCTGGTACGGCGTGTACCTCACGGCCGACGGGCGCTACGTGTCGCTGGCCGCGATCGAGCCGCGCTTTTATGACGACCTGCTGCAGCGGCTGGAACTGGACCCTGCCGCCCTGCCGCCGCGCAAGGACCGGGCCGGCTGGCCGGCGCTGCGCGCCGCCATCGCCGGGCGCATCCTGGCCAGGACGCGCAGCCAATGGCAGGAGGCGCTCGAAGGCACCGACGTCTGCTTCGCGCCCGTGCTGTCCATGGACGAGGCGCCCGCGCATCCGCACATGGCGCAACGCGCCAGCTTCGTCGCGGTGGAAGGCGTGGTGCAGCCGGCCCCGGCGCCGCGCTTCAGCCGGACGCCCGGCGGCATCCAGCGGCCACCGCCGCTGCCCGGGGCACACACCGACGAGGTCCTGCGCGACTGGGGCGTGGCGGGCGCCTGACCATCGATGCAAGGGCAGCACTTCGCCAGCTCACGACCGCACATCGGGTGAACGCCGGGGCCGATGTGGCGGCAAGTTTGCTCCTGATTTGATAGCTGCCTGCGCTTGTCTGTCGTGCGCTGGCGATCGATTGGCTTCCTGAACGCGATGACATACCCGCCGTTCGCCTTGCATTGCACCGCTGGGCGCGTAGGATGGACAACCCTCCCCTCCCACGCAGCACCGCATGACCGAGTTCGAACTCAAGTTTGAAATACCCCCCGCACGGCGCCCGGCGGTCGAGGCCGCCATGCGCCGGGGACGCGTCGCCCAGCAAAGGTTGCAGGCACGTTATTTCGACACGCCCGAAGGCGCACTGGCGGCGCAGGGCGTGGTGCTGCGCCTGCGCAAGGAGGGCCGGCAATGGGTGCAGACGGCCAAGGCGCCCGGCCGCCGGCCGCTGGAACGGCTGGAACACAACCTGGCGCTGGGCGCCAAGGCGCCGTCGGCGCCTGAGCTGGCGCGCCACCATGGCACACCCGTCGGCGACCGCATCCACCAGGCCCTGAAACTCCAACCCGGCGAGGACTTCCCCGCGCTGGTGCAGGTCTACGCCACCGACATCGTCCGCCTGAGCCGGCTGGTGCGGTCGAACGGCACGCTGGTCGAGCTCGCGCTGGACCGGGGGCACATCACCGCCGGCGACAGGGCACTGCCCGTCAACGAACTGGAACTGGAACTCAAGCAGGGGCCAGCTGCCGGCGTGGTGGCGCTGGCCAGCAACTGGTGCCTCAAACACGGCTTGTGGCTCAGCAGCGTGAGCAAGTCCCTCAAAGGCCAGCGCCTGGCCGCAAGCCAAGACTTCGGCGCAGCCACGGGCGCCAGGCCGCCACGGTATCCCGGCCACGCCACCGGCCGCGAGGTGGCCGTCGCCGTGGTGGCAGCCTGCCTGGACCAGGTGCTGGCCAATGCCAGCGATGTGGCCGGCGGCTGCACCGGTGAGGAGCATATCCACCAATTGCGCGTCGGCCTGCGCCGGCTGCGCACCGCGCTGCGCGAACTCGAGCCGCTGGCCAGCGACTGGGGCGGGCCCTGGGAGGAGGCGCTGGCAGAGGCCTTCCGCGCGCTGGGCCGGCACCGCGACCGCGACTACCTGATGCACACGCTGCAGGGCCGCATCGAAGCTGCCGGCGGGCCGCCGCTGGACTGGCAGGGTGCGCTGGGCGCCCTCCCCGGACCCGCCCGGTCAGTGCACTCACCGGTGCTCCAGCAGGCCTTGCTGGGCCTGGTCGGTTTTGTTCATGGCGCAGTTCCCGAAGACGCGTCGGAGACCGGCGCCCCATCGCCAAAAAAATTCCTGCGCAAGCGCCTGGGCCGCCTGCACAAGCAGGTGCTGGCGCGGGGCCGCCAGTTCACGGACCTGCCCGAAGCAGAACAACACGCATTGCGCAAGCGCCTGAAGCGCCTGCGTTACCTGGCCGAATTTGCGCAACCCTTGTTTGCCAGGCGCAGGGCCGCGGCCTACCTGGCGGCCCTCAAGCCGGTACAGGACGCCCTCGGCATCTACCACGACGAAGTCGCGGCGCTGCAGGTCTGGCAGGGCCTGTCCGCGCATGACCCGCGCGCCCTGTTCGGCGCGGGCTGGCTCAGCGCGCGCCGCGAGATCCATGTGCAGGCGTGCCAGCAAGCCTGTGACCAGTTCGCCCGGCAGGCCAGGCGGTTCTGGGACTAGGCCGGATCAGCGCCCCGCCCAGCCCGGAGGCCTCGCGTCACGCTATCGAATAGCAGTTACCTGCCCCTGCCAGCCGTGGGTTCACGACGGCTGGGGGGCACAACCCGGCAGACTCAGTCCAGCATCTTCCCGAGCAGCCACAGCAGCGCCGCGTGCACCTCGGCGGCATCGGCGCCACCGTCGATGTCGAGCGCCGCGCGGTCGAACGCCGCCGATAGCAGGCCCGACAAGGCATCCATCGACACCTTGCCGGCGCCGGGGATAGCGGCCAGCAGGCCTTCACGCAGCGTGTCGGCAGCGTTGGCTTCATCCATCCCCTGCATCTCGGCCCTGCCGAGCACGGCCGGGCCGTCGATCAGCAGCAGCCGGGTGCGGCCCGGCACGGTCATGGCGTCAAGGTAAGCCTGGCTGCCGGCGATCAGCGCGGCGCGCGGCGCCAGGCCGTCGGGTGTAGCGGCCAGGATGTCGGCCGTCACCGCCTCCGCTTCACGCAGCAGCACATGGCGGAACAGGTCGCGCTTGTCGGCGAAGTGGTGGTACAGCGCGCCGCGCGTGGTTTCAGTCCAGGCGCAGATGTCCGGCGTGGAAGTGTCGTTGTAACCCTTGCTGACAAACAGCGCGCGGGCCGCGTCCAGCAGGGCCTGACGGGTGGCTTCCGTGCGCTCACGGTTGGTGCGGGAAGGTTTGGCTTCTTGCATACATACAGTCTGTAGGTTATTATCGATTTCACATACAAACTGTATGTTAATTCAAAGGAGTCCTTCGTGAAAGTCACCAGTTATTACCCCGTGATCATGACTGCCGACGTGGCCGGCACCGCCGCTTTCTGGCAGGCGCACTTCGGCTTCGTGCCGCTGTTCAGCGCCGACTGGTATGTGCACCTGCAGCTTCAAAGCGATGCCTCGGTCAACCTGGCGGTGCTCGACGGCCAGCACAGCACGATTCCTGCGGCGGGCCGCGGCCGCGTGTCCGGCCTGCTGCTGAACTTCGAGGTGGACGACCCCGACGCCGTGCATGATCGCCTCCAGGCCGCCGGCCTGCCCATCCTGCTGCCGCTGCGCGACGAGGCGTTTGGCCAGCGCCACTTCATCACCAGCGACCCCAACGGCGTGCTGATCGACATCATCAAACCGATCCCGCCCAGCGGTGAGTTTGTGGCGCAGTACGCGGCTTCTGCCCTGCCGGCGGCCTGAGCGTTCTCCGGGTGCTATGAGTTTGATAGCTGCTTGCGCTTGTCGGATATGGGCCGACGGCCGGTTTGGCTTGATACGTCGGGCAAACCGTCAGGGCAGACGGGCGCGCAGTTCCTGCAGCGTGCCGACGATCAGCTTCAGGCCGAAGGCGCCGACCACGGCCCCCGACACCTTGGTCAGGCGGGCGAAGTTCTGCAGCCAGGCCTGCTGCACCGCCTTTTGCGAAAACGCCAGCGCCAGGCTGGTGTGCCAGACCACGGAGTTGAGGTACACCACGGCGACGGCGCTGGCCACATGCAGCCAGGAGGGCGACGGCGGCAAGGCCGTGGCGAACACGCTTCCATAAAACAGGGCGATTTTCGGATTGAGCGCACTGGTCATGAAACCGACCCGGAACGCCGCTGCCCGGCTCAAGGTCTGCGCCGGCACCGAGGCCGCCGAAGCACCCGAACGCCAAAGCTGGTACGCGAGGTAGAGCAAATACAGCCCACCGGCGATCTGCGCGCCCTGGCGCAACACCGGCAGGGTGGAAAACACGATGCCAACCCCCAAAACCGCGAGCAAGGCCCAGGAAAGGGTGGCGCTGGTCATTCCCGCGACGGCGGCGAGCGCAGTGGCGCGACTTTGACCGCCTGCGAGTTGCGCGAGCAAGACGACATTGAAGCCGGGCACCAGCAGCACGGCCCAGTGGAGCAGCGCGATGGCGACGAGGGAGGACAGCATCTTGCGGCTAACCCTGAAGCCAAACAACGCCGCGGCTGTCCATCTTCGGAAAACTGTTGAGACGGAAACCCAAGCTGCGCATACGCCGACAGGCTGAGCAAGCGGGCTCGGCTTGCTTGACGCGGCGCCGATTGACGAACGCCGCCCATTCAAGAAATGTTGCCCAAAAATCGGCGCGGCGCCGGTTGAGCGTTTTCATGACAGTTTTCATTTCGGAGCCGGCGGCACAAGTGTTTGTCGCGCTTCGGTTTGCATGACCTGGTTTATACCGCGCAGGCAAATTGAAGCACGAGTTCGGCCAAGCACGACAAGCCATGCCATCGCCGCACCAGCGCAAATATCACAACAACCGTCGCTGCAGAACACGCAGGAAACCGGGAAACGGCGCTATTCTTGACCCGACTCCATGCGCGGAAAGGCTGCGCCCGACAAGAAAAGGGAACCTTTGTTTTCAATGCGACAAGACCGCTGGATCGCGCTGGTGGGCGGCCTCATTCTTCTGGTGACCAGCATGGCGGCAGGCATCGCCGTTTATGTCGTCATGCAGCAACAGACGCAGGCCGTTCTCAGCCGCAGCCTGCAGGCGGCCCTGCAAAGCAACGCCCGCTTGTTTGAAAGCCAGATCAACCAGGCCCTGACCGACGCGCGTACCGTGGCCACCCGCCCTTTTCTGGCGCAAACCCTGCAGGTGCTCGCGTCCGCGCCGGACGATGCCGCCGCCCTGCTGGCCATGCAGCGTGCCGCCACCTCGTTTCTTCCGACGGGCTTTCAGGGCATGTCTTTTACCGATGCAGGGGGCCGTGAAGTGGCGCGCGCCGGCAGCTTTTCCCGCAGCGATGAAAAACACGTCGCGCTGAGCAGGACAGACCAGGCCATCCTGCTCTGGAACGGAAAATTCACGGTACAGACCCGGCTGGACATCCTCGACGCCAAAGGCTCGCGCGTGGGCGCGGTGCTGACGGAAGCCACCCTGCCGCTGCTGACACGCGTGTTTGGCGAGGTGAGCGCGCTCGGCGAAAGCGCCGAGTTCGCGGTCTGCGCAGCGCTGGACGACGGCGGCAAGGCCATGGACTGCTTCCTGGGCCGCCTGTCCGGCACCACGTTCAGGCGTGTTGAGCGCGTGATCGCGGGCACGGCCCTGCCCATGCACCACGCACTGCTGGGAAACACCGGCATCATCGCCGCCCGGGATTACCGCGGCGAACAGGTGATGGCGGCCTACGTCCCGGTGGCGCCCGCCGGCTTCGGCATGGTGCTCAAGATCGACCAGAAAGAGCTGTACGCGCCCATTCTTGCCCAGCTGAAATTCATCCTGCCGCTGCTGGCCGGCCTGGTGGTCGCCGGCATGCTGCTGCTGGGCATCCTGGTCACGCCGCTGGTGCGCAAGCTGCTTCGGTCCGAGAAAGACGCCCGCGATGCCAGCGACCTGCTGCGCGCCAGCGAAACGCAGTTGCGCGACATCATCGACACCCTGCCCGCCCTGCTGTCCTACATCGACGCCGACCAGCACTTCCGCTTTCACAACCTGGCCTATGAGGAATCCCTGGGCCTGAGCGCGGCGCAGATTGACGGTCGGCACATGCGGGACGTGCTGGGCGAGGAGATCTACCAGAGCAACATCGCTGCCGTTCAGGAGGTGCTGGCCGGGTACCCGGTGGTTTACGAACGCACCCGGAAAAACCCCCGCGGCGACGTGCGGGACTATGTCGTCCATTATTTCCCGCGCTACGGGGACGACGCCGACGCGGGCAAGGTCGTCGGCTTTTACGTGCTGGCCACCGACGTCACCGCACTCAAACACGTGGACCGCATCAAGAGCGAGTTTGTCTCCACCGTCAGCCATGAGTTGCGCACGCCGCTGACCTCGATTCGCGGCTCGCTCGGGCTGATCGCGGGCGGTGTCGGCGGCCCGTTGCCAGACGCCGTGAAAAAACTGGTGGAGATCGCCAAGAACAACTGTGAACGCCTGATCCGCCTGATCAACGACATCCTGGACATCGAAAAAATCGAGTCCGGCAAGATGCAGCTCGAGCTGCGCGAGACCGCCCTGAAGCCGCTGCTGGAGCAGGCACTGGCGGCCAACGAAGGTTTTGGCGCCGCGAAAAACGTCGGCCTGCGCCTGGACTGCCCCGACGAGTCCCTGCAGGTGCTTGCCGACAGCGACCGGCTGACCCAGGTCGTGACCAACCTGCTGTCCAACGCGATGAAGTTTTCCCCGCCCAATGAAACCGTGGAGGTGTTTGTGTCGCAGGCCGGCATGGGCGTGCGGGTCGAGGTGCGCGACCGCGGCCCCGGCATCCCCGAGGCGTTCCGCAAGCGCATCTTCCAGAAGTTCTCGCAAGCCGACTCGTCCGACACGCGCCAGGTGGCAGGCACCGGACTGGGCCTGAGCATCTCGCGGGCGATTGTCGAGCGGCTGGGCGGCCAGATCGGTTTCGAGAGCGAGGCCGGCGCGGGCACCACCTTCTTTTTTGAGCTGCCGCTGTCTGCAGGTCGCCACGAGCCGCCGCCGGCAGCGCCTGCGGGCGTGCGCCCGCGCATTCTCGTGTGCGAAGACGACCGCGACATCGCCCACCTGATCGGCCTGATGCTGAACAAGGGCGGCTTCGACGTGGACCAGGCCTACACCGCCGCCGCGGCACTGGCCTTGCTCGAGGCCAACCGGTATGCGGCGATGACGGTCGACCTGGACCTGCCCGATCAGGACGGCATAGCGCTGATGCACACCCTGCGCCGGCAGGCCCACACGCGCGACCTGCCGATTGTGGTGGTCTCGGCCTCGGCCAGCGAAGGCCAGATCCAGTGCAACAACCTGCCGCTGAACATCTCGGACTGGCTGGACAAACCGATTGACGAGAACCAGATGATCCGCACGCTGCGCCGCGCCATCGGTCTCATGAACCTGGGAAAGCCGCGCATCCTGCATATCGAAGACGACTTCGACACACAACGCGTCACGGCCGCCATCGCGCAGGACTTCGCCGTCTTCGAGTTTGCGATTTCGCCCGGCGAGGCGCGCGAGCGTCTGCGCGAGCAGCGCTTTGACCTGGTGTTGCTGGACCTGGCCTTGCGGGACGGATCGGGCTGGGAGGTGTTGGCAGACATCGCCGCGCTGGACCCTGCGCCGCCCGTGGTGGTGTTCTCGGCCACCGCGCTGAAGGCGGCCGAAGCTGCCCGCTTCGCCGCGGTGCTGCTCAAGGCCCAGACCTCCAACACCGAACTGCTGCGGACGCTGCAGCGGGTGCTGGCCGAGGCGCAGCCGCCTGAATCCTGACGCCTGAATGGATCGCTGCCCCCGCCCGCCAGACAAGGACCGGAGGCCGTTGCTCCATTCAATTCAATGCCCAAGCCGGGAATCCCGTCCCTGCTGGAGCAGCTTGTCGATCTGCTGGTCCTTGCGCTGCCACAGGTCGCCCAGCCACTGCTGGAAAGACATGCGAAACGCCGGATCGGCTGCGTAGTCGCCTTCGCTGAACTCGGCAGGAATCGGCAGCTGTTGCGCGCGCACGATGATGCGCGGCGCCTGGCCACAGAGGAACTGCCAGAAGGACGGCGCGCCGGCGGGGTAGACGATGGTCATGTCGATCAGCGAGTGGAATTTCTCACCCATGGCGTTGACGGCCAGGGCCAGCGCACCGGCCTTGGGTTTGAGCAGGTGCCGGTAGGGCGAGGCCTGTGACGCATGTTTGGCAGGCGTGAAACGTGTGCCCTCGGCGAAGTTCATCACGCTGGTGGGCACCAGCGCAAACTTCTCGCAGGCACGTTTGGTGGCTTCACGGTCCTGCAGGCGGCGCTCGGGGTGCTTGCGCAGGTCGGCCTTGGAGTGGCGCTTCATGAAGGGAAAGTCCAGCGCCCACCATGCCAGGCCGATGACCGGCACCCAGATCAGTTGCTGCTTGAGGAAAAACTTCAGCATGGGAATGCGCCGGTTCAGCACATGCTGCAGCACGAAGATGTCGACCCAGGACTGGTGGTTGGCATTGACCAGGTACCAGCCCTCGTAACGCAGCGCGTCCACGCCGGCAACGTCCCACCGGGTACGCTGGGTCAGCCGCATCCAGCCGCTGTTGCAGCTTATCCACGCGGTGGCAATCGCGTTGAGCAGCGGGTCGATGCGCACACGCACCGCCGTGAAAGGCAGCACCAGCTTGACCAGCGACGCAGCAAACAGCAGCGCGCACCAGAACAGCGTGTTGACGACCAGCAGACACAGCGCCGTCGCGCCGCGAAGAAAAGGAGGCAGAAGTCCGGACATGGGCAATACAAAGCCTGGATTCTGGCCTGCGCAAGCCGGCCCGGCCTTGTGCAAGATCAAGGGCGGCTTGGGGACATGCCTCCCAAGCGCCGGAATGCTATATTTTTAATAGCTGGCCACGCTCACCCTGCAAGGGCTGGCGGCCGATTTAACTTGTGAGTGTGGCCAGGCCCCTTGCGAACACCGCCGTGAAGGCATCCCGCTCAGGAATCCAGCCGTGCGCCGGAAGTCTTGACCAGGCGCTCCCACACCGGGTAGTCCTTTCTGTAGGCGGCGGCAAATGCCTCGGGTGTGCTGGCGGCCACCGTGAAACCCATGCTGGAGATCTTTTCGACAATCTCGGGCATCACGCAGATGCGCTGTATCTCGCTGGACACGCGGGCAATGATGTCTTTGGGCGTTTTGGCGGGCGCTGCCATGCCTATCCACCCGGCAATGCGGTAGAACTCGTCGGTCAGCCCCTGCTCGGCCAGCGTCGGCGCATTCGGCAACACGGCCATGCGTTTGAGGCCGGTGACGCCAATCAGCTTGAGCTTGCCTGCCTCGATGTGCGGCTTGGCCGCCAGCGCGCTGGCGTAAGACATCTGGATCTGGCCGCCAATCAACTCCTGCAGCATGGGCGCCTCGCCCTTGTACGGCGCATGCACCATGTCTGCCTTCTGGCTCGCGCTCATGGAGTAGCCAGCCAGATGGGCGTAGGAGCCCACGCCCCACGAGCCATAGGACAGTTTGCCTTTGTTGGCCGCGATGTACTTCAACAACTCGGGGCCATTTTTCGCGGGCACGCCGGGGTGCACCACCAGGGTCACCGGCGAATTGACGAACTGCGAAACCAGGGTCAAGTCGCGCTGGGGGTTGTACGGCAGCCTGTCGTACAGGAACTGGTTGGTCAGGAGCGAAGAATTCAGCGAAACCACGAAGTTGTAGCCGTCCGCTGGCGCCTTGGCGATGGTATCGGTGCCGACAATGCCGCCCGCCCCACCCCTGTTTTCGACGATCACCGGTTGCCACAGGCGGGCGCTGAGCTTGTCACCAATCAACCGGGTCAGGACATCGGTGGCGCCGCCGGCATTGAATGGCACGACGATACGGATGGGTTTGTTGGGATAACCCTGCTGGGCCATCGCCAGGGAGCTAGCGCCCCCAAGGTAAAGGGGAAGGCCGGCAATGCCAGCGTGGGCAAACAATTCGCGACGGTTCAAGGGTTTGGGCATGGGAATCTCCGGTTGGTCGCGAGATTTAGCAACACCATGCGAAAAACAGCCAGCCGGTATAAACCCGCAGCTTGTCACCGGCGCGACGGCAGGAAGAGCCTTGAAAAGCCTGGAAAAGGGTTAACGCGGCTTGTTGCGCCGCACAGCTTTGCCCGAACCGTTGTCGCGCGGTGGCAAACCGGTGTGCTGGGTCAGGATGCGCCCTTTGACGGGCGTCACTGGTTTCAAGGCTACAGAGGTCGAGTTCTTCTTGCGCGCACTGACATAAGTGCCGTCGGTCATCGGCTGGAAGGTCGGGATCAAATGGTGCTTGCCGTTGCCGATCAAGTCGGCCCGGCCCATGGCCTTGAGCGCCTCGCGCAGCAGCGGCCAGTTGTTGGCGTCGTGGTAGCGCAGAAAGGCCTTGTGCAGGCGCCGCCGCCTGTCGCCGCGCACGATGTCCACCGTCTCGCTGTCGCGCGTGATCTTGCGCAGCGGATTTTTGTTGGTGTGGTACATGGTCGTGGCGGTGGCCATGGGCGACGGGTAAAAGGTCTGCACCTGGTCGGCGCGAAAGCCGTTTTTCTTCAGCCAGATCGCCAAATTCATCATGTCTTCGTCGCTGGTGCCGGGGTGGGCGGCAATGAAGTACGGGATCAGAAACTGTTTTTTGCCGGCTTCCAGGCTGTACTTCTCGAACAGCTGCTTGAACTTGTCGTAGCTGCCGATGCCGGGCTTCATCATCTTGGTCAGCGGCCCCTGCTCGGTGTGCTCGGGCGCGATCTTGAGATAACCGCCGACGTGGTGCGTGACCAGTTCCTTGACGTACTCGGGCGACTGCACGGCCAGGTCGTAACGCAGCCCGGAACTGATCAGGATTTTCTTCACGCCCTTGAGCGCCCGCGCGCGGCGGTACATCTTGATCAGCGGGTTGTGGTCGGTGTTGAGGTTGGAGCAGATGCCCGGGTAGACGCAACTCGGCTTGCGGCAGGCGGCCTCGATCTCGGGCGACTTGCAGCCGATGCGGTACATATTGGCGGTCGGCCCGCCCAGGTCGGAGATCGCGCCGGTGAAACCCTTGACGGTGTCGCGGATGGCCTCGATCTCGCGGATCACCGAGTCTTCCGAGCGGCTCTGGATGATGCGGCCCTCGTGCTCGGTGATCGAGCAGAAGGTGCAGCCGCCAAAACAGCCGCGCATGATGTTCACGGAAAAACGGATCATCTCCCAGGCCGGGATCTTGGTCGCGCCGTCGTGGCTGCCGTTCTCGTCCTGGTAGGCCGGGTGCGGCGCGCGCGCATACGGCAGGTCGAAGACGTAGTCCATCTCGGCCGTGGTCAGCGGAATCGGTGGCGGCGTGATCCAGACGTCGCGCGCAGTCGCACCTTCACCGTGCGCCTGCACCAGCGCGCGGGCGTTGCCCGGGTTGGTTTCCAGGTGCAGCACACGATTCGCGTGGGCATACAGCACCGCATCACTTTTGACCTGTTCGTAAGACGGCAGGCGGATCACGGAACGATCGCGCGGCGGCACCTTGATCCGGCCCTGCATGTGCGGCAAGGCGGGGTTGGGCACAAAGGTCAGCGGCTTGATCGCCGGGTTGGCCTGCGGCGCTTTTGCAAGCACCGGGGAACCGGCGGACTCCGCCTGCGCCGCCACCTCGGCCGCTTCGTCCTCACGCGCGCAGCTTGCGCCCTGCTCTTTCGCCTGCTCCGAAATCATCAGATACGGGTTGACATGCGCCTCGACCCGGCCCGGCGCATCGACGCTGGTGGAATCGATCTCGAACCAGCCCTCCGCCGTTTCGTCACCGCTGCGGCGGATAAAGGCCGTGCCGCGGATGTCGGTCATGTGCGCCACCGGTTCCTTCGCGGCCAGGCGGTGCGCGATCTCGACAATCGCGCGTTCGGCATTGCCGTAAAGCAGCAAATCGCACTTGGCGTCGACCACGATGGAACGGCGCACCTTGTCCGACCAGTAGTCGTAATGCGCGATGCGGCGCAGCGAGCCTTCGATGCCGCCCAGGATGATGGGCACGTCCTTGTAGGCTTCGCGGCAGCGCTGGCTGTAGACGATGGCGGCGCGGTCGGGACGTTTGCCGCCGATGTCGCCGGGCGTGTAGGCGTCGTCGCTGCGGATCTTGCGGTCCGCGGTGTAGCGGTTGATCATCGAATCCATGTTGCCGGCGGTCACGCCGAAAAACAGGTTGGGCTTGCCCAGCGCCTTGAACGGGTCGGCGCTTTGCCAGTCGGGCTGGGCGATGATGCCGACGCGAAAGCCCTGGGCTTCGAGCATGCGGCCGATCACGGCCATGCCGAAGCTCGGGTGGTCCACATAAGCGTCGCCGGTGACGATGATGATGTCGCAGCTGTCCCAGCCCAGGACGTCCATCTCGGCGCGGCTCATGGGCAGGAATTTCGACGTGCCGAAGCGGCTGGCCCAGTATTTGCGGTAGCTGGTCAGCGGTTTGGCGGCGCGTGCGAAAAAGGAGACGTCGATGGGGGCGTTCATGGGGCTTGAAGAGGCAACCTTTGATTTTAAGGTTTTACGCCCGTTTGTGCGCCCCGGAGGGGTACTTCGCGCCCTGAATCAGGCGGATTCGACGTTTAAATGAACGATTTATGTCCGCGCATGGCTGATCAGGCGGTCCAGCATGGCGCCCAGCTGCTGCCGTTCTGCGGCGGACAGGCAAGCGAAGATCTCGTCATTGCGGCGTGCGATCAGCGCCATCACCCGGTTCCAGAGCGCCCTTCCGGCCGCCGTCGGTGCCAGCACCACGCCGCGGCCATCCGTCGGGCTCGCGTGTTTGCTGACCAGGCCGCGCTCGGCCAGTGCCTGGGCCGCGCGGCTCGCCTGGCCCTTGTCGAGGTTGGCTTTGGCCGCCAGTTCGACCACCGACAGCGGCGCGAAGTTGCCGATGGCTGCGAGACAGCGTGCCTCGCCCACCGGCAGGCCGAACTCGTCGGCATAGGCGTCGCTGCTGAACTTGTCGGTCAGCTTGTTGACCAGGTGCAGCCGGTAAGTCAGGAAACGGTCCAGCGGCAGCCGGGCGGCCGGTTTACGCGGCATCGCCAGCTCCCGCGCCGCATTGCCTGTGCGCATTGGCAATCAGGGGCAAGACCTCGTCGGCACGCTCGAAGCGGCTCATCAGCGACAGGCTCAGCATGGACAGCAGCAGCGGCGCTTGCGCCTCGCCCACGGCTGCCAGCGCCTCGCAGAGCGCGGTGTAACTGCGGTCCAGGTCGGCATCGGTCATACCGGGAATCCTTTCTCTTCGAGGGCGGCCAACAGCGGCGCCGGGTCCAGGCCGCGCCAGCGGCCCATCACGTAACCATCGGGGCGCACCAGCACCAGGGCCTCGGCGCTGGCATCGGGCAGGCCGTAACGCTGGCGTGCCTGGCCCAGCGTGTCGGCCTCGGGTTCTATCTCCAGCACCGCCACGCCACGCTCCGGCAAGTCCCGTAGCGCGTCGGGCATGGCGCCGCCGGCGAACACCAGGCACAGCATGTCGCGGCCGAAACATTGCGTCAGGTGCAGCGGGCCGTGCGGGCCGGCCAGCAGGGCCTCGGGCGCGGGCGCGCCGGGTGCAGCCAGATCGCTGGCCCACGCACCGGCTTGTGCCGCATTGAGTGGTGAATCGACATAGGTGATGGGCGATGACTGGCGCGGGTTGATCAGCGGGCGCACCTTGTCGTCGCTGAGCGCCAGCCGCAAGGTGGCTTCACGCATCAGCTTGAAGGCAAAGTCGGGCGGCGCCATGAACTCGGTGCTTTTCGCGCCGTAAGCGATGTTTTCGCGCGCGGCGTGAACACGCTCGGTGGAATAGGAGTCGAGCAGGCTGTCGGCCGCCCTGCCCTCGATGACGGCGGCCAGCTTCCAGGCCAGGTTTCCCGCGTCATCCAGGCCTGAATTGAGCCCGCGCACGCCGAAGATGGGCACCAGGTGCGCCGCATCACCGGCGAAGAACACGCGGCCGTGGCGGTAGCTGTCCAGACTCAGGCACTTGGCGTTGTAGATCGAGATCCACAGCGGCTCCCAGGGTTCGTCTTCGCCGATCATGCGCAAATGGCTGGACACGCGCGGCAAGACGTTTTCGGGTTTGACCGCCTCGACCGGATCTTCGTCGTCACGGATCTGGTAGTCGATGCGCCAGATGTCATCGGGCTGGCGGTGCATCAGGATGGTGGAGCCGGGGTTGGACGGCGGGTCGAACCAGGCCAGGCGCTCGACCGCGCGTTTTGTCTTCTGCACCACATCGACAATGACGTATTTGCCGTCGTACTGCGTACCCTGAAGCTGCAGGCCGAGCTGCTCGCGCACCGTGCTGCGACCGCCGTCGCAGGCGACCACCCAACCGGCGTGCACCGTGTGTACACCCGAGGCGTCCTGCACATCGACATCAACGCCGTCGGCCTGCGGACGCACGGCCGCTACGCGGCTGGACCAGCGCACATCCATGCCCGCGCCTCCCGCGCGATGCGCGAACTCTTCCACGTAGAACTGCTGGATATTCACCATGGGCGCAAAACGCTGGCTGGGCTCGCTGGGCATCCGGAAATGCAGCACCTCGGCGTCGCGCCAGTAACTGCGCCCGCCCACCCAGGACAGACCCTTGCCGACCAGCGGCTTGTCGGCGCCGACCCAGCCGAGGATCTCCTGCGAACGGCGCGACATGCAGATGGCACGGCTGCCGCTGCAGTAGCCATCATCGGCCTCGATCACCAGGCTGGCAATGCCGTGGCGCGACAGCAGGGCAGCCAGCGTCAGGCCGACTGGCCCGCCGCCGGCGATCAGGACGGGCACACGGGCGGGCAGCGGAGAGGAGGCAGTGGTCATGACATGGATTTGGTTGCGCCCGCAACCATATACCGTACTGGTTGCGCGTGCAAGCATAGGGCCCGGACGAAAAAAGGCCCCGCTCAAAGGCGGGGCCAAACGGAGGAGACGGTGGCCTGTTACTTGCGCAGGATGGCGCGGGCAGCGGCCATGTCGCGGTCATACGCGACCTTGGCTTCGCGCCGGCAGGCGGTGCGCTCGGAAGCGGCCATGGCGGCACATTCGGCAAGCCACAGCTTGTAGCCGCCGCCGGCTTCGTTGATGGCGGTGCGGTAACGCTGCTGCGGCGTCACGTCGGCAACGGCACCGCGCTCGAGCAGCCGCTCTTCCTGGGCCACAGGCTGCGCCAAGGCCGCCGAGGCAGAGAGAGCCAGGATGGCCGATGCGAAGAAGGCTGAGAATGTCTTGTTCATGGAAGGTCCTTGGAATTAGTTGCGAACCGTCATTTGCCCGCGGATCTCGCCGCCGGGATAACGTGCGGTATGGATGTTGGCGTACCACTTGCCGGCCAGCAGGTCGGCCATCTGGGCGGCGGTCAGTGTGGCCTGGCCGGACATCGGGCTGGTCACCGCGCCGGTGAAGGGCAACGCGACACCGGCGTTGGCACCGACCATGGCCGGTCCGTGAAAGTGGCCGGCCGTGGCCGGGCCGCTCAAACCTGAATAGGACAGCTGCCATTTGAAGACGCCGGTGCTCTTGTCGAGCATGGCATCGACCTGGCCGCCGCCGTTGCTGGCAACGGGTGGAACCTCATTGGCACCGCGCAGCTGGGTGGTGAGGGCAACGGTGTTGGACTGCGGCGTCATCATGCCGCAACCGGCAATCAGGACAACGGCGGCAAGGGCGAGCGCAGCGCGCAGGGTGTGGCGGGAAGTCATGGTGTGTCTCCGGTGATGAATAGGGTCAAGCCATCTTAGGACGTGCGGCGGCTCCGGCATGTAGGACAGTCTGCCGTCCTACGGTGGTGCTGGCCGCCTGCCGACACTCTCCAGCAGGCTCTGACCCTAAATTGCGGTTTCTGGCACGCGCTGCCATCGTTGCCATCCATTGACGGGACCTGCCGATGCGAACCACTTTTTCCTGCCCGACCAAGCGCCCCACTCTCCAGCACGGAGGGGCTTGAGCATGGCCTCACGCGCATTGTGGAAAGGCGCCATCAGCTTCGGGCTGGTGCATATTCCGGTGTCGCTGCATTCGGCCACCACCGAAAGCGGCATCGATTTCGACTGGCTGGACAAACGCAGCATGGACCCGGTCGGCTACAAACGCATCAACAAGAAAACCGGCAAGGACATCACCAAGGAAAATATCGTCAAGGGCATCGCCTGGGAAGACGGCCAGTATGTGGTGCTGTCGCCGGAGGAAATCGCCGCGGCTTACCCCAAAACCACGCAGACCATAGAGATCGAGAGTTTTGTGCCGAACACGGACATCCCCTTTATCTACCTGGAGCGGCCCTATTACATTGCGCCCATCAACAAGGGAAAAAAAGTCTATGCGCTGTTGCGCGACACGCTGCTGAAAACCCAGCGTGTGGGCATCGCCCGGGTGGTGATCCAGACCAAGCAGCACCTGGCCGTGCTGGTGCCTTCCGGCCCCGGGCTGATCCTCAACCTGCTGCGCTGGGGCGCCGACATCCGCAGCTGGGAAGACCTGGACCTGCCGGCCGAAGGCGCCAAAGCTGCCGGCCTGACCGACAAGGAGCTGTCCATGGCCAAACAACTGGTGGACGACATGACCGGCAAGTGGCAGCCCGAGCAGTTCAGCGACTCCTTCAAGGACGACATCATGGCGCTGGTCGAGCAGAAGGTGAAGGAAGGCAAGGTCGAAACCGTGGAGCAGCCGGAAGCGGACGAGGACAGCGCAGGCCGCTCCGGCGCGAAGATCATCGACCTGACCGAATTGCTGCAGCGCAGCCTGCGCAACAAGGGCGGAGCCAACAAGCCGGACAGCGCAGCGACCAAAGCGCCGGCCAAAAAGGCAGCTGCCAAAACCACGCGCAAACCTGCGGCCAAGGCCGCGCCGGCCCGGCGCAAGGCGGCCTGACGCGGCATGGCCCCACGCGCCGCGGCCGCCGCCGACCCGCTGGAGAGTTACCGCAGCAAGCGGGATTTCGACCGCACACCGGAACCTGCTGCCGGTGGTCGCCGCTCGAAAATCCTGAGGTTCGTGGTCCAGAAACACGATGCCAGCCGTCTCCACTACGACTTCCGGCTCGAGCTCGACGGCACGCTGAAAAGCTGGGCTGTGCCCAAGGGCCCCAGCCTGGACCCCAAGGTCAAACGCATGGCGGTGCAGGTGGAGGACCACCCGATCTCCTACGCTGATTTCGAGGGCAACATCCCCGACAAACAATACGGCGCCGGCAAGGTCATCGTCTGGGACCGGGGCATCTGGCTGCCTGCCGGCGATGCATCTGAAACGCTCAAAAGCGGCAAGCTCAAGTTCGAGCTGCAGGGCGACAAGCTCAAGGGCCACTGGACGCTGGTGCGCATGCACGGCAAGGGCGAGGAACGCCAGCCGCCCTGGCTGCTGATCAAGGAAAAAGACGACCAGGCGCGGGCAGCGACCGACTACGATGTGCTGGAGGCCCTGCCGAACAGCGTGCTGACCGGCCAGCCGCTGGCCCCGAAAAAGAGGGCGACCGCCAAATCTGCGGCCGCAAAAAAGCCCGCTGCAAAATCCGCAGCCAAAACCCGCGCATCACTGCCGACAGATGCCGTCAAGGCAGCCCTGCCGGCCACCCTGGCGCCGGAGCTGGCGACACTGGTTTCGGCCGTGCCCGAAGACGAGGGCGACTGGCTGTATGAAATCAAGTTCGACGGCTACCGCCTGCTGACACGCATCGCCGGCAAGACCATCCAGTGTTTCACGCGCAACGGCCACGACTGGTCGGCCAAGCTCCAGCCGCTGGTCAGGACGCTGTCGCAGCTCGGCCTGGCCTCGGGCTGGCTGGACGGGGAAATTGTGGTGCATGGGCAGGACGGTGTGCCCGACTTCGGCGCGCTGCAAAACGCCTTCGACAGCGCCAGCACCGCGCAGATTGTGTATTACGTGTTCGACCTGCCGTTTTGCAATGGGCATGACCTGCGCCAGCTGCCGCTGGTCCAGCGGCGCGAAGTGCTGCGCGGTCTGGTCAGCGACGCCGGGCTAGCTCAGCTGCGCTTCAGCGAGACCCTGGAGGGCGACGCGCAGGACCTGCTAGCTTCGGCGGCGCGACTCGGCCTCGAAGGCGTGATCGGCAAACGCGCCGCATCGGCCTATGTCTCGCGCCGATCGAGCGACTGGATCAAGGTCAAGACGCAACTTCGCCAGGAGTTTGTGATCGGCGGCTACACCGCGCCCCAGGGTTCACGCACCGGCCTGGGCGCGCTGCTGCTCGGCGTCTACAACGACCGGGGCGAACTCAAACATGTCGGCAATGTGGGCACGGGCTTTGACGAGAAGACCCTCCACAGCCTGCTGGCTGCGCTGACGCCGCTGGCCATCTCCCGCGCGCCGTTTGCCGGCCTGCCCTCATCTGTCAAGGGCCACTGGGTCCAGCCCACACTGGTGGCCGAGGTCGTTTTTGCACAATGGACACGCGCCGGCAACATCCGCCATGCCGTGTTCCAGGGCTTGCGCACCGACAAACCTGCGCGCAAGGTGGTGCGTGAATCTGCCTTAGCTGTGGAGACAATCATGGCCTCTAAAAAACCCGCCGTCGCGAAAAAAACCGCAGCAAAAAAGACTGCGCCGAATAAGGCCGCAGCAAGCTTGCCACCGGTCAGCACCGGCAAGCTGCGCGTCACCCACCCGGAACGCATCATCGATCCCGGCACCGGTTTCACCAAGCTGGAGCTGATCGAACACTATGCGCGCGTGGCGCCGTTGATCCTGCCGCACCTGAAGGCCAGGCCAGTGGCACTGGTGCGTGCACCGGACGGCATCACCGGCGAGCTGTTTTTCCAGAAACATGCCGACAGCACCAGCATTCCCGGCATCCAGCAACTCGATCCGAAGTTCGACCCCGGTCATGCCCCGCTGCTGGCCATCGCGACGTCGCAGACCCTGCTGGCGGCTGCGCAGCTCAACGTCATGGAATTCCACACCTGGAACGCCACCACCCGCGCCATCGGCAAGCCCGACCGCATGACCTTCGACCTGGACCCCGGCGAGGGCGTGTCATGGTCGCAGGTGCAGGAATCGGCGCAGCTGGTGCAGGCCTTGCTGAAGGAGCTGGGCCTGCCCTGCTTCCTGAAAACCAGCGGCGGCAAGGGCCTGCATGTGGTGGTGCCGCTCAAGCCCGCGCAGGGCTGGGACACGGTGAAGGATTTTTCCCAGGCCATCGTGCAGCACCTGTCCAGCGTCATCCCCGACCGCTTTGTCGCCAAAAGCGGCCCCCGCAACCGGGTCGGCAAGATCTTCCCCGACTACCTGCGCAACGGCTTCGGCGCCACCACGGTCTGCGCCTGGTCGGTGCGTGCGCGGCCCGGCATGGGCGTGTCCGTGCCGGTCGCCTGGGAAGAGCTCGACAGCCTCACGGGCGCCGCACACTGGAATGCGCGCAATATCGGAGAACGCCTGGCGATTGGCAATTCGCCCTGGGACAGCTACGAATCATCGCGGGTCACCCTGTCCTCCGCCATGAAGGCCATGGGGTTCAAGCCGGATGCCGCTTCCAAAACGCCCCGGGCGCGTGCCCGCAGGTCCTGAATGTAGGCCGGCCATCACAGGCGAATGCGTTATCCGCCGACACCCGTGCAGTCCCCCGCTTGTTGAAAAGCTGTCACCCCCCGTGTATCGTTCTGTCATCACCGGCGCAGTCCTGCGGCCGGTGGCCCATCAACGACGCCGATCATCCCGCCGGGAGCCTGTCATGAAATTTATCTACCCCACCCTGCCTGTGCTGCTTGCCGTGGTTTTCCTGACCGGTTGTCCCCAGTCCAAAACGCCGGATACGCCGCCGCTGGTTCCCCAACCGAAAGCCACGCTGAGCCTGACGGGGCTTTTTTGAACGCCCATCCGGTCAGGCCGGTCGCCACCCTGGCCGCGGTCGTCATGGCCTGGGGCCTGACGGCTTGCAGCGGACTGGTCAATCCACAACCCGCAGCGTCCCAACAGGTCCAGCTCGACGGCCTGGCCTACCGGGTCGAACAGCTCACGGCCAGCACCTGGACCGCAACAGCGCCGGCTGGCCTGTCGGGTCACCAGCCCAAGCCCGCCAGCCTGGTCCAGGCCATCGAGAAGGCCTCCGGCTGCAAGGTGACCGACAGCAGCTTCGGCCAGCAGGGGGCGGTGCTCAGCGCACAGGTGGATTGCGGCAGCAGGCTGAAGAACTAGACCGAAAGCCGGAACCGGACGCAAAGCGCGGACAAAAAAAAGCTGGCCGAGGCCAGCTTTTTTGTTTCTGTCACGAACGCATCACGACGCGGCCTTGAGGGCATCGCGCATGGCCTTGACCTGGTCATGGTTGCGCTGCGCGCCCTGCGCCTGGCGCTCGATCAGCGCGCGCACGCCGGAAGGCAGATCGTCTTCCTTGAGCGCCTTGCGGTACCGGGCCAGCGCCGCGTCTTCGCCGCGCTCGCACTCTTCCAGCATGGCCAGGTCGGTGTAACCACTGAGCGCGCCGCGCACCGAAACCCAGCCGCGATGCATCGCGCCGCTGGCGGTTCCGCCTTCGTCCGGCTCGCCGCCCAGCTGACGGATCTGTCCGGCCAGTTCAGCGGCTGCACCGCGGCACTCGTCCGCATGGCGCAGCAGCAGGGTCTTGATGTCCTGGGCCTTGACGTGTTCAGCACACTCGGTGAAACCGTACTCACCGTCGCGGCTGGATTCCAGCAAGTCATTGAGGGTGTCGATCACGTCATCGTTGTCAGCGAGCTCGCCGGCGCTGGTGCGGCTGCCCGCCAGTTGCTGGTCCACACGGGTCCAGGCGGCCCGGCTGGCGGCTTCTGCCTCGGGCCAGGACAGGCGGGAGTTTTCCTTGCGACTGTCCCAGTAGACCGACATGTCGCTTTGTGCTTCCTCAAACGTGCCGCTGTAGTTGCTGCGGCCGTACACCCCCAGGCGGTACGCCGGCGCATAGTCTTCGTAGCTGCGGTTGCTCTGGTAATACGGCTCGCGGCTGTAGTTGTCGCGCCAGTAAGCCTCTTCGGCGGTCGGGTTGATGGCTTCTGCCACCGCCTTGCCGCCCAGGCCGCCGGCAACGGCGCCGACCACCGCACCGGCCAGCGCGCCGACCGGTCCGCCCAAGGCGCCAGCCGCGGCACCTGCCGCTGCGCCGCCTGCGGCTGCACCCAGGCCGGTGCCGACGGGATGTGCGCCAGGGGCGTCCGTGATCGGGTCGAGGTTGAGGTTGTCCTTGTCTTTGTAATCGAGTGCCATGCTGATGCTCCTTGGATGATGGTTGGGATGAATGACCGCTTCAGGTACAGCGTCCAAAACGCCATTTTTCGCAGCCAGAAATTCATCCTCAATCGGCATCCAGCGGCCTGTGGTCAGGCAGGGACATGGGCAGGTGTAGGAGAACGCGCCGTATGCCGGCGCCGGCAAAACGGTACCGGGAACGGCAGCGATCTAGCCGTCCAGCTCGGGGTAACGGCGGAAAATGCCGTCCTCGTTGAAGGCAATGCGGCGCTCGCTGGCCAGGTAGGGCGCAACACGTCGGTGGCCTGCCACGCGCAAGTGCAAAGCCGCCACCAGGGGCCTTGTCTCCAGCGCGCGTTGCGTGGCTTTGGGAAAGGCATAAAGCAGGCCGTCGACGAGCTGGAACAGCGACAGGTCGGCGTAACCAAGGCGCGCGCCCACCAGCCAGCGGCTGCCGGCAGGATTGCGTGCCAGCACGGTGTTGAACCAGTCCAGGAACTTGGGAATGCGCTGCTCGCGAAACGCTTTCGCGCGTTTGACCGCTTCCTTCTTCTGCTCTTCGTAGTAGAGACCGGTCGCGATCGGGTGATGCGTCTCATGCACTTCCGCCACCACGTCGGCCACCGTCAGCTGCAGCTGGTGCGTCCAGATCCGCGCCGCCTCGCTTTTGCCGACCAGGCCCAGGCGCGGGCCGAGGTACAGCAGGATGGCGGCGGTCTGGCCGATGGTGCGTGCGCCGTGGACCAGAAAGGGCGGCGCGAACGGCGGCTGCACCAGGTCCTTCGCGGCCATGCGCCGCAAGCTGGCAGTCACGCCCTGCCCTTTGCCCCTGCCACGCGCCACGTCCACATAATCCGCGCCAGCAGCCTCCAGGGCGAGCCGGACAAATTCCCCGCGGCCCTGGATGGTCGGCCAATAATGCAGTTCATACGCCATGGGAGTGTCCTTTCGGAGAAATCGGGATGACAGCCGGGCAGCCACGGCACCGGGTCAACATTCCAGACAAAAACAGGTCTCAACCCTTGTCAGCCGTGCGCAGGCAGCTATCAACTTCATAGCAATTTCAGGGCAACGGCTTGACCACCAGGCGCCATAGCGAGGTGATTTCGGCAGCCCGCGCCGCATGCAGCGGATCGTCAGGATCTTCCGCCTTGGGGTGGATGGGCTGCACATCCAGCCGGTGCAGCGCTTGCAGGCCGGCTGCGGCTATCCAGTCAAGGAGCTGGGTACGCGAGCGCAAGCCCAGGTGTTCGGCCAGGTCCGACAGGATCAGCCAGCCTTCGCCGCCCGGCGCCAGGTGGGCTGCCAGGCCGTCCAGAAATCCACGCAGCATGCGGCTGTCGGGGTCATAGACCGCGTGCTCGATGGGTGAACTCGGGCGCGCCGGCACCCAGGGCGGGTTGCAGATGATCAGTGGCGCGACGCCTGCGGGAAACAGGTCGGCCTGGACCAGTTCGACGCGCCCGTCCGGCACCAGCCTGGCGAGGTTCTCTCGCGCACAGGCGAGCGCGCGCGGATCAGTGTCGGTCGCCACCACGTGGCTGACGCCGCGACGCACCAGCAGCGCAGCCAGCACACCGGTGCCGGTGCCGATATCGAAGGCCACACCGCCCGAGGACAGGGCGGGCGGCAGCGGCGCCTGTGCCAGCAATTCCATGTAGTCCCCGCGCACCGGCGCAAACACGCCGTAATGGGGGTAAATGCGTTCCCCGCCCAGGGCTGCGATGGCCACGCCCTTTTTTCGCCACTCGTGGGCGCCTATCAGGCCCTGCAGTTCACGCAGCGGCGCCACGTAGTTGCCCTGGGCGGCATCGCCGGCCCCATAAACCGCTGTGCAGGCCGGAACCACATCGGGCGCGCGCCGCAGGGCGATCCTGTGTTCGCCATCGAACTCGATCAGCAGCATGGCCAGGGTGCGTGCACGCTGCGACTGGGCCTGGCGGTAGTGGTTGAAGGCATCAACGGGGGATGGCGGCGGCGCGTCCGCTTTGGCCTTCCTGGTTTTGCGCGGTTTGTCGATGCGGCGTGCCAGTGCCTGGAGCAGCAGGCGTGCGTTCTGGAAATCGCCGCGCCACAACATGCCCGTGCCCTCGCTGGCCAGCCGGAAAGCCGCATCGGCGCTCAAGGTGTCATCGGCAAGTACCACGCGCCTGGGCGGCGGCGCGCCGTTTTCCGAGCGCCAGCGCGCAGACCGCGCCTCACCGGCTTCGCTCCAGGCGATGGTGGCGGGCCCGCTCACGCAGGGACTTTCGGGAAGGGACCGGAAATGCCGGGCAGGTGCCGGCAGGAAGGAGGAAAAAGCATGACGGGAGCCCGGTCGGTGAACAAAGCGCCATTATCGGGCGCAGGCCGGGACGCGCCGGTTCAGCGCGAAAGGGAACTCCGGCCGGCGCCTAGCGGCTGTCGCGGCTGCTGTCGGCGTCGCTGTCCCGGACACTGTCCTTGCTGTCACTGCCCAAAGGCGCGAGATCGGACGAATAGGTCCGGTCGCCGATGGACAACTCGCTGCTTTTTTGCCAGGCAGATTCGAATGCCGCCAGCTCCTGGGCCGTGGCGCGTTCGTACTTGCGCAAGTTGGATGAACGGATGGCTTCCGGCGTGGAAGTCCCGGGGTTGGTCTCCTCGCCCCGCTGTGGATCGAAGCCCTTGATCTCTTCATTGACGCGCCAGTAGACCGCCGGCACACCGATGCCGTAACGTGACAGTGCATTTTTGCGGATCGCATCTCCCAGCGCCATCAGGGGCCGCTGCTGGCCCTGTTCACCATCCATGAAGTCGGTGGACAGATCGACCATCACGACAAAGCTGTGACCACGTTTGTCGGCGCGCACCACCTTGAAGCGGTAGCTGGCACTGAGGATGCCGCGGCTCTCCATGGTGCTTTTGACGGAATCAAAAAGCATCTCCCGCCGGAACGCCATGCGTTCATCGAGGTTCATCTTGACGGGCCCGGTCTCGGGTCCGCCGCCGCTTTCGCGGGCACCGCCTTGCGACGAGGAAAAAAGACTTTGAAAGAATGACATGACGGTATCCGATGTGGGGTTGTGGTGAGGTCTGCGGACCTCCTTGCAAAACGTCATTCGAGTTATGTGGGGTTCAGAGACTTCGCCCCTCTGTGTGTCATCGTATTCTTTTCATTACAGGCTGTCACGTTCTGATACAGGCATTCTGAACCGTGGTTTTGTGATGAATTTCTCCCCGTGCGCAAGACGTAAATCTTTAGACCACAGGACACTTCCGCTGTTTAGAACTTTCCCAGACAGTCCTCTGTGGGTTAGCGCACAGTAGGCCGGCTCCCACAGCGTCAGAAGCTGGCAACCGATAGCCGGCATGGCGGCTGGGCGCCACACTTGCGACATCAACTTCTGGAGGAAGCCATGTCTTTCGCGCTATACATGATCGGGTTTGTGATTTTTCTGGGCGGCGTCATCTGGGCCGCTGTGGTGGCAGGCGTGCCGCACCTGTACATCGGCATCGGTGCACTGATTTTTCTGGGCATAGGCATCTTCAGCGCCGTCAGCCGCACGCGCAGCAAGGACCCTTCCTGATCGATCCGCCAGTGCCTGCCATGCAGGCGCCGGTTCGGACCAAGCCCCGCTGCCATGGAGCAATGGGGCTTTTTTTATGCTGGAACCAGGCTACCTGGCACCCAGCCCCATCGCGCGTGAGATCACTTCTTTCATGATCTCGTTGGTGCCGCCGTAAATCCGCTGCACACGCGCGTCAGCGTAGGCGCGCGTGATCGGGTATTCCCACATGTAGCCGTAACCGCCGAACAGCTGCACACACTCGTCCATCACCTTGCACTGCAGGTCGGTGGTCCAGTACTTGGCCATGCTGGCAGTTGCCGTGTCGAGCTTGTCGCCTGCGAGGAGTTCGGTGCATTTGTCGATGAAGACGCGCGCCACCTGCACCTGCGTCTGCAGCTCGGCCAGGGTGTAACGCGTGTTCTGGTAGCTGGCCACGGGCTGGCCGAACACCTTGCGTTCCTTCACATAGTCCACGGTCCAGTCGATGGCCGCCTGCGCCGAGGCCACCGCCGTGATGGCGATCTGCAGCCGCTCCCAGGGCAGTTGCTCCATCAGGCAGATAAAGCCGCGGTTTTCATGCGCCCGGCCGCCCAACAGGTTGGCGGCCGGGACGCTCACGTCGGAGAAAAACAGCTCTGACGTGTCCTGCGCCTTGAGGCCCAGTTTTTTCAGGCGCTTGCCCACCGAAAAACCGGGCATGCCACGCTCGACCAGCAACAGACTGGTGCCCTTGGCGCCGGCCGCCGGATTGGTCTTGGCCACCACCACCACCAGGTCGGCATGCCAGCCGTTGGTAATGAAGGTCTTGCTGCCATTGAGCAGGTAACTGCCGTCGGCCTGCTGGATGGCGGTGGTCTTGACGCCCTGCAAATCCGAGCCGGCAGCGGGTTCGCTCATCGCAATCGCGCCCACCATCTCGCCGCTGGCGAGTTTGGGCAGGTACTTGAGTTTTTGCGCTTCGGTGCCGTAGTGCAGCAGGTAGGGCGCCACAATTTCGCTGTGCAGGCTGTAGCCGATGCCGCTGTAACCGCCGCGCGCCAGTTCCTCCATCTGCACCACCGAATACAGCTTGTCGGCCCCCGATCCGCCGTAAGCTTCCGGCATGGTCATGCACAAAAAGCCGTTCTCGCCGGCCTTGTTCCAGACCGCGCGGTCCACATAACCCTGCTCTTCCCATGTCTCATGAAAAGGCGCAATTTCCTTGTCGCAGAACTTGCGGAAGGCATCCCGAAAAGCTTCGTGGTCGCTGGTAAAAAGGGTGCGGTCAATCATGGGTCACCTGTCGCGTTGAAGGCCGGGGCCATATTTATGAAAAGCAGTTGCTTGGTGAAATGAATATACTCGTTCCTGCACCCTCTTTTCCAGCAGGAGCCTCCCATGACCGAAGCATTCATCTACGACGCCATCCGTACGCCGCGCGGCAAGGGCAAAAAAGACGGCAGCCTGCACGAGGTCAAACCGGTCAACCTGCTGGCCGGCGTGCTGACCGAGTTGCAGCGCCGCAATGGCTTCGACACGGCGCAAGTGGACGACGTGGTCATGGGTGTGGTGTCGCCCATCGGGGAGCAGGGATCGGTGATTGCCAAGGTCGCAGCGCTGAAGGCCGGCTGGGACTTCCGCGCGTCGGGCGTGCAGGTCAACCGCTTTTGCGCCTCCGGCCTGGAAGCCGTCAACTTGGCGGCGCAAAAAGTGCGCTCCGGCTGGGAAGACCTGGTGGTGGCGGGCGGCGTCGAAAGCATGAGCCGCGTACCCATCGGTTCGGACGGCGGCGCCTGGGCGCAGGACCCGGAGACCAACAGCGCTACCGGCTTTGTGCCGCAGGGCATAGGCGCCGACCTGATCGCCACCCTCGAGGGCTTCAGCCGCGCCGATGTGGACAGCTTCGCGATGGAAAGCCAGAAGCGCGCGGCCAGGGCACGCGAAGCCGGTTATTTCGACGGCTCGGTGGTGCCGGTGAAGGACTTTCTCGACCAGACCATCCTGGCGCAGGACGAATTCATCAAGCCGCACACCACACTGGAAGGCCTGGCCTCGCTCCGGCCCGCGTTTGAACAGATGGGCGGCATGGGCTTCGACCAGGTCGCGTTGACTCGCTACCCACAGGTCGAGCGCATCCACCATGTGCACCACGCCGGCAACTCCTCGGGCATCGTGGACGGCGCGGCGGCCGTGCTGGTCGGCTCGGAAACCGCCGGAAAAACCCATGGCCTCACGCCGCGCGCCCGCATTGTCGCGGCCGCGCTGAGCGGCGCCGACCCGACCATCATGCTGACCGGCCCGATGCCGGCGGCGCGCAAGGCACTGGCCAAGGCCGGATTGACGATAGACCAGATCGACCTGTTCGAGGTCAACGAGGCGTTTGCCGCGGTCGTGATGCGTTTCATGAAGGAAATGAAGGTGCCGCACGACAAGGTCAATGTCAATGGCGGCGCCATCGCCATGGGCCACCCGCTGGGCGCGACCGGCGCCATGATTCTGGGCACCCTGATCGACGAGCTGCACAGGCGCAAGCTGCGTTACGGCCTGGCCACCCTCTGCGTGGGCGGCGGCATGGGGATTGCAACGATTGTGGAAAGAGTTTGATGAAGACGATCAAGTACGAACTCAGCGACGGCATCGCCACCCTCACCTTCGACGAGGAGGGTTCACCCGTCAACACCATGTGTGCCCAGTGGCAGAAAGACCTGAGCGAAGCCACCGCGCAGGTGGTCAAGGACAAGGACGCCATTCGCGGCATCGTGCTGGCGTCAAACAAGTCCACTTTTTTTGCCGGCGCCGACCTCAAGGCGACCATGCGCTTGCAGACCTCCGATGCTGCGCAGGTGTTTCAGGAAATCGAGCAGACCAAAAAGAACTTCCGCACGCTGGAGACCCTGGGCAAACCGGTGGTCAGTTGCCTCAACGGCACGGCACTGGGCGGCGGCTGGGAGGTGGCACTGGTCGGCCACTACCGCGTGGCGGTGGGCGACGACAAGATCCAGTTTGGCCTGCCCGAAATCACGCTGGGCCTGATTCCCGGCGCCAGCGGCATCACCAAGATGACACGTTTGCTGGGCCTGATGGGCGCCCAGCCTTACATCCTCGAGAGCAAGCTGTTCAACCCGCATGAAGCCCTGGAGCTGGGCCTGGTGCACGAACTGGTGCCCGACGCGGCTGCACTGCGCCCCGCAGCGCTGGCCTGGATAGCCAGGCATGACGGCGCAGCCGCGCCGGCCCACCACCCCTGGGACGACAAGAACTACAGGATGCCCGGCGGCACACCGGCCAACCCGAAAATCGCCGGCATGCTGGCGGTGGCCCCGGCCGTGCTCAAGCAGAAAACCCGCGGCCTGTACCCGGCGCCTGAATACGCGCTGGCCGCCATGGTCGAAGGCGCGCAGGTCGACTTCGACACCGCACTGCGCATCGAGTCGCGTTACCTGGCCAGGCTGATCGTGAGCCCTGTGGCCAAGAACATGATCAACACCTTTTTCTTCAACATGAACGCGATCAAGTCGGGCCGCTCGCGCCCGAAAGATGTCCCGCGTTACAAGCCGCAGAAAGTCGGGCTGCTGGGGGCCGGCATGATGGGCGCGGGCATTGCCTGGGCCCAGGCCAGCCGCGGCATCAGCACCGTGCTCAGGGACGTGAGCCAGGACAAGGCCGATGCCGGCAAGGCCTACAGCGCCAGACTCACGCAGGCGCGTGTGGACAAGGGCCGCATGAGCCCGACCGAGCAGGGCGCCCTGCTCTCGCGCATCCAGGCCACCGACCAGGTGGCGGACCTGGCAGGTTGCGACCTGATCATCGAAGCGGTGTTCGAGCGCCGCGACCTCAAGGCCAAGGTCACGCAGCAAGCCGAGCCTTTGCTGGCACCCGGCGGATTTTTTGCATCCAACACCTCGACCCTGCCGATCAGCGGCCTGGCCACGGCGAGCGCGCATCCCGAAAAATTCCTGGGCATCCATTTCTTCAGCCCGGTCGACAAGATGAAGCTGGTCGAGATCATCCGCGGCAAGCAGACCGACGAGGAAACCGTGGCGCGCGCCTTCGACTATGTGCAGGCGCTGGGCAAGATCCCGATTGTGGTCAATGATTCGCGCGGGTTCTACACCAGCCGCACCTTCGGCACGTTTGTGATGGAAGGCGCGGCCATGCTCGGCGAAGGCATTCCGGCGGCCGCCATCGAAAACGCCGGTATCCAGTGCGGCATGCCGGTCGGCCCGCTCGCCGTGCTGGACGAAACCGCGCTGTCACTCAGCGTGCACGTGCTGGACCAGACCCGCGCCGACTACGTCGCCGAAGGCAAAACCTATATCGCGACGCCCGGTGAATTGATTGTGGAACGCATGGTCAAGGAATTCGACCGCAATGGCCGTGTCGCCGGCGCCGGTTTTTACGACTACCCCGAGGAAAAAGGCGCGAAAAAATCACTGTGGCCTGAACTCAAAACCCTGTTCGAAAAACCGGGCGCCACGTGGGACATCACCGACATCAAGGACCGCCTGCTGTACCGGCAAGCCGTGGAAACCGCGCGCTGCCTCAGTGAAAACGTGCTGACCAGCGTGCATGACGCCAACATCGGCTCGATTTTTGGCATCGGCTTTCCGGCCTGGACCGGCGGCGCGATGCAGTTCATCTATGGCATGGGCATGGACGCTTTTGAGCAGCGCGCCGCCGAACTGGCCGCGAAGTACGGTCCGGGTTTTGTGCTCAGCGATGCCGTCAAGTCGGCCATCCGCAAGCACCAGCCGGTTTATTGACTTGCCAGGCTGGCCAGCAGGCCGGCTTTCTGCACCTTGCCCAATGCGGTTTTGGGCAAGGCATCACAAAACACGATGCGTTTCGGGTGTTTGAAGCGCGCGAGCCGGCCGTCGAACAACTGCATCACCTGTGCCGCATCAAGTTCGGCGCCGGGCTTGCGCACCACCACCGCCACCACCACCTCGCCCCAGCGCGCATCGGGCTCACCGACCACGGCGGCTTCGAGAACCGACGGACAGTCGGCGAGCAGGTTTTCGATCTCCGCCGGGTAGACGTTTTCGCCGCCCGAGATGATCATGTCCTTGGAGCGTCCGACGATCTCGTAAAACCCCGCATCGTCGCAACGCGCCAGGTCCCCGGTATGGAACCAGCCGTCGGCAAAAGCCGGGTTGCCGGGATCCTTCCAGTAGCCGCACAACAAGTTCGGGCCGCGCACCCACACTTCGCCGACCTGGCCGGGCGCCACCGGCCGGCCCTGCTCGTCCATCAGCCGGATATCGACATGAAGCCCGGCGCGGCCGGCGGAACCCAAGCGCTGCATGGCTTCGTCGCGGCGCAGGTAAATCGATACCGGCCCGGTCTCGGTGGCGCCATACACCTGACCCACCGGCACGCCGCGTGCGTGGAAGGCAGCCATCATGGACGAGGGAATCGTCGAGGACCCGGTGGCCAGCATCCTGAGCGAGGACAGGTCGCTCCTGGCAAACGCGGGATGTTCGATCACCGCGCGCAGCGTGGCTGGCACCAGCAGCGACAAGTCCGGCCGCCGCGCCTCTACATCGGCCAGCCAGGCGCCTGCATCGAAGCGGCTGTGCAAGGTGACTGATGCGCCGGCATGCAGCGCTGGCAGCGTCTGGATACACAGCCCGCCTACATGAAACATGGGCAGCGTGCTGAGCACATGGTCATCCGCTGTCAGCTCATGCGCATGGGTGGAGATCACGCAGTTCCAGACCAGCCCGGACTGGCTGTGCAACACGCCCTTGGGCTGGCCGCTGGTCCCTGAGGTGTAAACCAGCAGCACCGGTGACGCTGCGCTGCCGCCCAGCGCAGGAGCGCCGCCGCCCGAGGTGGGGCCGGCCAGTTCCCCTGAGCGCAGAAAGTTGCAGCCGGCCTGCGCCACCAGGGCCGAGGCGGCGTCCGCGTGCGTGGGGTCGGCCACCAGCAGGCACACGCCCGCATGGGCGAGGATGGCCGTGTGTTCGGGCGTGGCGAGGCGGTAGTTCAGCGGCAGCAGGATGGCGCCCAGGCGCGCCAGCGCAAACAGCAACACCAGCACATCAGGATGGTTCAGGCCCAGCCAGGCGACGCGGTCGCCCGGCCGGACGCCGGCCGCGTGCAGCACGGCGGTGGCCGCTTCGATACGTTGCCAGAACTGCGCATAAGGGACATCGCGGCCTTCGTGGTGCAGCGCCAGCTTGTCAGGTGAAAGCTGCGCGTGCCGCTCGATAAGCGAAGCGAGATCCGTCATCGCTGATTCCGCTAGAGCACGGCCTGTTCGTCCTGCTCGCCTGGCTCGTACAGGCATTCGCGGCCGAGCCGGTCTATGCAGAGTTCGGCGGTCCACGGCAGCATCAGCGAGCCGCAGCGTGAATCGCGGTACATGCGCTCCAGCGGCAGGGTCTTGAGCATGGACTGGCCGCCGCAGGTGCGCACCGCCAGGCGGCAGATCTCGTTGGCGTTTTCCATGATGGTGTAGTGGGCGGCGTACAGCCCCAGGCGGATCTCCTTCGAAGGGTCGACGCGGGCGGCGCGGGCATTCTGCAAAAAGATGGCCCGGGTCTGCTCGAGCCGGACCTTCATTTCCGCCACCGCAATCTGCTTGGTCGGGTACATGCGGCGCTTGACCGGCGGCGTGCCCGGCACCTCGCCGCGCAGGTACTGCACCGTGAAGTCGTAGGCCGCCTGCGCAATGCCCATATAGGTCGGCGACAGGGTGGCGAACATGTGCGGCCAGCGCAGCGCGGCCTGGGCATACACCCCCTCGGGAATCAGGCGCTCGATCTCGGGCACAAACACGTCCTTGAAGATCAGCGTGCGCGAGACCGTGCCGCGCATGCCCAGCGGGTCCCAGTCGCCGGTGACGCTGACACCCTCGAGGTTTTTGTCCACCGCCAGGTAGAGCGAATCGCGCTGGGTCGCGCCCGGCTTGTCCAGCGTGCACAAAATGCCGTAGTAGTCGGCCGCGCCGGCCAGTGAGGCAAAAATTTTCTTGCCGTTGACGAGGTATCCGCCTTCGACCTTTTTGGCCAGGGTTCCAAAAGGCGCCTTGCCGGCGGCCGCGGCACCGCCCTCGGAAAACGGCTGAGAGTAGACCTTGCCCTGCTTCACCACGCGCTCGTAATGCACCTTGCGATGCGCCTCGTGGTTGGCGCGCTGCTCGGGCGTCATGTCCAGGTCGTCGGCGATGAAGCCGGTCCACATGGTCGAGCTCACATGCATGTTCAGCGTCAGTGCGGTCGCGCCGCAATGGCGGCCGATCTCCGCTGCCGTCATGACATAGGTGGCAAAGTCGGCGCCCCAGCCACCGTGTTCTTCAGGCACGCAGATCCCGAGCAGGCCGGCCTCCCGCAGGTCGGCATAGTTCTCGAAGGGAAATACCGCGTCGCGGTCGATCTGCTGCGCGCGCGGCGCAAATTTTTCGCGACCCAGCCGCGCGGCGATCGCCAGCAACTCGGTTTGTTTGGGCGTGAGCGCGCTGTAGTCGCCAGCAATCGAGGGCGGCAGGTAGCGGACGGCCGGGGGTGAAGCAACAGGCAGGGCAGACATGGCAGGTCCTCGGTTTAGGTCGGGAAGTGGTGTTTCAGGAAGGCCAGCACCGCGCGGTTGAACAACGCGGGCTGCTCGATGTTGGCGATATGGCCCACACCGGGAAGGCATTCGTAGTGCGCGCCCGAAATGCGGCTGGCCATTTTTTCGACCACCGAGGGCGGCGCGTTGATATCCAGTTCGCCGGCCAGACACAGGGTCGGGACGCGGACGGCTGCGAGCTCGGCCAGCCGGTTGAAAGACACGATGGCCGACAGCGCGGCGCGGTAACTTTCCGCGGGCACGCGGGACATCAGCGCAGCGGCTTCAGCCAGCCGCGCCGGATCGGCGTCGGGCGCGAACATGCCCGGGACTATTTTTCTGGCCAGCCCGTCCATGCCCACCCCGTGGTCCAGCGGTGCGAAACGGCTTTGCAGGAACTGCTGTTGCCAGCTGCCGTCAGCCTTGCCGAAAGCCGGCGAGCTGCTGTACAGCACCAGGCCATGCACCAGCGTGGGATGTAGCGCCGCCAGTTCCTGCGCGATCATGCCGCCCATGCTGTGGCCCAGCAGCACGTTGCGCCTCGCGCCCACGTGGGCTATCAACGTTTTCAAGGCATCGGCCAGCAGCGCATTGGTGCAAGGCGACAGGGGCGCTGATGCGCCATAGCCCGGCATGTCCCAGGCCACCGCCCTGAAACCGGCCGTGGCCAGCACGGACTGGTTGTGGACCCACGCCTCCTTGCTGCCACCCACACCATGCAGCAGAAAAACCGCGGTGTCGCCTTCGCCCTGCTCGATAAACGCCGGCAGCAACATGCTTCAGCCCAGTTCGCCGCACAGTTGCCCGGCGTCCACCACCACCTGGCCGTCCAGCGCCACGGTGCAGCCACGCAGCGGCAGGTCGAAATGCCCCAGGGTGTGGCGGCCGGCCACTTCGTTGGCGCCGGTTGAATACAGGAAGTTGCCGGCAAAGGCGCGCAGTTCGGTGCCGTTGAAATCCTTCTTGTCGTACATGGCCATGGCATCCCAGCGCGCCTTCGGGTTCATGCCCCAGCCCACATGCGACACGGCATAGGCCTCGCGGTCACCCCAGGCGGCCCAGTAGCTGCGCATCAGGTCGGCATCGAGGTGCTGACCGGCGATGTCGGTCACGAAGTCATTTTCTATCGTCAGCACCACGGGCTGCTCGAGATAACGCTTGAAGGTCAGGTTGACGTCGCCCGGTGCCAGCACCAGCCTGCCGTTGACGCTGCCTTTGGCCGGAAAAGCCAGGCACAGGCCACCCGGCCAGTGCGAAATGGTGCCGGGTCGGGCGGTGTAGCCCCAGCCGCCGCCGGCCTGCGCACCCACCAGCGAAATGGCCAGGTCGGTGCCCGCCGGCGAAGTCACACGCATGCTTGTGGCGCTGCGCAGCCGCTTGATGCCGGCCTTGACTTTGGGTTCGAGCGCCGGATCGGGCACGCAGCGCTCGAGGATTTCCGGGTGTTCGTTGGAGACCATCAGCACACGCGCCCCGCCCTTCAAAATGTCGGGCAGTTCGGCCGCGTGCAGCAGGCCCTCGACCGTGAGATCGGCCACAAAGGTGCAGGCGGCCAGCGCCTGCACCACGGGGGCGAGCTGGGCGATGGCATCCGAAGCGCCGGTGGAACGTACCGGCACCGGTGCAGCCAGCCGCGGCGAGGCCAGCACCAGATGGAAGGCCCGCGCCCCCAGCCTGGCCAGCGCCAGCTCGGCGAGCTGCACATTGACCGGGCGCGACTGCGTCTCGGACAGGATGGCCGCCGTGTCGCCGGGCTTGACGCCGCACAGGGCAAAGGCCTCGGCAAAACAGTCTATCCAGCGGGCTTCGATGCGTTCCTGCAACATGAATGCTTCCTTGTTTAAAGGCGTGAACCGAGGGCGAAGTAGCCGCCTGAATGAAACAGCAGCGGCGCTGCTTCCGACAAGGTGAAGCGCTCGACCTCGGCGATGAACAGGCAATGGTCACCGGCCGCTTGCCGCGACACGGTGCGGCATTCGAACCAGGCAGCGGCGCCATGCAACAGCGGCTGGCCCCAGGCGTTTTCCGCGTGCGCGACGCCGTCGAACTTGTCGGCCACCTGCAGCGCAAACCGGCGCGACACCTCGACCTGCGCCTCGGCCAGCACATTCACCACAAACCGTTCTGCGCTTTCGAACACCGGCAGGCTGGGCGAACTGCCACGCAGCGACCACAGGATCAGCGGCGGCTCCAGCGACAGCGCCGAAAACGAATTGACCGTGAGACCGACCAGCGCCCCCTCCGCTGCGCGGGTCGTGACCACGGTGATGCCGGTCGCGAACTGGCCCAGCGCCGTGCGCAGCGCCCGGCTGTCCACGGGAGAGGCAATCTGCGGGATGGCTTGCAAGTGCGCATTCATCTGCCGATAATATATGAATATTCATGTAACCCGCAAGCAGACCCACCCCATCCAAGGCCTACCGTGAGCCGCAAACCCGCCTCCGACTGCCCTGCCCCGCCCGGCAGATTCATCGACGGCTACCTGTCTTACCTGCTGGCGCGCGCCAGCCACACCGTTTACCGCGAGTTTCACGCCCAGGTGCAGGCCGCCGGGCTGAGTTCTCTTGAATGGCGCCTGCTGGCCACGCTGTCGGACGGTGACGGCCTGACCATCGGCGACCTGGCGCGCGAAATCCTCGCGCAGCAACCGACCCTGACCAAGCTGGTGCAGCGCATGGAAAAAGCCGGGTGGGTCCGGCGCGGCGCGGATCCGGCCGATGCACGGCGTACGCTGGTCTTCCAGACCCCGCAGGGCCAGGCCACGGTGGCTGCCCTGCTGGCCCAAGCCAAAGTCCACGAGGACACCCTGCTCGAAGGCTTCAGCGAGCGTGATGTCACGGCGCTGAAAAAAATCCTTCGCGCCCTGATCGGCCGCGGCGACGGGAGCGGCGGCACCCCAATTACTTGACTAGGTCAACCAATCCCGCGATGATGGCTTCATGACTGTTTCGCCATCGCCTCCCGTCTCCAAGGTCCATGTCAAGGCCGTGCGCGGCTTCAACCGCTTTTACACCCAGCGCATCGGTGTGCTGTCCCCCTACCTGGGCAGCCCGTTTTCGCTGACCGAGGTGCGCGTGCTCTATGAACTGGCCCACCGGGACCAGCCGACGGCCACCGAACTGGGGCATGCACTGGCACTGGATGCGGGCTACCTGAGCCGCATCCTCCGCCGCTTTGAAACCCAGGGCTGGATGACCCGGACAGCCTCACCGGCCGACGCCCGGCAGAGCCTGCTGCGCCTGACCGAAGCCGGCTACCAGGTGTTCGCGCCGCTGCAGCAGCGCTCCCGCGATGAGGCCGCAGCCCTGCTCGCACCGCTGGCCGCACCGGCCCAGCAGGCGCTGACCGATGCGCTGGCCACGGTGCAGCGCCTGCTTGACCCAGCCACAGCCGGGGCGAGGTCCGGCGTGGTGCTGCGTGACCCGCAGCCCGGCGACATGGGCTGGGTGGTGCAACAACACGGCGAAATCTACGCGCGCGAGTACGGCTGGAACAGCGACTTCGAAGCGCTGGTGGCGGACATCGTGGCCGGCTACCTGCGCAAGCACCAGCCGGCCTGGGAACGCTGCTGGATCGCCGAACTGGACGGACAGCGCGTGGGCTCGGTGTTCGTGGTCCGCAAGTCGCCAACCGTGGCCCAGTTGCGCATGCTGATCCTGACACCGCAGGCGCGCGGCCAGGGCCTGGGGGCACTGCTGACCGACGAGGCCATCGCCTTTGCGCGCAGCAAGGGCTACCGGAAGATGGTGCTCTGGACCAACAGCTGCCTCGGCAGCGCGCGGGACATCTATGCCAGGCGCGGATTCAAGCTGGTCAAAAGCGAACCCTATACCGGCTTCGGCAAGGACCTGGTCGGTGAAACCTGGGCGCTGAGGCTGTGAGCGGCAGGCGCCGCCTGACGCCTCTGCTTTCGGGATCATTCAGCCTTCCAGCCCTTGATCGGCGTGCGCGAGCAGCTACTGTTTTTATAGCACCGGCGGCGCGGGCGGCGCGCCCTGCAGACCGCGCCGGCGCGGCGATAATGCCCCCATGACCGCCGCGCCCACGGATGAGGACGAAGCCCATCCGCAACCCCAATCGCTGACCGACCTGTTTGTCTCCTTCACCCTGCTGGCGCTGCAGGGTTTCGGCGGCGTGCTGGCCGTGGTGCAGCGCGAGCTGGTCGAGAAAAAACGCTGGATGACGCGCGAGGAATTTGTCGAGGAATGGGCCGTGGCGCAGATCATGCCCGGGCCCAACGTGATCAACCTCTCACTCATGATCGGTCACCGCTATTTTGGTTTTCGCGGCGCCATGGCCGCACTGGCCGGCATGCTGGCCGTGCCCCTGCTGGTGGTGCTGCTGCTGGCGCTGGTGTATGCGCAGTTTGCAAGTCATCCCGGTGTCGCGGGCGCGCTGCGCGGCATGGGCGCCGTGGCCGCCGGGCTGATCGCCGCCACCGGCCTGAAGCTGATGAGCGCCCTCAAAAATCACCCGCTGGGCCTGCCGCTGTGTATCGCACTGGCGCTGCTGTGTTTCACCGGCATTGCCCTGCTGCGCCTGCCGCTGGTCTATGTGCTGCTCGGGCTGGGCGCGACCGCCTGCACGCTGACCTACAGGAAGCTGGACCGATGATGCTCGAGCTGCAATGGAGCGACTGGCTGGCACTGTTCGGCCATTTCATGGTCCTGTCGCTGTTGTCGGTGGGCGGCGCCATCACCACCGCGCCCGACATGCACCGCTACCTGGTGGATGGCCAGCACTGGCTGACCGACCCCCAGTTCAACGCCTCGGTCGCGATTGCGCAGGCCGCGCCCGGGCCCAACGTGCTGTTTGTCGCATTGATGGGCTGGCATGTCGGCCTGAATGCCGGGGGCCCGATGCTGGGCCTGTTCGGTGTGTTTGTCACCATGCTGGGCATCATGCTGCCCAGCACCACCCTGACCTACCTGGCGGCGAGCTGGGGCCACCGCAACCGCAACCTGCGCTGGGTGCGCGCCTTCAAACAGGGCATGGCGCCCATCGTGATCGCCCTGCTGATCGCCACCGGCTGGATTCTCGCCAGCGCCAATTTCCGCAGCCTCAGCGACTGGCAGGTGCCCTTGCTGGCTGCGGTCACTGCGGCGATTGTCTGGCGTACCCGGCTGCACCTGTTGTGGCTGCTGGGCGCGGGCGCGCTGCTCGGCTGGTTCGGCCTGGTTTGACACCCGCGGGCGGCGTGTTGTCACCTTGCCGCACTACCCCCAGCGCCGCACGCTGGCAAGTGGGTAAAACATCACAGCTCCTTTTTACACATTCAGATACACCTAGATACAATAACTTTAGCCTTACTCATATGAGAATCCGGAATGTCTGAACCTGCCGACAGCGCGCCTGAATCCAGCATCCCGCTTTTTGACGTGGTGATCAATGTGCCGCCCGGGGGGCGGCTGGTTGAAATCGAGCGGCTGGCACGCGATGTGGCGGGGATTGCACCCGACCGGGTCGAACGCCTGATGCAGGTGCTCCAGGGCTCGCCCCAGGCCAAGATTGGCGCCGGCGTCACCCGCGAAAAGGCCGACCTGGCCAAGGAACAGTTCACCAAGGCAGGGCTGCTGGTAACCGTCACGCCCCTGCTGACGATTCAGGCCGCGACGGCCGGAAGCTACGACGGCACTTTTGTCTGTCCGGCCTGCGAGAAACGGGTGGTGCTTCCCGAGAACCGCCAGTGCCCGTCCTGCGGCATCTTTGTGGACAAGGTCACCGACGAATTCCTGCTCAGGCGCAAGCTGCTGGAGCAGGAGCGCGGCAAGATCGAGTTCGCGCAGGCCAAATCGGCCAAGGACAGCGACAAGCGCGCGCGCGAACTGATGGAGGCGTCGGTGCGCGCCAAGGTCCGCGCAGAGCTGGAGAAGGAATACGGCATCAAGGAAGAAAAGCCCGGCCTCTTCCCGGGGTCGGCACGCCTGTTCAAGGGCGTCGGACTGGTCGGCCTGCTGGCGGTGGCTTTTATGGGGGGCCGGGGTTTCTCGACGGAAGGCTTGCCCTTTGTGGGCTCAAGCGCCAAAGCCAAGGAAGGCACCCCCGCGGCCATGACGGCACAAAGCCTTGAAACGGCAGCGCAGGCCGCCGGAGCAGATCCGGACAGCGCAGCAGGAGGCGCGACCAGCGCCCCGGGCATCACCGGGGATCCCGACGTCGATGACCCTTTGATTCAGGCCGTAGCCGGCAAACCCACAGGGGGCAAGCAACTGACGCTTGAACAAGCCCTGGCTGCCTCGAAAACGCTCGCAAAATCCGTCGGCAACACGACGGCCGACCGCGCGGCGGCTGGCGGCGCTGTAGGGGGCAAGCCTGGCAGTGCAGCCAGCCAGGCCGCCAACGATGCCATTGACAGCGCTATTGACAACCCGTCCAGTTCGGCTGGTTCTGGCGCCAGCACCGGTGTCGGCGGGACCGCGAGTGGACCCAGCCAGGGGGGCGGTAGCAAGGCGCCCAGCGGTATCGCCTTTAGCGGCGGCAACGCCGCTGGTGCCGAGGCGGGCACTTCCGCGGTGCCCAAGCAGACCAAACTGGTGCTGACAGCAGAATTCGCCAGGACGCTGGCTGAACTGGGGCAGTCTGGCCGTGCCAAAGGTGTGTTGAAGCCCTCCCTGGCTGCGGTGGACCCCGTCGCATAGCCCGAGGCGGCAGTGGCCTTGCGAAGCGCCGAGTTCAAATCCCAGGCGTGGGCCATCCAGCGCCGGGAAGTGCCGGCAGGCAAGGCCGCCGAAGAACTGAAGACCAAAATTCTCGCGGTGACCAATCCGGTGGAACGCACGCAATTGCTGGCCCAGTCGGCTGTCATCCTGAGTCGGGGCGGGCAATTGTCGGCAGACTTGCCGCGCGTTTTCCTGTCGCTGGCGGCCGATTCACTCAAGACAGTGCCAGAGGCCGCCCAGGTGCAGACGCTGGGCGATCTGGCTGTATCCATGGGTGAAGTTTTCGCAAACGAAACCAGCGCCCGGGCCCGCGCCGGTTCATGGTCGAAAGCGCAAGCCAGCGCCGCCCAGATTGAAGGCCTGATCAAGCAGGCACCCGACCCGTCGACCCAACTGCGGCTTCATGCCCTGGACCACCAGGTCCAGTTGCAGCTGGGCCAGAACGACAAGGCTCGAAAGAGTCTTGACACCGCGCTGGCACTTGCCGGCAAGAACAGCAACCTGGCCGAGCGGGCGACCTGGCTGCGCAGCATCGCGCAACTTGGCGACGCAGCCGCGCAGGAACAGCTGGAAGCCGCAATAGCCACTCTGGAATCACAACTCGAAAGCAAATCAGGCATTGAAAAAGCAAAAGCGCTGAGCCAGCTTTCCTTGCTCTACGCCAATGGAGGACTGCCGGCCAGGGCCGACAAATACCGCCGCCAGGCCCAGTCCACCGCCGGGCTGAGCCCGGCTGAAAGCGATGCCGTCAATACGGACCTGATCGTCCGCAGCGACCTGGCGATGGCCCGGGTACTGCAGGGGCTGGGACGTTATGCCGAAGCCGAATCAATGCTGCAGCGCGTCGGCGGCTACCTGTTCTAGCAGCCCGGGTCGGTTCAGGCGCTAGTGCAGGTCCGGTGCCCGCAGCACCAGGGCAAACAACTCGTTGCGAAAGTGGATGCCCAGGCGGGCAAACGCGCGGTTGCGGTAAGTCCTGACCGTCGGCAGGCTCAGGCCCAGATCGGCCGCCACCCCTTCCTGCGTCATGCCCTGCAGCAGGCGCGCGCAGACATCGAGTTCGCGCGCCGTGAGCCGGTCATTGATCCGTTTCAGCCGTTGCGCCAGCGACTGCACCGACCCTGACGCTGGCGCGCAGGCCGGCAATTGCGCGAGCGCCAGGTGTTTCTGGGTCAGGGCCAGCAAGGCCGGCGCCAGGCCTTCCAGCGCCGCCACCTGGCCGTCGCTGAAGGCGCGCTGGTGCACGTGCCGGTAGAAATTGATCGCAAACACCGTGTCATCGGCCTGCTGGCGCACGATGGACACCCGCTCGGCCACGCCGTGCGCCTCGTACACACGGGCCCGGTGTTCGGCCGCCACTTCCTGCGCGCTGATGTGGCACAGCAGTGTCGACTCCCGGGCCGGGCCGGCCTGCTCCCGCACCAGCGAACGGTCGCTGAGGTAGGGGCCGGACAGGTAGGCGCGCCAGCAGTCGCGGGTGGTGTCGGGAATGCCATGGCTGGCCGACATGAAAATCGCCGGCTGGCAATGCGGGCCGGTGCGGTACACCGACCAGGAGCCCGCGGGAAACAGGGGGTACAGACCGTCCAGCAGGTCCTTGTCGAAATGCGGCAGGCCCAGCCGCGTGATCATGCCCGCCAGCGCCTGGCCGGTGTCCGGCCCGGGCGCCTGGGTGAGGTTCCACTGTCTCATTGATTTTCCTGGGGGCACGCCGGCGGCGCGCGAAGGCTGTCATCTTCGCGGATGACAGCAGGCCCCGCTCTCGGGGATTACGCTAGACGCATGAACTCACCTGCCGCGCCCCAACTCGTCTATTTCGCTGATGTTTCCGTGCAGGTCGGCCAGCCGCAGGAGGTCGGCCAGACCGTGCGCGGCCTGCGCCGGCTGATCCCCATCCTGGGCGGCGAGGCCACCGGACACGGCTGGACCGCCCGCGTGCTGCCGGGCGGCGCCGATTTCCAGTTGCTGGTCAATGACCGGCTCGCCGAGCTCGATGCGCGCTACGTCATGGAGACCGATGGCGGCGACATGATTTACGTGCAAAACCGCGCCATCCGATCCGGCCCGGCCGACCTGATGGCCAGGCTGGTGCGGGGTGAGCCGGTCGACCCGGCGCTGATCTACTTTCGCTGCTCGCCCAGCTTTGAAACCGCGTCACCGGCCCTGAGCTGGATCACCGAACGCATGTTTGCCGGCAGCGGCGCCCGCCACCCGGACCGCGTGGTGATGCAGTTCTACGAGCTGGCCTGACCCACCCCTTTTCCATCATTCCAACCAGGAGACACACCATGAAAAAACCGCAACCGTCCACCGCCCGCCGTGCCCTCGCCATCGGCCTGCTCGCCGCAGGACTGCTGCCCTGGGCCGCGGCCCAGGCGCAAGCCGGCTACCCGTCCCGGCCGGTTCGCATGATCGTCGGTTTTCCGGCCGGCACCGGCCCGGACATCGTGGCGCGCCTGCTGGCGCAAAAGCTGTCGGAAAGCTGGGGCGGCATGGGCGTGATCGTCGACAACAAGCCAGGCGCCGGCGGCCTGATCGCGGCCTCGGAGGCCGCGCGTGCCGCGCCGGACGGCTACACCCTGATGCTGGGTGAAACCGGCCAGCTCAGCATTGCGCCCAGCAGCTACAACAAGCTGCCCTACGACCCGGTCAAGGACTTCGTCCCGGTCAGCCAGGTGGTCAGCGCCGACTTTGCGCTGCTGGTGAACCCGCAAAAAGTGCCGGCCAAAAACGTCAAGGAATTCGTGGACTGGACCCGGCAGCAAAAAGGCCTGTTCATGGCCACCTTCGGCGCCGGCACACCGGGCCATTTCGGCGCCTTCATGTTCGGCGAGGCGATCGGCATCAAGCCGGAACCGGTTCACTACAAAAGCACTGGCGACGCCCTGGGCGGGCTGTTCAGCGGGGATGTGCAGGGTGTGTTTGCCAGCGTCGGGCTGGCCGCGCCCCAGGTCAAGGCCGGCAAGCTGGCCGCGCTGGGCACCACCGGGCCGGTGCGTGCCGGCCTGCTGCCCGATGTGCCCACCATCAAGGAGCAGGGTTTCAGCACGCTCGAGTTCAGCTCCTGGTTCGGCATCGTGGCACCGGCAAAAACGCCGGCCGACATCGTGGCCCGCCTGAGCGCCGACATCCAGAAGGCGGTGCGCTCGCCCGAAGGCAAGCAGAAAATGGAAGACGCCGGCTTTCGCGTCACCGGCACCACCGGGGAGGAGTTTGCGCGCATCATCCGCGCCGACACCGTGACCTGGGGCAAGGCCGTCGCGGCCACCGGCTTCAAGGCCGACTGAGTGTGAAGCGCGAGCGGCTCAGGCCGTTCGCTGCCGCAAGGCCTCGTACAGGCACACCCCGCTGGCCACCGAAACGTTCAGGCTTTCGACCGCGCCGCGCATCGGGATGCTGACCAGTTCATCGCAGGTCTTGCGCGTGAGCTGGCGCATGCCCTCGCCTTCGGCGCCCAGCACCAGGGCCACCGGCCCGGTCAGCTTGACGTCGTAAATCGTGCGGGGCGCATCGTCGCTGGTGCCTATGCACCAGATGTTGCGCTCCTTGAGTTCGCCCAGCGTGCGCGCCAGATTCGTCACCATGAAATAGGGCATGGTCTCGGCCGCGCCGCTGGCAACCTTGGCCACCGTCGCATTGATGCCGGCCGCATGGTCCTTGGGCGCAATCACCGCATGGGCGCCCGCGCCATCGGCCACACGCAGGCAGGCGCCCAGGTTGTGCGGATCGGTCACGCCGTCCAGCACCAGCAGCAGCGGCGGCTCGTCCGACGCCGCTTCCAGCTGCTCCAGCAGTTCATCCAGGGATTTCACCTGCGCCAGCGGGTCGACACGCGCGACCACCCCCTGGTGGCCGTGGCTGCCGCACATCTTGGCCAGGCGCAGGCCATCGGATTCGATCAGGCGGATGCCGGCCTCCCGGGCCCGGTCCATGAACTGGCGCATGCGTGCGTCACGGCGTGAGGCATCGAAAAACACCTCGAAAACAGATTGGGGCGCGGTCTTGATACGCACACCCACGGCATGGAAGCCGAACAGGACTTTGGGAGAGGAGGACATGGCAGGGATTATCACTGCTGGCCGGCCCTTACCCTGAACTGACAGCTGGAGGCGGGCGCAGGACAAGCGGCAAGGCCGTCGCCTTAAAATGGTAACCAGACGTTTACGGGGGCGATCGCATGGGACTGCGGCTCAAATTCAATCTGGTGCTGGTCATCGTGTTCATGGCCGGCTTTGCGGCGGCGGGCTTTATCTCGCGGCAACTGCTTCTGGACAACGCCCGTGAAGAAGTGCTGCGCAATGCGCGCCTGATGATGGACACCGCGCTGGCGGTGCGCGCCTATACCGTGGACCAGGTCAAGCCGCACCTGGACAAGCAGCTTGAAGAGGTGTTCCTGCCGCAGACCGTGCCGGCCTACGCCGCCACCGAAACCCTGAACCACATCCAGAAAAAATACCGCGACTACGGCTACAAGGAAGCCACGCTCAACCCGACCAACCCGCGCGACCGCGCCACCGACTGGGAAGCCGACATCGTCCAGCAGTTCCGGCACAACGCCGAATCGAAGGAGCTGGTGTCCGAGCGCAACGGCGGCACCGGCCGCATCCTCTACATCGCCAAGCCGATCCAGATCACCAATGCCGCCTGCCTGCAATGCCACAGCGTGCCGGCTGCCGCGCCGGCCAGCATGATCAAAATCTACGGCGAGGCCAACGGCTTCGGCTGGAAACACAACGAGATCATAGGCGCGCAGGTGGTGACCGTGCCCATGGATATACCCATCCTGAACGCCGACCGCGCTTTCAGGACCTTCATGGCCTCGCTGGCCGGCGTGTTCGCTGCGGTCTTCATTGCGCTGAACCTGATGCTGAGCTGGCTGATCGTGCGGCCGATCCGGCGCATGTCGCAGGCGGCCGACAAGGTCAGCACCGGCGACTTCGACGTGCCGGAATTTTCCGATGGCGGCCGCGATGAAGTCTCGGTGCTTGGCAGCTCCTTCAACCGCATGCGCCGCAGCCTGGAAAAAGCCATGCAGATGATAGAGCGGGACGGAAGCTGAACGTGGCAGCGCCATGAGCCACGGGCCAGCGGTCCCCGGCAGCCCGCCCGTCGCACCCGGCGTGGACGAGGCCGCCCTGCCCGCCGGGCACAAGGTGTTCGAATACCGCATTGAAAAGCCGCTGGGCGGCGGCGGCTTTGGCATCACCTACCTGGCCCGCGACATCAACCTCGAGCTGCCGGTCGCGATCAAGGAGTATTTCCCCGGCGAGCTCACGGTCAGGGCGGCCGACCACACCGTGCGTGTGCGCGCGCCGGATGCCGAGCAGCAGTTCAACTGGGGGCTGGAGCGTTTTCTCGACGAGGCGCGCGCGCTGGCCTCGTTTCGCCACCCCAACATCGCGCGCGTGTTGCGTTACTTCCGGGACAACGGCACCGCCTACATCGTCATGGAATACGAATCGGGCGACCCGCTCAAACGCTGGCTGGCACGCCAGCCGGCGATCGAGCAGGCCAGCCTGCTGAAAGTGGTCTATCCGCTGCTCGATGGCCTGGAAGCCGTGCACAAACTGGACTTCCTGCACCGCGACATCAAGCCCGACAACATCTACATCCGCGCCGACGGCTCGCCGGTGCTGCTCGATTTCGGCGCGGCTCGCCGCACCACCGGCGGGCGCGACCTGACCAACATCGTGAGCCCGGGCTTTGCGCCCTTCGAGCAGTACCACAGCAAGGGCAGGCAAGGCCCGTGGAGCGACATCTATTCGCTGGGCGCGGTGATGTACTGGATGGCCACCGGCGAAAAACCGGTGGAGTCGGCCGCTCGCGTGCAGGACGACAGCCTGCCGGCCGCACTGGCCATAGGCGACGCCGCGGTGTTCGGCGCGGGCCTGCTGCGCGCCATTGACTGGGCCCTGTGTCCCGACGAAAACCGCCGGCCCCAAAGCGTCGCCGAGTTGCGCGCCGCACTGGTGGCGGCCGAACAGGCCACCACCGGCCTGGCGGCGCAAGGCAGGCGCCCGCCCGGTGACACCCGGCCCGGCCCCGACAGCGACGTGCTGGCTTTTGCCGCCAGCGCCCAGGCCGTGCCGGGAAGCAGCGCCGACAATGTGCGCAAGAACATCCTGGGCACCGTGATGTTCCTGAACCTGGTGGCCTACTCGCGGCACCCGGTCGAGCAGCAGGTGGCGCTCAAGGAAAGGTTCAACGAACTCATCACCAAGGCGCTCAAGGGGGTGCCGCAGGCCTCGCGCATCGTGATCGATACCGGTGACGGCGCCGCCACCTGCTTCCTCGGCGATCCCGAGGAGGCGCTGCAGTCGGCGCTGCTGCTGCGCAGCCTGCTGATGCAGAAATACGGCCAGATGCTGTCGCTGCGCATCGGCGTGCATCTGGGGCCCATCCGCATCGTGTTCGACGTGAACCAGCGGGCCAACGTGGTCGGCGACGGCATCAATGTGGCCCAGCGCATCATGGACTTTGCGCAGCCCAACCAGATCGTGGTCTCGCGCGCCTACTACGACGTGATCTCGCGCATCACCGACAACGCCAATGGCCTGTTCAGTGCGATGGGCCCGCACCTGGACAAACACCTGCGCTCGCACGACATCTATGCCGTGGTGGAGCCGCAGGCGCGGCCGGCGCAGGCCCCTGCCCACAACAGCGAATTTGCCAATACCGCCTCGTTTGCCACGCTGTCTTCGCTGACGCCCGAGGTGCTGGCCGACATCGAGTCCGAGCTGGCGCGCAGCATCGGGCCGCTGGCCAAGGTGCTGCTGAAAAAAGCGTTGCCGCGCAGCGTCGGCGCCCAGGGCTTGCGTGAGTTGCTGGCGGTGTCGATTCCGGACCCGCGGGCGCGCGAGGCTTTTGTCCACCCGAAAAGCCAGAAAACCCAACCCGTGGGCATGCCGGCGACGGCATCCGGCAGCCGGCCCGATCCGGCCCGGCACTCGCGCCCGGAGCAGAGCCACCCGGTCAGCCGGCCCCACAGCGGCACCATCAGCGGCAGCATCAGCGGGCGATCGGTCCCGGTGTCTTCGCCCTGGTTCACGGCGGCGCAACTGACCCAGCTGGAGCGCGCACTGAGCCAGGTGATAGGCCCGCTGGCCAGGATGCTGGTCAAAAAGCAGGTCGCCCGGCACACCTCGCTGGAAGCCTTGCGCGAGGCGCTGGCTGGTGAAATCGACCGCGCGGCCGATCGCGAGAAATTTCTCGCGGCCACGCAAAAGCTGCCCTGACGCTATTTTTTTGATAGCTGCCTACGCTTGCCAATCATGGGCTGGAGGCCGGTTTGATGCTCAAACCGAAACACGGCGGGCTTAATGAAAATCCCGGCTGGCCGTGCCCAGCCGCCCGAGCAGCGGCGTCAAATCCTCCAGCCGCTGCGCCACCAGGTTGCGCACCGCGCCAAACCCCGGCGCGGTGCCGCTTTCCTCGCTGCGCTGCCACACGCCAAACACCGCCAGCAGCCGCGCGTGCAGCAGCTCGGCGCGCTGCGATTCGCGCAGCGACTTCCAGACAATCACGTTGACCGGACCGGTCTCGTCTTCCAGCGTCACAAAAATCGTGCCGTTGGCGGTTTGCGGCTGCTGGCGCACGGTGACGATGCCGCAGCCGGCGACCTGCCGGCCGTTGGGCAAGGCGTTGAGTTCGCTGGCGCTCAGCAGGCCGCGCCCGGCCAGCCGCGGCCGCAGCAGCGCCAGCGGGTGGCGGCGCAGGGTCAGGCCGGTGGCCTTGTAGTCGAACAGGATGTTTTCGCCTTCGGGCGTGTCGGCCAGCAGCAAAGGCGCTTCGTGGATGGGCACGGCCTTGAGCAGGCCGGGCGCAGACTTGATCGCGGCGGCCTCCCAGACCTGCTGGCGCCGGTGGCCGGCCAGCGGCAGCAGGGCGTCGGCGGCGGCCAGCGCGTTGATCTCCAGCGTGCCGAGACGGGCACGTGACACCAGGTCTTCGGTGGAGGTGAAAGGCGCTTCTGCCCGCGCCTGCACCAGCCGCCAGGCTGCGGCTTCGGGCAGGCCGGCCACCAGGCGCAGGCCCAGGCGGACCGCAGGCTGGTTTGTATGGATGCCCGGAAAACGCTGATTTTTACCGTTCGGGCTGAGCCTGTCGAAGCCTTGCTGCCCTTCGACAAGCTCAGGGCGAACGGGGTGTGTACCGGAACCAGAATCGATCTCCAGCGTGCAGTCCCAGTGGCTGTGCATCACGTCGACCGCCCGCACCGCGACGCCATGCCGGCGCGCATCCTGCACCAGTTGGGATGGCGCATAAAAACCCATGGGCTGGGAATTGAGCAAAGCCGCCAGGAAACACGCCGGTTCGTGGCACTTGAGCCAGCAGCTCACATAGACCAGCTTGGCAAAACTGGCGGCGTGGCTTTCGGGAAAACCGTAGTCGCCGAAGCCGAGGATCTGGCTGAAGATGCGCTCGGCAAACGCCAGGGTGTAGCCGTTGTTCACCATCGCATTGATCAGGCGGCCACGAAAACGGTCCACCCCGCCCTTGCGCTTCCAGGCCGCCATGGCGCGGCGTAATTCATCGGCCTCGCCCGGCGTGAAGTCGGCCGCGATCATCGCGACCTGCATCACCTGTTCCTGGAAGATCGGGATGCCCAGGGTGCGTTCCAGCGCCGGGTTGAGCGCCGGGTAGTCGGGCACGACCTGGCCGCCGCCGCGTTCGATCTCGCGCGCCTTCAGGTAGGGGTGCACCATGCCACCCTGGATGGGCCCGGGCCGCACGATCGCGACTTCCACCACCAGGTCGTAATAACAGCGCGGCTGCAAGCGCGGCAGCATGGACATCTGGGCGCGGCTTTCGATCTGGAACACGCCCACCGTGTCGGCCGCGCAAATCATGTCGTAGGTGGCTTCGTCTTCCAGCGGGAGCGTGTGCATTTCGAGAGTGCTGCCGCGGGTGCTGTTGACCATGGCCAGGCAGCGCCGGATCGCCGAGAGCATGCCCAGCGCCAGCACGTCGACCTTCATCAGACCCACGGTTTCGAGGTCGTCCTTGTCCCACTGGATGATGCGCCTGTCCGCCATGGAAGCCGGCTGCACCGGCACCAGCCGCGTCAGTTTGCCCTGGGTCAGCACAAAGCCGCCGACGTGCTGGCTCAAATGGCGCGGGAAGGCCGGGCGTTCCTTCTCACGTTTTTTGCGGTCGTCGGCTTCGGCAATCTCGTCTTCCTTGTCCGGATAGACGGCCATCAGCAGGCGCGCGAGTTGCAGCCACTGCAGCACCGGGCCGATCTGGTCCTGCGCCTCGGCCTCCTGGATTTTTTCTTCCAGCACGCGGCTGCCGTCGAACCAGAAATGTTCCCTGGCGTAGAGTTCCACCGTGTCGGGGTCTATCCCCAGCGCCTTGCCCACATCGCGCACCGCGCTGCGCGAGCGGTAGCTGATGACGGTGGCGGCAATCGCGGCACGGTCGTGGCCGTATTTCCCATAGATGTACTGGATCACCTCCTCGCGCCGCTGGTGCTCGAAGTCGACGTCGATGTCGGGCGGCTCGCTGCGTTCTCGGCTGATAAAACGTTCGAACAGCAGATTGCTTTCCGACGGGTCGATGGCCGTGACCTCGAGGCAATAACACACCGCCGAGTTGGCGGCCGAACCGCGCCCCTGGCAAAGAATTTCCCGGCTGCGCGCAAAACGCACGATGTCATGCACGGTGATGAAGTACATCTCGTAGCCGAGTTCCGCGATCAGGGCCAGCTCCTTGCCCACCTGCCGACGGATCTTTCGCGGGATGCCGCCCGGGTAACGCTTGTGCGCGCCCTGCCAGACCAGCCGCCGCAGGCAGTGCGACGGGGTTTCGCTGCGCGGCACGATGTCGTCCGCCGGGTAGCGGTACAAGGTGCGGATTTCATCGAGAGTAAAGCGGCAGCGGCCGGCCACCACCCCCGTGGCACGCAGCAGGTCGCGCGGGTAGATTTCGGCCAGCCGCATGCGCTGGCGCAGATGCGCCTCGGCATTGGCCTGCAGTTCAAAGCCGCATTCATGCACAGTGCAGCCCAGGCGGATCGCGGTCAACACATCGTGCAGCGGCTTGCGCGAACGGACATGCATCAGCACGTTGCCGGCGGCCACCAGTGCGATGCCGCTGCGCCGGGCGACCTCGCGCAGCTGCGCCAGCCGCAGGGCGTCGTCCAGGCCCTGCAGCAGCTCGACCGCCAGCCAGGCATGTATGCCAAACAGGCCCACAGCCCAGATGGAATGCGCGCAGAGCGCTTCCATATCGATAGCATCCGGCAGGGGCGAAAGCAGGATCTCGCAATCGGCCAGCACCGAAAAATCGGTCTCGCCCAGCGCCACGCGGTAGCTGCCCTTGTCCGTGCTGTCGCCGAGTTGCCGCGCCGTGGTGATGAACTCGCAGAGATTGCCCCAGCCGGCCGCGTTGTGCGGCAGCACCACCAGCCGGAAGGCGGGCTTGGCGTCCCGGGCCTTCACCAGGAACTCCGCGCCCGGCAGCAGCTGGATCCGGACTTCCTCTTTCGCCAGTTGTTTGACGGCTTCATGCGCTTTCACCACCCCGGCGACCGAACATTCGTCGGTGATGGCGATGGCGCGGTAGCCGAGCTCGGCCGCCCGCAGCACCAGTTCGTGCGCATGCGAGGCGCCGCGCTGGAAACTGAAGTTGGACAGCGCGTGCAACTCCGCATAGTCGGGCAGTTGCAGGGCTTGCAGCGGGGCGTCGGGAAACATGCGGCTCTCAGGCAAAAAAACCGTGCAGATACCAGTCGTGCCGTTGCGCCAGCACCGGCTGGTCCGGCGCAACAGGCAAGGCCAGGCGCACGCTGTAAATCCACAGCAGGCCGCCCTGCGCGCTGCGGTAGATGTAGTAGTCGCGCATGGTCGGCGGCACCTGGCGTTCGGCATGCGCCTGGTAAGCGCCTTCGCTGGGCGCCAGCCAGCCGGTGGCCTCCAGCCGCTGCGGCCCGGCCAGGCGCTGCAGCCGGCCCTGGTAGACCGGACTGTTGCCGGACACCGCCAGCTTCAGCGGTTCGGGCAGCAGCCAGCCCGGGTACAGGGCGTCGCTGCGCACCGCAGGTGCGGCCCCAAGCTTCAAGCCTTTTTGGCCTCTGGCCCTTGCCGGACGAGCGCCAGCAGCTATCGATTTGAGAGCATGCTGGGCCGGCACCCAGCGCTGCATCTGCTCGGGCCGGTGGTCGGCCCGGGGCTGCCAGGCCAGCACCTGCGCCTCGCCCAGGCGCGCGCTCAGGCGCTCGATCAGCTCGACCGCGCTGTCGCCCTGCTTGCGCTCGCTCATCAGGAGGCTGGTAGTAGTGGCGGCCGCATCGGCCAGCGGCTCGGTCACCAGCGAGCGCAAGCTCAGCGAATGGACCGGCGCCGGCAGCTTGTGCTGCGCCAGCTGTTCGGCCAGCAGCCGCGCCACGTGGCGCAGGTCCTGCGCGGGCTGGGCGGTGCGCACCTCGATCTCGCCGGTGGGCGGCACGTCCCGGCGTTTGTCGAGGTGCCAGGTGAGCCGCAGCGCACTCAGGCCGCTTTGCCGGCCCAGCAGCCAGGCCTGCAGCCGGGCCAGCAGGCGTTCGGCGCCGGCCATCAGCGCCGGCGCGTGGGTGACCAGCGCATCGAGCTCGATTTTTTCCTCAAAGTGTTCGGGCAGCACCCGCCATTCGTACTCGTCGGCGACGCTGCCACGGGCGCGGTCCAGCGCCTCCAGCAGCTCTGCGCCGAAGCGCCTGGCCACGCCGTCCCGCGGCAGGCGCAGCAGGTCGTCCCAGTGGCGGCAGCCGGTGCGCTCGAGCACGCCCAGGTGCGGGCGCGCCGCGCTCAGGGTGTGCATGGGCAGTTCGGCCACCCGCTGCGGTGGCCCGGCGCCCTGTCCGGCCTTCATGCGCAGCCGCCCCAGTGCTATCAAGGATGTAGCACCTTGCGCACGCCGCAGCTGGGCCAGGCACTGATTGGATTCAAAAAAGGCAAACAGGCGCTGCTCCAGCTGATCCATCAGCCGCGCCAGGCCGCCGAACAGGCGCAGGCTGCCGGTGACGTCCATCAACACGGCTTCATCGAGCAAGGCCACGCGCGGCGTGAAGCCCAGCGCCATGCTGGCGACCGCGCGCTGCGCGTCGGCCTCGTCCATGCACCCGGCGCCGGGCTCAATGGTGATCGAGGTGTGCAATGCGATCCAGCAGCGCATGAACGGGGTGGTCCGGTGAGTGCAGGGGCAGCGGCAAAGGCGCCAGTTCGTCGCGCCGGCGGCGCACGCGTTCGCGGCTGGCCGCCAGCAGCGCCGCCAGCCGCGGCGGCAGGCTGTCCAGCAGCAAGGGCGCATCCAGCGGCGGGCCGCGGCGCTTCAAGACGTGAACACTCAGCGTGCCGGCCTCGCCGGCCGCGCCTTCGACCAGCAGGCGCAGCGGCGCGGGCGAGGATTCGTGTTGCGCTCGCGGCGTGCGGAACACGAACAGCAGCTTGTTGTGCGCCTGGGCGGCCATCTGCAGCCGGCGCAAATGCGTACTGCGCACATCCGGCAGCCAGGCCAGCACGGCGGCCACGTCGGCACATTGCAGCGCCTCGCGCGTGGCCCAGAGCAGCGCCGGGCCGTCGCCACGCGCAGCCCGCACACACAGCAGCCGGTTCATGTCGAGCTGGCGCGCCGCCAGCGCCGCGCCAAAGGGCTGGCAAGGCGCGCCTGCGAGCACCAGCAGCTTGCCCGGGGACGCCGCCTGCAGGCCGGCCAGCGCCGGCGCCACCAGGCCCCACTCGTGCTGGCCGGCCTGCGGCTGCAGCACCTCGACCAGCGCGCCCTGCGGCCAGCCGCCGCTGGGCAACACCGCATTCAGGGCGGCGTAACCGGTGTCCAGGGTGTGGGCCACCGCCTGGTCCACGGCATCGGCGCGCCAGACATCGGCAAAAACAGGCAAGGGGGTGGGCATGGGGAGCAGCGGTACGATAGCAAAGTGGCAGAAAATAACTGTTAATATATACAGTATGACTGCTTTTGCAAGCGCAGGGGAGAATCAGTTTTTTGGAACCACGCCCATGAAATCTTTGTTGCAGCGGGCTGCCTGTGTGCTGGCCCTGGTGCTGGTCGCGGCCTGCTCGGAAACCTCCGACACGGCCGACAAGCTGCCGCCCGCCGCGCAGCAGGCTGCGGCCGCCGGCAAGCCGGGTTTTGTCAACAAGGTCTGGGAGGTCAGCCTGTCCACCGGCGTGGCGCCGGGCATGCTGTATGTGTTTCTGTCCGACGGCACGCTGGTGATGACGTCCAGGGACAGCCAGGCTTCCTTAGGCGCCTGGACTTACCAGGACGGCGCGCTCACGATGGTCGAGGACGGGCAGGAATACCCGGTCGACATCCTGAGCCTGAGCAACGAGGAATTCAGGATACGCAGCAAGCACCCGGGCGGCAGCGTGGAGATCGCCATGGTCCCGGCCAAAAGCGCGCCGCTGGCGCCCTGAGCCGGCGGTTCAGCGCGCTGCTGCTGTGCGTCCGCGCAACACCAGCAATGCCAGCATCACCAGGACAATCGCCGAAAAGCACAGAAAGGACCAGTTGGCAATCGACAGGCCCAGAAAGGTCCAGTCGATCTTGCTGCAGTCGCCGCTGCCCTTGAAAATCATCGGGATCACGCGCTGGAGCGGAAAGGTCTCGATCATTCCGTAGAAATCGCGGCCGCACGAAGCGACTTCGGGCGGGTACCACTGCAGGAAACTCTGGCGCGCAGCGACAAAAGCACCGAAACCAGCCAGCAGCAGGGTCACGAAGGCACCCGTCATCAGCAGACCTTTTTTCGAAGCGAAGGCCGTCAGGCCGGTGACGATCGCCACCAGGATCAGCGCATAACGCTGCACGATACACATGGGGCAAGGCTCCAGCCCGACGACATGCTGCAGATACAGCCCAAAAGCCAGCATGGCCACACAGGCCACCGATACCAGCGCCAGCACGCGGCGCGGCGCGGCTTCGAAATACGTCAACAACATCACGGTCCTTTAATCATCAATACAGGAATTGTCCGATGGTTCGTGAGTTTAGGCGCTGATTAGTTCCCGCCGGCCGGAGCGGCGCGTTGTTGCCCGCGCAAACACAAAAGTGCCGCCACGGCAAGGCCGTGCGGCACTTTGGAGAAAAACACGGGACGGGATTTACTTGGCGGGCGTCACCGTCACGGTCGGCACCTCGATTTTTTTCTCTTCCACCTTGACGGTTGGAACAGCCACCGTTTTCTCGGTGGTGCTGACGTTAACGTCCGGTGCCTTGACGTCGTACTTCGGCAGCGTCACGTCACCCTCCTGGGTTTTGGTGATTTCAACCTTGGGCACAGTAATGTTGCCTTCCTGGGTTTTTTTGACGTCGCAAGCGCTCAGGCCCAGTGCAGCAACGGAAACGAGGGCGACAGCAAGCGTGGTTTTAAACATGGGGACTCCCGGTAAAAGTTATTGAAAGCAGGGTATTTAAAAGCTGGCTTTACTGCAGTGAAGGACTGGCAAAGCAGCAACTTTGAATAAATTTTCCCGGTGAACTGGCGTACGGATTTGTAGGCGCCCGCCTAAGTCCATGTGGGCGGACTCTCTTTTCTCCGTCTCAAATCCCCTCCCCCGCATCGACAAACACGCGCGCACTGCGTGGCGTGAGGACCAGCAGGTCGCCTTCGCGCAGGCCCATGTCACGGTACTGTTGCGACGGGATCTGGGCCTCGATCAGCGGGTCGGCCTGGCCGCTGTCTTCCGAGGGAATCAGCTCCAGCCTCGCGATCGGACCGATCACGATGGCGCGGCTCAGTTGCGCGGCAATGCCTTCGGCGCCCGGTGAGTAACGTTGCACCTCGAAATCGTGCGGCCGCACGTAAGCAAAGGCTTTCGCGTTTTGCGCGCCGCTGTGTTCGGGTGAATCCAGGCGCATGCCGTCGAGCTGGATCTTGCCTTCGTGGGCGCGGCCCTGGAACAGGTTGACGTCGCCGAGAAAACCGTAGACAAAAGGGCTGGCCGGGTGGTCCCAGACCTGCTGCGGCGAACCGATCTGCTCGACCTTGCCCTGGTTCATCAGCACCACACGGTCGGCGACTTCCAGCGCCTCTTCCTGGTCGTGCGTGACAAAAATACTGGTCACATGCAGGTCGTCGTGCAGGCGGCGCAGCCAGCGGCGCAACTCTTTCCTCACCTTGGCGTCGAGCGCGCCGAACGGCTCGTCGAGCAGTAGCACCTTGGGTTCCACCGCCAGCGCGCGTGCCAGCGCAATGCGCTGGCGTTGCCCGCCCGACAGCTGCGAGGGGAAACGGTCGGCCAGCCAGTCGAGTTGCACCAGGCCCAGCAGCTCATGCACCTTGCGTTTGATCTCGGCATCGCTGGGGCGCATGCCGCGCGGCTTGACACGCAGGCCGAAGGCGACGTTTTCAAACACCGTCATGTGGCGGAACAAGGCGTAATGCTGGAACACAAAACCGACCTGGCGCTCGCGCACATGCACGTCGGTCGTGTCCTCGCCGCTGAACAGGATGCTGCCCTGGTCGGCGGTTTCCAGCCCGGCGATGATGCGCAGCAAGGTGGTCTTGCCGCAGCCCGAGGGACCGAGCAAGGCGACCAGTTCGCCGGAGGCGATGTCCAGGCTCACGTCGCCCAGCGCCTGGAAGTTGCCGAAATGTTTGCTGATGTTGCGGATTTCAATACTCATGGGGGTTCTCGTTGTGTTCAGGTCGCGCCGGCGGTGACCGCTGCCGCGGGCCGCTCGGGCGGCAGGTCCGCCGCGGCTTTGAGCTCCTGCTCGGCGCGCCATTCGGCGATCGACTTGATCAGCAGGGTCACCAGGGCCAGCAGCGCCAGCAAGGACGCCACCGCAAAGGCGGCGACCGACTGGTATTCGTTGTAGAGAATCTCCACATGCAGCGGCAAGGTGTTGGTCTGGCCGCGGATGTGGCCGGATACCACCGACACCGCGCCGAACTCGCCCATGGCGCGCGCATTGGTCAGGATCACGCCGTAAAGCAGGCCCCACTTGATGTTGGGCAGGGTCACGTTCCAGAAGGTTTGCCAGCCGGTCGCGCCCAGCACGATGGCGGCCTGCTCCTCCTCGCTGCCCTGGGCCTGCATCAGCGGGATCAGCTCACGCGCGATGAACGGGAAAGTCACAAACACCGTGGCCAGCACAATGCCGGGCACCGCAAAAATGACCTTGATGTCGTTGGCCGCCAGCCAGGGGCCGAACCAGCCCTGGGCACCGAACACCAGCACATACATCAGGCCCGCGACCACCGGCGAGACCGAAAACGGCAGGTCCACCAGCGTGGTCAGAAAGGACTTGCCGCGGAACTCGTACTTGGCAATCGCCCAGGCGGCCGAGACGCCGAACACCAGGTTCAGCGGCACGGCAATCGCGGCGGCGATCAAGGTCAGCTTGATCGCCGACCAGGCGTCGGGCTCTTTCAGCGCGGCCCAGTAGGCGTCGAAACCCTTGCGCAGCGCTTCGGTGAACACCGCCGCGAGCGGCAGCACGAGGAACAGCAATACGAAGACCAGCGCAACGGTGATCAGGGTGTAACGCACCCACGGCGCTTCCGTAGTGCCTGAACGAGCCCCCACGCTTTTCGCTGCGCGTAATGCGCTGCCCCCCGAGGGGGCCGTGCCTTGCTTGGGGCGGCCCTGCGCTGCGGCGGCCTTGGTTTCTGAGGAAGCACTCATGCCGGAGCTCCCGCAAAACGCCGTTGCCAGGCCTGCAACCCGTTGATCACCAGCAGCAGCACAAAGGAAATCACCAGCATCACCACGGCCACGGCCGTCGCGCCGGCGTAGTCGTACTGCTCGAGCTTGCCGATGATGATCAGCGGCGTGATCTCGGAAATCATGGGCATGTTGCCGGCGATAAAAATCACCGAGCCGTATTCACCGATGGCGCGCGCAAACGCCATCGCAAAACCGGTCAGCAGCGCCGGCGTGATGTGCGGCAGGATCACCCGCGTGAAAATCTGCAGGCGTGTCGCGCCCAGCGAGGTCGCGGCCTCCTCGAGTTCTTTTTCGGCGTCTTCCAGCACCGGCTGCACCGTGCGCACCACGAACGGCAGGCCGATGAAGATCAGCGCGATGACAACACCGGCCGGCGTGAAGGCCAGCTTGATGCCCAGCGGCTCGAGGTACTGCCCGATCCAGCCGTTGCCGGCCAGGAGGGCCGTCAGCGAGATGCCGGCCACCGCGGTCGGCAGCGCGAAGGGCAAATCTACCAGCGCATCGACGATTTTTTTGCCCGGGAATTTGTAGCGCACCAGCACCCAGGCCAGCAGCAGGCCAAACACCAGGTTCACCAGTGCGGCGAACAGCGAGGCGCCGAAGGTCAGGCGGTAAGAGGCCAGCACGCGCGGCGAGGTCACGGCCGTCACAAACTGCTCCCAGCTCAGCGAGAAGGTCTTGAACAGCAGCGCCGACAAGGGAATCAGCACGATGATGCTGAGGTAAAACAGCGTGTAGCCCAGGGTCAGGCCGAAGCCCGGCAGCACCTTCTTCGCAGATTTTTTTGACATTTTTTTATTTAACTAAGCCATGAAATTTCCCGCCGGGCCGCCCCAAGGGAAATTAGCCCCCTCGGGGGGCAGCGAGGACACGTCAGTGCCGAGCGTGGGGGCCAGTTATTTGACGGTGTAGAGCTTGTCGAACTGGCCGCCGTCGTTGAAGTGGACTTTCTGCGCCTCGGCCAGCGAGCCGAAATAGTCCTTGACCGTGAACTGCTGGATAGGCTTGAAGACGTTGGCATACCTTTTGAGCACGGCGGCTGAGCGCGGGCGGATCGCGTGTTTGGCCGCAATCTCCTGGCCCACGTCCGAATACAAATAGGCCAGGTAAGCCTTCGCCACTTCGCCCGTGCCTTTTTTGGCGACGGTACGTTCGATCACGGCGACCGGGTTTTCCGCCACGATGCTGGACGAGGGGTAGACCGCGTCCACCTTGCCTTCGCCGAACTCGCGGTTCACCGACAAGACCTCGGATTCAAAGGTGATCAGCACATCGCCGGTGTTGCGCTGCAAAAAGATGGAGGTCGCATCGCGCCCGCCCTTGGCCAGGATGGGCACGTTTTTATAGAGCTTGCCGACAAACTCCGCCGCCTGCGCATCGCTGCCGCCTTTCTTGCGCACCGAGCCCCAGGCCGCCAGGTAGGCCATGCGGCCATTGCCGCCGGTCTTGGGGTTGACCACGATCACCTGCACGCCGGGCTTGACCAGGTCGGTCCAGTCCTTGATGCCCTTGGGGTTGCCATGGCGCACCAGAAACACCATGGTCGAGGTGGTGGGCGACGCGTCATTCGGGAAACGCTGGGTCCAGTCCTTCGCCACCAGGCCCTTGTCGGCCAGGAAGTCGATGTCGGTGGTGGTGTTCATGGTCACCACGTCGGCGTCCAGGCCGTCGGCCACGGAGCGCGCCACGGCGCTGGAGCCGGCGTGCGACTGGTCGATCCGGATGTCCTTGCCGGTGGTCTTCTTGTAGTTGGCAATGAAGGCCGCGTTGTAGTCCTTGTAGAACTCGCGCGCCACGTCGTAAGAGCCGTTGAGCAGGGTCTGGGCGGACGCCAGGCCGCCGGTAGCGAGCGCCAGGGAGGCGAGAGCGAGTTTGATCGTGGTGGTCATACAGTTTCCAGGGGAGCAGAGGGAGAAGAAAAAGAGGAAGACGAAAAAGGTGGATGCAGGCGGGAAGCGATATCGATGTCACCGGCCAGCGACTGCAGCAAGGCCACGCCCAGCGGCCACTCGCCATGGCCCGATTCGATGTTGATGTGGCCGCCGTCCTGGATGCGCACAAACTCGCTGCCCCAGGCCCGCGCATAGGCGCCGGCCAGGCGCACCGGGCAATACGGATCGTTGCTGCTGGCCACCAGCACGCTGCGGTAGGGCAGCTTCTGGCAGGGCACCGGCGCGAAGTCGCTCAGGACAGCACGGCGTTCGGGGTCGGCCGGCGCCACCAGCAAGGCACCCCGGATGGCGGCGCGGGCGTCGGCCGGCAGGTGCGCGGTGGCGATGCAGCCAGGCTGTGCGCCACGATGACCACCGGCTCGCGCTGCAACAAAATGGTCTGCGCCAGGCTTGCCACCCAGGCCTTGCGCGATGGCGTGATCCAGTCGTCCTGCTGCACGCGCACGGCATGGGGCAGCCGCCCGGCCCACAGGCTTTGCCAGTGGCCGGGGCCGGAGTCGCGCCAGCCGGGGACGATGATGAAACGCATGGCCGGACCGGTCTCAAGCCTTGAGAGAGCGGTTGCTGCGGTGAACGATGGCCATCAAGAAACTCCTGCGATGCATATTCGAAAAATGCATTTTGGGGAGTCATCGTTAAAACTCAAAAGAATATATCGTTGTTAATTAATGCCTGACAAGGAATAACACTGCCAGCCCCAGTCGATCCGTTGATGAAGGGAATCGGTCTCCAACCCTCGTCCAGCAAGCGTAAGCAGCTATCAAAAAGGGAGCGATGCAGCGGCTAAACCAGCATCTCCCCGCACATGTGTTCGCCGAGGAAGTCCAGAAAGCTGCGCACCGCCGGCACCTGGCCGCGGCGTGAGGGAAAGACCGCATGCGCCACACCGGCGCGCAGCGCCCAGCCCGGCAGCACCGGCACCAGCAACTGCGCCTGCTGCTCCGCCGCGCTCAGCGAGTCGGGCAAAAAACTCATGCCCGTGCCGGCCAGCATGGCCAGCTTCAGCGTCAGCAAGTCGTCCGCCACATAACGCGGCTGGTGCTGCAGCACGAACTCCCGGCCGTCCGGGCCCAGCAGCGTCCAGGCAGCGCGCCCGTCGGTCCAGGACATGGCCACCGTGTCGAGTTTGTGCAGGTCCTCCGGCGATTGCGGCGCCCCCTGGCGGCGCAGCAGTTCGGGGCTGGCCAGCAGTTGCCCGGTGCTGACCCCGAGGTTCTTGACCACCAGGCTGCCGCTGTCGTCCAGCGTGGGCCGCACCCGCAGCGCGATGTCCACCCCCTCCTCCACCAGGTCCACCACCCGGTTGGTCACCCGCATGTCGACCTTGACCTGCGGGTACAGCGCCATGAAGCGCGGCACCAGGTAGCCCAGGGTGCTTTGCGCCAGCGTCACCGGGCAACTGATGCGCAGGGTGCCGCGCGGCTCGACCTGCAATTGCGCCACCGCCTCGTCGGCGGCCAGGGCTTCGTCGCGCATGGCGCTGCAGTGGCGCAAATAGATCTCGCCGACCGCAGTCAGCGACAGCTTGCGGGTGGTGCGCTGCAGCAAGCGTGCGCCTAGACGGGTTTCCAGCTCGGCCACCCGGCGCGACAGGCGCGATTTGGGCAAACCCAGCGCGCGCCCGGCGGCGGCAAAACCGCCCCGCTCCACCACCTCGGCGAAATACAGCATGTCGTTCAAGTCCTGCATGGCCAGCCTCATTGTCCTGTTGGTAGAACAATGTATCGCGATTTTGCTGGCTTATCAATCAATCGACCCACCCACACAATCTATCCATGGCTGAGATTCAGGTGAACCGGCCAACAACCGACCCCATTTCAAGGAATCCCTCATGAGCAAGCTTCTTCACATCGACTCCAGCATCCTCGGCGGCAACTCGGTCTCGCGCCAGCTCACCGCGCAAATCGTCGCCTCCTGGCGCGCCAGCCATCCTGGCACCGAAGTCAGCTACCTGGACCTGGCCGCCGACGCACCCAGCCACCTGTCGGCCGAATCGCTGGGTTTCCGCCTGCCCGCCGGCAGCGCACTGAGCGAGGTGCAGCAGCGTGAAAACGCAGTGTCCGAAGCCCTGGTGTCGCAGTTCCTGGCCGCCGATGTGATCGTGGTCGGCGCACCGCTGTACAACTTCAGCATCCCGAGCCAGCTCAAGGCCTGGATAGACCGCGTGGCGCAAGTCGGCCGGACCTTTGCCTATACCGAAAAAGGCCCGGTCGGCCTGGCCGGCGGCAAGACCGTGATCGTGGCCTCCTCGCGCGGCGGCATGTACTCGACCAGCGAAGCCGGCAATGCCACCGAACACCAGGAAAGCTACCTCAAGGTGGTGTTTGGTTTCTTCGGCATCACCGATGTGCGTTTTGTGCGCGCCGAAGGCCTGGCCATGGGTGAAGCCGCCAAGGCCTCGGCACTGGCCGCTGCAGATCTGGAGATCAAGGCCATGGCCGCCCGGGCCGCCAACCAGCCCGAGGCCACACTGGCCGCCTAAGACGCCTGTTCAGCCGCGGCCTTGCGCCGCGCGCCGCGCTGGAACAGCACCGTCGCGCCCCACAGCAGCACGCCTATGCCCAGCAGCACTGCGGCAATGGTGTACTGCACCGGGTCGCGTCCGGTCCACGGTCCGACGAGGAAGGCGCAGGACAGGGCGCCGAACACCGGCAGCACCAGCGGCGCATGAAAATGCGGGTGGTCGACCTTGTCCTTGCGCAGTACCAGCACGGCGATGTTGACGATGGTGAACACCAGCAGCAGCAGCAGCGCCGTGGTGCCGCCCAGCGCAGGCACCTCCCCGACAAAGCTGATCAGGCCGAAGGCCAGCAGGGTCGTGAAGGCAATCGCCACATACGGTGTGCGGCGCGCCGCATGCACCTTGCCCAGTAGCGGCGGCAACACGCCCTCGCGGCTCATGCCGTAGACCAGCCGGCTGGCCATCAGCATGTTGATCAGCGCACTGTTGGCCACCGCAAACATGGTGATGAAGCCGAACAGCTCGACCGGAAAGCCCGGCGCACCGGCCTGCACCACCTGCAGCAGCGGGGTTTCGCCTTCGGCCAGCTTGTCGGGCGGCACCAGCGTGATCGCCGCGATCGACACCAGCACATAGACCAGGCCGGTGATGGCCAGGCCGGCCAGCAGCACCTTGGGAAAGATGCGCGACGGGTCCTTGCTCTCCTCGGCCATGTTGACCGAATCCTCAAAACCCACCATCGCAAAAAACGCCAGCGAGGTGCCGGCAATCACCGACCAGAAGGCACTGCCGCCGTCCGTCGTGGCCTTGAACTCCAGCACCCGCCCGACATCGCCCTGCCCCGTGCCTATGGCCCAGAAGCCGATGCCGATGATGATCAGCAGGCCGGTGAGCTCGACACAGGTCAGCAGCACATTGGCCTTGACGCTTTCACCGACGCCGCGCAAATTCACCGCCGCCACCAGCGCCATGAAACCCAGGCCCACCGCCGTGATGCCCAAGCCGCTGCCCAGGTCCAGGCTGAAAGCACCCGCGAGATTGGCCGCAAAGGCGCGCGACGCGGTGGACGCCGAGGTGATGCCCGAACACATCACCGCGAAGGCCACGATGAAGGTGATGAAATGCACGCCGAAGGCCTTGTGCACATACAGCGCCGCGCCGGCCGCGCGCGGGTACTTGGTCACCAGCTCCAGGTAGCTGAAGGCGGTGACCAGCGCCACCACAAACGCCAGCAGGAAAGGCAGCCAGACCACGCCGCCCACCTGTTTGGCGACCTGCCCGGTCAGCGCGTAAATGCCGGTGCCCAGGATGTCGCCGACGATGAACAGCAGCAGCAGCCACGGCCCCATCACGCGGTGCAGTGAAGGCTGCTCCGCCGCGCCGGCGGGCGATGGTGTTTTCGCGGCGCCGGCCATGTTTATGCCTGGTGCTGCCTGACCCAGGCCACATAGGCATCGACCCAGGACTGCAGGAATTTTTTGCTGGCTTCGCCGATGTTGCCGTCCGCGTCGTACAGGCCGTCCTTGTTGTGGATGAAGGCCTCGGGCTGGCCCAGGGTCGGCATGTTCAGGTAGGCCAGGATGTTGCGCAGGTGCTGCTGCGCCAGCGCCGTGCCTATCGGCCCGACCGAGGCGCCGATCACGCCGGCGGGTTTGCCGTTCCAGGCGCTTTTGCCATAGGGGCGTGAGGCATGGTCGATGGCGTTTTTCAGCACGCCGGGAATCGAGCGGTTGTACTCGGGCGTGACAAACAGCACCCCCTGCGCGGCGCTGATCTCGCCCTTCAGGCGCGTGACCGGGGCCGCAGGGCTGGCATCGTCGTCCTGGTTGTACGGCGGCAGGTCATCGATGCGGACCTGGGTGAAAGTGAACTCGGCCGGGAACAGCTTTTCGATGGCCCTGGCGAGCTGGCGGTTGAAGGAATCCTTGCGTATGCTGCCGACAACAACGGCGATGGTGTACTGGGCCATGGTGACTCCTGGAAAAAATAAAGGGATGGCGCGCGGGGGGCGTCCGGTCCATTATGCAAAGCCGCGTGACACCCTGTCTGTCATCCACCACGCCGTCAACGCCTTGTTACGCAGGTCCTGCCGGTCGCGCCGCGCGCCTACACTGGCCGCACCGCATGCCCCGCATGCGTCCCGCGAGGAGCGCCATGAAAAAGCCCGAAGAAATTGCCCGCCAGCTCGGCATGCCGTATGAGTCGCTGGACGAGGCGACCCGCAAGGTGGCGCGCCATGTCGCCGCGCGCCAGCACATTTCCCGCAACACCGCCGACGATTCCGGCGCCACGACCGGGCAAAAGGCGGCCGATGCGGTCGCGCGCTTCGGCGGCTCCTGGATCTTCATCATGCTGTTTGGCGTCACGCTGGTGGCCTGGGTGGTGCTGAACTCGCTGATCCTCGCGCGTTACGACCGCAGCTTCGACCCCTACCCCTACATCCTGCTGAACCTGTTCCTGTCGATGCTGGCATCGATCCAGGCGCCCATCATCCTGATGTCGCAAAACCGCCAGGCGCAAAAAGACCGTCTCGTGGCCGCGCACGACTACGAAGTCAACCTCAAGGCAGAGCTGGAGATCATGCTGCTGCACGAAAAGGTCGACTTGCTGCGCGAGGGCCAGTGGGACGAACTGCTCAAGATCCAGCAGGAGCAGATCCGGCTCATGACCCAATTGCTGGACAAGGCGAAAGGCACGCCATGAGTCCCGGCCAGCGCGCGCCCGCAACGGACGCCCCGGCACCGGCAGCAGCCGTCCAGGCGCTGCTGTTCGACCTCGGCGGCGTGCTGATCGACATCGACTTCAACCGCGCCTTTGAACACTGGCAGACACTCTCCCCACTGTCACTGGAAGGCATCCGGGCGAGGTTCAGCTTTGACGAGGCCTATGCACAACACGAGCGCGGCGAGATCACTGCCGACACCTACTTCGCACACCTGGTCCAGCTGCTTGAGCTGCAGCCTGATCACCAGGTCATTGCCCGGGGCTGGAACGCCATATTCATCGGCCAGATCAGCGAAACCCTGGCGCTGGTACAAGCCGCCCGCGCGCATCTCCCCTGTTATGCCTTCAGCAACTCCAACGCCGCGCACCAGGCGGCCTGGTCCCGGCTGTACCCGTCGGTGGTGCAGGCCTTCGACCGCATCTTCGTGTCTTCGGAGATCGGCCTGCGCAAGCCCGAGCGGCGCGCCTTCGAACACATCGCCGGTGCAGTCGGCCTGCCCGCAGATGCCCTGCTGTTTTTTGATGACCTGGCCGACAACGTGGCCGGCGCCCGTACAGCCGGGCTGCAGGCCGTGCTTGTGCGCAGCCCGGCCGATGTGCGCGCAGCGCTCGCGGCACTCGGCTGCGGGTTGTAGTCCTGGCTGCGCCACAATGGGCCTTATTTCAGGGAGACATCATGGGTTTGCTCGATGGCATGCTGGGCAACGCATCAAAGATCGATGCCGCGAAGATTCAACAGGAGTTCAGCCAGATTCTGGCCGGCGGCGAGCAGGTCGAACATGCTTACCAGTTGATCCGCGATTATTTCGTGTTCACCAACAAACGCCTGGTGCTGGTCGACAAGCAGGGCATGACCGGCAGCAAGGTCGAGTACCACTCGATCCCGTACAAGAGCATCACGCATTTCAGCATTGAAACCGGCGGGAACCTCGATCTCGACGCCGAGCTGAAGATCTGGATCTCCAGCACGGCCCTGCCGGTGCAGAAACGCTTTAACAAGAAGCTGAGCATTTACGAGGTGCAAAGCGTGCTCGCGGGTTACGTGCTGCGCTGAGCGCGCGACGCGCTGCGTCACAGGCCGTCGGGCTGCTTGCCCGCGCGCCCCGCCGAGGCCGCAATCTCGGCCCAGGATTTGCCGCCGGCGCGCAGCTGGTCCACCGAGGGCCCGATGCTGTTTCCATACTGCGCCAGGCTCCTGGCCTCGATGATGGCCAGCGCAGCAGGCGGGGTTTTGCCGCGGTACAGTTGCTTGAGCCGGTCGCGCTCGCCGGCCGCCCAGCGGGCGAGCTGCTCCTGCGCCACGCCGGCAGCGACCCTGTCCGCGACCTGCGCCCCGAGCTCCGCGACGGCGCGCTCGTAAGCCAAACGTAAATCACCCATCTGCCGAATTTAGTCGCTACCCGGCTTTCCTGCGTGCTCACCGGACACGGATTTAGTGGTTTTCCAGCCTGTACCTGCCCGGGGAGTGGGACTATTCTTGGCTTTTTTCCGGAGGGAAGCATGGAATCGTCCTTGAACGCCGAGGATCACGGCGACTGGCTCAGTTTTGGCATGGCTCACGGCGGCGGCATCGTCCCGGTTAGGATTTCCCGGGCGGCCATGGAAGAACACTTCGACGCCGGCCAGGGACCCGGCTCGCTGAAAAAAGCCTATGAACTCGACGCAGACATGATTCATGCGCGTGCCGCCGACCAGCTCGTGGCCGGCGTGGCCTACACCGCGGACCATCCGCTGGTGCTGGGCGCGGAACACTTCTAGGTCCCTACCCCGCCTTTCACCCACAGGCGGTCTTGGCTGGCAGACGCGGACCGGCGGCAGGCCTACAAACGGGGCATGCCCCCTTCCCCGCGCCCGCCCGCCATGGCACCCCCCTCGCCGGCCCCACTACGCCCCCGCTGGGGACGCTGGCTCTTCGCCTTGTTGTGGGGCGCAACAGTGGCCGGCGGCTATTCGGTGTATGTCGGTGCCATCAGCATCCCCGAACGTTTCAACCCCTGGACGCCGCTGGATGTCGCGGCGCCGCCCAACTTCCTCACGGCCGCCAAGCTGTCGCGGGCCCGCAGCGATCCGCAGCGCTGCCTGGCCGCGCTGGCGCAGACCGGCATGCGCTACAGCCCGCTGCCCGACCGCGTGACCGGGCCAGGCTGCGGCTTCGAGAACGCGGTGCTGCTGCGTGAGGCCGGCGTGAAGCTGGGCGCGCCGGTGTCGCTGAGTTGCCCGATGGCCTTGTCGTTTGCGATGTGGGAGCGCCACGCCTTGCAGCCGGCGGCTGAATTACACATGGGGCGACGCGTCGCCAGCATCGAACACCTCGGCAGCTACGCTTGCCGCAACATCAACCGCGGTGACGGTGCGGCCCCGAATGCGCCACCCGGCAAGCGCAGCCAGCACGCCACCGCCGACGCGCTCGACATCGCCGGCTTCACCCTTGCCAACGGCAAATCCATCGTGGTGCTGCGCCAGTGGCCGGGCGATGATGCAGGTGCGGTGTCCGGACCGGATGCCTTGTTTCTGCAGGCGGCCCACAGCGGTGCCTGCCGCTACTTCAAGGGCGTGCTGGGGCCGGACTACAACGCCGCCCACAAGGACCACTTTCACCTGGAAACCGGCGGCTACGGCATGTGCCGCTGAACCCCTTGATTGCTATCGATTCAGGAGCTGCTCACACTTGTCCTGTAAGGCCCCAAGGCCTATTTCAAGTGCAAACCCGAAGGTGTCAACGCAGCGCGCGGCTGCGGTGCTCCAGCCGGCTGAGCCAGCGCACCAGCGGCCACAGCAGCGCCAGGTACATCAACGCGGCCAGCACGATGGGCGACGGGTTGTAAACCAGCGACTGGGCGTCGCGCGCCACCCTCAGCAATTCGGGCAAGGCCACCACGCTGGCAATCGTCGTCAGCTTGATGACCTCGATGCCGTTGCCCACGAGGTCCGGCAGCACGTTGCGCGTGGCCTGCGGCACGATCACATGGCGCAGCGCCTGCCAGCGTGTCAGGCCGGTTGAGCGCGCCGCCTCCATCTGGCCGCCGGGCACACTTTCGATGCCGGCGCGAAACACCTCGGAGAAATAGCTGGAGTTGTTGAGCATGAAACCAATGGCCACCGCCGCCAGCTTGGGCAGGTCCAGGCCCAGGAAAGGCGCGCCGAAATAAATCAGGATCAGCAGCACCAGCGGCGGGAAGGAACGGAAAAAGTCGATGTACACCGCCACCGCAAAACGCAGCCAGCGGTGCCGGGTCTGCGTGCCGAGCAGCGCCAGCGCCAGCCCGGAGACGAGGCCAATCGGAATCACCAGCAGTGACAGCCAGATGGTGGTCCACAGGCCGCGCAGCAGGAAGGGAAACACCTCACGGTAAATCGCGAGGTTGAAGAAGTTCTGAATCAGTGCGTCCATGGCTGGCTCCTCAGCGCTTCCACTGCCAGCGGGTTTCCAGCCAGCGCGCAAACAGCACCACCGGAATGAAAAGCAGCAGGTAGGCGCCCGCGCCCAGCATCAGTGGCGTCGGGTTGCCGGCGTTGCTGGTGGCCGATTGCGAGACATTGAGGATTTCGCTGAGCGCCACCACCGACCCCAGCGCGGTGTTCTTGGTGACCGAGATGATGCGGTTGGTCAGCGGCGGCACCGCCAGGCGCAGCGCCTGCGGCAGGATCACCGACAGCGTGGTCTGCCACCAGGACAGGCCGGTGGACCGCGCGGCCTCGGTCTGGCCGGGCGGCAGCGCCAGAATGCCGGCCCAGATGCTTTCCTCGGCATAGGCGGCCAGCACCAGGGTCAGCGCCAGCCAGGTCGCGGTAAAGGCCGACATCGACAGGTCGATGAAGGGGAAGGCAAAGAAAAACACGATGATGATGACCAGGGGCGGCAAGGCACGCAGGATGTCGGCAAAAGCGATCACCGCCCAGCCCAGCGCGCGCACCTGCAGGGATCGCAGCACCGCCAGCGCCAGGCCCAGTGCCAGTCCGGCGGCGACCACAGCGGCGCTCAGCAGCGCCGTGACGCCCATGCCGCGGGCGATATCGCGCCAGTAGAGCGCGGCCACCTCGGCATTCAGAAAGGTGAAAACAAACTGGTCCAGGCCCACCGGCGTGTCGCCCATGCTCACGCCCCCTGCGTGTAGCGCGACACAAAGGCGCGGGTGCGCTCGTGCGCGGGCGTATCGAAAATCTGCCCGGGCGGGCCTTCCTCGACAATCATGCCGTCGTCCATGAACACCACGTGGTCGGCCGCGGCGCGTGCGAAACCCATCTCGTGCGTGACCACCAGCATGGTCATGCCGGCCTCGCGCAGGTCACGCATCACCTTGAGCACGCTGCCCACCAATTCGGGGTCGAGCGCGCTGGTCGGCTCGTCGAACAGCAGCACCTTGGGCTCCAGCGCAATCGCGCGGGCGATGCCCACCCGCTGCTGCTGGCCGCCCGAGAGCTGTGCCGGGTAACTGCCCTCCTTGCCGGCCAGGTCCACCTGCTGCAGCGCCAGGCGGCCGCGCCGCTCGGCCTCCTCGCGCGAATGGCCCTGCACCTTGCGCAGCGCCAGCGTGACATTGCCCAGTGCCGACAGGTGCGGGTAGAGGTTGAACTGCTGGAACACCATGCCGATGCGCTGGCGCACCTGGTTCAGGTTGGTGGCCGAATGCATGATGTCGATGCCATCCACCACCACCTGCCCCGCCGTCGGCTCCTCGAGCCGGTTGCAGCAGCGCAGCATGGTGCTTTTGCCGGACCCCGAAGGCCCGATCACACACACCAGCTGGCCGGGCCGGACCCTCAGGTCGATACCGCGCAGCACCGGGTTGTGCCCGTAAGACTTGTGCAGGCCGACAATTTCAAGAATGGGGGGAGGCAGCATGGCAGCGATCAGGCAAGGTACACAGGCTCAGACCTTGGCGCAGACCGGCGTGACCGGTGCCGCGTCGTAGTTGTCCAGGCCGGGAACGCCCTGGCCCACACCCACGGTCACAGCGGCGGCGCCGGCTGGAGGCACGCTGCCAAACCATTTGGCGGCGATCTTGCCCAGCGTGCCGTCGGCCTTCATGCATTTCAGTGCCATGCCAGCCGCATCGCGCGCCGCCTTGTCGTCGAGGCGGAAGGCCAGGGCCCAGACCAGGCCGGTCTTGATGGTGAAGGTGGTTTGCACCGCCGGGTTCTGCTTGGCGGCCCAGGCAGCCACCGTGCTGCCGGCCAGGTTGGCGTCGGCGCGGCCCGACTGCACCGCCTGCACGGCATCGGCATTGGTGCCGTAAACGTCGTACTTGAAGCCGTATTTGGCCATGTTGTCGCGCGCCCAGTTTTCATAGGCCGAGCCCTTGTTCACGGACACCGTCTTGCCCTTCAGGTCTTCCAGCGTGGCCAGGGCCACGCCTTTTTTGGTCACAAAGGTGTAGTCGGTGTCGAGGTAACCCTCGGTGAACAGCATCACCTTGGCGCGCTCGGGCGTGGCGGTGACCGGGGCCAGGATGAAGTCGTATTTCTTTGCGTTGAGGCCGGGCACCAGGCTGGAGAACTCGGCGCCGTCGATCACCAGCTTGCGCTGCAGGCGTTTGGCCACCTCTTCGCCGAGGTCGATGTTGAAACCCTGCAGGCCGCCGTCAAGCTTGACCATGGCATGCGGCGCAAAGGTCGCGTCCACGCCGGTGCGCAGCGGCGCGGCGGTCTGGGCCAGCACGGGGTTGCCGAACAGGGCCGCGGCAGAAATTGTCGCCAGTGTGGCGAAACGGGGGAGCGCAAGGCGGATAGCAGGCTGCATGGAATTACTCCTGGGGTGGGTTGGAAAGCTCGGAGGGGGAAAGTGGTGCGCCGGCGCCGGTGCGCTCGACAATCAGGCGGTAGTGCTCAGGACGGCGGTGTTTGGCGAAATTGAAAACATGCTGAAGGAAGTTGTCGGCCAGGGACAGGTCGCAGCTGGTGAAGATGACCTCGTCTTCCTCGCCTTGCGCCTGCGCCACGATTTCGCCGGTCGGCGCGACAATGGCCGAGCCGCCAATCATGTGGAAACCGTCCTCGCTGCCGCACTTGGCGGCAGCTGCGACCCACAGGCCGTTCTGGTAGGCATTGGCCTGCAGGGACAGCAGGTGGTGGAAGATGCGCAAATGCGGCGCCTCGTTCCAGTGGATGTTCCATGACGGCGTGTTGTAGCCCAGCACCACCAGGCGCGCACTCTGCAGGCTCATGACGCGATAGGTCTCGGGCCAGCGGCGGTCGTTGCACAGGCACTGGCCGATCAGGGTGCCCAGCATGGGCGTGACGCCGAAGCCGTCGTTGCCGACATCGAAGTACTTCTTTTCGAGGTGCTGGAACGGCGCATCCTGCTTGTGGTCGCTGTGGCCGGGCAAATGGATCTTGCGGTAACGCGCAACGATGTGGGCCTGGGCATCGACCAGAATGGAGGTGTTGTAACGCCGGCCTTCGGGCGTGAGTTCGGCGTAACCCAGGTAAAAGCCGATGCCGAGCTGGCGTGCCAGATCGAACAGCGGCTGCGTCTCGGGTCCGGGCATGCTGGCCTCGAAAAAACGCGCATTGACCTCGGCGTCCTCCATCCAGTAACGCGGGAAAAACGTGGTCAGCGCCAGTTCCGGGAACACCACCATCCTGGCGCCGCGCGACGCGGCTTCGCGCATCATGGCCAGCAGGCGCTTGACCACGGCGGCGCGGCTGTCGGCCAGGTGCACCGGCCCCATTTGCGCCACCGCCAGGCCGAAACGCTGGCGGCTGGAAACTATTGCGTCGGCCATGCTTTTCCTTTCAGGCCCAGCAAACCGGGCAGGCGGGAGGCGCCGGGCGAGGTGCCCGCAGGCACGGTGACTTCAGGGCTGCGCCTGGCGATGTAGCGGCCGGAGCCACGTTCGACCTGCAGGCTGTCGTCCTGCACCACCACCCGGCCGCGGCTCATCACCAGCTCGGGCCAACCGCGCAACTGCTTGCCTTCGTAAGGCGTGTAGCCAACGTTGTCATGCAACATGGCGGTGCCGACGGTCACTTTTCGTTCGGGATTCCACAGCGCCAGGTCGGCATCCAGGCCGACGGCAATGTTGCCCTTGCAGTGCGCCAGGCCGTACATGCGCGCATGGTTGGTGGCGGTCAGCGCGACAAATTCGTTGATCGTGATGCGTCCGGCCATCACCCCTTCGGAAAACAGCAGTGGCATGCGCAGCTCGATGCCCGGCACGCCATTGGCCATGTCCTTGAATAGCGTGGCTTCGCCCTTCGGCAGCTTGCCGCTTTCGTCGAAGCGGTAAGGCGCATGGTCGGACGAGTACAGGCCCAGGGTACCGTCCCGCAGGCCGTCCCAGACCGCCTGCTGCGAACGCGCGTCGCGCGGCGGCGGGCTGCAGCAGAACTTGGCGCCCTCGACACCCGGCAAATCAATGTCGTCGGCGGTCAGGAACAGATACTGCGGGCAACTTTCGGCAAACACCTTGCTGCCCAGGCGCTGCGCATCGCGCACCAGCGCCACGGTTTCGGCGCCGGCCACATGTACCAGCAGCACCGGCACGTCGATCAGGCGCGACAGCGCGATCGCGCGGTGCCCGGCCTCGGATTCGGCCAGCGGATCGTGCGCCACGGCGTGGAATTTGGGCGCGCTGTGGCCGCGCTCGAGCAGGCGCTGGGCGATCCAGCGGATCATGTCGTGGTTCTCGGCATGGATCATCACCAGCGCACCTTCGCTGCCGGCCAGCGCCATCACATCCAGCAACTGGGCGTCGTCGAGCTTGAGCGTGTTGTAGGTCATGTAGACCTTGAGCGAGGTGATGCCTTCGCGGATCGCCTGCGGCAAATCGTGCTTGAGCGCCTGCTCGTCCGGGTCGGCCAGGATCAGGTGGAAACCGTAGTCGATGACAGCTTTTTCGCGGGCGCGCTGCGCGTAGTCGGCCACCACGTCGGGAATGCGTTTGCCGCGGTGCTGCGCCGCAAACGGGAGGATGGTGGTGGTGCCGCCGAAAGCAGCCGATACCGTGCCCGAGTAAAAATCGTCGGCGCACATCATGCCCATGCCCGAAAGCTGCTCGATGTGCACATGGCTGTCGATGCCGCCGGGCAGCACCCAGCGGCCGGCGGCGTTGATGTCCAGCCGGCCGGCCGGCAGGTTTTGTTCGATCGCGACGATCACGCCATCCCGGATGCCGATGTCGGACTCGAAGGTCCGGCTGTCGGTGGAGATGCGGCCACCGCGCACCGTCACGTCGTAATCCTGCGCCGCCATCAGAAGGTCCCCGGGTAGTGGCCGCCGTCGAGCAGCAGGTTCTGGCCGGTAATGAAGCCGGCCTGCGCGCTGCACAGGTAGGCGCAGGCGTCGCCGAATTCGGCCGGCGTGCCGAAGCGGCCGGACGGATTCGCGGCGCGGCGTTCCGCCAGCACGGTCTCTTCGCTCTTGCCGGTCTGCCGGGACCACTGGCGCGCGGTGTCGAACAGGCGGTCGGTCTCGAAGGGACCGGGCAGCAGGTTGTTGATGGTGACGTTGTGGCGCACCGTCTTGCGCGCCAGCCCGGCAACAAAACCGGTCAGGCCGGAGCGCGCGCCGTTGGACAGGCCGAGGATGTCGATGGGCGCCTTGACCGCGGCCGAGGTGATGTTGATGATGCGGCCGAAGCGGCGCGCCATCATGCCGTCCACGGTGGCCTTGATCAGCGCGATCGGCGTCAGCATGTTGGCGTCCAGCGCGGCGATCCAGTGCTCGCGCTCCCAGTCGCGGAAGTCGCCGGGCTTGGGGCCGCCGGCATTGGTCACCAGGATGTCCGGCGCGCCGCAGACGTCCAGCACCGCCGCCCTGCCCTCAGGCGTGGTGATGTCGGCGGCCACGGTGGTGATCGCCGAACCGGTTTCGCGGCGTATGGCCTCGGCCGAGGCTTCCAGCGCCTCGACGCCGCGCGCCACCATGGTGACGGCCACACCTTCACGGGCCAGCGACAGCGCGCAGGCGCGGCCCAGGCCTTTGCTGGAGGCACACACCAGTGCACTGCGTCCGGAGATGGCAAGGTCCATGCTCGTGTTCTCGGGGATTTAAGCGATCACCAGCGCGCCTTTGGCGCTGATGGACAGACCGACACGTGCCACCGTGGCCTCGAGCTCGCGCGCGGTGACCGGGTCCATGCGCATGCCGGGCGAGCGGATCGCGTCGCAGGCGATCACGCCGCGCTTCACATAGATGTACTTGCGCAAGGCCAGGCCAATTTTTGGCTGGAACTCGTAACGGATCAGCGGGCAGTATTTGTCGAAAGTGGCGGCAGCACCGGCATGGTCACCGGCGGCGAACTGGTCGTAAATGCGCACCAGGATTTCGGGGTAGGCAAAACCGGTCATGGTGCCGACCGCGCCGCGCTGCAGCTCTTCCAGGAAATACACCCCGCCCAGGCCGCCGAAGATGCGCATGCTGTCGCTGGCCAGCTCGCGGATGCGCGTGATCTTCTGGCCCACCGGGGGTTCTTCCATCTTGATCATGCCGACGCCGCCCTCACGGGCCAGCCGGGCGATCACGTCGGCATTGATCTCGGTGCCGAAGGAATCCGGGAAGTCATGAATCACCACAGGGATGGTCAGCGATTTGGCCAGCGACTGGTAGTAGTCGAACTGCACCGCATCGGAGGCATTGTCCAGCGGCGCAGCAAACACGGCGGTGGCGCCGACCTCGGCGGCCTCACGCGCCTGCTCGATCGCGCCGGCCGTGCCCAGCGCACGCACGCCGACCCAGACCGGCACGCGACCCGCCGACTGCTTCACGAAGGCAGCGGTGACCGTGCGGCGCTCGGCATTGGACAACTTGTGCGCCTCGCCGAGGAAACCGAGGATGGCCAGACCGGTGACGCCGGCAGCCACCTGGAAGTCGACCAGCGAGGCAATGCTGTCCAGGTCCAGCGAGCCATCGGCCTGGAACGGCGTCGGGCAGATGGTGTAAACGCCTTTGGCATCTTGAAGGGTATCGGCGGGCGAAGGGCTTGAAGTGGGCATGGGGTTCCGTAGGCAGCAGGGTCCGGTTCAGGGCGACCGGCTCATGGAGGCATTGTTGGGGAGTGCCTGTCAAAAGTCGCATGCCTTTTTATGCGCAAGCCTTAACATCAGGTTAAGGGCCAAGCGCCCGGCGTGCGGCCTCATGCGGCCAGCGCCAGCAGCGCTTCATCCGCGGGCATGCCGAAGCCCTGCTGCTGCACCAGTTGCTGCAGTTCCGCGATGAAGGCCAGCGTCAGCTGCGACAGCGGCTCGAAGCGCATGTGCACCAGATTGGCTTGCAGGATGGGCGCGTTGGCCACCGGGCGCACCACCAGCCGGCTGTTGGCCGACCAGCTGCGCACCGAAAACTCGTCGACCAGCGCCACCCCCGCGCCCATCTGCACCAGCGAGCCGGCGTTCTGCGGCGAGCCGACCTCGATCGCCGCCGCCAGTGGCTCGTCGGCGTCGCGGTACATCTTGCCCACCATCAGGCCGAAGGGAGAATCCTTCTCGTAGGAAATCAGCGGGTAGGGCCGCAGGTCCGCCAGCGTCAGCGTGGCGCGCCGCGTCAGTTCATGGTTGTAGGGCAGGATGCAGACCAGCCGGTTGCGGCACAGCGGCGTGACCTCGAGGTTGGGATGCTCCATCGGCAAAATGATGATGCCGAGGTCGGCCTGGTGGCTCAGCAGGCGTTCCTTGAGGTAGCCATAACCCAGGGTCTGGAAGGTCAGCTTGACCTCGGGATGGCGCGCCCGGAACAGCGTCAGGGCCTCGGGGATCAACATCTGGCCGACGCTCGGGCTGGAAACGATATTGAGGATGCCGCTGCGGTTTTTCGACAGGTCGGCGGCCAGTTCGTTGACGCGCTGCACCGCCTGATAGACCGACTCGACCTCATGAAACAGCTTTTTGGCCTCGGGCGTGGCATAAAGCCGGCCCTTGATGCGTTCGAACAGCGCAAAACCCACACGCTGCTCGGTATGCGACAGCAGGCGGCTGACCGCCGGCTGCGAGACAAACAGCAGTTGCGAGGCGCCGCTGATGGAGCCGGTGGTCATCACGGCCCGGAAAATTTCGATCTGGCGCAGGTTCAGCGTCATGGGGTCCTTTCGGGTGCCAGGCCGCATAACCAAATGTTATGGGCGCCGAACAAATGAGCAAGGAGCATGCCCATGGGCCGGCGTTAGAGTTGATCGCAGCAACAGCCGCGGGCGACCTGCGGCGGACACCACCTCATTCACCGCGCTGCGCGGCATCCCAGGAGCGCCCATGACCCCGACGATTTACGTGATCAACCCCAACAGCACCGGCGCGGTGACCGCCGGCATCGATGCCGCCATGGCCCCGCTGCGTTTGGCCGGCGGCCCGGCCATAGCCTGCCTGACGCTGGAATCCGGCCCGCCGGGTATCCAGACACAATTCGATGTGGAGTCCGTCACGCTGCCGCTGGTGCAGCTGGCGCGATCCCTGCAGCCGACGGCCGCCGCGCTGGTGATTGCCTGTTTCAGCGACCCGGGCCTGTTTGTGGTGCGCGAGGCCCTGTCCAAACCGGTGGCCATCCCGGTGCTGGGCATCAGCGAATGCGGCCTGCTGACCGCGCTGACCCTGGGCCAGCGTTTCGGCGTGATTGCGATTCTCGACACCTCGATACCGCGCCATTTGCGCAGCTATGGCGCCATGGGCCTGGGCGACCGCTTCGCCGGCGAGCTCGCGATCGGCCTGAATGTCACCGAGCTGGGCAACTACGAGGCCACACTGGCGCGTCTGGTGGCCACTGGCCGGCGCCTGCGCGACGAAAAAGGGGCGGACGTGATTGTGATGGGCTGCGCCGGCATGGCAGCCTACCAGCCGGCCTTGCAGGACACCCTGGGCATTCCGGTCGTCGAACCGAGCCAGGCCGCGGTGGCCATGGCCATCGGCCGGGTGTTGCTGAACTGGCACAAGGCCAGCCATGTCTGAGCAGGCCAGCCACTACCTGGTGAATCAGTTGCTGGCCGTGGTCGGCCCTGCCGGGCTGGTCACCGACGAGCAAGCAAAAGACAGCTACACCCGCGACTGGCTGGGCAAATGGCAGGGCCGCGTGCCGGTGGTGGTGCGCCCCGCCAGCACCGCCGAGACCGCCGCCGTGGTGCGTGTCTGCCACGCCACGCACACGCCCATCGTGACCCAGGGCGGCAACACCGGCATGAGCGGAGGCGCCACGCCCGACGCCAGCGGCGCGCAGGTGATTGTTTCCACCACGCGCATGAACCACATCCGCGCCATCGACCCGGTCAACAACACGCTGACGGTGGATGCCGGCGTGATCCTCGCGAACGCTCAGGAAGCGGCGCGCAGCGTGCAGCGCTTTTTCCCGCTGAGCCTGGGCGCCGAGGGCAGTTGCACGGTGGGCGGCAACCTGGCGACCAATGCCGGCGGCATCGCCGTGCTGCGTTACGGCAATATGCGCGAACTGGTGCTGGGCCTGGAAGTGGTGCTGCCCGACGGCCGTATCTGGAACGGCCTGCGCGGCCTGCGCAAGGACAACACCGGTTACGACCTGCGCGGCCTGTTTGTCGGCTCGGAAGGCACGCTGGGCATCATTACCGGCGCGGTGCTCAAGCTGTTTGCCGAGCCGGCGGCACGCGCCACCGCCTGGGTCGGCGCCGACCGGCTGGAGCAGCTGGTCACCCTGCTGACCCGGCTGCGCGCGCGCTGCAGCGAGCGCCTGACGGCCTTCGAGATGATGTCGGCGCCCTCACTGGCGCTGGTGCTGCAGCATGTGGCCGACACGCGCGCGCCGCTGGCCTCACCCTACGCCTTCAACGCGCTGATCGAACTCAGCGACACCGAGGACACCGGCCTGCAGGCCATGCTGGAAAACGCGCTCGGCCAGGCCATGGAACAAGGCCTGGTCAGGGACGCGATGCTCGCCACCAGCCAGGCGCACGCCGCAGCGCTGTGGAAATTGCGCGAAGGTGTGTCACAGGGCCAGGTGCGCGCCGGCGCAGTCGTCAAGCACGACATCGCCCTGCCGATCTCGGCGCTGGCCGCCTTTGTGGCCGAGGCCGACAGCGCGGTGCTGGCCGCCGCCGCCGCCGGCGGCCTGGCGGCGCGTGTCGTCAACTTCGGCCACCTCGGCGACGGCAACCTGCACTACAACGTGTTGCTGCCGCCGGGCCTGCTGCCGGCTGCGGTCAAGGAAGCCACGCTGCTGCTGAACCGCACGGTGCACGACCTGGTCACGGCCTGGAACGGCAGCATCAGCGCCGAACACGGCATCGGCCAGCTGCGCCGCGACGAGTTGCGGCACTACAAGTCGCCGCTGGAAATGGAGCTGATGCTCAGCATCAAACGCGCTTTCGACCCGAACCAGATCATGAACCCGGGCAAGCTGCTCTAGGCAGGCAACGCTCCTGTTTTGATAGCTGCCAGCGCTTGTCCCGCAAGGGCTGGAAGCCGATTTGGATTGAAAATATCAGCCAGCCCGCCGGAACGTCAGATTGATGCGGCGGCGGCCCAGCAGCGGGTGTTCGCCATCGGCCAGCGGCGCCACGCCGTGAAATGCCAGCCGCGCCGGCCCGCCCCAGACCACCGCATCGCCGTGTTGCAGCCGGTAGCGCTGCGGCCGGTCGCTGCGCTCGGGCGTGCCGAACAGGAACACCGCCGGCAGGCCCAGCGACAGCGACACGATGGGCGCCGAGAAGTCCTGCTCGTCCCGGTCCTGGTGCAAGGAAAGTTTGCTGCCCGGCAGGTACTGGTTGACCAGGCAGGCATCGGGCGCGAAGCCGCCGAACCCCGCCGCCTGCGCCGCACGCGCGGCAACCTCACGCATCACGGCAGGCATGGCCGGCCAGGGGCGTCCGGACAGCGGATCGGCCGCGGTGTAACGGTAGCCGCGGCGGTCCGACACCCAGCCCAGCGCGCCGCAGTTGCTCATGGCCACCGACATGGTGTGGCCGCCCGGCGTGACGAGGTGGCGCAGCGGTGCGGCGGCCAGCAAGCTGTCCAGCGCCGTCAGCAGCACCCCGTCGTTCCCGCGCGCGAAGCCGCGCAGCAGCACCGCGCCCGGTGCCAGCGCCTGCTGCGCCGGTTCCACGGCGTCCATGTCTTCAAAAAGGTCGGCAGTCACAGCGCCATTGTCCCTGCCCCGCCGCTATACGGCGTCGTGAAAAATAATGCCCAGCGTGTGGCGCTGGCCGGCGCGGATGTCGCTGACGCCGTGGCGCATCGTGACGCGGTAAAAACCGCGGCTGCCGGCCACCGGCCGCTGGTTCACGGCGAACACCACCGCATCGCCCTGCGCCAGCGGCACCACCGTGGCGCGTGACTGCATGCGCGGTCGCTGCTCGGTCAGCACCAGCTCGCCGCCTGCGAAGTCCTCACCCGGCCGCGACAGCAGGATGGCGACCTGCAGCGGAAACACATGCTCACCGTACAGATCCTGGTGCAGGCAGTTGTAGTCGCCTTCGGTGTATTGCAACAGCAGCGGCGTCGGCCGGGTTTGCCCGGCGGCGTGACAACGCACCAGAAAATCTGCGTGCCCGGCCGGGTAGCGAATGGCCAGGCCCATGGCTTCGTTCCAGCGGTTGGCGACTTCCACCAGCTGCGGGTACAGCGTGCTGCGCAGGCGCTGGACGATGTCCGGCAGCGGGTAGCTGAAGTACTGGTATTCACCGCGGCCGAAGCCGTGACGCGCCATCACGACGCGGCTGCGGAAGCACCTGGCCTGCGGGTAGAGGCCGCGGATGGCCGCACAGTCGGCGGGGCTGAGCAGTTGCGGCAGCACCGCGTGGCCGCGGTCGTGCAGCATCTCGGCCAGGCCGGGGGCCTGCGGGTCGGGGAGTGAGTCCATGAACAGGGAAGAAGGTGGCAAGACTTCAAGGGTAGGCGCCCGCGGCAGCCCGCGCTGGCCGGAACCGGACATGCCGACGATTTGTCATCAAATCCGGCATCAGAGCCCGCCCGACTTGCGTGGAAGGCTATCGAATTGATAGCACCCCAAAAGCCCGCGGCAGGCTCAGGCCGGCACCGGCAGCCCGGCAGGCAGGCGCGGGCGGGCCATGGGCGGCATCGCCGCGGCCGCCAGGGTGGGCGGGGCCGCGGCGGGCAGCAACACCGGCAAACGGGCATCCGCCGCAGGCAGATGCGGCAGCAATTCGGCAAAACGCGCTGCCAGGCCCGGCCTGATCCATTGGCGCATCCAGCCCGCCAGCACCAGGCGGTGGTCGCCCTGGCGCAGGCTGGCGGCAAACGCCGGATGGTCGAAACACTCGGCGACCTGCTGCTCGATCAGCGGCGTGGCCTCATCCGCCACCCAGTCCAGGAACACCGGCGGCAGCTTGAGGTGGCAGGACTTCACCAGCAGGGTCACCAGCTCGTCCAGCGCAGCGACGGCGATGACGCAGGCTTGGTGCGGGCAAAGGGAGCGGGTCCGGATCATGGCCATCAGTGCAGGGGGTGTCAATAAGCCCTCGATGGTGCACCGCACGCATGACATGGGCGTGTCAGACGTTTTCGCCTGTGGCGTCCTGCATGGCGCAAAAGCAACAGCCGCCCTGGCCAAGGCGCGTTGCCGCTCAGGATACGCTGGCCAGCGCGCGGTCTATGGCCTCGTGCAGGTGCTGCAGGCCGAAGGACACGTCGGCAGCGACGCCATTGACGTAAAACGCCGGCGTGCCGCGCAGGCCCAGGCGCCGGCCGCTCTGGACATGCTCCTGCACCCGCTGCAGGTACACCCGGTCCTTCATCTCGAACTGGTAACGCGCCATGTCCAGCCCGACCAGGCTGGCATAACCGGCCAGGTGTTTGTCCTGCAGGTGCTGCGGGTTCTCGAACAACATGTCGTGGAAAGCCCAGAATTTGCGCTGGGCGCTGGGCGCCGGCCGCCTCGGCGGCTTCGGCGGCCAGTTCGGCATGCGGATGGGCATCGCGCTGCGGATAGTGACGGTAGACAAAGCGCAGGCGCCGGCCGAAATGCGCACGCAGCATGGCGACCGCGGGATGGGCCTGCGCGCAGGCCGGGCACTCGAAGTCGCCGTATTCGAGCAGGGTGACCGCGGCGGACGCTGGGCCGAGGATGTGGTCCACCGCCTCGTCAGGCTGCAGCAGCGGGTCGGGGTGGTCCGGAGGGTGCATGGCAGCGTCCGGGTCGGGCGGGCTAGAGGGCGTGGAACCTGGCCCAGCGCACGATGTCCGCCAGCCCCATGGCGCCGGGCTGGCGCGCGACCTCGCGGCCGTTCACGAACAGGGCCAGGGTCGGGATGCTGCGGATATTGAAGCGTGCACCCAGGGCGGGAGAAGCTTCGGTATCGACCTTGGCCAGCCGGAAGGCTGGTTCGAGCTGGGCGGCGGCCTGCTCGTAAGCCGGCGCCATCTGCAGGCAGGGGCCGCACCAGGGCGCCCAGAAATCGACCAGCACCGGGATCTGGTTGCGGCCTATGTGGCGCTCAAAGGCCGCCTCATCCAGCGCCACCGTGTGCTGGGTGAACAGCCTCTGGTGGCAGCTGCCGCAGTCGGGCGCCTTCGCCAGATCGTCCTGCCGCACCCGGTTGGTGGTGTGGCAATGCGGGCAGACGATGTGCAGGGAGTCAGCCATGACACGTGCCCGGTGGGGTGTTCAGCAGCCTGTCAGCTGTTGGTGGCTTCGTCGAGCGCCTTGCAGGAAGGCGCGCAGACGGCGTGCGACTTGCCGAGCACCTTGCGGGTGCCCATTTGCGAGCGCGGGCGGTGTTTGCCGCACATGAAACACGACATGGTGGCCGCGCCGAAAGAAGCGGACGCCACAAAGGGCGAACCGGACACCTTGGATTTGTAGCGCAGCCCGTCGGCGAGGACAGTGGTTTTGGCATCAGCTCTGGCCATAGGGGGTTCCTTTGTTGGATGAGCGCATGGCGCGCTCGATGACTTGCCTGGCTTGCTGCTCGGCGCTGAGGGATGTTTCCAGCGGGGAGCGGCACAAGCCCGCGTACTGGTAGTTCATATTTTCGTACAACTCGGCCGCGGCCGGGTGGGTATCGAGCAAAGCCCCCAGTTCGGCGCCCGCCGGGGCGTCCGAAAACGCCTCGACCAAGTGGTTCACGACCGACAGGTATTGCTCCGGCCCGACCGGCTCCTGACTGTGCTCCAGCCGCTCAAGCAGATCGGCAAGCACGTGGGTCACGGTCAGGCTGGTGCTGGGAGAAGGGGTGTGGGTGGTGGTCATGCATCGAAGCTGGGGGTCCCGGCGCGCAAATCAAGCACCGGGACGGCCATTTTACCAGCAGCGCCCGCCTCGATCGGGCCCCGGCCGCCCCCGGATCACTCTTTTTTTTATAGCGCCTTACGCCCGTCAGACAAGGGCTGGCAGGCATTTTCCCTTCCGAGCGCGGAGTTTCCAGGAAGCTGCCGCCGCGTGGAGCCCCGCGGTGCCCAGCGTAGCCCGCCTACAAGCGGATACAGCCGGGGCCGACGGCGCCAGTGGAGCGCCCCTGAAACACTTGGGCTGCTTGCCCGGCCCTTGCCGGCGTTTTCAGGATCTCTCCCGTGCACTTCAAGCTTTTCTACCGCCTTGCCAGGCAATCCGTCACCGCCTGGATCGACGACTACGCGCCCAGCATGGGCGCCGCGATTTCCTACTACACCGTGTTCTCGATCGCGCCGCTGCTGATCATCGTGATCGCGGTGGCCGGCCTGGTCTGGGGCCGCGACGCCGTGCAGGGTGAAATCGTGGCCCAGCTCACCGGCCTGATCGGCCAGGACGGCGCGATGGGCGTGCAGGCCCTGATCGAAAGTGCCAACAAGCCGGCGAAAGGCGTGATCGCCACCCTGGTCAGTGTGGGCGTGCTGCTGGTCGGCGCCACCACGGTGTTTGCCGAACTGCAAAGCGCGCTGGACCGGGTCTGGGACGTGCCGCCCTCGCAAAAGGCCTCGGGTATCTGGGCCACCCTGCGCGCACGGCTGCTGTCGCTGGGGTTCATCCTGGGCCTGGGCTTTTTGCTGTCGGTATCGCTGGTGTTCAGCGCCGGCGTCGCGGCGTTCGGCAGCTGGGCCAACGGCCTGTTCCCGGGCTGGGAACTGCTGCTGCAGCTCATCAACACCGCGATTTCGCTGGGCATTTCCAGCCTGCTGTTCGCGATGATTTTCAAGCTGATGCCGCAGGCCAGCGTCAGCTGGCGCGATGTCTGGGTCGGCGCCACCGTCACCGCCGTGCTGTTCGAGATCGGCAAGGCGCTGATCGGCCTGTACATCGGCAAAAGCAGCGTGACCTCGTCATTTGCGGCGGCCGGCTCGCTGGTGGTGCTGCTGGTCTGGGTCTATTACTCGGCGCAGATTTTCCTGCTGGGCGCGGAGTTCACCTGGGTGTTCGCCCACGAACACGGCTCTCGGCGCGGCCAGGCCGACACCAAGGCCGATGCCCATGCCGCTGCGGTCGCCAAAACGGCGGCAGCGCCGGCCGGCGACGGCAGCATGCTCGCACCGGCGGTGCCCGCACCCCACCGCAACGAATCCGCAGGCAAGGCGGTTCCGTCCGTTCCCGACGCGTGTGCCACTTCGCAGGCGAGCCGGCCCGCAGACGAGCGCTGAGAGAACCCTGCGCAAACGCTGCCGGCCCCGCGCGAACGCGATTTATTTGCGCAGGTAAATCTGGTCGAAACTGCCGCCGTCGGCAAAGTGCGCCTTGTCCGCGCTGGCCCAGCCGCCGAAGGCCTGGTCGATGCTGAACAGGTTCAGCCTGGGGAACTGCTTGCTGTATTTGGCAATCGCTTTTTGTGAAACCGCCGGGCGGTAGAAGTTCTTGCCGGCGATGTCCTGGCCCTCCTCCGAGTAGAGAAATTTCAGGTACTCCTCGGCGACGGCGCGTGTGCCTTTTTTGTCGACGTTTTTGTCCACCACGGCAACCGCCGGCTCGGCCAGGATGGACAGCGACGGATAGACCACATCGACCTTGCTGCCGAATTCCTTTTCGAGCAGCCATGCCTCGTTTTCCCAGGAGATGAAGACATCGCCCTGGTTGCGCTGCGCAAAGGTAATCGACGAGCCGCGCGCGCCGGTGTCGAGAACCGGCACGTTGGCGTAAAGCTTGCCGATGAAGTCTTTGGCCTGCGCGTCACCGCCGAACTTGCGCTTGGCGAATTCCCAGGCGGCGAGGTAATTCCAGCGCGCGCCGCCCGAGGTTTTGGGATTGGGCGTGATGACGCTGACCCCGGGCCGGATCAGGTCGTCCCAGTCCCTGATGCCTTTCGGGTTGCCCTGGCGCACCACCAGCACGATGGTCGAGGTGTAGGGCGAGGAATTGTGCGGCAGCTTTTTTTGCCAGCCGGCAGCCAGCCAGCCGCCGTTCTTGACCAGCGCGTCGGTGTCGCCGGCCAGCGCCAGGGTCGCCACGTCGGCGTCCAGCCCGTCGATGATGGAGCGCGCCTGCTTGCCCGAGCCGCCGTGCGACTGCTTGATGGTCACGTCCTGGTTGGCTTTGGCCTTCCAGTGTTTGGCAAAAGCGGCGTTGTACTCGACGTAGAGCTCGCGCGTCGGGTCGTAGGACACGTTGAGCAGGGTCACGGGCGGCTTGGCGGCCGGGGTTTGGGCCAGTGCGGCAGCTCCCGACCCTGCCAGCGCAACGGCTACTGCGAGGCGGGTGGAAACATTCATAAAATGGCGGCGTGTGGTCATGGTCGGGTTTCCTGAAGTCCAGTGCATTTGCATGCGATTTGAAGAAGAAACTGGATTCTGGAAGCGCCGGCACAAAACAGGAACGAATAAAAATTCAGTTCTTAATACCCAACACATCTATAACCATCCCACGAAAGACATCCCATGGCACGCACCGTCAACTGCATCAAACTGGGCCGCGAAGCCGAAGGCCTGGATTTCCCGCCCTATCCCGGCCCGCTGGGCAAACGCCTGTGGGAAGAAGTCAGCAAGGAAGCCTGGGCCGAGTGGATGAAGCAGCAGACCATGCTGGTCAATGAAAACCGCCTGAACCTGGCTGACGCACGGGCCCGCCAGTACCTGGCCCGGCAGATGGAAAACCACTTTTTCGGCACCGGCGCGGACAAGGTGCAGGGCTACATCCCCCCAGCGGCTTAGAGCCCCCACGCTTGTCGCTTCGCGAGCCTTCGGTGCGCTGCCCCTTTCACAAGATGAGGGGCGCCAAGATCTTTGGCCCGGCAATACATGCCTGAGCTGATCGAGTGGCTGGCCGACGGCACGCCCTACAGCCCGCGCTTCGGCGACCGCTACCGCAGCGAGCTCGGCGGGCTGGCGCAATCGCGTGAGGTGTTCCTGCGCGGTTGCGGCATGCCCGAGGCCTGGGCGCACCAGCCGCAGTGGCGCATCCTGGAAACCGGTTTCGGCCTGGGCCTGAATTTCCTGGTGACCTGGCAGGCCTGGCAGGCCGATCCGGCGCGGCCGCGCCTGCTGCACTTCGTGTCCACCGAGGCCTTTCCGGCCAGCGCCGCCGACATGCTGCGTGCCGCCGCCGCGCATCCCGAATTGATGCCTTTGGCGCAGCAACTGCAGGCGCAGTGCTGGGGCCTGCTGCCCGGCCTGCACCGGCTGGTGTTCGAAGAAGGCCGCGTGCTGCTGACCCTGTGCATCGGTGACACCAAAGCGGTCTTGCGCGAACAGCAGTTCGAGGCCGATGCGGTCTACCTCGACGGTTTCAGCCCCGCAAAAAACCCCGACATCTGGGACCTCCACACCCTCAAGGCGGTGGCGCGCTGCTGCCGCCGTGGCACCCGCATCGCGAGCTGGACCATCGCACGGGCTGTGCTGGACGGCCTCGCGCAATGCGGCTTTGTGGTGCACAAGACACCGGGCCTGCCGCCCAAACGCGACAACCTGCAGGGTCAGTTCGACCCGCGCTGGGAGCCACGCAAGGCGGTGACTTTCAGCAACGTCAACCCGACGAACTGCGTGGTGATAGGCGGTGGGCTGGCCGGCGCGGCCGCGGCCGCCAGCCTGGCGCGGCGCGGCTGGCAGGTCGAGGTGCTGGACAGCCATGCGGCGCCGGCCGGCGGCGCCTCGGGGCTGCCGGCCGGGGTGCTGGTGCCGCATGTCTCGCCCGACGACAGCCTGTTGTCCCGCCTGACCCGCTGCGGCGTGCGCGCCACCTGGCAACAGGCCGAGGCCCTGCTGGAGCCGGGCAGCGACTGGCAAGCCGGCGGCGTGCTGGAGCGGCGGATGGACGGCAGCGCCGGCCTGGCGGCAGACTGGCCCGAGGCTGGGCGTGACTGGAGCGACATCGCCAATGCAGCGCAGCTGGCCCAGGCCGGGCTGGATGACGGGGCCGGCCCCGCCTGCTGGCACCACCGCGCCGGCTGGATCAAGCCAGCCCGGCTGGTGCAAGCCCTGCTGGCGCAACCGGGCATTCACTGGCGCGGCGGCACACCGGCCGCAAGATTGCAGCGCAACCTGGAAACCGGTCACTGGACGGTGTTCGATGCGCAGGACCACAGCCTGGCACGCGCCGCCGTCGTGGTGCTGGCCGCGGGCCCTGCCAGCCGCCTGCTGGTCGATGGCGGCCTGCCGCTGCAGGCGATCCGCGGGCAGGTGTCCTGGGGTTTACACGAAGACCTGCCGGACACGGCTATTTTTCCGCCGGGTGTGGTCAACGGCAGCGGCAGCTTCATCCCGTCCGTGCCGACCGCGCACGGGCTGGCGTGGCTGGCAGGCGCCAGTTTCCAGCGCGACCAGCACAGCACGGACATTCGGCCGGGCGATCAGGCGGCCAACCTGCAAAGGCTGCAAGCCCTGTTGCCGGCGACGGCGCAAGCGCTGGCGCCTGTTTTTGAAAACGGCGCGGCCAGGGCGTGGGCCGGTGTGCGCTGCGCCTCGCCCGATCGCCTGCCGCTGGTGGGCGCCGTCGATGCCCTGGCGCAACCCGGCCTCTGGCTCAGCACGGCCATGGGCTCGCGCGGACTGAGTTTTGCGATCCTCAGCGGCGAACTGCTGGCTGCGAGGCTGCATGGCGAACCGCTGCCCGTGGAACAGCGCCTGGCGCAGGCGCTGTCGCCCAGCCGCTTCCCGCGCTGAAACCCGGATATTTGGTCTTTCAGGCCTGTAGCGCACGTGCGACGGGCGCAGGCAGCTATAAAGTTTGTAGCAAGGCCCGGAGCTTTTCGGGATCCAGCGGTTTGGGCAGATAGACCTGCGCGCCGGAAAAGCGGGCTTGCAGGCCGCGCCGCCAGGCCGGCTCGGCACCGGTGATGAACAGGTGGGCAATCGCGGGGCGGGTGCCGTCCACCACCTTCACCAGTTGCCAGCTGTCCATGTCCGTCAGCCCCAGATCCACCGTGACCAGGTGGTAGGTATGGCGGGCCAGCAGGGCCAGCGCGTCGGCGCCGCTGGCCGCTTCATCGACCTCGTACAGGCCGGCGGTGGCCAGTTTGGCGCGCAGATACAGGCGCGCATCGCGCCCGGCGTCCACCACCAGCACGCGCCGTGTGGTGGCTGGCGCACCCTCCAGCGCCATGGGCGCGGTGTCGTCCTCGTCGTCGAGGAGCACGTCCATGTCCTGTTCGTGGGCCAGGTCGAGATCCAGCGAAAGCGCCGCGGCGGTCGGCAGGGAAAATTCGGCGTCCAGCGCTTCGATCACGACCGACCACCGTACCGGCGCGGCAAACACCCGCCAGGCCTCGGGCGGTGCACCCTCACCGACCCAGACCAGCCGGATGCCGTCGTGCACCGGGTTGGCCAGTTCCAGCGCCGCTTCCCAGCTGTCGCCGTCGACCAACAGCACCGCCGGCGCTTCCGGGGATGCCGGCATCCACGGCGAATACGCCGTCTCGCCCGTCTCGGACAAGCGGAACAGCGTGTCCAGCGCATGGCGCTCGGCCTCGCTGAAACCGAAATACTTGACGAAAATCCGCTTCACAGTCCCACCGCCCTCATCTTGTTATATGGATTATGCGGGGCGCCGGGCCCGGCTTCCAGCGGGCTTGCCCGTAGGGTCACCGGACCCGGCTGGCGGTCTGCGCCCGGGAAGCCACCAAGACAAGCGCCTGGGCCAAGCCAACAACTCCGGGCGAATAAGCTTATTCGAATAAGCGAACAACAAATCTGTAGTTTGTTTTTATAAGGGCTGACCCTAAAGTCCTTCGCTTATGCACGATTTCGCTTTTGTCTTCGCTGGTTTTGCGGTGGGCCTGGTGGTTGGCCTGACCGGGGTCGGCGGCGGCTCGCTGATGACGCCTTTGCTGATCTTCTTTTTCGGCGTCAAACCCCACCTGGCGATAGGCACCGACCTGCTGTTTGCCGCCTTCACCAAGATGGGCGGCACGGTCAGCCTGGCGCGGGCGCGCATCGTGGACTGGAAAATTGTCGGCCAGACCGCCGCCGGCAGCATCCCGGCCTCGCTGGCCACGCTGTACGCGCTGCACCTGCTGGGCCCGGCCAGCCCGGCCGCCCATGCGGTGATGACCACCACCCTGGGTATCGCCCTGCTGCTGACCGCCACCGCCACCCTGTACAAGGCGGTCTATGGCAAGGCGGCGCCGCGCCATATCGACAGGGCCGCGCTCGGGGCCGCCACCCAGGCCCGGCACTGGGCCCTGCCGGTGTTGTTCGGCGCGGTGATAGGCGCGCTGGTCACCCTCACCTCGGTCGGCGCCGGCGCCATTGGCGTGATCGTGCTGATGCTGCTCTACCCCGCCCTGCCCTTGCCGCGCATCGTGGCGGCCGACATCGCCCATGCGGTGCCGCTGACGCTGGTGGCCGGCCTGGGCCACGCGTCCATCGGCTCGGTCGACTGGGTGCTGCTGGCCAAACTGCTGGCCGGCTCCCTGCCGGGCATCTGGCTGGGCGCACGCCTGGTGACGCGCACCCCCGACCGCTGGATACGCTCCCTGCTTTCCGTGCTGCTGGCCTATGCCGGCGTCAAGCTCATCGCCATCTGAATCTTTTTTGATCCCTGACAGCCCATGTACCAATACACAGACTTTGACCGCCAGTTCGTGAAAGCGCGCGCCGACCAGTACCGCGACCAGCTGACCCGCTGGCAGGCGGGCCAGTTGCCCGAAGACGAGTTCCGCCCCCTGCGCCTGCAAAACGGCTGGTATGTGCAGCGTTACGCGCCCATGCTGCGCGTCGCCGTGCCTTATGGCGAGTTGTCGAGCGCGCAGGTGCGCGTGCTGGCCAAGATCGCCCGCGAATACGACCAGCCCAATGCCGCGCTGTTCAAGGACGCGCAGGCGGCCCAGGACAAGCTCGGCCCGGTCGAGCTCAAAAGCGGCCTGTCGGTGGCCTCCAAGCTGAGCGCCGGTTATGCCCACTTCACGACGCGCCAGAACATCCAGTACAACTGGATTCCTCTCGACAAGTCGGCCGACGTGATGGATTTGCTGGCCAGCGTCAACATGCACGGCATCCAGACCAGCGGCAACTGCATCCGCAACATCACCAGCGACGAACGTGCCGGCATCGCGGTCGACGAAATCGCCGATCCGCGGCCTTTCGGCGAAATCCTGCGCCAGTGGAGCACGCTGCATCCCGAGTTCGCCTTCCTGCCGCGTAAGTTCAAGATCGCCATCAGCGGCGCGAAGGAAGACCGCGCTGCCACCGCCTGGCACGACGTCGGCCTGCACCTGATCCGCAACGACGACGGTGAACTGGGCTTTCGGGTGCAGGTCGGCGGCGGCATGGGCCGCACGCCCATCATCGGCACCGTGATCCGCGAGTTTTTGCCCTGGCACCAGATCATGAATTACATCGAGGCCATCGTGCGGGTCTACAACCGTTACGGCCGCCGCGACAACATGTACAAGGCGCGCATCAAGATCCTGGTCAAGGCCGAAGGCCAGAAGTACATCGACGACGTCGAGGCCGAGTACCAGCAGATCATGGAACACGACGGCGGCCCGCACACCATCACGCAGGCCGAGCTGGACCGCGTGACCGCCTCCTTTGTGCCGCCCACGCTCAACTGCGACCGCAAGAGCGCCGACGCCAAGATCGCCAACATCCTGCGCGCTGCCGCCGAGGACGACATCGAGTTCGGCCGCTGGCTCAAGCAGAACGTCGCGCCGCACCAGAACCCGGATCTGCGCGCCGTGACCCTGTCCTTCAAGCGCCTGGGCCAGGCGCCCGGCGACGCGACCGCGGACCAGCTCGACGTGGCGGCCGACCTGGCCGACCGCTTCAGCGCCGGCGAGGTGCGCGTCACGCACGACCAGAACCTGCTGCTGCCCTGGGTGCGCTGCGACGAGCTGCCCGAGTTGTGGCGCGCCGCGCGCAAGTCCGGTTTTGCGCGTCCCAACATCCGCCTGCTGACCGACATGATTGCCTGCCCGGGCGGTGACTTCTGCTCGCTGGCCAATGCGCGCTCCATCCCGATCGCCGAAGCCATCACCGAGCGTTACCAGGACATGGACGAGCTGCACGACCTCGGCGAAATCGACCTGCACATCAGCGGCTGCATCAACTCCTGCGGCCACCACCACAGCGGCCACATCGGCATCCTGGGCGTCGACAAGGACGGCAAGGAGTGGTACCAGGTCACCCTGGGCGGCTCGGACGGCTCCACCTTGAGCGGCGCTCCCGTGCCCGGCAAGGTGGTCGGCCCCTCGTTCTCGGCCGCCGAAGTGCCGGAAGTCATCGAAGCCGTGCTGGACACCTACCGCCGCGAGCGCGAAGCCGGCGAGACCTTTATTGCCACCCTGCGCCGCACCGGCATAGACCCGTTCAAAACCGCTGCCAACAGCGCACGTTTTGCCGCCGCCGCTGTGGCCGCCTGAGGACCGACCATGAAACTGTTGCCATTCACCGATCACGCTGCCGTCGACGACAGCAGCACCCTGGTCCTGCCCAACGACGCCGATCCGCTGTCGCCCTCGCTGGACGGCGTGGCCCGCATCGACCTGTTTTTCCCGAAATTCACCGACGGCCGCGCGTTCAGCCAGGCCTTTTTGCTGCGCCGCCGCCGCGGCTTCCAGGGCGAGATCCGCGCCACTGGCGACGTGCTGGTGGACCAGCTGGCACAGATGGAACGCAGCGGTTTCGACGTCGCCGTGCTGCGCGCCGACCAGGACATGGCGACCGCACAGCGCGTGCTGGCGTCTTACCCCGGGCACAAAGTCGGCACCTACCAGGGCGATGCCGTTGACATCCAACCCCACTTCAGGGAAGCAAAGGAAGGGGCTGCGGCCTGAACACCATGAGCCTGAACCTCGCCAACATCAACGCAGAACTCGGCCACAACGCCCAGGGCCTGGTGGACTGGGCCGTGGGCCTGGACCGTCCCGCCATCGTCACCACCAATTTCCGTCCCTTCGAGGCGGTCATCCTGCACATGGTGACACGTGCCAATCCCAAAACGCCGGTGGTCTGGATGGATAACGGCTACAACACCGAAGCCACCTACCGCTTTGCCGACGAAGTCACGAAGCTGCTGAATCTTGACCTGCACATCTACCTGCCGCGCCGCTCGCGTGCGCACCGCGAGGCGGTGGACGGGGCTACCCCGGCGCTGGACGACCCGCGCCATGTCGCCTTCACCGAAGAGGTGAAGCTCGAGCCCTTTGCCCGCGCCCTGCGTGAAACCGCGCCCCAGGTCTGGTTCACGGCCCTGCGCGCCACCGACACCGCCGTGCGCGCACAGATGGAGCCGGTCAGCGTCAATCCGGACGGCCTGATCAAGGTCGCCCCGTTGCTGTACTGGTCCTCCAGAGACCTCTACCAGTACTGTGAAATCCACGGCCTGCCCAACAATTTCGATTACGTGGACCCCACCAAGGGCGAGGACAACCGCGAATGCGGCCTGCACCTCGCACACTGACTTATGAACGCCCGCACACCCTCCACCCTGCTGTCTGCCGACCCGGCGATCTCCACCGCACGGCTGTCCAATGCCCACCTCGATGCGCTCGAGGAGGAAACAATTTTTATCCTGCGTGAAGTGGCTGCGGCCTTCGAACGCCCCGCCCTGCTGTTTTCGGGCGGCAAGGATTCGCTGGTCATGCTCAAGTGCGCCGAGAAGGCTTTCGGCGTGGGCCGTATCCCCTACCCGCTGCTCATGATCGACACCGGCCACAACTTCCACGAGGTGACGGACTTCCGCGACCTGCGCGCGAAGGAGCTGGGCGCCGAACTGATCATCCGCAACGTGGAAGACTCGATGAAACGCGGCACGGTGCGGCTGGCGCATCCCGGCGAGTCGCGCAATGTGCACCAGTCGGTGACCCTGCTCGAGGCGATCGAGGAGTTCCGCTTCGACGCGCTGATCGGCGGCGCGCGCCGCGACGAGGAAAAGGCCCGCGCCAAGGAGCGCATCTTCTCGCACCGCGACAGCTTCGGCCAGTGGCAGCCCAAGGCCCAAAGGCCCGAACTCTGGACCCTGTTCAACACCCGGCTGCAACCCGGCGAACACTTCCGCGTGTTCCCGATCTCCAACTGGACCGAACTCGATGTCTGGCAGTACATCGAGCGTGAACAGATCGCCCTGCCCTCGCTCTACTACGCGCACCAGCGCAAGGTGGTCGAACGCAAGGGCCTGCTGGTGCCGGTGACCGAGCTGACGCCAGCGCGCGACGGCGAGCAGGTGGTCGAGAAAACCGTGCGTTTTCGCACCGTGGGCGACATCACCTGCACCTGCCCGGTGGACAGCCCGGCTGCCACCGCGGCCGAGATCGTGATCGAAACCCTGGCCGCCGACGTCAGCGAACGTGGCGCCACACGCATGGACGACAAGACCTCGGACGCTTCCATGGAAAAGCGGAAAAAGGATGGGTATTTCTGATGAACACCGAAATCGCTACTGATTTGATAGCTGCCCACGCACAGCCAGCGAGGGCTACAGGCCAAAATGACCTGAAATCTGCACTGAAGTTCATCACCTGCGGCTCGGTCGATGACGGCAAGAGCACGCTGATCGGCCGCCTGCTGGTGGACAGCAAGGCCGTGCTGCAGGATCACCTGGCCGGCGTGCAACGCGGCGGCGAAACCGACCTGGCCCTGCTGACCGACGGCCTGTCGGCCGAACGCGAACAGGGCATCACCATCGACGTGGCCTACCGCTACTTCAACACCGAAAACCGCAAGTTCATCATCGGCGACGCGCCCGGCCACGAGCAGTACACGCGCAACATGGTCACCGCCGCGTCTAGCGCCGACGCCGCCGTGGTGCTGGTCGATGCGACCAAGCTGGACTGGAAAAACCCGTCCATGGAGCTGCTGCCGCAAACCCGGCGCCACTCGCTGCTGGTCAACCTGCTGCGGGTGCCGTCCATCGTGTTCGCGGTGAACAAGCTCGACGCGGTGGAAGACGCCACGCTGGCTTTTTCCAACATCCGCAGTGCGCTGACGAGCTTCGCCCAGGCGGCGCGCATCCCGGTCAAGGCCATCGTGCCGGTATCGGCCCTCAAGGGCCACAACGTGGTGGACGCCAGCCCCGGCTGGTGCGGCTATGAAGGCTTGTCGCTGCTGCAGTTGCTCGAACAATTGCCCGCGACGCCGGCCGAGTCCACCGAGGCGTTTGCCTTTCCGGTGCAGTGGGTCGAGAAATTTTCCTCGTCGGCCGATACCTCCCAGGGCCGCCGCGTCTTCTGGGGCCGCGTCGCCACCGGTGGCGTGCAGCCGGGGCAGACGGTCACGGTGCTGCCGGGCGGGCAAAGCGCCGTGGTGGCCCAGGTGCTGGACCACACGCGCCAGCCGACCGCCGTGCTGGCCGGCCACAGTGCCGGCATCGTACTGGACCGCGAAGTGGACGTGTCGCGCGGCGACTGGCTGCTGGCGGCCGACACCTTCGAGCCTGCGCGCGAACTGTCGGTCACCATCGCCTGGATGGACGACGAGCCGCTGGTCGCCGGGCGTGTCTACTGGGCGCTGCATGGCCACCGCTGGGTCAAGGCCAGGGTCAAACGCATCGTGCACAAACTCGATGTCAACACCCTGGCCGAGGAAGACGCCAGCGAACTCCCGCCCAATGCCATCGGCCATATCGAGCTCAGCTTGCAGGAAGCACTGGCCACGCTGCCCTACGCCCGCTCGCGGGTGCTGGGCTCGCTGGTGCTGGTGGACACCGCCTCGAATAAAACCTCGGGCGCCGCGCTGATTCTTTGACCCGGATCAGACCCGCCCCGCATCAACTTAACCCTTCTTGCCGAATCCTCTTAAAATCTAGGGTTTCCACCGATCCCCCGCCAGAACAACATGACTCACATCGTTTCCGAATCCTGCATCCGCTGCAAGTACACCGACTGCGTGGATGTCTGCCCGGTCGACTGCTTCCGCGAAGGCCCGAACATGCTGGTGATCGATCCGGACGAATGTATCGATTGCGCGGTCTGTATCCCCGAGTGCCCGGTGAACGCGATTTATGCCGAAGAAGACGTGCCGGCCGACCAGATCGCCTTCATCAAGCTCAATGTCGAACTGAGCAATGCCCCAGGCTGGAAAAGCATCACCAAGCGCAAGGAAGCGCTGCCCGATGCCGAAGAGTGGAAAGACAAGACCGGAAAACTCTCCGAATTAATAAGGTAACCCCCCTCCGGATGCTCACTGCGTGTAGCACCTACCCCCCTCCCGGGGGCGACGCCAGTGGCCCGGCAAAGCCGGTTCCACGGCTACATGGGCACACCCCCGTCGGCCGCTCACTTCGTGTAGCGCCTTCCCCCCTTGCAGGGGGCGGCGCCTGCGGCCTGGCAAAGCCAGTTCCGCGGCCCCTGCTGGGTTGCTAGGATCAGGGGCATGACCGGCAACTCAATGATCCACACCGATGCGCTCGTGATCGGCGCCGGGCCGGTGGGCCTGTTCCAGGTGTTCCAGCTGGGCCTGCTCGACATCAAGGCCCATGTGGTCGATTCGCTGCCGCATCCGGGTGGCCAGTGCGTCGAGTTGTACGCCGACAAGCCGATTTACGACATCCCCGGCACGCCGCGCACCACCGGCCGTGAGCTGGTCGCCAGCCTCCTCGAACAGATCAAACCCTTTGGTGCCCGCTTTCATCTGGGCCAGGAAGTCAGCACGCTGGCGCAGCAAGCCGATGGGCGTTTTCTTGTCGAAACATCCCGCGGTCAGTCTTTCCTCGCCAAAACCATTTTTATCGCCGCCGGCGTCGGATCCTTCCAGCCCAAGCGGCTGAAAATCGACGGGCTGGATGGCTTCGAAGGCAGCCAGCTGTTTCACCACCTTGACGAGCCCGCACGTTTCGCCGGCAAAACCGTTCTGGTGGTGGGCGGCGACGAAGCGGCGGTGGAGGGAGCGCTGCGCCTCCACGAACAGGCAAAACGTGTGACCTTGCTGCATCGGCGTGACGTGCTGCAGGCGCCTGAACAAGTCCTGGCCCGCTTCGAGGCCTTGCGTCACCGCGGCGCGCTGCACTTCCAGGTCGGCCAGGTCACCGGCATCAACACCGACGCCGGACAGCTGAAAGCAGCGCAGATCACCGACGTCGATGGCAACACCGACGCCCTGCCGCTGGACAGCATGCTGGTCCTGCTGGGCCTGTCGCCGCGGCTGGGGCCGCTGGGCCAATGGGGTCTGGCCATGGAGCGCAAACAGCTTCAGGTGGACACCGAAAAATTCTCGACCAGCATTCCCGGCATTTTTGCGGTCGGCGACATCAACACCTACCCCGGCAAGAAAAAACTGATCCTCTGCGGCTTTCATGAATGCACGCTGGCGGCCTATGCTGCGGCCGAACTCGTCTTTCCGGGCCAGAGGATCCCGTTCCAGTACACCACCACCAGCCCGAAGCTGCACAAGCTGCTCGGCGTCGAAACACCCCGACAGGACTGAGACCGGGCGCGTCCGCGCTGGACGGTTCTAGAGCAGCGGCTTGAGCCGCATAGGCACAGGCGCATGCCCGTGGTTGAGCGGCCCGCCGCCAGCACCGGTCTTCACCGCGGCCCCGGCGCTCATGGCCGCACGCACATAAGCGCGTGCCATTTCGACCGCCTCCAGCAGCGGCATATCCAGCGCCAGGCCCGCGGCAATCGCCGATGACAGCGTACAGCCGGTGCCGTGGGTGTTGGCACTCGGGATACGCGGCGCCTGCATCCAGTGTTTGCCACCTTCTGACGTCGCCAGCAGGTCCATCACGGTGTCGCCCGGCAAGTGTCCGCCCTTGAGCAGCACCGCATGCGCGCCCATGGCCAGCAACTGCGCAGCGGCGTCTTCCATGTCCTGCACGTTGTGCAAGGGACGGCCCACCAGCAGGGCGGCTTCGTCGAGATTGGGCGTGACCAGCACGGCGCGAGGGAACAGCTCACGCACCAGCACCGCGATCGCCGGGTTGTCGATCAGCACCGCGCCGCTGGTCGCCACCATGACGGGGTCGAGCACTACCTTGCGCAGCGCATGGCGGTCTATCGCCGCGGCCACCGTCATGACAATCTCCGGCGCATGCAGCATGCCAATCTTGACCGCATGAACGCCGATGTCCTCGACCACCGCGTCGATCTGATGGCCCAGGATCTCCGGCGGCACACCATGGATGGCGCGCACACCCAGGGTGTTCTGCGCCGTCAGCGCCGTGATGGCGGTCATGCCGTAACAGCCCAGCGCGGCAATGGTTTTCAGGTCCGCCTGAATGCCCGCGCCGCCGCCGCTGTCGGACCCGGCAATCGACAGCACGCGCGGGTACTCGAATTCAAAAGAAGTGTGGCTCATGAAGAAAAATTTTCCGGTGGATCACAGCCTGCGGGAGGCCACGCCCGATTATCGGGGAAGCGCCACGCCACGCTGCGGGGCGGCACGCCCGCACCTGCTGCGCCGGCCTCGCGCGCTCCCGCCAGAGCAGACCGGCAGAAAATTCAGGCTATAATCTTTGGCTGTATTCCTCAATAGCTCAGTTGGTAGAGCGCCGGACTGTTAATCCGTAGGTCCCTGGTTCGAGCCCAGGTTGAGGAGCCAAAATTCAAAGCCCGGTCGCGTCTTGCGTCCGGGCTTTTTTCGTTGGACGCGTTACCATTTGCGTGAGGCCTGTGGCCCCATCGGAACACAAGGACAAGGGCCCGCCACTCCACCCCGCATGCGCAAGTCTCCCCACTCCCTGCCCTGGCTCGCTGCCGATGAAGCCTTCCCCCCCGTAGAAACCGCCTGGGGCGAGCATGATCCGGCGCCGGGTTTGCTCGCCGCCGGCCGGACGCTGGAGGTCGCCAGCCTGCTGCAGGCCTACCGCCTTGGGATTTTTCCCTGGTTCAGTGTGGGTCAACCCATTCTCTGGTGGAGCCCGGATCCGCGCATGGTGCTGCGCACCGGCGATTTCCGCCTGCATCGCTCACTTCGCAAAAGCATCGCGCACTTCCGTGCAGCGGCAGATCATGAGATCCGCTTCGACACGGCGTTTTCCCGGGTGATCGGCGCTTGCGCCAGCACGCCGCGCGCCGGCCAGTCCGGCACCTGGATTGTTCCGGACATGGTGCAGGCCTATACCGCACTGCACCGGGCCGGGCATGCGCACAGCGTCGAAACCTGGATAGGCGGCGAGCTCGCGGGCGGGCTGTATTGCGTGAACATCGGGGGCATGGTGTTCGGCGAGTCCATGTTTGCGCACCGGACCGACGCCTCCAAACTGGCGCTGGCCGCCCTGGTGGCTTTTTGCCTGGCCCATGACATCGCCATGATCGACTGCCAGCAGAACACCCGGCACCTGGCCTCGCTGGGTGCGGCCGAGATCCCGCGTTCGGCGTTTGCCGCACACGTGGCCGCCAGCGCGGCGCTGGCGCCGCCCCGCTGGGCGTTCGAGCCCCTATACTGGAATCAGTTATTGACGCCCGAATACAAGACGAGCTGATGACGTGACGCACCTCAAAGACCTGCCCCTCCAGGCGCTGCAGTTTTATGCAACGGCGCCCTATCCCTGCAGCTATTTGCCCGGCCGGCATGCCCGCTCGCAGGTCGCCACCCCCAGCCACCTGATCCACAATGCCGCTTACTCGGAGCTGGTGACCAACGGCTTTCGCCGCAGCGGCATGTTCACCTACCGTCCCTACTGCGACGGCTGCCAGGCCTGTGTGCCGCTGCGCGTTCCGGTCGCCACGTTCACGCCCGACCGCAGCCAGCGCCGCGCCTGGAAGCGCCACCAGTCGCTGCAGGCCCGTGTGCTCAAGCTGTGTTTCATGCCCGAGCATTACCAGCTCTACCTGCGCTACCAGAACGGCCGCCACGCCGGCGGCGGCATGGACCACGACAGTGTGGACCAGTACACCCAGTTTCTGCTGCAAAGCCGCGTCAACTCGCGCCTCGTGGAGTTTCGCGAGACGCTGCCCAACGGCGAGGCCGGTGCGCTGAAGATGGTGTCCATCCTCGACGTGCTTGAAGACGGGGTGTCCGCTGTCTACACCTTTTACGAGCCCGACCTGCAGGCCAGCTACGGCAACTACAGCGTGCTGTGGCAGATCGAGCAGGCCCGGCAGCTGGGCCTGCCGCACGTCTACCTCGGCTACTGGATCGCCCAAAGCCCCAAGATGAATTACAAGGCCAGGTTTTTGCCGAACCAGATCCTGGTGGACGGCTTGTGGGTGACAGCCCCGGCCTTCGTGCCCAGCGCCACAGTCTGAGCCGCAGCGCAGCGCAAAACGGCGGCGCACACGCCTGCGCACGTTTCACAGGGTAAAATTTGCCCCATATCACCATGACAAAAACCGACACCTCCGCCCTGCCCGCCAAACCCACGGTTCAGGTGATAGAACGCATGTTCACCCTGCTGGAAATTCTGGCTGCGCGCGAAGAAGCGGTCTCGCTCAAGGAAATCAGCGAAAAATCGGGCCTGCACCCATCGACGGCGCACCGCATCCTCAACGACCTGGCCACCGGGCGGTTCGTCGACCGCCCCGTGGCGGGCAGCTACCGCCTCGGCATGCGCCTGCTCGAACTCGGCAACCTGGTGAAAGCGCGGCTGAGCGTGCGCGATGCCGCGCTGACGCCGATGCGGGAACTGCACCGCCTGATCCAGCAACCGGTGAACCTGAGCGTGCGCCAGGGCGACGAGATCATCTATGTGGAGCGCGCTTACAGCGAACGCTCCGGCATGCAGGTGGTGCGCGCGATTGGCGGGCGGGCGCCGCTGCACCTGACATCGGTCGGCAAGCTGTTTCTGGCTTTCGACGACCCGCAGCGGCTGCGAACCTACGCCACCCGCACCGGCCTGCCGGGCCAGACCAAAAACAGCATCACGCAGCTGGCGACGCTGGAGCGTGAACTGGCCAAAGCCCGGCAGTACGGCATCGCGCGTGACAACGAGGAACTGGAACTGGGGGTGCGCTGCATGGCTGCAGGCATCTACGACGACCAGAGCAAACTGGTGGCGGGCCTGTCGATCTCGGCCCCCGCCGACCGGCTTGACGAAAGCTGGTTGCCCAAACTCGAGGCCACAGCGCAGGAGATCTCGGCTGCGCTGGGCTACCGCTCCGGGCATTTCAAGTAAAAAAGGGCCCCGGACCTCGCCGGACAAGCGCAAGCAGCTATCAAGAAGATAGCAGATTGGGCCTCAGCGAGTTCAGCCGTTGGCGGGCCTGGCGGCTACGCTGATTTTCGGCAGATTGACCGGCTGCGACTCCACCCAGCGGCGGACCCGCTCGGCGTCCCCGAGGCGGCTGAGTTTGCCAGCCGAATCCAGAAACACCATGATCAGCTTGCGGCCTGCAATTTTGGTTTGCATGACCAGGCACTGGCCAGCTTCCGAGATATAGCCGGTTTTTTGCAGGCCGATCTCCCACTCGGGGTTCTTGACCAGCCGGTTGGTGTTGTTGTACTGCAGGGTCTGCCGGCCCATGGCCACCTGGTAACCGGTGGAGGTGGACAATTCGCGCAGCACCGGGTCGGCATGGGCCGCATTGACCAGCGTGGCCAGATCCTGGGCGCTGGACTGGTTCTGGCTGGACAGGCCGGTCGGCTCGACATAACGCGTGCCTGTCATGCCGAGCATCCTGGCCTTGGCATTCATCAGGTTGACAAACGCCGGCATGCCGCCCGGGTAGGTCCGGCCCAACGCGTGTGCGGCGCGGTTCTCGCTGGACATCAATGCCAGATGCAGCAGTTCACCGCGGGTCAGGCTGGAACCGACACGCAGGCGCGAGCGGCTGCCTTTTTCCGTGTCCACGTCGTCTTGCGTGATGGTGATGCTTTCGTCCATGGGAAGACGGGCACCGCTGATGATCATGCCGGTCATCAGCTTGGTCAGGGAAGCAATCGGCAGAACCGCCTGGTCGTTTTTGCTGAACAGGACTTCATGCGTTTCCTGGTCGATCACCAGCGCCACGCTGGATTTGAGGTCCAGCGGATCCTGTGCGCTGTGCAAGCCGGCAATCTGTCCAAACGAAGGCCGGGCCGGCGTGGCGACGATGATGGGCTTGCGCTGGGTCTTGCCGACAAAACGCGCGCTCTTGCGGCTGGACACGACTTTTTTGGACACCACCTTGGTCGCGTGGGATTTCTTGACGACCTGGCGTTTGGCCGGCGCAGCTTCTGAAGCAACCGGCAAAATCAAGGCGACCGTGAAAGTAAGAAATCCAACCAGTTGTAAGCTGCGTTTGAGTATCAGGTTCAGCGAGTTGGCCATTGATTCGCCTCCAGTTGCGATTAATCCGATGCTGGAGTGTATACACATAGAAAAAGTCACGCAATATCAATCGTTTGCGAAACTTTCCTAAACGCAACGTTTAACTCACTGGCGCTTTTCAGGCTGAACCCTGAAAAAGCAACAAAAAATTACTAAGTCTTTGATTTAAAAGGATTTTGTTGCTGGAAGGGCTTTTAGCCTTGAGCCGCGACCCGGTCCGCCTTGTTCTGCAGTTTGCTCAAGGCGCTCAAATAAGCCTTGGCAGACGCCACCACAATGTCCGGATCGGCACCCACGCCGTTGACCACTCGGCCGCTGTTTTGCAAGCGGACGGTCACCTCGCCCTGGCTTTCGGTGGACCCACTGATGGCGTTGACGGAATACAGCACCATCTCGGCGCCGCTTTTGACGTGTGTCTCGATGGCCTTGAGTGAGGCATCAACCGGGCCATTGCCGTCGGATTCGCCCCGCACCTCCTTGCCGTCCACGGTGAACACCACGCTGGCCTGCGGGCGTTCGCCGGTTTCGCTGTGCTGGGACAGCGAAACAAAACCGTACTGCTCCTTTTCATGCGTGACGCTGTCATCGCTGACCAGCGCCAGGATGTCCTCATCGAATATTTCGCTCTTGCCGTCGGCCAGTTCCTTGAAGCGCGCAAACGCGGCATTGGTGTCGGCTTCGCTGTCCATCTGGATGCCCAGGTCCTGCAGGCGCTGCTTGAACGCGTTGCGTCCGCTGAGCTTGCCCAGCACCATCTTGTTGGAGCTCCAGCCCACGTCTTCCGCACGCATGATCTCGTAGGTCTCGCGCGCCTTGAGCATGCCGTCCTGGTGGATGCCGGACGCATGCGCAAAGGCATTGGCGCCGACCACAGCCTTGTTCGGCTGCACCACAAAGCCGGTGGTCTGGCTGACCATGCGGCTGGCGGCCACGATGTGCACCGGATCAATGTTCATCTCCAGGTTGAAATAGTCCTTGCGTGTCCGCACGGCCATCACAATTTCCTCGAGCGAGCAATTGCCAGCGCGCTCACCGAGGCCATTGATCGTGCATTCGACCTGGCGCGCGCCGCCTATCTTCACGCCCGCCAGCGAGTTGGCCACGGCCATGCCGAGGTCGTTGTGGCAATGCACCGACCAGATCGCCTTGTCGCTGTTGGGCACGCGCTCGCGCAGGGTCTTGATGAAGTTGCCGTAGAGCTCGGGCACCGCATACCCCACGGTGTCGGGCACGTTGATGGTGGTGGCGCCTTCGGCAATCACGGCTTCGAGCACGCGGCAGAGGAAATCCACATCGCTGCGGTAGCCGTCTTCCGGGCTGAACTCGACATCGGCCACCAGGTTGCGCGCAAATCGCACCGAGAGTTTGGCCTGCTCCAGCACCTGCTCCGGGCTCATGCGCAGCTTTTTTTCCATGTGCAGCGCACTGGTTGCGATGAAGGTATGGATACGCGCGCTGTTGGCGCCCTTGAGGGCTTCGGCAGCGCGTGAAATATCGCGGTCATTGGCGCGCGACAGCGAGCAAATGGTCGAGTCCTTGATCGCATTGGCAATCGCCTGCACCGCCTCGAAATCGCCATTGGAGCTGGCCGCAAAACCGGCCTCGATCACATCGACTTTCAGGCGCTCGAGCTGGCGCGCTATGCGCAGTTTCTCGTCGCGCGTCATCGACGCGCCGGGCGACTGCTCGCCGTCGCGCAAGGTGGTGTCGAAAATAATCAGTTTGTCGGTCATGGCTGGCTCCTGCTGGGTGCTCGCTGTGTAGCGTTGGTTTTCAAATCAGTCCGCCATGTTAACGGCGGCGGCCTGCGGGGTAGTGGCACGCTGCAGGCCGGAGACGATGGCCTTGAGCGACGCGGACACGATGTTGCCGTCCATGCCAACGCCAAACAGCGTCTGGCCGTTGATGCGCAGTTCGAGGTAAGCCACGGCCTGCGCGGCGGCGCCCGATCCGATGGCGTGTTCATGGTAGTCGAGCACACGCACGGCATGGCCGGTGGCGCTGTTGAGCCCGGCCACAAAAGCGTCGATCGGTCCGGTGCCGGCGCCGGTCACGTGGTGGCTGACGCCGTGAAGCAGCACATCAGCCCGGATGGTGAAAGACCTGGCGCCATCGGCCGCGGCAACTTCCTCGCTCACCAGGTGCTGCGGCGCCAGGATGCTCTGCACGCCGTATTCCTTTTCAAACAGCGCAAACAGGTCCTGCGCCGTCAGCTCCTTGCCGGTCGCATCCATCACGCCCTGCACCACCTGGCTGAACTCGATCTGCAGGCGGCGCGGCAATTCCAGGCCAAACTCGCTTTCGAGCAGATAGGCAATGCCGCCCTTGCCGGACTGGCTATTCACGCGGATCACCGCTTCGTAGCTGCGGCCCAGGTCCTTCGGGTCGATCGGCAGGTAGGGCATGTCCCAGATGTCGCCGTCCTTGCGCGCAGCAAAGGCCTTCTTGATCGCGTCCTGGTGCGAGCCGGAGAACGAGGTGTAGACCAGGTCGCCGGCATAGGGATGGCGCGGGTGCACCGGCAACTGGTTGCAATGCTCGACCGTGCGGCGTATCTCGTCGATTTCAGAGAAGTCCAGCCCCGGTGCCACGCCCTGGGTGTACAGGTTGAGCGCGATGTTGACCAGGTCGACATTGCCGGTGCGTTCACCATTGCCGAACAGGCAGCCTTCGATGCGGTCGGCGCCGGCCATCAGGGCAAATTCCCCGGCAGCGGTGCCGGTGCCGCGGTCGTTGTGCGGATGGACCGACAACACAATCGAATCGCGCCGCGCCAGGTGGCGGTGCATCCATTCCATCATGTCGGCGAAGATGTTGGGTGTCGAATGTTCCACCGTGGAAGGCAGGTTGATGATGCACTTGCGCTCCGGCGTAGGCTGCCAGACATCGGTGACGGCATCGACCACGCGTTTGGAAAATTCAAGTTCGGTGCCGGACCACATCTCGGGCGAATACTGGAAGGTCCACTGCGTCTCGGGCTGGCCCGCAGCGAGTTCGCTGAAAAGCCGGGCATTGTCGCTTGCCAGCCTGACGATCTCGTCCTCGTTCATGCCCAGCACCACACGCCGCATGACCGGGGCGGTGGCGTTGTAGAGATGCACGATGGCGCGTGGTGCACCCTGCAGGGCTTCGAAGGTACGGCGGATCAGCGGTTCGCGCGCCTGGGTCAGCACCTGGATGGTGACATCGTCAGGGATCATCTGGCCGTCGATCAGGCGGCGAACAAAGTCGAACTCGACCTGTGATGCCGACGGAAAGCCGACCTCGATCTCCTTGAAGCCGATCTTGACCAGCATCTCGAACATCCTGAGCTTGCGCGCGATGTCCATGGGCTCGATCAGCGCCTGGTTGCCGTCACGCAGGTCCACGCTGCACCAGATCGGCGCCTGGGTCAGCACCACATCCGGCCAGCTGCGGTCGGCCAGGCGAACCGGGGGAAAGGACTTGTACTTGCTTGAAGGTGTTTTCAACATCTTGATCTCATCCACTGTGACATTCCAAACCCAGCAACCCAAAGAAAAACGGCCCGTTGCTGGTGCAAACGGGCCGTTGAATTGGGTGTACGCGTGCGCGCTACCGTCTCCGCCCGTTGGCAGATAGCAGTAGTGCTAGCGAAATCTTTTTCATGTCTGGCAATGTATCACAAAAATTTCAAATGCCTTTTCCCGGGATTCCCGTTGCCGCACAGGCTTATTTGTGCAGCCCACGCTCGTCCGGCTCATCGGTCGAGGTGGAGATCACGCTGGTCTGCTGACCCTTGGCCTTGCGCCAGGCATACAGCCCATAACCGGAGAGACCGTAAATCACGAACAGCCCGAACATCACGGTCGGCGGATCGATATTGATCACCGCAATGCCCAGGGCGATCAGGACAATCACGGCGAAGGGGACGCTGCGCTTGATGCTCAGGTCCTTGAAGCTGTAAAACGGAACGTTGGTCACCATGGTCAGGCCCGCGTACAGGGTCAGCGCAAACATGTACCAGCGCACGTCCTGGCCCAGAAAGCCCGCTTCATCCATCAGCCAGATGAAGCCGGCCACCAGCGCGGCCGCAGCCGGCGAGGGCAAGCCTTGAAAAAACCGTTTGTCGACGACGGCCGTGTTGACATTGAAGCGCGCCAGCCTGAGCGCGGCGCAGGCGCAGTAGACGAAGGCGGCAATCCAGCCCCAGCGGCCCAGGCTGGTCAGGGCCCAGACATAGGCAATCAGCGCCGGCGCCGCACCGAACGACACCATGTCGGCGAGTGAATCCATCTGTTCACCAAAAGCACTCTGGGTGTTGGTCATGCGCGCCACGCGACCGTCCAGGCTGTCGAGCACCATGGCGGCAAATACCCCGATCGCCGCCTGGTCGAAGCGGCCGTTCATGGCCATGACGATGGCGTAAAACCCGCCGAACAGCCCGGCCAGCGTGAACAGGTTGGGCAGGATGTAAATGCCCTTGCGCCGCTTGCGTGGAACAGCTTCTTCGGCGTCGATATCAGGGTCGTGGCCGTCATGCATGGAAGGTGCTCCGGGTGTCGGAAAAAGAGGGGCGCCCGGGTTGCGGCGCAGAGAGTGAGTCAGTCATGCCCAGAGGATACCAAACGGTAGCGCGCAGCAATGAAAAAGCCGCGCAGGTGGCCTGCGCGGCTTGAAGCTGAACCTGACCGGGCTAGGAGAAGCCCGGCAGTTCCATCAGTTGCGGGTCTGGTCGACCAGCTTGTTCTTCGCAATCCAGGGCATCATGGCGCGCAGTTTTTCGCCCACGATCTCGATCTGGTGCTCCGAATTCAGGCGGCGGCGGCTCAACAGGGTGGGCGCACCGGCCTGGTTTTCCAACAGGAAGCTCTTGGCATATTCGCCGGTCTGGATGTCCTTCAGGCACTTGCGCATGGCTTCTTTCGTGGCCGAAGTCACGATGTTCGGGCCGGTCACGTACTCGCCGTATTCGGCGTTGTTCGAGATCGAGTAGTTCATGTTGGCGATGCCGCCTTCATAAATCAGGTCGACGATCAGCTTGAGCTCGTGCAGGCATTCGAAGTAGGCCATTTCCGGCGCGTAACCGGCTTCCACCAGGGTTTCGAAACCCGCCTTGATCAGCTCGACCGTGCCGCCGCACAGGACGGCCTGCTCGCCGAACAGGTCGGTCTCGGTTTCTTCGCGGAAGTTGGTTTCGATGATGCCGGCCTTGCCGCCGCCGTTGGCCATGGCATAACTCAGCGCCAGGTCACGCGCCTTGCCGCTCTTGTCCTGGTGCACCGCGACCAGGTGCGGCACGCCGCCACCCTGGCTGTAGGTGTTGCGCACGGTGTGGCCGGGGGCCTTGGGAGCGACCATCCAGACGTCGAGGTCGGCGCGCGGGATCACGGCACCGTAATGCACGTTGAAGCCGTGGGCAAACACCAGCGAGGCGCCCTGCTTGATGTTGGGGGCCACGTCGTTCTTGTAGACAGCGCCGATTTGCTCGTCAGGCAGCAGGATCATCACGACGTCGGCGGATTTGACGGCGTCCGCGACTTCAGCCACCTTGAGGCCGGCTTTTTCGACCTTGGGCCAGGACGCGCCGCCCTTGCGCAGGCCGACCACCACCTTGACGCCGCTGTCGTTCAGGTTTTGCGCGTGGGCATGGCCCTGGCTGCCGTAACCGATGATGGCGACGGTTTTGCCCTTGATCAGGCTCAGGTCGCAGTCTTTGTCGTAAAAAACTTTCATTTCTCTCTCCGTAGATGTCGTTGATGGTTCTGGCGAAAATGCCCTTCGACAGGCTGAGGGCGAACGGTAAACACACATCGCCACTTCTGTCCGTTCGCGCCCCGCCTGTCGAAAACGCGCGCACGGACGACTGAAAATCAGACCCTGAGAATCCTCTCGCCGCGGCCAATGCCGCTGGAGCCGGTGCGCACGGTTTCCAGGATCGCGCTGCGGTCGATCGCCTCCAGGAAGGCGTCGTTTTTGGACTGGTCGCCGGTCAGCTCGATGGTGTAGCTTTTCTCGGTCACGTCGATGATCCGCCCGCGGAATATATCAGCCATGCGCTTCATTTCCTCGCGTTCCTTGCCGACGGCGCGGACCTTGACCATCATCAGCTCGCGCTCGGTGTAGGAACCTTCGGTCAGGTCCACCACCTTGACGACCTCGATCAGCCGGTTCAGGTGCTTGGTGATCTGCTCGATCACGTCGTCCGAACCGGTGGTCTGTATGGTCATGCGCGACAGGCTGGCATCCTCGGTCGGTGCCACGGTCAGGCTTTCGATGTTGTAGCCGCGCGCCGAGAACAGGCCGACCACGCGGGAAAGAGCACCCGGCTCGTTTTCCAGCAGAACTGCAATGATGTGTTTCATGGGGAGATTCCTCTTTTCGCTGCCCTCCCCCGCGCACGGTAATGCGCGGGCTCGGCAGGCAATAGATTCGTCAGGTGACGGTTGAAAAAATGGTGTGTGCCGCTTACAGGTCTTCAGACCCGAGCAGCATTTCGGTGATGCCCTTGCCGGCCTGCACCATCGGGAACACGTTCTCGGTGGGGTCGGTGCGGAAGTCCATGAACACGGTGCGGTCCTTGAGCTTGCGCGCCTCGCGCAGCGCCGGTTCCACGTCCTGCGGCTTTTCGATCAGCATGCCGACGTGGCCATAGGCCTCGGCCAGCTTGACGAAATTGGGCAGCGCGTCCATGTAGCTGCTGCTGTAGCGGCCCGCATATTCGACTTCCTGCCACTGCCGCACCATGCCGAGGTAACGGTTGTTCAGCGACACGATCTTGATCGGCGTGTTGTACTGCAGGCAGGTCGACAGCTCCTGGATGCACATCTGCACCGAGCCTTCGCCGGTGATGCAATACACCTCGCTGTCCGGTTTGGCCAGCTTGATGCCCATGGCGTAGGGAATGCCCACGCCCATGGTGCCCAGGCCACCCGAGTTGATCCAGCGGCGCGGCTCGTCGAACTTGTAGTACTGCGCGGCCCACATCTGGTGCTGGCCCACGTCGGACGTGATGTAGGTGTCGGCGTCCTTGGTCATGTTCCAGAGCGTCTCCACCACATACTGCGGCTTGATCACATCGCCCTTGCCCATGCTGTATTTCATGCAGTCGCGCTTGCGCCAGCCTTCGATGGTTTCCCACCAGCCGCCCAGCGCGTTGCCGTCCGGCTTCAGGCCGGACTCCTTGATCATCGCGATCAGTTCGGTGAGCACGTCCTTGACGTCACCGACGATGGGGATGTCCACCCGTACGCGCTTGGAGATGCTCGACGGGTCGATGTCGATGTGGATGATCTTGCGTTCGTTCTGCGCAAAGTGTTTCGGGTTGCCGATCACACGGTCGTCAAAACGCGCGCCCACGGCCAGCAGCACGTCGCAGTTCTGCATCGCGTTGTTGGCCTCGATGGTGCCGTGCATGCCCAGCATGCCCAGGAACTTCTTGTCGCTGGCCGGATAGGCGCCCAGGCCCATCAGGGTGTTGGTGCAGGGGTAACCCAGCATGTCGACCAGCGTACGCAGCTCCTGCGAGGCATTGCTCAGCAACACGCCGCCGCCGGTGTAGATGTAGGGCCGCTTGGCCGTCATCAACAGTTGCAGCGCCTTGCGGATCTGGCCGCCGTGGCCCTTGCGCACCGGGTTGTAGGAGCGCATTTCGACGGTCTGCGGGTAGCCGGCATACATCGTCTTGTTGAAGGAAACATCCTTGGGGATGTCCACCACCACCGGGCCGGGCCGGCCGCTGCGAGCGATGTGGAAGGCCTTCTTCATGATGTCGGCCATGTGCCGCACATCCTTGACCAGGAAATTGTGCTTGACGATGGGCCGTGTGATGCCGACGGTATCGCACTCCTGGAAGGCGTCCAGACCGATGGCGTGCGTGGGCACCTGGCCGGTGATGATCACCATCGGGATGCTGTCCATGTAGGCCGTGGCAATCCCGGTGACCGCATTGGTCACGCCGGGGCCGGAGGTAACCAGCGCCACACCGACATCGCCGGTGGCACGCGCATAACCGTCGGCCGCATGCACGGCCGCCTGCTCATGGCGCACCAGGATGTGCTGAATCGATTCCTGCTTGTAAAAAGCGTCGTAGATATGCAGCACGGCGCCGCCGGGATAACCCCAGACGTGCTTGACGCCCTCGGCCTGCAGGGCCTTGATGAGGATTTCCGCGCCGCGGAGTTCTTGCGGGGTTGAGGGGGCAGAAGCTGCCGCCGCTGCCGAAGCGAGTTCGGCCTTTGAGATTTCCATGATGAACCTTTGTGAATTTCTCTAACGAAATACCTTGGGTGCCTCTTCACCCACTCTTGTGGAGTAGCGTCGAGACTTGAGGCCAAAACCATGAGCGGAAACATAAACCGCCGGATCATGACCCGTTTGCTGTTTGAATTGCAGGCCGGATTATAGGCCACGGCAGCGCACCCTGGCTTTTTGCCAATAAAGTCGGGCCGCCACTGTGCTTGATGCGATAATTTTCGCAGCCGGTGCAGCCCACCGGCACAAGGCCTGTTGGGGCTGGCCGCGCCCAATGGGCGGCCGGCAACAAGTAAAACAAGACAACAGCGCCGGGACAAACCGGAAACAACCGTTGGCAACCGAACAAGAACTATCCGACTTCCTGAAAAGCGTTGAAAAACGCGCTTTCAAGCGCAGCGTTTACCACGTTCGGGACGATGAAGCCGCGCTTGACATCGTTCAGGACAGCATGATGAAGCTGGCGCAGCACTACGGCGACAAACCCGCCGCCGAGTTGCCCATGCTGTTCCAGCGCATCCTGTCGAACACCACGCTGGACTGGTTCCGCCGGCGCAAGACCCGCAACGCGCTGTTTTCCAACATGAGCGACTTCGAATCGTCCGGCGATGACGGAGATTTCGATTTGCTTGAAACTTTGGAGTCCTCGACCAACTCAGAAGGCACAGAGAGTGCGCAGGACGCGACGGAACGGGCTCAGATCTTGCAAGAAATAGAACTCGAGATCAAGGAGCTGCCCGGGCGTCAACGGGAAGCCTTTCTCATGCGTTACTGGGAGGAAATGGATGTGGCTGAAACAGCTGCTGCCATGGGGTGTTCCGAAGGTAGCGTGAAAACGCATTGTTCGCGAGCCGTCCATGCACTCAGTAAAGCTTTGGCCGCCAGGGGAATCAAACTATGAACCGCTCACCGCAAAACCACACCGACATCCTGCAGGACCGTTACGGCCTGAAAGCCGCCTCCTATCTGTCGGCCGGCACGGTCGACCTGCCTTATGACATCTCCGAGCGCCTGCGCGCCGCACGCGCCCAGGCCGTGGCCGCACGCCGCATTGCCAAACTGCAAACCGCCCCCGTCACGGCCGGCGCCAGTTCCGGCGCGACGCTGACCTGGGGCCCGGACGAAGGTTTCAGCCTCTGGAACCGGATCGGATCGATCCTGCCGCTGATCGCGCTGGTCGCCGGCCTGCTGGCCATCAATTCGCTGCATACGGACAAACTGGTCCAGGAGCTCGCCGAGGTGGATTCGGCCCTGCTGACCGACGAGTTGCCGCCGGACGCCTTTTCCGACCCGGGTTTTGTGCAGTTTCTCAAAACCACGCTTTGAACCCGGCGCTTGCCGCCACTGACACGCAAGAGCTGAATCCATGACCGCGCCCCTCCCCCGCCCCACTGACGACGTGTTGTGCCTGCCCGGCAAGAACCGCACGCGGCTGGCGGGCCGGTGGGCGCTGCTGCTGGTGACCACAGGCTCGCTGCTTGCAGTGGCCCAGACCACCCAGCCTGTGCCCGTGGCCACACCGGGGAAAACCGTGGTGGTCCAGGCTTTTTCCGGTCCGGCCTGGGTGGAGCTGAGCCCGGCGCAACGCGAGGTGCTGGCACCGCTGGCTTCGGCCTGGCCCTCCCTGAGCGAAAGCCACAAGCGCAAGTGGCTGGAAATGGCCCGTGGCTACCGCGCGCTGCCACCTGAAGAGCAGGTCAAGATGCAGGGCCGCATGAAGGAATGGGTGGCGCTCAGTCCCCAGCAGCGCACCCAGGCGCGCCTGAATTTTGCGAAAACCAAAGAGTTGTCCAAGGAATTGACGGCGGAAGAGAAAAAGGCCAAGTGGGAGGCCTACCAGTCACTCAGCACCGAGGAAAAACGCAAGCTGGCCGACAAGGCGCCCGCCAAACCGGTCGGTGCCGCGCCGGCCTCCAAGCCCGTGTCCAGGCAAAAATTGGCCACCATCCCGACCGCGGCGGAGCAGGCCAAAGCCAAGGCTGCGCCTAAAATTGCGGTTTCGCAGTCGAATGAGTCGCCCGCGGTGGCGCCTGCCGGCCCGCCGGCCACACCCGCCCCGCCCCAGTAGGCGCTTGACGGGGCGTGCCGGGCGGCATGCATGTTGGGTCAATTCGTGCTGCAGCCCATGCCCACCCTCACCTGGTTGCTACAAAATTGATAGTTGATTCCACCTCCCCCGCCGTCACGCCGTCGCTGCGCAGGCGCATGGCCTGCTGGATGTACGAGGGTCTACTGATGTTCGGGGTGGTGTTCATCGCCGGCTACCTGTTCAGCGCACTGAGCCAGACCCGCAACGCCATGGACAATCGCCACGCCCAGCAGGCCTTTTTGTTCGTCGTGTTCGGGATCTACTTTGTCTGGTTCTGGGCCAAGGGCCAGACCCTGGCCATGAAAACCTGGAACATCCGTGTCGTGGACAAACATGGCGCGCCCATCAGCCAGACACGCGCGCTGCTGCGTTATGTGCTGAGCTGGCTCTGGTTCCTGCCGCCGCTGGTGGCCAGTTGGGCGTTCGGCCTGCCGGCCCGGGAAGCGGCGGTGCTGGCCCTGGGCTGGATTCCGATCTGGGCCATCCTGGCGCGTTTTCACCCGGACCGGCAGTTCTGGCACGATGCCCTGGCCGGCACCCGCCTGGTTACCAGCCTGCCGGCCGTCAAGTCGCCGAAACCGGCCTGAGGCGCAGGCATGCAGGCGTCACATCAAACTGCCACAGAGCCACGCGACAATGGCCGCATGCCCGACTCCGCCTCCTTTCCCCTTCCCGAAGCTGCCGCTTCAAAGCCAGCCTCCCCCGTCAACCCCCAGAAAGACCGCAAGGGCCTGAACCGCGTGTGGCACGCGCTGGGCTATTCGGTCGCCGGCCTGCGCGCCGGCTGGCAGGAAACCGCTTTCCGGCAGGAGGCCATCGCCTCGCTGGTGCTGTTGCCGGCCGCCTTCTGGCTGGGCCGCAGCTGGGTCGAGACCGTGCTGCTGGCCGGCTCGGTCATCCTGGTGATGATCATCGAGCTGCTCAACACCGGCATAGAAACCGCCATCGACCGCATCGGCCCGGAGTGGCACGACCTGTCCAAACGCGCCAAGGACATGGGCAGCGCGGCCGTGCTGCTGAGCCTGCTGCTGTGTGCCGGCACCTGGGCGCTGGCACTGTTCCACCGGTTTGTGGCATGACGCCGGCTTTTTCGCTCTGTGTGTATTGCGGATCACGCCCCGGCGTGGAGCCGGCCTTTGCCGAGACGGCCCGCCGGGTCGGAAGCTGGATAGGTGAGCACGGCGGGCAACTGGTCTACGGGGGCGGGCACAACGGCCTGATGGGCATCGTCGCCGACGCCACGCTGGCGGCCGGTGGCCGCGTGATCGGCGTGATCCCGAAAGCCCTGGTCGAAAAGGAATGGGCGCACACCGGCTGCACCGAGCTGCACATTGTCGACACCATGCATGAGCGCAAACGCATCATGGCCGAACATGCCGACGCCTTTTTGTCGCTGCCGGGCGGCATAGGCACGCTGGAAGAATTCTTCGAGGTCTGGACCTGGCGCCAGCTCGGTTACCACGCCAAGCCGGTGGGCCTGCTCAACCTGAACGGTTATTACACCGAGCTGCTGGCCTTCCTGGCCTCATCGGTCAACAGCGGCTTCATGAGCGACTGGCAGATGGAGCTGATCCATGTCGGCAGCGAGCCGGAAGCCCTGCTGGAACAACTGGTGCAGGTCGCCGGCATGGCGCCCGAAGGCCAGCGGCTGGACCAGATTTAGCGGCTGGTCAAACAGCCGCTTCGTCTTCCTCGCCGGTGCGAATACGCACCACACGCTCGACGCTGGTGATGAAAATCTTGCCGTCGCCGATCTTGCCGGTGCGGGCGGCGCGCACGATGGCGTCCACGCAGCGGTCCACGTCTTCGGTTTTCACCACCACCTCGACCTTGACCTTGGGCAGGAAGTCGACCACGTACTCGGCGCCGCGGTACAGCTCGGTGTGGCCCTTCTGGCGGCCAAAACCCTTGACTTCGGTGACCGTCAGGCCGGTCACGCCGCATTCGGCCAGGGCTTCACGGACTTCTTCGAGCTTGAAGGGTTTGAGGACGGCGGTAATTTGTTTCACTGACTATCTCCGTTGGTTTCTGAATTTTCACGAAAGCACAAGGCACACATGGCTTGACCCAACCGGGGCCGCGAGTCCGGCTTTGCCGGCCCGCAGGCGCAGCGCCCCCTGTGCGGTTCAAGTGGCAGGGAGCTGCCGCAGGCGCCAAACGAGCGGCCGTGGGGACTCATTGCCTGAATTTGCTGGTAATAGGATAGCGCCAATCCTTGCCGAAGCTGCGGTGGCTAACCCGGATGCCGACCGGCGCCTGCCGGCGCTTGTACTCATTGATCTTGATCAGCCGCGTCACCCGCTCGACCACGGCCGGGTCGAAGCCGTCGGCGAGGATGCTGTCTATGCTTTCGTCGTTTTCCATGTAGCGACGCAAGATCTCGTCCAGCACCTCATAAGGCGGCAGGCTGTCCTGGTCGGTCTGGTCGGCGCGCAGCTCGGCGCTCGGCGGGCGCGTGATGATGCGCTCCGGGATCGGGTTGCGGCCGGTGCCGTAGGGGTCGTTGCGGTTACGCCACTCGGCGAGCCGGAACACCGTGGTTTTCAGCAAGTCCTTGATCACCGCAAAACCGCCGGCCATGTCGCCATACAGGGTGCAATAACCGGTCGCCATCTCGCTCTTGTTGCCGGTGGTCAGCACGATGGCGCCGAACTTGTTGGACAGCGCCATCAGGAACACACCGCGGATGCGCGCCTGGATGTTTTCCTCGGTGGTGTCCTCGGGCAGACCCTTGAACTCCCCGGCCAGCGAGGCCTTGAAGGCCTCGAATTCCGGAACAATCGACATCTCGTCGTAACGCACCTGCAGGCGCGCTGCCATCTCGCGGGCATCTATCCAGGAGATGTCGGCGGTATAGGGCGACGGCATCATCACCGTGCGCACCTTGTCGGCGCCCAGCGCATCGACCGCAATCGCCAGCACCAGCGCCGAATCGATGCCGCCTGACAGGCCCAGGATGGCGCCGGGAAAACCGTTTTTGCCGAGGTAGTCGCGCACGCCCAGCACCAGCGCGTCCCACAGGTCGGCCTCCGCGCTGCGTTCCGGGGCAATATCTGCTACCAATTTGATAGCTGCCTGCGCACGCTGCACCTGCACTGTAAACAGGTTTTCCCTGAAACTTTCGGCCCGCCCGGCGAGTGCGCCGTCGGCCTGCAGCGCAAACGAGTGGCCCTCGAACACAATCTCGTCCTGGCCGCCCACCAAATGCGCGTAGACCATGGGCAGGCCGGTCGCCAGCACGCGCTGGCGCATCATCTGCTCGCGCTCACCGCCCTTGCCGACGTGGAAAGGCGAGGCATTGATGACGGCCAGCAGTTCGGCGCCGGCCTCTTTGGCCAGCCGCGCCGGCTCCTCGAACCAGGCGTCTTCGCAAATCAGCAGGCCGATACGCACGGCGCCCTCGCCCTCGCCGGCCTCGAACACACACACGCCCTGACCGGGCGTGAAATAACGGCGCTCGTCGAAGACCTGGTAATTGGGCAGCTCGCGCTTGGCGTAGCTGGCGATCACCGCGCCCTCACGCAACACGCGGGCGGCGTTGTGGCGCTGCTGCACCTCGACACTTTTGGTGCGCAGGGCCTTGCCGCTGTCGCCGTGGGTCGGTGTGCCCACCACCACCGTCAGGCCCTTTAACCCGGCCAGCTCCCGGGCAATGAGATTCACGGCATCATCACAGGCGGCGATGAACGAGCGGCGCAAAAACAGGTCCTCGGCGGCGTACCCGCAAATCGCCATCTCGGGGGTGAGCAGCAGCCGCACGCCGTCGGCATAGGCCGAGCGCGCCGCAGCAATGATTTTTTGCGCATTGCCCGGCATGTCGCCGACGCAGTAGTTCAATTGGGCAACGCAGATCTTGAGAGTCATGGAAAAAGAAGAAACGGTGGGTGCTGTGGCTGAAAACGATTATGTCATCCGTGTGCTGGACGCGCCGGGGCTGATCGATGGCGCCGCCTGGAATGCCCTGCTGGCGCTGCAGGACGCGGACGGCGGGCTCAACCCCTTCATGCGCCACGAGTACCTGAGCGCCATGCACAACAGCGGCAGCGCCACACCGGCCACCGGCTGGACGCCGCGTTTTTTCACCCTGTGGCACGGCGACGAACTGGCCGGCGCCTGCGCGCTCTACCTCAAGGACCACTCCTACGGCGAATATGTCTTCGACCACGCCTGGGCCAATGCCTACCACCAGCACGGCCTGGCGTATTACCCGAAAGCGCTGGTCGCGCCGCCCTTCACACCGGTGCCCGGGCCCCGCCTGCTGGCGCGTGATGCAGCGACGCGCGCGTTGCTGGTGCAGGCGCTGGTGGCCTGGTGTGGCGACGAAGGCTTGTCTTCGCTGCACCTGCTGTTCACCAGCGATGCCGATGTGGCAGCCTGCGAGGAAGCCGGCTTGATGCTGCGGCACAACGTCCAGTTCCACTGGACGAATGTGGCCCCCACGCTTGTCACTTCGTGTGCCTCCGGCGGTGCGCTGCCCCTTTCATCACAAGAAGGGGCTAATTTTCCTGGGGGCGGCCCGTCGGAAAATTTCGCCCCCGAGCGCCGCACGGACGGCAACCCCCGTCCGTTTCGCGACTTCGACGAGTTCCTGATGTCGCTGAGCCAGGACAAGCGCAAGAAAATCCGCCAGGAGCGGCGCAAGGTGGCAGATGCCGGCGTGAGCTTTCGCTGGTCGCTGGGTTCAGACATCCGTAGCGCCGACTGGGACTTTTTCTACCGCTGTTACGAGCGCACCTATTACGAACACGGCAACGCGCCCTACCTGAGCCGCGATTTCTTCCGGCGCATGCAGCAGGACATGCCGGAGAACTGGCTGCTGTTTGTGGCGGAACGTGATGGCACGCCAATCGCTACAAGTTTGATAGCTGTCAGCGCAGGTCCAGTGGCCCCCACGCTCCCCACTGCGTGTGGTTCGCTGCCCCCCGGGGGGGCTGAACTTGCTCGGGGCGGCCCTTCGCTGCGTTCGACGGGTGCCGCAGGCCAAATTGACACCGGACCCCAGGCCAGAATCGCCTACGGCCGCTACTGGGGCGCCACCGAGCGTGTCGACTGCCTGCACTTCGAGGCCTGCTACTACCAGCCGCTGCAGTGGTGCATCCAGCACGGCTACCAGCGTTTCGAAGGCGGCGCCCAGGGTGAACACAAGATGGCGCGCGCCCTGCTGCCGGTCAAAACCACCAGCGCCCACTGGCTGGCGCACCCGGCTTTTGCCGACGCGGTCGAGCGTTTCCTCGAGCGTGAAGGCGAAGGCATCAGCGGCTACATGGACGAACTGGAGCGGCGCAATCCCTTCCGGCAAGCCGGCGGCGCCTGAACCGCTTCACTTTTGATAGCAGGCTACGCACGAACATCAAGGGATGGAGGCCAGTTTGGCTTATGAAACCGGCTGTTTTAAGCTGTCGGCCTGAACCGGACGATTTTCAGCATGTTTGATCCGACCCCCCTCCTGCCTGAGGCCACAGCATCCGCCGGCGCGCCCGCCGCGCTCGGCAAGATCCACGCGCGGCGCCTGCGCGAGATTTACCGCTCGGCCGGCTGGCCCTGCCAGGACCTGGTCGAGATCGAGCTGCTGGCGGGCGGCATGTTGCAGCGCGTGGCCGGCCCGGCCGGCCACGAAACCCTGCGTGTCACCGACGCAGGGATACGTTACCTGGCCGACACGCTGGTACGCAACCGTTCGGCGCTGTCGGCGCATGAAGCCCTGGTCGAACGCATCGCCTGCGAGATGCTGCGCGCCGGCCGCATCACCTGGCGTGGCCTGGGGCTGCGGGCCCAGTTGCCGCCGCTCGAGCAAGGCGGCCCGGCGCGCTGGTGCATCGCCAGACCCGATGTCTTCTCGATACGCAACACCTCGGTGGCCGACTACGTCGATCCAGTGGTCCACGAGATCAAGGTGCGCCGCTCCGACCTGCTCGGCGACCTGCGCCGCCCCGACAAGCGTGCGGCCTACCTCGATCTGGGCGGCGAATGCTGGTATGTGCTGGGCTGCAACGCGAAGGGCCAGCCGATTGCCGGGCCGGACGAGGTGCCGCCCGAGTGTGGCGTGCTGCAGGTGGAAGGCAACAGCCTGCGCGTGCTGCGCGCCGCACCGCGGCGCAGCCGGCAATCCCTGCCTTTCGGCGTCTGGCTGGCGCTGGCCAAGGCGACACCGCTGGGCGGCCTGCGGGACGATGAACAGGGACTGCTGGGCGACGCGGAGGCGACTGCCTGACCGGACGTCTTGTTGCCAAATAAGTCACAAGGAAAACCCTGTCCCGACCATGGCAGCGGCGGCAGCCCCCGGGACAAGCGCCTAAACTGGGACTATCGGCAACAAAGCCGGCAAACCTGCGATGACGCTAGCCGAAGCGCCCACCGGTGGTCCCTGAAAGGGACGCAATCCTGAAAAAAAACGATGACCCATTTCACCGCCGAACAATGGCAAGCGCTCCTGGATGCCGGGGTCAAGGAGCCGCAGCCGCTGCATCTGGCCGACCTCAGCGTGCCTTTTGTGTATGACCGGGCGGTCGGGGTGTTCCACTGCGGTGCCGGCAAACACCGCCTGGCCATGTCCCTGCTGTTGGCCTATGCCCATGGATGCGACAGCGGTATCGAGGTCGGCGAACAGCTGGGACTGGACTTTCCCGACGAGACCGCGGACCGCTGGCTGGAAATCACGCCCGGCGCGGCGTTCCGCAGTTCTGTCGGCCGGAAAATCCAGGCCGGCAAGCGCTCCCACCTGACCATGATCGAAAAGCGCTGGCTGGGAGAGATCCAGTATCTTTTCGACGAGTGACCCGCGCCTGAGGCACGCCCACCGGGATCAGGCGGCGGGGCGGTCCAGGCAAAACCTCACCGCCAGGCCCCCGCCGGGCAGCGATTCGGCCCAGACCCGGCCGCCGTGACGGCCCAGGATGCGGCGCACTGCAGCCATCATGATGCCCTCATGCGCAGCATCACCAGAGCCCTGCCAGATCCCGAGGCGGTCCAGCACCTTGCCCGTTTGCACCGTCTGGGATCCCGCACCGTTGTCCCGCACGACATACACCATCGCGCCATTGGCACCCGGCTCGGTTTCGACCGCAATCTCGGCCGCCGGGTTGCGGGCGGTGTGAGTCCAGGCGCTGTCCATCAAATGCGACATGACCAGGGTCAGCTGCCAGGCGTCCCCCGCCAGCGTGATCCCGGGCTGGACCACGGTTTTGACGGCCCGGCCGGGCTCACGCCGCTCGCGAGCCGCCAGCACCTCCGTGGCAATCGCAGACAGGTCCAACGGCTGTATCTTCAGCGGCGCCCGCGCCACATTCGCCAGTTCCAGCAAGGCATCGATCATCTCGGCCATGCGGCCGGCGTTGCTGCGTATCCGGCCCAGGTAGCGCTCCTGCTTGTCATTCACAAGCCCGGCGGTACTGCTCTTGAGCAGGCCGGCAAAACCCTCGATCGCCACCAGCGGCGAACGCAGGTCATGCGCCATCAGGTGCGAGAAATGGTCGAGGTCCTCGTTGGCCGCCTGGAGTTCTGCGGTGCGATCACGCACACGCTGCTCCAGCGTCGCATTGAGCTTGAGGATTTCTTCTTCCGCCTGCCGCTTCGCCGTGATGTCGTGGATAAAGGTACTGCTCAGCTGCCGGCCCCGGCTGTCCGTGTAAGTGGTGGAAGACAATTCGCCCAGAAACGTGCTGCCGTCGCCGCGCCGCAGGATTAATTCCCCCCGGACAAAACCGGTCCGCGCGCGCTCCTCCAGAAAGTCCGCCAGCCGGGGGTCGCTGGTCACATCGTTGCGCCCGATCCGCCACAGGTCCTGGCGCGCGATACCGAACATCGTCGAAGCTGCCGGGTTGGCCGCGTGGAAGGAACCATCGGCGTTGGCCATCAGGTAGGCATCCGGGGCATTTTCAAACAGCAGCCGGTACTTTTCCTCGCTTTCCACCAGGTCGGCACGGGCGGTTTCCAGTTGCCGGTAGGGCCCCTCCAGAAACTCGATGAAGATGGCCCGGAAAACGAAGAGGTAGGCCTCGACCTTGATCACATGGCCGACGATGGAATACTGGTCATGAAAGGTCGCATACAGGGTGAAACACAGCTCCGACAGGGCCATCAAACAGGCGGCGGCAAACAGCGGAACCAGCGGGTAGGGCTGCGGCTGGCGCATTCGCAGGTAAAAGCCGGCGGCCGCCGCGAGGTTCAGAGCAATGACAAAATATTCCACCGCAATCTTGGTGGCCGTGAGCCCCGACCCCGGCACAAAAAACAGGGTTCTGAGGTCCGGCTCGACCAGCCCATAGGCCGACACCGCCAGCGCAAATACCAGGCTCAGGCCCAGCACCCAGCCGCGCTCCTGCGTGCCTATGCTGCGGTTCCAGGGCTGGAAGGCAATCGCCACCAGCGCACCCGCCACCAGCAGGCGTGCCGCCAGAAAAAACGAAATCGACTTGCCGTCCTTGGCCGGGATCCAAAACGCCGGCATGCCCTCGTAGGACAGCAGGTGGACAAAATCAAGAATGGCCACGCCGAGGAAGATGCTGCACAGCAGCGCCACATTGCTGCGTCCCTCCCGCGAAAAGGTGAACCAGCCGGCGGCGAACACCAGCGCCGACACGATGATGGACACCGTCTCGAACAGCGTGTGCAAATTCGTGTGGACAGCGGCAGGCAGTTCAAAATGCAGCGCGGGCACCAGCACGAACGCGAGAAGCAGGGCGGCGTTGGCCAGCCAGATGCCGGCAACCAGCATCAAGGGCCGCCGGTAGGAAACGTGGGGAATCATCACGAAGCAGTCTCCATGCCGCTGTGCCTCTTTGTCGTTATGACTCAGTGTAAGCGTCGCGCAGTCGGCCAGTCCCCGGCAAACCCTAGTGCCGCGCGCCGTCCGGCGCGGTTATGGTCCCTGCTGGAGATGTGACCATGAAATCCCTGACCGGCCTCGACGCGACTTTCCTCTACCTCGAAACCCCCGAGATGCCCATGCACGTGGGCGCGCTCAACCTGTGCGAACTGCCCGCAGGTTTCAAAGGGAGCTTTCACCAGGCCGTCAAAGAGCACATCGGCAAACGGCTACACTTGGCGCCGGTGTTCAGCCGCAAGCTGGTGGCCATGCCGTTTGACCTGGGCCATCCCTTGTGGGTGGAGGCCGAGTCGGTCGACATCGGTTTTCATGTGCGGCGTGTACCCTGCTCCGCCCAAAAACCGATGACGCTGGCACAGGCGCACACCGTGGTTGCCAGACTGCACAGCGAGTTGATAGACCGCAGCCACCCGCTGTGGGAGTTTTATGTGTTCGACGCCATCAAACTGCCCTCGGGTGAACGCGTCGCCGGCTTTTTCTCCAAGATCCACCATGCCGCGCTGGACGGCAAGGGCGGCGTGATGCTCGCCAACGCCATGCTGGACATGGGGCCGGTACCGCGCGAGGTGGCGCCGCCCGACCCCGCGCGCCGCCGACACACGGCGTCCGGGCTCACGGCCGGCAAGATGATTGGTTCGGTGTTTTCCAGTTCGCTGGGGCAACTCGCCAAACTGGCCAGAAGCCTGCCGGCTGCAGCCGGGACCCTGGCGCGGCAAACCGCCACGGGCGCAGCGGGCGGTGCGCGCCCCAGGATGAAGCTGGCGCCGCCCACGCCTTTCAACACCGGGATCAGCCCGGACCGCGTGTTTGTCACCGCCACCCTGCCGCTGGCCGAGTGCAAGGCCATGGGCAAGGCGGTGGGTGGCTCGCTCAATGACCTGCTGCTGTGGATCTGTTCGACCGCGCTGCGCAGCTACCTGGCGCAGCACCACAGCCTGCCCGAAAAATCGCTGGTGGCGGCCATGCCGGTGTCCCTGCGTGAAGCCGGTGCCAGCGATGCGGCCGAGCTGGGCAACCAGGTCAGCATGAGCCTGGTCGAGCTCGGCACCCAGATTGCCCACCCGCTCAAACGCATGAATGCCATCATGGCCTCCACCGGCAAGGTCAAGACCTCGATGCAAAGCCTCAAAAGCCTGTTGCCGACCGACTACCCTTCCCTGCTGGCGCCCTGGCTGGTCGGCGGCGCGGGCAAGGCGGCGCTCAATGCCTATGGCAAAAGCGGCATGGCCGGCCGCCTGCCGATGGTGGCCAACCTGGCGATCTCCAACGTGCCCGGTCCGCCGGTGCCGCTGTACCTCGCCGGCGCGAAATTCCTGAGTTTTCACCCGCTGTCCATCGTGCTGCATGGCCTGGCGCTCAACATCACGATCCAGACCTATGCCGGCCACGTGGACTTCGGCATCGTGGCCGGCAAAAAGGCCTTGCCCCACGCGCAGGACCTGGTGCGCGCCATCGAACATGCCTTTGCGCAAGCCCAGGCCCTGCTGGGCGAGCCCGCCGAGCCTGCACCCGCAGCGGCCCCGGTGAAAACCCGCAAAGCCGCTGTCGCCTCAGCGACGCCCTCAGGGAAGCCTCCCTCTGTGAAACGCGCCGCCGGTCCCAAGATCAGTACCATCCGGAACAAAACGACAACACCCGATGCAAGCAGCCATGGCACAACCCGCAGCCCGTCCCTCCGCACCAGCAAAACCAAAACCCGCGCCAAAACAGGCCCTGCACGACGGTCCGCCGCCTAACGCCTGGCTGCTCGCGCTGGAATTTCGCGCGTTCTGGGAATTCGGCGCACTGCTGCCGGCCTGGCCGGTGCTGGCCCGGGCGCCGCGCGGTGACGGCCACGGCGTCGTGGTGTTCCCCGGCCTGTCGGCCAATGACGGCTCGACCATGCCCTTGCGCCGCTACCTCGACTCGCTGGGCTACGCCACCAGCGGCTGGGAACAGGGCTTCAACTTCGGCCCGCGTGCCGGCGTGCTGGAGTCGGCCAGGGCCGGCGTGAAACGCGCTTTTGACAGCAGCGGCCGCAAGGTCAGCCTGATCGGCTGGAGCCTGGGCGGCGTGTACGCGCGTGAACTGGCCAAGGAACTGCCGCACATGGTGCGCGGCGTGATCACCCTGGGCACACCGTTTGCCGGATCACACCGCTCGACCAACGCCTGGCGCATTTACGAGCTGGCCAGCGGCCGCAAGGTCGCGCGCGAAACCGACAACTACGACCTGCCGGCCGCCCCGCCGGTGCCGACCACCAGTATTTATTCACGCAGCGACGGCATCGTCGCCTGGCAGGGCAGCGTCCAGCAAAGCGCCGCGCACAACCCGCACACCGAAAACGTCGAAGTCATTGCCAGCCACGTCGGCCTGGGCCTGAACCCGAGCGCCTGGTGGGCGGTGGCCGACCGGCTGGCGCAGCCCGAAGGCCAGTGGCAGGCCTTCCAGCGCAAGGGCACATTTTTTCACGGCCTGATCTACCCCGACCCGGCCCGCGCGGCCTGAAGCGGCCACGCCCGGAATGCACAAAGCGCCTGCGGCTTGCGCTGCAGGCGCTCTTTTTTTGATAGCTGCTTACGCCCGTCGAATCAGGGCTGGAGCAGCAAAAGGCTTGAAACTCAGGCCGCTTCGGGGTGTTCCTTGCGGTAGTTGGCAATGCCGTCCATGATTTCCTTGTGGGCGGCTTGCGAGCCTTCCCAGCCGTTGATCTTGACCCACTTGCCTTCTTCCAGGTCCTTGTAGTGCTCGAAGAAATGCGCGATGGTTTTCAGGCGCAGCGGGTTCATGTCCCCGGGCTCCTGCCACTGCGTGTACAGCGAGCACTTCTTGTCGACGGGCACGGCCAGCACCTTGCCGTCTTCGCCGGCCTCGTCGGTCATCTTCAGGATGCCGATGGCGCGGCAGGTCACCACCACCCCGGGGATCAGGGGCACCGGCGTGATCACCAGCACATCGACCGGGTCGCCGTCACCGCTGAGGGTTTTGGGCACATAACCGTAGTTGGTCGGATAGTGCATGGACGTGCTCATGAAACGATCCACAAAAATCGCGCCGGATTCCTTGTCCACCTCGTATTTGACGGGGTCGGCATTCATCGGGATTTCGATGATGACGTTGAAGGCGTCGGGTGCGTTTTTGCCGGGGGTAACTTTATCGAGGGACATGGTCTCTTTGTGTTGGGATAGTGAAAAAGGTAAAACGATCAGTTGGTATTTACCCTCATTTTACTGATTCGGGCCTGACGCTTCGCGAACTTGTCACGTTTTGGCGTTAAATTTCGAAAGTTGGCCAATCGTCTCCACGCATGTTGGGAGCGACGAGGAAGCAACGCAGCGGGGGCACCGCTAGCGTGGCGCCCCCTCCAAGCGAAAAACAACGTAGGAGATTTCTCTATGACAGGCAACTCAGCGCTCATTCTTGCGCTCGTCTGCGGATTCGTCGCCGTGGGTTACGGCTTCTGGGCACGAAGCTGGATTCTTTCCCAGGACGCCGGCAACCCGCGCATGCAGGAGATCGCCGCGGCGATCCAGACCGGCGCCGCCGCCTACCTGGCGCGCCAATACAAAACCATTGCCATCGTCGGCGTCGTGCTGGCGATACTGATCGCCATCTTCCTCGACGTGCCCAGCGCCATCGGCTTTGTGGTCGGCGCGGTGCTGTCGGGAGCCTGCGGCTTCATCGGCATGAATGTCTCGGTGCGCGCCAATGTGCGCACCGCGCAGGCCGCCACCCGGGGCATCGGCCCCGCGCTGGACGTCGCCTTCCGCGGCGGCGCCATCACCGGCATGCTGGTGGTGGGCCTGGGCCTGCTGGGCGTGACCGCCTTCTACTGGTTCCTGGTCGGCAACGGCAACTACAAGCCGGACACCAACCTGGCCAACCTGCTGAACCCGCTGATCGGTTTTGCCTTCGGCTCCTCGCTGATTTCCATCTTCGCGCGCCTGGGCGGCGGCATCTTCACCAAGGGCGCCGACGTGGGCGCCGACCTGGTGGGCAAGGTCGAGGCCGGCATTCCGGAAGACGACCCACGCAACCCGGCGGTGATCGCCGACAACGTCGGTGACAACGTCGGCGACTGCGCCGGCATGGCCGCCGACCTGTTCGAGACCTACGCGGTGACCCTGATCGCCACCATGGTGCTGGGCGCCCTGCTGCTGGGCGCCGCCGGCCCGGCCGCCGTGGTCTACCCGCTGGCACTCGGCGCGGTGTCCATCATTGCCTCCATCATCGGCTGCTTCTTCGTCAAGGCCTCGCCCGGCATGACCAACGTGATGCCGGCGCTCTACAAGGGCCTGGCCGTGGCCGGCGGCCTGTCGCTGATCGCCTTCTACTTCGTCACCACCTGGCTGATCCCCGACAACGCCATCAAGGCCTCGGGCACCCAGATGGCGCTGTTCGGCGCCTGCGCCGTCGGCCTGGTGCTGACCGGCGCGCTGGTCTGGATCACCGAGTACTACACCGGCACGCAGTACGCGCCGGTCAAGCACATCGCCCAGGCATCGACCACCGGCCACGGCACCAACATCATTGCCGGCCTCGGCGTGTCCATGCGTTCGACCGCCTGGCCGGTGATTTTTGTGTGTATCGCGATCTGGGTGTCCTTCGCGCTGGCGGGCCTCTACGGCATCGCGATTGCCGCGACCTCCATGCTCAGCATGGCCGGCATCGTGGTGGCGCTGGACGCCTACGGCCCGATCACCGACAACGCCGGCGGCATCGCCGAGATGGCCGACATGCCCAGCAGCGTGCGCGACATCACCGACCCGCTGGACGCGGTGGGCAACACCACCAAGGCCGTGACCAAGGGTTATGCCATCGGTTCCGCGGGCCTGGCGGCACTGGTGCTGTTTGCCGACTACACGCACAAGCTCGAAGCCTATGGCCGGGCCATCACCTTCGACCTGAGCAACCCGATGGTCATCATCGGCCTGTTCATCGGCGGGCTGATTCCCTACCTGTTCGGTGCGATGGCGATGGAGGCCGTGGGCCGCGCCGCCGGTGCGGTGGTGGTCGAAGTTCGCCGCCAGTTCCGCGACATCAAGGGCATCATGGACGGTAGCGGCAAGCCCGAGTACGACACGGCGGTCGACATGCTGACCACCGCGGCCATCAAGGAAATGATGATCCCCTCGCTGCTGCCGGTGGTGGTGCCGATTCTGGTCGGCCTGCTGCTGGGCCCCGCCGCGCTGGGCGGCCTGCTGATGGGCACCATCGTGACCGGCCTGTTCGTGGCGATCTCGATGTGCACCGGCGGCGGTGCCTGGGACAACGCCAAGAAATACATCGAGGACGGCAACCACGGCGGCAAGGGCTCCGAGACGCACAAGGCCGCCGTGACCGGCGACACCGTGGGCGACCCCTACAAGGACACGGCCGGCCCGGCCATCAACCCGCTGATCAAGATCATCAACATCGTGGCACTGCTGATCGTGCCGCTGATGATGAAGTTCCACGGCGGCACCGCCACTGCCGCACCGGTCACGCCGGTGGCCGCGCCTGCGGCCATGAGCGCGCCGGCGCAGGCACCCAGCACGGTGACCGCACCGGGCGGCATGCCGGCACCGGCGCCGACCCAGGCGGCCGATGCGGCTGCGACGCCAACCGGCGGACCAGCACCTGCGGCCTCCGCAGCGAAATAAAAGAAGAAGCCGCGTTTTGCTTCAGCCCGCTTCGGCGGGCTTTTTTACGTCACTCGGGCGCGGCCAGCACCGCCCGCACCAGTGCGCTGCAGGGCTGCGTGAGTCCGGCCAGGTCGGCCGTGCGGCCCGATTCAATCGCCTGCAGCACCAGTTCGTTGATGCCGCCGACCACCGCCATCGCCAGGGTGCTGTGGCGCGCGGCTTCCTGCGGCGAGTGGTCATGGCCGGCATGCACCACCTGCACCACGAAGTCGGCCAGTTCCTGGTTCATGCGCCGCCGTACTTCCAGGCCGGCGGCACCCAGGCCGAGGATTTCAATAAACAGCGTGCGCAGCAGCGCCGGATTGCTGGCCAGGCAGGCCAGGTAGGCGCCCAGGGCGTGTTCGACCTGGGTCTTCCAGTCGCGGCCGGGGTCTATGGATTCCTTGAGCACCTTGAGCGCGCCATGGCTGGCCGCGACGTACAGCGCGATCAGGCATTCGTCCTTGCTGGCAAAACACTCGTAGAAGCTGCGTTTGGACACGCCGGCTTCACGCACGATGTCGGCCACCGTGGTGTCGGCATAGGCTTTGGCGGCCACGCTGTGCGCCATGCCTTCGAGCAGGCGCGCGCGGTAGGGGTTGGCGGGGACAGGCGAGGCGACGGTGGACGGCGTGTCAGCAGGCATGGGCGATAAAAGCTGTGTTGGTACTTGACAGTACCACAACCCGATCCTATAGTCAGTTTTTCGGTACCGGTGCGTACCAGCTACTTTTCCGATGGAGAAATCATGAGCGAGCTTGTTGTGCGGCGCCTGCTGATCGACCTGGAAACACCGCTGCCGCGCCACTGGTGTGCCGGCGACGCCTTCCGGACGGCGTTTTTCAACGCGCTGTCCATGAGTTTTCCGGTCGGCGAGCAGTTTTTCATCGATTCGGTGCGCAACGGCCTGAAAGCCCTGCCACCGGAACTGCAGGACCATTACAAGGCCGAGGTCCAGGGGTTTATCGGGCAGGAGGCCACGCATCGCCGCATTCACGGTCTCTTCAACAAGCACCTTGAAACGCAGGGCCTGGTCAACGACTGGGCGCCGCGCGCTGAAAAAAACATGCAGCTGCTGGCCGGCACCAACCCGCGCCATGCGCTGGCCATCACCGCGGCCAACGAACATTTCACCGCGATTCTGGCCGAGTGGATGCTGAGCAACCACGACCTGCTTGACGGCTGCGAGCCGCGCCTGAAAACCATGTGGCTGTGGCATTGCGCCGAAGAGTCGGAGCACAAAAACACGGCATTCGACGTGTACAACGCACTGGGCGGCAGCCACGAGTGGCGCATCAAGTGGTTCCGCCGCATCACCTTCGTGTTTCTGACCGACACCCTGCGCCAGACCGTCAACAACCTGCAGCACGACGGCACCTTGTGGCAGTGGCGCACCTGGAAAAGCGCCGCCGGCTTTCTGTTCGGCCGGCGCGGCCTGGTGCGCCAGACCTTCCGGCCCTGGCGCGCCTACCTGCGCCCGGACTTCCATCCCGACCAGCAGGCCACCGAACTGTCGGCGCGCTGGCTGGCCGACAATGCGCGGGCCTGGACCACGGTGGGCGCACCGGCCCAGGCCGGGGCCTTGGCGCGCTATTGATTTCATAGCTGCTGGCGCTTGCCAGACCTGGGCTCACGCCCGATTTGGCTGATTTTTGGCGGCCAGCGTGTTTTCGCCGAAAATCATATGCATGCAACTCAACTTCATCGCCAACGCCTCGGTCCGCTCCGCATCCGGCAAAACCATTCCCGTGATTGACCCGTCCGACGGGCAGCCCTTCGACGAGATCCAGCGCAGCAATGCGCAGGACATCGCTGACGCGGTGCAGGCCGCGCACGACTGCATGGACAACGTCTGGCACAAGGTCAGCGCGGCCGAACGCGGGCGCCTGCTGATGGCGCTGTCGCGCAAGATCGCCGAACACGCCGGCGAACTGGCCGCCATCGAGCAGCGCGATTGCGGCAAGCCGACCAAACAGGCCCAGGCCGACGCCGCCGCGCTGGTGCGTTACTTCGAGTTCTACGCCGGCGCCTGCGACAAGCTCCACGGCGAGACCCTGCCCTACCTCGACGGTTACAGCGTGATGACCTGGCGCGAGCCGCACGGCGTGACCGGCCACGTCATTCCCTGGAACTACCCGATGCAGATTTTCGGCCGCAGCGTCGGCGGCGCGCTGGCGGCCGGCAATGTCTGCGTGGTCAAGCCGGCCGAAGACGCCTGCCTGTCGCTGATTCGCGTGGCACAACTGGCGGCCGAGGTGGGTTTCCCGGCCGGCGCGATCAACATCGTCACCGGCTACGGCCACGAGGTCGGCGACGCCCTGGCCCGCCACCCGGGCATCCAGCACATCAGCTTCACCGGCAGCCCGACCGTGGGCACTTTGATCCAGCAGGTGGCGGCCGAGCGCCATTGCCCGGTCACGCTGGAGTTGGGCGGCAAAAGCCCGCAAATCGTGTTTGCCGACGCCGACCTGGACCAGGCGATTCCGGCGCTGGTCAACGCCATCGTGCAAAACGCCGGCCAGACCTGCTCGGCCGGCTCGCGGGTGCTGATTGACGAGTTGATCTACGAGCCCTTGCTGGAGCGTCTGGGCCAGGCTTTCGAGAAGTTGCGCGTCGGCCCGGCAGCGATGGACCTGGACGTCGGCCCGTTGATCCGCCAGACCCAGCAGCAGCGCGTCTGGGATTTTTTGAGCGATGCGCAGGTGGCTGGCATCCCCATGGTGGCCCAGGGCCAGATCGTCGACGAAGCGCCCGACACCGGTTTTTACCAGGCCCCAACGCTGCTGCGCGACGTGCCGGTGAACCACCGGCTGGCGCAGGAAGAAGTTTTCGGCCCGGTGCTCTGCGCCATGAGTTTCCGGGACGAAGACCACGCGGTCGAGCTCGCCAACGCGACACAGTTCGGCCTGGTGGCCGGTATCTGGACCCGCGACGGCGGCCGCCAGTTCCGCATGGCCAAACGTGTGCAGAGCGGCCAGGTCTTCATCAACAACTACGGCGCCGGCGGCGGCGTGGAGCTGCCCTTCGGCGGCGTCAAGTCATCGGGCTACGGCCGTGAAAAAGGTTTCGAGGCGCTGTACGGCTTCACCACGCTGAAGACCGTGGCCATCAAACACGGTTGAAGTCGCTTCCGGCATTCATGCAAAAACAGGCTGCAGCCCAATCGATGCGGGCGCAAGCAGCTACTTATTTCATAGCACCCAAGGAAACACCATGCGGCTGAAGAACAAATCCATCATCGTCACCGGCGCCGGCGGCGGCATCGGCGAAGGCATTGCCAAACGGCTGGCGGCCGAAGGCGCCCAGGTCATCGTCAACGACATCAACAGTACGCTCGGCGAAAAAGTCGTGGCCGACATCGTGGCCACCGGCGGCAAGGCGTCCTTCTTCAAGGCCGACGTGACCAACACCGCCGAGATGAAGGCGCTGGTGGATGCCGCGGTGCAGCGCCACGGCAAGCTCGATGTGATGGTCAACAACGCCGGCTGGACCCATTTGAACCAGCCTGCGCTGGAAACCACCGAAGAAGAATTCGACCGCTGCTACGCGATCAACGTCAAGAGCATTTACCTCTCGACCATCCACGCGGTGCCGGTGTTCCGCGCCGGCGGCGGCGGCAGCTTCATCAACATCGCGTCCACCGCCGGCGTGCGGCCGCGTCCCGGCCTGTCCTGGTACAACGGTTCCAAGGGCGCGGTGATCACGACATCCAAATCGCTGGCGGCCGAACTCGGCCCCGACAACATCCGCGTGAACTGCATCAACCCGGTGTTCAACCCGGATACCGCGCTGTCCACCCAGTTTGCCGGCGGCACGGTGACCGGCCCCGAAGGCGAAGCACGGCGCGCCAAGTTCCTGGCCAGCATCCCGCTGGGGCGTTTTTCGACCGCGCTCGACGTGGCCAACGCCGCGCTGTATCTGGCCAGCGACGAAGCCGCCTTCATCAGCGGCGTGTGTATCGAGGTGGACGGCGGGCGCTGTGTCTAGGGCGCCCACCTTCGCTCACTGAATTCCGTTGACCCTGCGCTTGTCGAAGGATGCCCCTCCCCCGGGGGGCGCTCTGCTGGCTGGCCCTGCTGCTCAAGGCAAAGCCGGGAATGAATAACGCCCGGCGCCTGGGGGCAAGACCCCGGCTTTCGCGGGGAGCCGCGCCAATGGAGTAAATTCTCCCTTGGGCCCTCACCAATGACCGACAAAATCATCCCCATCGCCGACATGCGTTACGCCGCGCGCGTGCCGCACATCCCTGCGCAGCTGCAGGCGCCCACCGGCCTGCTGGCCGATACGCTGGCACGGCCGCTGCACGACCTGCGCATCAGCGTGACGGACCGCTGCAACTTCCGCTGCAGCTACTGCATGCCCAGCGAGGTCTTCAACAAGGACTACGCCTTCCTGCCGCAGACCTCGCTGCTGAGCTTCGAGGAGATCACGCGGCTTGCGAAAATTTTCGTCGCGCACGGTGTCGAGAAAATCCGGCTGACCGGCGGTGAGCCGCTGCTGCGCAAGCACCTCGAGGTGCTGATAGAAATGCTCGCGAAAATCACCACGCCGCACGGCAAGCCGCTGGACATCACGCTGACCACCAATGCCTCGCTGCTGGCCAAAAAAGCCCAGGCGCTGAAGGACGCCGGCCTGCAGCGTGTCACCGTGAGCCTGGACGGGCTGGACGACGCGGTGTTCCGCCGCATGAACGATGTGGACTTCCCGGTCGCCGACGTGTTGCGCGGCATCGAGGTGGCCGACAAGGTCGGGCTCGCCCCCATCAAGGTCAACATGGTGGTCAAGCGCGGCACCAACGACGCCGAGATCCTGCCGATGGCGCGGCACTTCCGGAACTCGGGTGTGGTGTTGCGTTTCATCGAATACATGGACGTGGGCGCGACCAACGGCTGGCGCATGGACGAGGTGGTGCCTTCGGCCCAGGTCATCACACGCCTGCGGCAGGAATTCCCACTGGAAGCCATCGACGCCAATTACCTGGGCGAAACCGCCGAGCGCTGGCGTTACCTCGACGGCGCCGGTGAAATCGGTGTGATCAGCAGTGTCACCCACGCTTTTTGCGGTGACTGCAACCGCGCGCGGCTGTCGACCGAAGGCAAACTTTTCCTGTGCCTGTTCGCCAGCCAGGGCCATGACCTGCGCGCGCTGCTGCGCAGTGGCCAGCATTCCGACGAGCAGATTTCTGCGGCCGTGGCCCACATCTGGCAACGCCGCGACGACCGTTATTCGGAATTGCGCGCGGCGCTGCCGCCGGATGTGGCCGTGCCAGGCGCAGACGGGCAAAAACGTGTCGAGATGAGTTACATAGGCGGCTAGATATATGGCCCCCACGCTCGTCACTTCGTGTACTCGCTGCCCCCCGAGGGGGCGCATTTTTCCTTGGGGCGGCCCGGCGGAAAAACATGGCCCCCCGGTGAAGATGGAAGAGGAAATACATGATTGACACGATAGACGGCGCAGAAATCACCGGCGTGATCCTGGCAGGCGGTCGCGGCTCGCGCATGGGCGGCGCGGACAAGGGCCTGCAGAACTTCAACGGCGTGCCGCTGGCGCTGCACACCCTGCTGCGCCTGTCGCCGCAGGTCGGTGAGGTGATGATCATTGCCAACCGCAACCTGGCGGCCTACGAATCCTTTGGCGTGCCGGTCTGGCCCGACGCCGGTGGCATGGGCGACTTCTCGGGGCCGCTGGCCGGCTTCATTACCGGGCTGGAGCGCTGCGAAACGCCCTACATGATGACGGTACCCTGCGACAGCCCCTTGTTCAGCGAAGACATGGTGCCACGGCTGGCCGAGGCGCTGGCGCGCGACAACGCCGATTTCGCCGTGGTGGCCGCGCCCGAGGAAGACGGGCAACTGTGGGCCCAGCCGGTGTTCTGCCTGATGCGCACCAGCCTGCTCGAAAGCCTGGCAGTGTTCACCACCGGTGGCGGCCGCAAGATCGACGCCTGGACTGCGCAGCACAAGACCGTGCTGGTGCCCTTCAACCTGCCGGGCGACGACCCGCGCGCCTTCTTCAATGCCAACACCCTGGCCGAGTTGCACCAGCTCGAGGCCTTGCGGCCGTGAGCGCGACGCTTGTGAAGTCCATAGACCAGATCGCGGCCGAACTGCAGGGCTACGATCCGCAGGCCCTGCCCGCCGCCGATGTAGCGCGTTTTCTCTCGCTGCTGGTGGCGCCCGTGACGGACCGGCTGGAGCTGCCGCTGTTCGAAGCGCTGGGCCGGGTGCTGGCCGACGATGTGGTCTCGCCTTTCGACGTGCCGCCGCACGACAACTCGGCCATGGACGGGTATGCCTTTGACGGCGCAGCGCTGGCTTCAGGGGCCGAACTTCAACTGACGGTCGTCGGCACGGCGCTGGCCGGCAAGGCCTGGCAAGGCACGGTCGCGTCCGGCGAATGCCTCAAGATCATGACCGGCGCCATCATGCCGGCCGGTCTCGACACCGTGGTGCCGCAGGAGTTTGTCACGGTGCAGGGCGACCGCATCACCGTTCCTGCGAAACTGCTGCAAGCCGGCGACAACCGGCGGCTGCGCGGCGAAGACCTCCGCCAGGGCCGCCCCGCGCTATCAAAAGGTGAGCTGCTCACGCCCGCCCGCCTTGGGCTGGTGGCCTCTTTGGGCATGAAAACCGTGAGCACCCTGAGGCCGCTGCGGGTGGCCTATTTTTCTACCGGCGACGAAATCCTTTCGCTGGGCGAGCCACCGCGCGAAGGCGCGGTCTACGACAGCAACCGCTACACCGTCTTCGGCATGCTCAAACGGCTGGGCTGCGAGGTCATCGACATGGGTGTGGTACGTGACGAGCCGGCGCTGCTGGAAGCGGCTTTCGCCAGCGCCGCGGCGCAGGCCGACGCCATCATCACCTCGGGCGGGGTCAGCGTCGGCGAGGCCGACTACACCAAGGCCATGATGAAAAAACTCGGCGACGTGGCCTTCTGGCGCGTCGCCATGCGCCCCGGACGGCCCATGGCCGTGGGCCGGATTCTTCCGGAAAAAACAGGCGCCAGTCCTTTATCCACAAGCGCAAGCAGCTCTCAAAACCATAACAACCCGAACGGGGCCATTCTTTTTGGGCTACCCGGCAACCCGGTCGCGGTGATGGTGACTTTTCTGGCCTTTGTGCGCCCCGCGCTGCTGCAGATGATGGGAAACACGGCCGCAGCGCCGCCGCTGCTCAAGGCGCGCAGCCTGGAAGCGATGCGCAAAAAACCCGGACGCACCGAGTACCAGCGCGGCACCGTCAGCAGCGCGGCCGACGGCTCGCTGCAGGTCCGGACCACCGGCAACCAGGGCTCGGGCGTGTTGTCGTCGATGGCCGAGGCCAACGGCCTGATCGTGCTGCACCATGGCCAGGGCAATGTGGCTGCGGGCGAAGACGTCGACGTGATGATGTTCGACGGCAGCATTTAAGCCCCCCTCGCCGCTGCTTGCGACTTGCCTTCTGCCCTGGGGGCGTAGCGGCTTATTTACCGATCAGTTCAGGCTCGCCGTGGTGCGCTTGCGGTTCTTCCCTGGCTTCGGCAGTATTGGCGCCCGGAATTTTCTTGCGCGCGAACAGCGCGTACATGGTGGGCACCACAAAAATCGTCAGCAGCGTGCCCAGCGACATGCCGCCCACAATCACCCAGCCGATCTGGATGCGGCTTTCCGCACCCGCACCGCTGGCCAGCGCCAGTGGCAAGGCCCCCAGCACCATGGCGCCGGTGGTCATCAGGATGGGGCGCAGCCGCTGCGACGAGGCCTTGATCAGCGCCTCCAGCATGTCCAGGCCCTGGCCGCGCAACTGGTTGGTGAACTCAACAATCAGGATGCCGTGTTTGGTGATCAGGCCGACCAGCGTGATCAGGCCGATCTGTGAATAGACATTGAGCGAGCCCCCCGAGAGCTTCAGGGCCAGCAGCGCGCCAATCATGGACAGCGGAACCGACAGCATGATGACCAGGGGATCGACAAAACTCTCGAACTGCGCGGCCAGCACCAGGAAAATGAACACCAGCGCGAGCACGAACACGATCACGAGCGCGCCCTGCGAGCTTTTGAATTCGCGCGAGGTGCCGTTCAAATCGGTGCTGTAGCCGGGCTTGAGCACCCTGGCCGCGGTCTCGTTCATGAAGGTCAGCGCCTGGCCCAGCGAATAGTCCGGCGCCAGGTTGGCGGTGATGGAGGCCGCGCGGCGCTGGCCGAAGTGGTTGAGTTCGCGCGGTGACACGGTTTCGCGCACCGTGACCAGGCTGGACAGCGGGATCATCGCATCGCTGCGGCCGCGCACATAAATGCCCTCGATGTCCTCCGGCGTGCTGCGGCCGCTGGCCTGGGTCTGCACGATCACGTCGTACTGCTCGGCATCGCGCTTGTAACGCGTCACGTTGCGCCCGCCCAGCATGGTCTCGATCGCCCTGGCCACCACCTCCACACTGACCCCCAGATCGGCCGCCTTCTCGCGGTTCACGTCGATGCGCAGCTCGGGCTTGTTCAGCCGCAAGTCGGAAATCGGGGATTGAATGCCCGGGTTTTTCGCGATCTCGGCCAGCATCTGCTCGACCACGAGGTTGAGGTTTTCGTAGCTGTCCGAGGACTGGATCACAAAATTCAGCGGCCGCTCGCGAAAGCCCTGGCCCAGCGAGGGCGGCGTGATCGGAAAAGCCGTCACACCGGGCAGGCTGGCGAACTTGGGCTGCAGCTCGCGCGCCATGTCCAGCGTGCTGCGCGAGCGGTCCTCCCAGTCCACGGTGCGATAGATCACACTGGCTTGTGACACCGTGGGATTGCCGATGCTCGCAAAAATCCGGTCGAACTCCGGATAGGGTTGCCCCATTTTCTCCAGCGCCTCGGCGTAACGGTTGGTGTAGTCCAGCGTGGCGCCGTCGGGCGCATTGACCGTCGCCAGGATGGTGCCGCGGTCCTCCAGCGGCGACAGCTCCTGCTTCATGGTCGGAAAGATCAGCAGGATGGCCAGCGCACTGGCCAGCATGATGCCCACCACGATCCAGCGCGCCTGCAGCAGCAGCCCGCGGACACCCCTGGAGCCACCATCGCTGCCGGCGCCGGAACGCGCCGTGAGTATCCAGCGCAACAGGCGGCCATACCGATCGGAGACCGCGTTGAGGAAGCGCTCGATGCCGCGGTCAAACGCATTCGGTTGGGGGTTGTGCTTGAGCAGCTTGGCGCACATCATCGGCGTCAGGGTCAGGGCCACAAAGCCGGACACCACCACCGCACCGGCCAGCGCCAGCGCAAACTCGACGAACAGCCGGCCGGTACGCCCCGGCGTGAAGGCCAGCGGCGCATACACCGCCACCAGCGTCGCGGTCATGGTGATCACCGCAAAGCCGATCTCGCGCGCGCCCTTGATCGCCGCCGAAAACGGGTCCAGCCCCTCCTCGATGTGGCGGAAGATGTTCTCGAGCATCACGATGGCGTCGTCCACCACCAGGCCGATCGCCAGCACCAGCGCCAGCAGGGTCAGGGTGTTGATGGTGAAGCCCGCCAGCGCCATCAGCGCGAAGGTGCCGACCAGGCTGACCGGAATGGTGATGATGGGGATGATGGACGCGCGGAAGGTGCGCAGGAACACAAAAATCACCAGTGCCACCAGCCCCACTGCCTCGGCGATGGTGGTGTAGACGTTCTTGACGGAACGGTCGATGAACACCGAGTTGTCGTTGGCGATGTCGACGTTGACCTCGGGCGGCAAATCGGCCTTGAGCTGGGGGATCATGTCGCGCACCCCCCTGGACAGGTCCAGCGGGTTGGCGGTCGCCTGCCGGATCACACCGGCGCCGATGGCAGAGCGGCCATTGAGCCGGACACCGCTGCGCTCATCGGCAGCGCCCTCTTCGATGCGGGCCACATCGCGCACCTTGACCGGGAAACCGTTGACCGTCCTGATCACCACCTCGCCGAACTGCTCGGGGCGCACCAGGCCGGTTTCCGAGGTGACGCTGAACTCGCGTTGCTGTGACTCGATGCGTCCCGCCGGCACTTCCAGGTTGCTGCGGCGTATGGCGTCTTCCACGTCCTGGGTAGTCAGGCGGTAGCCCGCCATCTTGCCGGTATCCAGCCAGACGCGCATGGCGTACTTGCGCTCACCGAAAATGCGCACATCCGCCACGCCGGTGACGGTCTGCAGGCGCGGCTTGACGATGCGGTTGACCAGATCGTTGATCTGCAGCCGGGTCAGGCTGTCGCTGGTAAAGGCCAGCCAGATCACCGGGAAGGCATCGGCCTCGACCTTGGCAATCACCGGCTCTTCGATCGCCTGCGGCAAGCGGTTGCGAACGCGCGAGGTCCGGTCGCGCACTTCGGCGGCAGCCGCATCGGCGTCCTTTTCAAGCCTGAAGCGCACCGAGATCTGGCTCTGGTCGGCCCGGCTGATCGAGGTCAGCACGTCCACCGCGTCGATACCGGCAATCGAGTCCTCCAGCGGTTTGGTCACCTGGGACTCGATCACCTCGGCCGATGCGCCGGGGTAACGCACACTCACGGTCACCACAGGTTCGTCGATTTTCGGGTATTCGCGCACCGTCAGGCGCTGGAAGCTGACCGCGCCGATCAGCACAATCAGCAGGGACAGCACGGTGGCAAACACCGGGCGGCGAATCGAGACTTCAGCCAACTGCATCAGGATCTCTCCAGTGGACGCGCCACATCAGGCTCAGGCCGGGTTGCGCGTGACGGGCCGCTGCGGGCCAGTCGACGGCGCCGGCGCCGGCGCCGGCACGGCACGGATGTCGCGCATGGCGACCAGGCAGGGATTGGCGCCGGCGGCGGCCTGGGACGCCTGGGCCTCGACCGGCGCCGCCGGCCTGGCCGGCGCGGCTGCAGCCGCCGGGGGAGCGCCATCGGCCGGGCGGCTGCTGGCAGGCGGGTTCAGGACCACCACGCTGACCTTCATGCCATCACGCTGGACCCGCTGCTGGCCGGCGCGGATCACGGTGTCGCCGGCCTGCAGGCCGCCGGTGATTTCCACCGTGCCGGGCCGGCGAATGCCGACCTGGACCGGAACCCGCTGGGTGGTCCAGGTCTGCGCATCCGCGCCCGGTATCAGCTTGATGACAAACTGGCTGTCGCCCTGCGGCAGCAAGGCTTCCTCGGGAATGACGGTGGCATTGTCACGCTGGCCAAACACCGTGTTGACGCGCGCAAACATGCCGGGGCGCAGCCGCAACTGGCGGTTGTCGATACACGCGCGCACCGCGACCGACCGGCCGTTGGCATCGATCAGCGGGTCGATGGCTTGCACCACGGCGGTGTATTTCTGGCCAGGCAGGGCATCCACCTCGACCCGCGCGACCTGGCCGCGCTGCACCTTGCTCTGGAAACGCTCCGGCAGGCGGAAATCGACAAACAGCGCGTCGATGTCCTCGATGTTGACGATGTCGGCGCCGTCCTTGAGGTAATCGCCGACGTTGACCATGCGGATGCCGACGATGCCGTCGAAGGGCGCGACAATTTTCAGGCGCGAGGCCGTGGCCCTGGCCAGCGACAGTTTCGCCTGTGCGACCTGCAGGTTGGCGGCGCTTTCGTCGAGGGAGCGCTGGCTGACAAAATTCTGCGCCACCAGTTCCTGGTTGCGTTTCTGGTTGGCCTGGGCAATCGACAGCTCGGCCTGGCCTTGCTGGACCTGCGCCATCGGCAACTGGTCGTCGAACTGCACCAGCACCTGGCCCTTGCGCACGCGCTGGCCGTCGGTGAAATTGAGCTGGGTGATGCGTCCGCTGACCTCGGGACGCAAGACCACGCTGCGGCGGGAGCGCAGGCTGCCCACGGCCTGCGCGTCATCGACAAGGCTGGCGACCTCGACCTTCGCGGCCTCCACCGTCACCGGCTTGCCGGCGGAACCGGCGGCAGCGCCCGCGGGTGGCTGGCCGGCCCCGCCCGGCGCAGCGTTCGCAGCCCGGGGCTTCTGGTACCACCAGGCGGCGCCCGAGGCCAGCGCGATGCCGGCCACTGCAAGCACTGCGTAAATTGCTTTAGATGCCATGGGAAAGAAACTTGTAATGGGAAAGATACAAACTTCCAATGTAGCAGGAGCCTGTACCCCACGCATGTTCCGGGCCATCTCCACAGGGGCTTGCCGACCAGCTTTACACGGCGTTTACCGTGACGGCGCCGCCTCGTCGGGCGCGCGCCCGGGATGCGCCGTGCCGGGTCGCCCCGCAGCGGACCATGCTGCTGTCAGCGCCGGCCGAGCGCGAGCTCAACCCCCTTGTTGGCCAGCACGTCGGCGCGCTCGTTGCCGGGGTCCCCATCGTGGCCGCGCACCCAGATCCACTCGATCTTGTGGCCGCTGCCGGTCACCAGTGCATCGAGCTTTTGCCAGAGGTCGACATTCTTGACCGGCTCCTTGGCAGCGGTGCGCCAGCCGCGCGCTTTCCAGCCCTTGATCCATTCGGTCATGCCCTTGAGCACGTACTGGCTGTCGACGTGCAGGGTCACGCGGCAAGGCCGCTTGAGCGCCGACAGGGCCTCGATCACGGCCATCATTTCCATGCGGTTGTTGGTGGTGGCGAGTTCGCCGCCGAACAGCTCCTTGACCTTGCCGTCGGCCGTCATCAGCGCGCCCCAGCCGCCGGGCCCGGGGTTGCCCTTGCAGGCGCCGTCGGTGTAGATCACCACATGTTGTGCCGTGGTCGGAGAAGTCTCAGTCATGTATCGGAATCCAGGTGGTGGGGGACATCGTGTGAAAGGGAAAAGGCGCCGGGACGCCGGACCTGGTTGGCAATCGCCACCGGCGCACTGGCCGTGGCCTTCTGCGCCTTCCAGGCCGGCTCGAGCAGGCGCATGCCGCGCACCCGCTTGACGGCGACCAGGAAATACAGGGCGCCGAAGATGGGCCAGGAGCGCTCGCCGACCTTGTCCATCCAGGCAAAACGATCCAGCGAGGCGCGGCTGCTGACGGCCGGTCGGTAGCAGCCGAACTGGCCGGACTCGACCTCGAAGCTGAGCAGGCGCAGCCAGTCGCGCAAGCGCCAGTAACCGATGAACTCGCCGGCTTCCGGCAAGAACAGTTCACCGTAGCCGAGGCGCCGGTAAAAATGCGCGCGGCGCTGGCGCAGGCCCCACAGGCTGGCCGGGTTCAGGCCACTGATGACCACGCGGCCTTCGGGCACCAGCACACGTTCGACCTCACGCAAGGTGGCATGGGGGTCGCTGCTGAGCTCCAGCGTGTGCGGCAGCAGCACCAGGTCGAGGCTGTTTTCCGGAAACGGCAGGGCTGCCGGGTCCGTGAGCAAGGCCACACGGGGGGACCTTGCGCCGCCAGCGGCAGTCGCATCCGGGCGCTCGCCGGAGGGCCCGGCAGCGGCGACGGAGGTGTCCTCGGCGCCTTGCAGGGCCAGCCATTTGTGCGGCATGCGGTTGCTGCGCAAGGCGTCGAGCTCGGGCAGGCCGAGCTGCAGCGCGTGGTAGCCGAACATGTCCGCCACCGCCTGATCGAATCGCTCACGCTCCCACGCCAGCAAATACTCGCCGGGAGGGGTCCTGAACCAGTCGGTGAAACCTATAATTTGTGAGCCCATCAAGAACGCCGCATGAACCTCATTCCCATCCCCGCGTTTAGCGACAACTACCTCTGGCTGCTGCACGACGGACAGCGCGCGCTGATCGTGGACCCCGGGGATGCCGCCCCGGTGTTACGCGTACTGCAGGAGAACGGGCTGCAATTGGGGTCGATTCTAGTCACGCACCACCACCCCGACCACACCGGCGGCGTGGCCGAGCTGCACGCGGCCACCGGTGCGCCGGTCCATGGCCCGGCCCGCGAAGCCATTCCCGAGCCCTTCCAGCGGCTGCAGGATGGCGACACCGTGCAGGCGCTGGGACTGGATTTTCAGGTCATCGATGTGCCCGGCCACACCGCCGGCCACATCGCATTTTTTACCCCGGAGATGGATGGCAGGCCGCTGCTGTTCTGTGGCGACACGCTGTTTTCCGGCGGCTGCGGACGCCTGTTCGAAGGCACGCCTGCCCAGATGCTGGCCTCGCTGGACCGGCTGGCCGCGCTGCCCGGCAACACCCGGGTCTGCTGCACCCACGAATACACCCTCGGCAACCTGCGCTTTGCGCTGGCCGTGGAGCCTGACAATGACGAACTAATTGGTTACCATGCACGCTGTGCTGCCCTGAGGGACCAGGGCAGGCCGACCTTGCCCACCTCACTGGCCCAGGAGTTGCTGATCAATCCCTTCTTGCGTACCCGACAAGCCACTGTCATGGAGGCCGCCAGGCGTTTCGACCCGGCCGCCCATGACGACAACACCGTATTTGCCGCCATCAGGCAGTGGAAGAACCAATTCAAATGACCGACCTGCAGCGACCGTCCCCTCTCCCCACCCTCCCCTCCAGCGGCGCGCCGCTTCGCCCCCTCTCCCCCTTCAAAACCCTGCTCCTCGGCATCGCCGTGGCCGTGCTGGCCGGTTGCGCCAGCACCAGCCCGCCCGGCATGCCCGGTGATCCGGTGCTGACCACCTCCACGGCAGGCGGGCCGGCGCTCACGCCGGTCTACCCCAACGGGCCGCTGTCGCCGCTTGCCCGCGGGCAGGCTGGCTCCGATGCCGTCACGCCCCTGCAGCCGCCGCCGGACCTGTGGGCGCGCATACGCAGCGGATTTGCCATGCCCGACCTGCAGAACGAGCTGGTGACCGATCGCGAGCAGTGGTATGCCAGCCGGCCCGACTACATCCAGCGCATGACCGAGCGATCCAGCAAGTACCTGTTTCACATCGTCGAGGAACTCGAACGCCGCAACATGCCAACCGAGCTGGCATTGCTGCCCTACATCGAAAGCGCCTTCAATCCGCAGGCCGTCTCCAGCGCCAAGGCTGCCGGCATGTGGCAGTTCATGCCGGCCACCGGCAAGTACTTCGACCTCAAGCAGAACGCCTTCCGTGACGACCGCCGTGACGTGCTGGCCTCGACCCGCGCCGCGCTGGACTACCTGCAAAAACTCCACGGCATGTTCGGCGACTGGCACCTCGCGCTCGCCGCCTACAACTGGGGCGAAGGCAGCGTCGGCCGCGCCATCGCGAGGAACAGGAAGGACGGCCTGGGCACCGGCTACCAGGACCTGCGCATGCCCGACGAGACCCGCCTGTACGTTCCCAAGCTGCAGGCGGTCAAGAACATCGTGGCCAATCCGCAGGCCTTCCGCGCCGAACTGCCGCTGATCGAGAACCACCCCTATTTCCAGCAGGTGCTGATCACGCGCGACATCGACGTGGCGCTGGCGGCACGGCTCGCCGATGTGGCCATCGCCGACTTCAAGGCCCTCAACCCGTCAGTGCACCGCCCGGTCATCATTGCCTCGGGCACGCCGCAAATCCTGCTGCCCTGGGACAACGCCAAAGTGTTCCAGCGCAACTTCGAGGCTTACACCCAGGGCCAGTACACCAGCTGGACCGCCTGGACCGCACCGGCCACCCTCAGCGTCAGTGATGCCGCCCGGCGCGTCGGCATGAGCGAGGCCGACCTGCGCGGCGTCAACAACATCCCGCCGCGCATGCTGATCAAGGCCGGCTCCACGCTGCTGGTGCCGCGCACCGGCAAGATGGACAACGACGTGGCCAGCCATGTGGCCGACAACGCGCAGGTGAGCCTGGCCCCGGAAATCGTCACGCGCCGCACCACCATCAAGGCGCGCAAGGGCGAATCCGTGGCGACCGTCGCCAGGCGCTACGGCCTGAGCGCGGACAGCGTGGCCGAGTGGAACAAGGTTGGCGCCAATGCCGCCTTCAAGCTGGGCCAACAGGTCGTGGTTTTCCTGCCGGTCAAGGCGGGCGGCGCGCGCAAGGCCGCGCCGGCGCGCAACAACATCAAGGCCATCAAGCGCGCTCCGGCAAAAACCATCATCAAGAGCAGGAAGCGGTAGTCCCCCCCAGGCCTCAAGCAACAACAGCCCCTGGCGCTTATCCAGTCTGTGTAACCAGCTATCAAAACAATAGCGATCAGATTGTTTGTCCCATGGCTGCCAGACCCCACCCACCACCCGCCCGGACCGCTTCGCCCTTCCTCCTGGTTTTTCTGATCGGGCTGGTCGCCCTGGCCCTGGGCGCGGGCCTGCTGATCCTGTCCTTTGACCAGCGGGACCTGAGGCTTCCCGGGGCAGCCTCCCTGCTGCTCGGCGTGGTGATGACCGGCGGCTACCTGACCAACAAACTGTTTTCCGGCCTGTATGCCGATCCGCTGGCCTACGAACCGCCCTGGGCCAAGCTGGGCCGCGGCGAAGGTCCGCCCCGGCTGCCGGCCCCGGGCAAACTCGCGGCCCCGCCCAGCACGCCGGTGGCCATCGACAAACTGGTCGATTTTCCGGAGCCTGCCCCACCCCGCCGTCCCCCCATGCCGGTCAGCAGGCCAGCGCAAAGCCCTCCGGCGCCACCCACATGGACGCCGGAGTTGTTCGACCGCATGACGCCGCACCAGTTCGACGCCGTCTGTGCCACGCTGTTTGCCCAGAGCGGGCTGGAAACCCGCGTCCAGGCGCACGGACCGGCCGGCGGCGTCACCATCTGGCTTTATTCGCGCAACGCCCAACAGGACAAGAGCCAACCCGTCGCTGTGGCGGTGTGCAGGTTATGGCCGGGGCAGCCGCTGGCGGTCCGGCACATCCACCCCTTGATGGCCCTGATGACGGCGCGCCAGCTCAAGCGCGCCACCTACGCCACCGCATCGACCTTCACGGACAACGCCCGCAAGTTCGCCAAATACAACGGCATCAATGCGCTCGACCGGTCCGGACTGCTGGCGCTGATTGCCACGCGCACACCGGCGCAGCAACAGGCCCTGCTGGCGATCGCGCTCGACAGGCGTTGAAAGAAAGCCCGCCTTACAAGCGCAGGGTGCCGGTGCCAAACAGGCCAATCAGGCCAATCACGATCAGGTAAATCGCCACGATGTAGTTGAGCAGGCGCGGCATGATCAGGATCAGGATGCCGGCGATCAGCGAAACGATGGGGCCGATGGAGACGGAGAGATTCATGGGTGTCCTTGCGGTGAATTTGGGGAGCAGCGGCGCGAGGCCGCCGGGCTGGCCTCCAATGTAGCGGACAGGCCGGGCAAGCGTCTGTAGGACGGCGCAACCAAGCGCAAACCGCGGCCTCAGGGGGCGTGCTTGTCCACCAGCGCTGCAAGGAATGGCGGAAGCGGCCGGCCCACCGACAGCAGGTAACGCCCCATGGCGGCCGCGACCTGCCGCACCGCCGGCCGCGCCGACATGCGGTCCCGCCAGGCCAGCAGCCGCGGGGTGGCCTGGCCCATGGGTGCGCCCATGCGGGCGCCGAACAGCTGGGCCATGTAAAACGCGATGTCCGCAAACGAATAAGGACCGGCCAGCCAGTCACGCCCCGCCAGCTGCTCTTCCATGCGGCGGTAATAAGCGACACATGCCTCGCAAGCCGCGACGGCAGGCGGCTCCTGCAACTGGTCCTGCAGGCTCATCAGCCGGATGACCGGCGGGAAATAGACCTCGTCGGCCTGGTGCTCGAGCAGGCGCGCCCGCGCCTTGTCGGCCGGCCCCGCCGGCCACAGCGGCGGCGCGGCTTGCAGCTCCTCGAGGTACTCGAAGATCTGCGTCGAATCAAACAGCTCCAGCTCGCCGTGCACCAGCACCGGCACCTGCTGTTTGGGGTTGATGCGGGCCACCTCGGGATGCCTGGGCTGGTACAGCCTGTCCATGTCAAAGGGCACCATCACCAGTTCGAAGTCCAGGCCTTTTTCGTGCATGGCGATCTGGACCTTGGCGCCGAACATGCTCAGCGGCCCGGAATACAGCAGCAGCGGCGCCTGGTCGCCGCTCACAACTTCTCCGTATCGCCGGTGCGCGGCTGCCACTTCATGAGGCGTTTCTCGACGCGCCCGACGATGCCGTCGAGCACCAGCGCAAAAGCCGTCAGCACCACAATGCCGGCAAACACCGTGTTGACGTCGAACGTGCCTTCGGCCTGCAGGATCAGGTAGCCGACGCCGCGCGCCGAGCCGAGGTATTCGCCGACCACCGCGCCGACAAAGGCCAGGCCCACCGAGGTGTGCAGGCTGGAAAAAACCCAACTCGTGGCGCTGGGCAGGTAAACCGTGCGCAGCAGTTGCCGCTGGTTCGCCCCCAGCATCCTGGCGTTCGCCAGCACCACCGGGCTGACTTCCTTGACGCCCTGGTAAACATTGAAAAACACGATGAAAAATACCAGCGTGACGGCCAGCGCCACCTTGCTCCAGATCCCCAGGCCGAACCACATCGCAAAAATCGGCGCAAGAATCACGCGCGGCATGGAGTTGGCCGCCTTGATGTAGGGATCCATGATGGCGCTGGCCATGGGCGCCAGCGCCAGCCACAGGCCGCAGGCCAGGCCCAGCACCGTGCCGATGCCGAAAGCCAGCACGGTCTCCAGCAGCGTGGTGCCCAGGTGCAGGTAGATGTCGGCGTTGCCCGGCAAACCGTCGGGAAACAGCAGGCTGGGCCCGAAGCCGACAGGCATGAACCAGGACCAGATGCGCCCAGCCACCTTGACCGGCTCACCCAGGAAAAAAGCCAGCTGCTGGTCGCGCGAGGCGAGTTGCCACAGGCCCAGGAAAACCACCAGCATGCCGACTTGCCAGGCACGGAGATTTTTATCCGAAGGTTTGAGTGAATTCCACATGGCGGTCACGCAGCTTTTTTGAGTTGCTGCGCATAACCCTTGAGCACCTCGTCGCGCAACACGTCCCAGATCTGGGTGTGCAGTTCGATGAAACGCGGCTGGGTACGCACCTCGGCCACATTGCGCGGCCGCGGCAGGTCAATCAGAAACTCACCCATGGGCCGTGTCGCCGGCCCGGCCGACAACACCACCACCCGGTCACTCATGGCAATCGCCTCGTCGAGGTCGTGCGTGATGAACAGCACCGCCTTCTTCTTCGCCGCCCACAAATCGAGCACCTCGTTTTCCATGAGCTGGCGGGTCTGGATGTCGAGCGCTGAAAACGGCTCGTCCATCAGGATGATGTCCGGGTCCAGCGCCAGCACCTGGGCCAGCGCCGTGCGTTTGCGCATGCCGCCCGACAACTGGTGCGGGTAGCGGTCACCGAAACCGCTGAGGCCGACCCGTTCCAGCCAGGCCTGCGCCTGCGCGCGCGCCTCGGCATCCGGCACACCGCGGTACTGCAGGCCGACCATGACGTTGTCAATCGCGCTGCGCCAGGGCATCAGCGCCTCGGTCTGGAACATGTAGCCGGCGCGGGTGTTGATGCCGCTGAGCGGCTGACCGAACACCTTGACCGCCCCGGAGGTCGGCGGCAGCAGGCCGGCGCCTATGTTGAGCAGGGTGGACTTGCCGCAACCGGTCGGGCCGACCACCGAGACAAACTCGCCGGCGCGTATGCGCAGCGTCGTTTCACCGACGGCGGTGTAAGCCTGGCCGGCATCCTCGCGCGAGCGGAAGGTGCAGGTGACATCCAGCAGTTCAAGCGCGTATTCAGGGGCAGAGGAAAGAGACACAGACATGAGGCATTGTCGCGTGGATTTTTACCAGCCGGAACCGCCGAACCGGCTTTGCCGCCCCGCAGGCACAGCACCCCCTTTTCACTGCAGGGGGCAAAGTGCTGCCGCAGGCGCGAAGCGATCGAGCGAACGCGGGGCCCTGTTCAGGCTTTGTATTTTTCTTTCGCCCGCCGGGCAAATTCATTGGTATAGGTTTTGCCCAGATCGATCTTGTCGGCCTTGATGCTGGGGTCAAAACTGGCCAGCGCCTTCAGGGCCGTCTTTGCACCCTCGTCGGGAATCAGGCCGTCCAGCGCAATCGCGTCGCGTACCTTGTTGAAGGAGGCCAGGTAGAGGCCGCGATCGCCCAGCAGGTAGTTCTCGGGCACGGTCTTGATGATGTCGCCCGGGCCTGCCGTCTGCAGCCACTTCAGGCTGTGCACGATGGCGTTGGCCATGGCCTGACAGGTGTTGGGGTTCTTCTGGATGAAGTCCAGCGGCGCGTACAAACAACCCGCCGGCATCGGGCCGCCGAAGACGTCGACGGTACCCTTGAGCGTGCGTGTGTCGGAAATGATGCGCACATCACCCTTCTGCTCCAGCATGGTCATGACCGGATCGATATTGCTCATGGCGTCGATCTGGCCCGAACGCAGGGCCGCCAGCGCGCCGGCCGAGGTGCCGACACCGATGAAGCTCACATCACTGGCCTTCAGGCCGGCGCGCGACAGCACCAGGTTGGCCATCATGTTGGTGGACGATCCGGGCGCCGATACGCCTATCTTCTTGCCACGCAGGTCGGCGACCGTTTTGTAGTTGGGCATGTTTTTGGTGGACACGCCGAAAGCGATTTGCGGCGCCCTGCCCTGCAACACAAAAGCCTGGAACATCTGGTTCTTGGACTGCAGGTTGATGGTGTGTTCGTAAGCGCCCGAGACCACATCGGCCGAGCCGCCCACCACGGCCTGCAAGGCACGCGCACCACCGGCAAAGTCGCTGATCTCCACCTCCAGGCCCTCGGCCTTGAAGTAACCGAGCTGCTCGGTGATGGTCAGCGGCAGGTAATAAAACGCCGCCTTGCCGCCGACGGCAATGGAGACTTTTGTTTTTTCAAGTTTGCCCTGCGCGCGCAGCGCCGGAAAAGCCAGCGAAGCGGCGCCCAAGGCGACGACGCTGGCAAAACTTCTGCGATGGAGTTTGAAATGATTCATGACCGATGCTCTCTGAATGTTTTTATGGATTCAAAAAGAGCATAGCCAGCGCCCGGGCCAAGCGCATCGGTATCATCCCGTGCGGGTTTGTACGGAACGGGCAGGCGCCCGGTTACCAGACGTTACCGGTAGCCCAGAAAAAGAATGCCGATGTTGACCAGCAAGGCCAGGAACCAGATCACGCTGCGGGTCTTGGCCATGTCGGCCACGTACATCATCACATAAGCGATACGCAGCACCACAAACACGAAGGCGAACACGTCCAGCCGCACCTGCGAGGCCTGCAACTGGTGCGCGATGATGACCGCCGCAAAAAAGAAGGGCAAGGCTTCGAAGGTGTTGGCCTGCGCGGCATTGGCGCGGGCGCGCCAGTCGGTCTGCCGGGCCAGCCAGGCACGCGGGTTGTTGTTGTCGTAGCCACCCTTGTTCGCCGGGGTGCCCATGGTTCCCCACTTGGCCAGGCCTGCGCAGGCAATCGGCAGCAGAGCAAAGGCCAGCAGGCACCAGTAGGCAACCGTGAAACGTGCGTATGTCATGTGAAGCCTTTCTGGCGTGGAGTCTTGGGGTTGGAGCGATGAAGGTCGTGGCTTGGAGGCAGGCAGGAAAAACTAGCGCCGGTCCACCAGCGCATGGGCGATGGTGCCGAGGTCCACGTACTCGAGCTCGCTGCCCACCGGCACACCGCGTGCCAGCCGCGTGACCTGCACGCCGCGGCTCTTGAGCGCCTGGGAAATCACATGGGCGGTGGCCTCGCCTTCGCCGGTGAAGTTGGTGGCAAGAATCACTTCCTGCACCTCGCGGGCGTCGGCTGCGGCCGGTTCGCCCTGCGCATCGCGCGGCACCACCCGGTCGAACAGTTTTTGCAGGCCGATGTCGTGCGGGCCGATGCCGTCGAGCGGGCTGAGCTTGCCCATCAGCACAAAGTAGAGGCCGCGGTAGGCCAGCGTGCGCTCCAGCGCCGCCTGGTCGGCCGGGGTTTCGACCACACACAGCTTGCTGCGGTCACGTTCGGGGTTGGCACAGGTGCTGCAGATCTCGAGTTCGGTCAGGGTGTTGCACAGCGCGCAATGTTTGACGCTGTGCACCGCATGTTCGAGCGCACGCGCGATCTGCAGCGCGCCCTGGGTGTCGTGCTGCAGCAGGTGAAAGGCCATGCGCGCCGCCGACTTGGCGCCCACACCCGGCAGGCGCCGCAGCGCCTGGGTCAGACCCTCGAGAGCGTTTGAATCAGCCATGGGTAAACAAGAATGGGGGCACGAGCGGCGTAGCGAGCGGGTTCAGGGCAAGGCGCGGGGGTCAGGCCACCGGAATGCACCACGGCCTGAACCGGACCCCCGGACCGCGTATGGCCGCCATGAGCCCGCGCAGTAGCCGCATCAGAACGGCAGTTTCATGCCGCCGGGGAGACCGGGCATGCCGGCCGTGAGCTTGCCCATCTTTTCCTGGCTCAGGTCTTCGGCCTTGCGCACTGCGGCGTTGAAAGCCGCAGCCACCAGGTCTTCCAGCATGTCCTTGTCCTCACCCAGCAGGCTGGGGTCTATCTCGACGCGTTTGACATCGTGTTTGCAGGTCATGGTGACCTTGACCATGCCATTGCCCGACTCGGCCGTGACTTCGATAAAAGCCAGTTCGTCCTGGGCTTTTTTGAGGTTGTCCTGCATGGCCTGCGCCTGCTTCATCAGGCCGGCGAGTTGTCCTTTGTTGAACATGGCTATTTCCTTTAAAACGGGGAGTTCGGTCTTGTGTTGATCATATCGGCTTGCCGGCGGTGGGCGGGCGCGGCTTGACGCTGCCGGGCACAATTTTGGCGCCCCAGTCGCGCATCATGTCCTGCACAAACGGGTCGTTCTGTATGGTTTCCTCGGCCTGGCGCTGGCGCTCCAGCGCGGCGGCGGCATTGCGCCGCGCCGGCGAGTCGCCGACCGGGCCGAGTTCGACCGTGAGCCGGGGCGCCTGCCCGCTGTGCTGCAGGGCCGCCTGCAGCGCGGCCTGCAGCTTCTCGCGCGCGGCGGCCTGGTTCAGCGATTCGCGTTCGACGCGCAGGGTCCAGACACCGTCGGCCTGTGAGCGCAACTCGGATTGCAGCGCCAGCTCACGCGCCAGCGCCGCAATCATCTCGGCGGCCACCATGCGGTTGACCAGCGCCGTCCATTCATCGCCCAAGGGGCTGTCCGGCGGTGGCGCCACGGCAGCAGTCGCGGCAGCCTGCACCGGCGCCGGTGCTGCCGCAGGTGCGGGGGCCGGAGCCGCCAGCAATTCGTCCTCCCAGGGTGGTGTCCGCGGCGCTTCCGGTGCTACAAATTCAGGAGCTGCCTGCGCACGCTGTATCTGGACTGGAGGCCGATTCGGTTCAACATCCCGGGGCGCGAGCGGCGCTGCAGCGGGAATGGGCGAAGGAGCCGGTGCAGCGGCCGGTCGAATCGCCGGAGCGGCCGCAAGCGCGGCCGGGGCGCGTTCAGGCTGCGGCTTTTTTGGGGGCTCGACGGCACTCCCCGAGCTGGTGGCCCCGGCAGCCGCGGGTTTGAAAGCCAGCAGGCGCAGCAACACCATGGTCAGCGCCGCGTACTCGTCCGGCGCCAGGCCCAGTTCGGCCCGGCCGTGCAGGCACAGGCTGTAGAGCAACTGCGTCTCGTCGGCCGGCATCACTTCGGCCAGACGCGCGGTTGCGGCGATGTCCGGGTCGGAGGCATCATCGCCGGCGTCGATGCCGGGCACCGCCTGCAACACCGCCATGCGTTGCAGCACGGTGGCCATTTCTTCCAGCGTCGATGCGGCGCTCAGGCCGTTCAGGCGCAGCAGCTCGGAGGTCTCGACCACCGCCTTGCCGTCGCCACGCGCCAGCGCATCGAGCAGCTGGAACACATAACTGCGGTCCACGCTGCCCAGCATCTGGCGCACGCTGGCTTCCTGCAACTGGCCGGAACCAAAGGCAATCGCCTGGTCGGTCAGCGACAGCGCGTCGCGCATGGAGCCGCGCGCCGCGCGTGCCAGCAGGCGCAGGGCCTGCGGCTCGGATTGCACATTTTCCGCGGCCAGCACCTCCGTCAGGTGTTCAAGAATGGTCTCGGGCGCCATCGGCCGCAGGTTGAACTGCAGGCAGCGCGACAGCACGGTGGCCGGCACCTTTTGCGGGTCGGTCGTGGCCAGCACGAACTTCAGGTACTCGGGCGGCTCCTCCAGCGTCTTGAGCATGGCATTGAACGCCGTGTTCGTCAGCATGTGGACCTCGTCGATCATGAAGACCTTGAAGCGCCCGACTACCGGCTTGTAAACCGCCTGCTCCAGCAGCTGCGCAATCTCGTCGACGCCGCGGTTCGAGGCCGCGTCGAGCTCGGTGTAGTCGACAAACCGCCCGCTGTCGATGTCGGTGCAGGCCTGGCACACGCCGCAGGGCGTGGCAGTGATGCCGCCCTGCCCGTCCGTGCCCAGGCAGTTCAGCGACTTGGCCAGGATGCGCGAGATGGTGGTCTTGCCCACACCGCGCGTGCCGGTGAACAAATAGGCGTGATGCAGCCGCTGCGTGCTCAGCGCATTGCCCAGGGCCTGCACCACATGCGACTGGCCGACCATTTCAGAAAAATTCCGGGGTCGGTATTTGCGGGCAAGGACGAGGTAGGACATCCCCTGATTCTACGGTTGCGCCGGAATCGCTCAGGGCTGGTAATCGGCCGAGCCCGGCGCAAAACTGATGCGCCGCGTCTCCACCAGGCGCCTGGCGCTGCCGGGGGACGCCAATATCCGACCTTCCACCAGCTCATAACCCAGCAAGGCAAACACCCGGTTGCGCAGAAAGACCGGGCGGGCATTGCCATACCAGTCGGTGCAGGAGGCACGGCAGCCATCGTTCCTGCCGATACCGGGCCGCGACGCGAGGCTGCCGATGCCCGACAACTGCAACTGGCTGTTGTGCAGGTACAGCATGCCGGCGGGCTCGTCCCACAACTGGCGATAGCCGCCCTGCCCGCTGCCCCGCACCGGCAGGCCCACCACCCCGGAGCTGGCGTCATCGGGCTTGTAGAAAAACCCGTGGCTGCGCGTTTCGCCCTGCGCCGCCCGCGCCTGCACATAACGCCCGGCCACTTTGGGCCTGGCTGCCAGCTGCACGCTGGAAAAATGCAGGTCCTGCCCGTCGGTCCCCACCGCGATCGCATCGGCGCCCAGGGCCTCGATGCGGTCCACGCCGTGCGGCAGCATCAGGGTGTCGGTCCTGGCGCGGTCGGCGACATGCACCACCTGCAACTGACCCAATGTGCCCGGCGCGGGCCGGCGCCAGCCGCTGCCCGCACCGTACAGCAGGCGCTGGCCAACGAACCGGTTCTGCAGGCTGCCTTCGCCAGCGGCAGGCAAACGGGTGTAGGCCTGCTCGCCGGCCACAGCCTGGCTGTCCCCGAAATCACGCACCGGCACACGCAGCAGGGACAGGTTGCCGCCGCTGCCCTCACCGCGCCACATGCCATCGCCGTTGCCGTTGGCGCGCAGCAGCACATTCAGGTAACCGTCTTCGCCTTCCTGAAACGACATCTGGTCGATTGGGCTGCCCTGCGCCTTGAGCATGCTGGGCGCCGCGCCATCGAGCGGCAGGCGAAACACCGCCGAATGCGATGCAACCCGCCCGCTGACGGCATCGCGCTGGTTGCGCGTGGTCCAGACATACACCGCCCGGCTCGACACATAAAACACCCGGCCGGCCGGGCCCATGACGCCGGTGGACCGGCAGTCCAGTTCAGGCTGGGCCAGGTCGCAGCGCACGATGGTGTGCAGGGTGGTGCCCTCCTGCGGGTTCAGTGCCTCGTCGGTGCGGTAAATGCGTGTCGCGTCGGTGATGCGTTTGAAGTCCGCGGGCGTGGCCTGCGGCTGCCAGCGCCGCAACGCGGGCAGGCGTGCCGCCGGATCGGCATGCCAGAGATTGAGCGGAATCGGGGTGTACAGGATGAGCTGGCTGCCGATCAGGCGGCTCGCGTAGTTGCGCGACGAGTAGTAATCGCTGGAGCGCAGGTGCCAGGTGGCGCGGTAGCTGAGCTGGCCCGCTTCGTCGATGTTGAACAGGCCGAGCTCCGTGCCGCCGCGCGCATAGCTGTAGCCGATCACGGCTACCGTGTTGCCGGACACCATCATCTCGTCATACCAGGCGCCCGACGGGCTGACGTCCGGCGCGTAGGCGTTGATGGACGACACCGGCAGCAACTGGTAACGGTCCACATCGACCGTGAACAGGCGCCCCCGGCGCAGGATGACCAGGTGTTTGCCGTGCACCTTGACAATGCCGCCTTCATCCACACCGGCGGTCTGGTTGTTGGTGATGGACTCGGCAGCGCCAGCCGCTGCAGGCGCCGCCGCAGCAGGCGCCGGTGCGGCCATGGCCACCGGGGCCGGGTAAGGGGGTGCTGGCGCGGGCACCGGCGTCTTGCCGGGGTTGTCGGCCTCCCATTTTTTCCGGGCTTCTTCCTCGCGGCGTCGCCGCTCTTCGTCCTGCCTGCGCCGTTCCTCTTCCTGCTTGCGGCGCTCTTCCTCGCGGCGCTTGCGCTCCACCACCAGGGGCTCGAGCCAGGCCTGCAGGGCGGCCTCGTCTGCAAAGGCAGCGAGGTTTTTCGCCGGCACAAAGGCCTCGGCGCCAGCTTGCGCTTGCGCGGCATTCACCAGCATACAGACGGACACACCCGCCAGGGCCTTCAGCAACCAGGACATGCGCTTTTTTCCTTTTTTCCTTGAACCATCGCCACCTTCCACCCGGGCGGTGCACCGCATCCGCGGTCTGAAAGGCCAGACTATTTTTCGGCTATTGGATGATATTCGTCCGGACGGGCCTGCGCCTCGCATAAAATAGTGAGTGACGGGCCTTCCCGCATGGTGAAGCGGCCAACCGGGTCAGATGGGGAACCAAGCAGCCCTAACTGCGGAGCCAGTGCCGGGGTCAAGGTCCGTCACCTTATTCGTCACCTGCGCCGGGCCTGCATCGCCCGGTGCGAAGCCTCCCCTCCTCCGTTTCCGCTGCCTCCGACGGCTCAGCACCGCCGGCCGGGTGCAAAATGCTGCCTGCAAAAAAAGAAATGCGGGAGCGGACCATGAAACATCTCTTTGTGTGGGGCCTGCTGTTGCTGGCCTCCGTCCTGTCGGGCTGTGCCACCAACAGCATGACCGGCCGTTCTCAGCTGAGCCTGGTGTCGCCGGAGTCGGTGATGAAGCAAAGCACGCTGCACTACGGCAACCTGCTGGGCGACCTGCGGAAAAAGGACAAGGTGCTGGTCAACACCGACCTGACCCGGCGCATCGACCAGATCACCAACCGCCTGATCGCGCAGGCCGTGCTTTACCGGCCGGAGACAGCGCAGTGGAACTGGCGGGTGTCGGTCATCGACGACATCAAGACCATCAACGCTTTCTGCATGCCCGGCGGGCTGATGGCCATCTACACCGGGCTGGCCGAGGGCCTGCAGGCGACCGACGACGAAATCGCGCAGGTCATGGGCCACGAAATCGGCCACGCCCTGGCCAACCACGGCGCGGAAAAAATGTCGGTGCAGGTGGCCAGCAGCGTGGCGGTGCTGGCCGCTTCCGCGGTGGTGTCCAGCAACAGCCAGCAGTTCCAGAACAACCAGGCCCTGCTCACGGTGTCCGCACTGGCCTTCGTCAACCTGCCCAACAGCCGCACCGCAGAGACCGAGGCTGACCGCATCGGCATCGAACTGGCGGCGCGCGCCGGCTACAAACCGCAAGCGGCGGTGTCGCTGTGGCAAAAAATGATGCGGGCCAACAAGGAAAAAGGCGGCAGCGATTTCTGGCGAACCCACCCTTCCTCCGAACGGCGCATCGAATTCCTGCGCGGACTCGAGCCGCCCATGCAGGCGCTGTATACCCGGGCATCCGCGAGCATGACGCCGCCCTTCGACTGGCTCCACGGCGACAAGGCGCGGCGGCCACAGATGGACGGCTCGCGCCCACTGGCGTTTTATTCGGAGTCCTGGGACGCCTTCGCCAAGGGCCGCAGCGAACTGGGTGCGGGATCGGCGCTGGGCTTCACCTTTGTGCAAGGCAAGCTTTTCAAGCTGTATTCCGACAAGAGCTGGCGCGATCTGGCGCAAGAAACACTGGACGCCAACTTCCGCATGGACCTGGCCTATTTTTATCTGGGCCAGTCCGCCGCCGGCCTGGGCTTCGACGAGGCTGCCAGGACCTATCTCGCCCGGGCAGCCGAACTGGCGGGAACGGCCGATGCATCGTGTGCCAAACACCTGATGGTGTCCTGTTCGGGCATCGATGTGATCCAGGCGTCGCGCGCGCCCTGAGCAACGGGCTGCAGGCCGGCTAGCGCAGCACCTCTTCCACCGCCTCGGTGGTCTGCGCCGCATGTTGCGCAATCTGCGCCGACACCAGCGCCAGCGAGGCCAGCGGGTAGGTGCCGCTGATGATGCCGCGGTAGGCGACCTCGGCCGCCACCGCGTCCTGGCCCAAGCCTTCGGTGGCGGCGACGATGCAGGCCTCGATGCTGTCCAGGCCGTCGTCGGCGTACAGGTCCTCGCCTTCGTAGGTCACGCGGTATTCAAAGTGGCCGCCGGCAGACGGGTCGATGTGGAAACGCACAATCATCACAAGTCCTTCTGCATTTTTGTCCAGCATGTATTGTCCCAGCCGGCACGCGGCGCCATGCCGCCGGCCGGCCCGGAAGTTTCAGGGAAGGGCCTCGCCGAGGGCCCGCACAAAATCCTGGTAATTCTGCGCAAGCTCGGCCATCAGCCGGTCCATCACGTCACCATCGCCCTCGAGGCTGCATTGCTCCAGCGCCTGAGCGGTCTGGCGCAAGGCTTCGCCGCCCAGGGTCGCCGACGATCCGCCGACGGTGTGCGCCAGCAGTTGCACATCTTCGCGCCGTCGCCCGTCCACTGCGTTCTGGAGTCTGGCGACCAGGTCCGGCGTGTGCGTCAGAAATGACTCGATCACACGGGGGAGCAGTTCGTCATCCCCCTGAAACCGTCTGGCCACGCCAGCCCTGTCGTAGACAACAGCGCTTTGCGGGGCCTGCAGCGCGTCGCCATGTTCAGATCTGTGCGGCGCCGATGGGCGCGACAGCCAGCGCGCCAACACCTCGCCGAGGGCCTGCCTCTCGACCGGTTTGGTCAGGTAGTCATCCATGCCCGCCGCCAGACATTTTTCGCGATCCCCCTTCATCGCATTGGCGGTCATCGCGATCACGGGCAGCGTGCAGCCACGGGCTCGCAGCATCTGCGTCGCGGCATAACCATCCATTTCAGGCATGTGACAGTCCATCAGGATCGCATCGAAGGGCCGGTTCAGGGCCATCTCGACCGCCTGCTTCCCGTCACCGACTACGGTCACGTCGGCATAACCCAGCCTGTGCAACACGCCCGTGGCCACTATCTGGTTGGTCGGGTTGTCCTCTGCCAGCAGAATGCGGGCTGCGTGGACCTCTGCCGCGGGCGCCAGAGGCCGCGGCACGGGCGTGGCCTGCTCGTCAGCGAGCGCCACAGGAAGAAGCACTTTAAAAGTTGAACCCCGCTGCGGGGTACTGTCCAGCTCGACACGCCCACCCATCAACTCGCAAAGCTGCTTGACGATGGCCAGGCCCAAGCCGGTTCCGCCGTACTTGCGGGAGGTTGAACTGTCCGCCTGGGTGAAGCGGGTAAAAAGCCGGCGTTGCACTTCCGGGGGAATGCCAATGCCGGTGTCCGACACCGCGATCTGGATGGTGGCTTTTCCTGCGGACGTCAGGAGAGCCGTCACCTGCAGATTCACATGCCCATCCGCGGTGAACTTCAGCGCGTTGCCCAGCAGATTGTTCAAAATCTGGCGCAAACGCGCAGGGTCACTGCGAACCCACTGGGGCACCCCGGCATCGATGTCCAGCCCGAAGAACAACTTTTTCTCACGCGCCCGCAGACCGTACAGACGCGCCAGTTCACCCACCAGGGCATGCAGGTCGAAGTCCACATTTTCAATCGCCAGCTCGCCGGCCTCGACTTTGGAAAAGTCGAGGAAATCGTTGATCAGCCCCAGCAGGGACTGGGCGCTGCTGTCAATCAGCTCGGCATGCTGACGCTGAACCGGCGTGAGCTGGTCTTCGAGCAGAAACCGGGTGAGGCCAATGACGCCATTGAGCGGCGTCCGTATTTCGTGGCTCATGGTCGCCAGAAACTCGCTCTTGGCACGGTTTGCGGCATCCGCCGCATCACGCGCCAGAAGGAGTTCGCGTTCGGTCCGCTTGCGCTCCGTGATGTCGCGCATGGTGCCTACGATGCGAAGCGCAAGGCCATTGTCCGCCCGGTCGGCAACCCGTCCCTCGCAGTGCGTCCACACCTGGCTTCCATCAGGTGTGGACATGCGCAACTCCACCGAATACCGCTCCGTCTGGCGCTTGAGAACCGCATGAAGCGCCGATCGGGCGGAGCGCCGGTCTGCCGGGTCGATGAACGCCCCCAGTTCCTCCAGGCTGCAGGTGGTGGTGCGGAACGGCCCGCCCATCAATTCCGAAAAGGTTTCGGACAGGTAGGCCAGCCCGGTCTGCAGGTTCAGGTCCCAAAGAATGAGGCCCGAGCCGTGCATGGCCCGGTGGAGCCGCTCCTCACTCTCAGCCAGGGCGGCCCGGTCCAGTTCTGCAGCCGTGATGTCGGTGTAGGTGGTCACAAAGCCGCCGCCCGGCAAAGGCACGCCACGAATGTCCAGCGTCGTGCCGGTGGTGCGCCGCCGCTTGATATGGTGAACCTGGGGTTCGCGGGCGCGCTCCACGATCGTCCGGATTTTTTCTTCCGGATCACCCTCTCCATACTCGCCGCGCTCGGCGTTGTACCGGATGATGCTCTCGAACGGTGTCACGGGCCCCGCGAACAGCGTGTCCGGCAGGTCCAGCAAATCGCGGAACTTGCGGTTGTGCGCCACCAGCCGCAGTTCGCCGTCAAACACGCTCAAGCCGCCAGGAAGATTGTCCAGAATGCTTTGAAGCATGGCATGCCCCGCCCGCAACTCCTCTTCGAGCTGGTGCTTGGCGGTGATGTCCTGCAGCGCGCCCACCAGACGAACGGGCTTGCCATCCTCGGTTTCCGCCCGGCCCACCGACCTGATCCAGATCGCGCGTCCCTTCGAGGTGAGCATAGGCAACTCCACATCCCACGGGGTGCCGCTGGCCATACATTCATCAACGGTGCGGCGGATGAATTGCTGGGCGTCCGGTGCAAAATACTTCAGGTGTTCGTCCAGAGCGGGCTCAAAGCCGGGCTCCATGTCGTAAATCCTGCAGGTTTGGTCGGTCCACTTCAGTTTCTGCTGTCGCAGATCCACCTCCCATCCACCCACGCCGGCGATCCGTTCAGCACGGTCCAGAAAGGCATTGCTGGCGCGCAACTGCGACTCGACCTCCTTGTAAGCGGAAATATCCTCCACCGCGCCGACAAACCCGCGCTGCGGCGGATCGCCCCAGGTCACGGTACGCGCCTGGGCCCGGACATGGACCACCTCCGTGCCAAACCGGAGCAGGCGGTACTCCATGCCGAGGGCACCGCCGCGCTGGGCGGCCTGCGTCAATTTGCCGAAAAACGATTCGCGGTCAGCCGGATGAATCATCTCCCGCCACTTGCCGCCCAGACTCTGCTTGAGCGGAATGCCGTAAATTTCACGCCAGCGGGGATTCGTGTAAGTGCAATTTCCCGCAGCATCCGTCTGAAAAATTCCCAGCGGAGACGCCTCGGCAATCACCTTGAAGCGGGCTTCGTCACCCACAATTTCGAGATAGTGGGCACGTTCACGCTGCAGCAGTGCCTGTACCACCAACTCCGCGAGATCGCCCAGCGTCCGGCGCTGCGCATCCGTGAGCTGGCGCACCTGCCGGTCAATCACGCACAGGGTGCCGAGCCGCTCCCCCCCGGGCATGACAATCGGCACACCAGCGTAAAACCTGATGTGGGGTTCGCTGGTCACCAGCGGGTTGGCTGCAAAACGTGGGTCCTGCTGTGCATCGCAGACCTCCATCAGCGCATCTCCCTCAATGGCGTGCGCACAGAAGGCGATCTCACGATGTGTCTGCCCGACACCGTCGAGCCCGAGATTGGATTTGAACCATTGCCGCTTGTCGTCGATCAGGCTGATCAGGGAGATCGGCGTGCCACAGATGTCGGCGGCCAGCCGCGTCAGCGCGTCAAACATCGGTTCGCGCTCGGTGTCCATGACCGACAGCATCCGCAAACGCGCCAGCCGCTGTACCTCGGCGTCGGGCGTGGCGCTATGTCCCGAAGGCAACAAGGGTTTCATGCGTCGGCCAGTGCGTGCAGTTCCTGGGCCAGAACGCCCTGACCCTGCGCATTGATCGACACCACGGCAGCCGCCCCGGTCCTGACCGACCGGGCGATGCCAGCCAGCACAGCTTCGACGCAGCAAACCTGCCAACCCGCAGCGCGGGCATGTTCACCCAGCGCCCGGCAGGCGTCCACCGCTTCGCCGCAAGCCAGGGTCAGGCTTTCCCCGCCGTGCAGCGGGTCACTAAACCGGACCAATGAAATTTGCCCGTGGCACAGGGCAATGCACAGGCTGGCGGGATCAGCCTCATCGGGCAGACACATCGCCTCCAGCACCATGGCCTGGAACACGGTGTTGACAATCTTCTGAAGGGCAAATGCGGCACGCACCGCGATCAGCCCCGACCTCGGCACGTCTGACCCGGGCGCCGCTGGGAAAACGGCCAGCAGATCATCCCCGGAAGGCAGCAGCAGGCTGGCACCGAACATGTACAGCGCGTCGCTTGCTGCCTGGTACACACGCCGCGTCGCAACGGCCCGCTGCTGCACGGGAATGCGTTGCCGGATGAGGCTGAACAGATTGGCGGCCAGCACGGTCGCCTGCCTGTCCTGCGTACCCGAATGGGCGTCGGCCTCCGTGTCCCAGCGGCCATTGAGCTCCTGCAGCAGGCGCTTTTCATAGCGCAGGGACAGCATCTTTTTCTGCTCCTCCAGCGCTTCGTTCATCTGCTGCTCGAAGCCGCGCACATACTGCTCGCTCTGTGCCGCACGCTTGGCAAGCAGCGTCGCGACGGACTGACGGAGTTCGGCCCCCCGAAACGGCTTGGACAGGTAGTCGTCAGCGCCCGCCGTCATTCCGGTGCGCATGTGCGAACGCTCGGTCATCGCCGTCAGCAGGATCACCGCAACGCCGGACAGCGCGACATCCTGTTTGAGCGCTGCCACAAACTGGTAGCCGTTCATCCGCGGCATCACCACATCGCAGACAACCAGCGCGGGGTTCAGCGCCCGGGCCATCTCCAGCCCGCTCGCGCCGTCCTCTGCCTCTGCCACCTCGTAACCGGCGCTGCGCAGAACAGAGCTGGTCAGCGGCCGCTGCGTGGGATCGTCCTCGATGACCAGAATCATGGGCATGCCCGCCGCTCAGGCGAGCCTGTCCGGCGCGCCCGGGGTGCCACGCTCATGATCCGGCACCACCACCACCGTCAGCCAGTAGCCGGCGATCTGCGCAATCATCTTGACGAAGTTTTCAAAATCAACCGGCTTGGTGATGTAGGAATTGCAGCGCAGGTCATACATCTTCCTGATGTCGGCGGCTTCGTAGGAGGTGGTCAGCACCACCACCGGAAAATGGCGCAGGCGCTCGTCCTTGACGATCTCGGCCAGCACCTCGTAACCGTCCATCACCGGCATGTGCATATCCAGCAGGATCAGGTCAGGCGCCGGGGCGCCGGCGTATACGCCCTGCCGGCGCAGGTACTGCAGGCATTTTTCGCCGTTGTCGACATGGTGCAGGTTGACGCGCAGGCTGGCCGCATCAAAGGCTTCGCGGGTCAGGAACACGTCGTCCTCGTTGTCTTCCACGAGCAGGATTTCCGCGATGCGGGATCTGGCGAGAGGTTCAAGTTTCATGAGGATGTCCGGTCAGGTCTTCGGGAAGTGTAAAGCTGAAGGTCGTGCCAGGGCCCTCGTGCGCCGCGATCCAGATCCTGCCACCGTGGCCTTCGACCACGCGCCGGCAGATCGCCAGGCCAATCCCGGTGCCGGGGTAGTCGCTCTGGCTGTGCAGGCGCTTGAACACCTCGAAAACTTTTTCATGATGGCGCGGATCGATGCCGATGCCGTTGTCCTTCACCGAGAACACCCATTCCCGGTCCTTGTGCATGGCGCTGACCTCGACCCGCGGCGCCGGGTCACGGCAGTACTTGATGCCGTTGCCGACCAGGTTCATCAGCAGTTGGGCCAGTTGCGTGCGGTCCCCGCGCACCAGCGGCAGGCCGTGGACCGTCACGGTTGCGCCGGCCGCCTGCAGCGTGGCCTCGAGCAGATGGAGCACCTCGCGCGCCACCTCCGCCATGTCCACCGGCTCGAACTGCCTGACCTCGGCCTCGATGCGGGCATAGGACAGCAGGTCTTCCGTGAGCTGCTCCAGGCGCCTGACCGCAGCGGTGGTCCGGTGGATCAGCGCCAGGCCTTTCTCATCGAGCTTGTCTGCATGGTTGCGCTCGAGCAACTGCACAAAGCCGCCGATGGAGCGCAGCGGCGTTTTCAGGTCATGGGAAGCGACATAGGCAAATTGCTGCAGGTCCAGGTTGCTGCGTTCCAGCGCCTTGTAGGCACGTACGCGGCTGGTCACGTCGCGGATGATCAGGGTATGCAGCAGGTGCCCGGACTGGCGCACACTCGAGAAGGACACCTCGGCGGGAAACTCCTCGCCGTTCATGCGCAGGCCGACCGTGACATCCGTCACTCCCCCGGGTGCGCCGGCCGGGTCCCCGGTCCGCTGGCGCTGCTCCTGGCGCTGGAAAACTTCGGCGTTGTGTGCATGAAACCGTTTCGGGATAAAACGCGTGAGCGGCATGCCGATGGCCTGGCCGGCCGGGCAGGAAAACATGGTTTCGGCCGCGGCATTGAACATCAGGATGACCTGACGGGCATCCACCGCAATGATGGCGTCCATGGCCGACTCGACAATGCTGCGCAGGCGCGTTTCATTCTCTGCGAGCGCGCTGCGTGTGGACTGCAGCAGCACCGAGGCCCGGGTCAGTTCCTGACCGACCTCATTGGCTTCCTGGACACCCAGTTCGGGAACTTCAATGCGCTCGCCCTGCCCCAGATCCCGTGCCGGCGCCTGCAGCGCGCGCACGGCCCGCGCGATGCGCCCGCCCATCCACCACGAACCCGCCACGCCCAGACCGATCAGCAACACCATCACCGCGAGCAGCATGGCCATGGCGTGGCGCAGGTCCTGCGTCAGCGAATTCAGGGGAATGCCGATGGCCACGCCCCAGCCGCTCACTGGCGAGCGGGAAAAGGCACTCAGCACCTGCACCCCCTCCAGCGTCGCCAGTTCGAAGGCCCCTTCCTTCACCTGTTTCAGGCGTTCGCTCAGGCCGCTTGCAATGCCTTTGCCCAGATACAGCTCGGGGTCATGGGAGCGCGCCACCACCTTGTCGGCGGGGTCGAAGATCACCGTGATGCGGTCCGGCGGCAGGTCATAGCTGTCCAGCAGTTTCGCGAAGTGTCCGGGCAGAATCACCCCCGACAGGACGCCGCTCACGTTTCCGCCGGAAATCACCGGCACCATCACACTGACCAGTTGCCTTTTCAGGGCGGCTCCGGTGACCAGACCGGAGACCTCGGGCTGACCGCTCTGCAGCACGCGCCTGACCTGGTCCATCACGCCGGTCATCGGCAGGGCCTCGCCGAAAGGGATGGCGGTGTTGACCAGTTGCTGTCCGGACACATCGATCAAGGCGATGTTGTTGATGAAGCCGCGCTTGAGCACCTCCTGCGCCTGGCGCTGAAAGGCCGCATGGTCGCGCAGCTTCAGCGCGGGCGAGGCAGCCAGCACATCCAGGGCCACCTGCGCCAGGGCCAGCTCACGATCCACCAGCCGGGTCAGGGTCCGCGCGCCGGCAATCGACTCCCTGCTCAATTCGTCCTGCTGCTGGCGGTAGTTGTACGCCAGCACCAGCGCGGCCATCAGGAATGCCGGCACCATGCACAGGATGGTCAGCAGGACCAGACGTGAGCGGATGGTGGGAGCAGTGACTGATTTCAAAAACAGGACCCGGACAATTACGAAATAAGTATGCACTCATCTCGCGCCGTCCAGAATAAATTTTCGCCGTGCGCGCGACATCGCCCTATGCCGGGTTGGACCGCGCTCAGCCCTTGCCCGCGCCGCCGGAGATTCCCCCGCCCAGCATTGGCTCTGTTTTTATAGCGAAGAATTCATACTGGACAGGGGCTGGAGGCCAAAATGACGCAGAACGCCCTGCCCCGCCACAAGGCCGCTGGCAAAACAGGCGGTCAGCAAATAGCCGCCGGTCGGCGCCTCCCAGTCCAGCATCTCGCCGGCGCAGAACACCGGCACACCGACCGGCGCCGTGAGCCTGAGCTGCGTGTCCATCGCATCGAAAGACACACCGCCGGCGCTGCTGATCGCCTCGTCGATGGGGCGTGCCGCCACCACACGCACCGGCAGCGCCTTGATCGCACGGGCCAGCTGCACCGGATCGTTCATCGCCTCCTTGCCGAGCAGTTCGTGCAGCATCGCGGCCTTGATGCCTTCGATGCCGAGCCGGCTCTTGAGGTGGCTGGACAGCGAGCGCGAGCCGCGCGGATGGCGCACCTCGACCAGCACCTGTTCCGGCGACTTGTCGGGCAGCAGGTCCAGCGTGAAGGTGGCGCTGCCCTTCGCGGCGATCTCGTCGCGCAGCAAGCTCGAGGCGGCATACACCAGGCTGCCCTCGACGCCGGTGGCGGTCGCGACAAACTCGCCCTTGCGGCTGAAGTTGCGGCCCTGCGAATCGGTGAAGCTGATGGCCACCGACTTGAAAGGCTGGCCGGCGAAGCGGCTGGCAAAGTGCTCCGTCCAGCCCGGCTGCTGCGACGGGCCCTGGCCGATCAGCTCCCGGAAAAACTCGCGCCGCGTTTCGCCGTGTTCGGCCGCTGCCAGCGCATGCGGCTCGGGGCCGACGTCGAAGCCGCAGTTCGAGGGTTGCAAGGGCGCGACGGCGACACCGCGGCCGGCCAGCAGCGGCACCCAGGCGCCGTCCGAACCCAGCCGGGCCCAGCTGCCGCCACCCAAAGCCAGCACCACCGCGTCGGCCTGGAAGCTGGCCTCGCCGGCAGGTGTGGCAAATCGCAGCGCGCCATCGTCGGTCCAGCCGAGCCAGCGGTGCCGCATGGAAAACTTCACCCCCGCGGCACGCAGGCGCTGCAGCCAGGCGCGCAACAGCGGCGCCGCCTTCATGTCCTTGGGGAACACGCGGCCCGAGCTGCCGACAAAGGTCTCGACACCCAGATCCCGGGCCCAGGCACGCAGTTGTTCGGGACCCAAAGCAGACAGCCAGGGCGCGATCTGCGCGCTGCGCTCGCCGTAACGGCCAAGGAAAGGCTGGGCCGGCTCGGAATGGGTGAGGTTGAGGCCGCCCTTGCCGGCCAGCAGAAACTTGCGGCCCACCGAGGGCATGGCGTCGAACAGCTGCACCTCCAGCGCCGCGCCGGCACCCGACAGCACCTCGGCCGCCATCAGGCCGGCCGGGCCGCCGCCGATAACAGCCACACGTTGGAAAGAAGCCGCGGCAGGTGAATCGTTCAAGAATGTGTCCGGAATAAAGGTGGCCAGCGACCACGGTAACTATGATTTTGATAGCAGCTTACGCACGTCCAGAATGGTCTGGAGGCCAAAACTGCTTCAAGCCGGCGGCGGCGGCACGCGGCCGGCACCGCGCCTGGTCCAGGGCCTGATTATGCGGCCTGCCTCTGTGCTGCGGACTTCAGGGCACTTCCAGCAGAGCGCCTTGCGGGGTCAAAAACGCGGCTTTCACGGTGTGTCCGGGATGCAGGTCCTGCACGGCCGCGCGGTAAACCTGCATGGTCGCCACCAGCTCCGGCAGGCGCTGCGGCGCAGCATTCGACTTGTAGTCAAGCACCCACCAGTGACCTGCATGCCCCGCATCCCTGCGCTGCACCAATCGGTCCAGCCGCAGCAGCTGACCACCATGACTCAGCTCGACCTCGTTGCCTTGCCATAGCACCACGTCCGCGTCCCAGGCCCATGCGCCTTCACCGGACAGGATGCTGCGCGCGCGTTCGGCGGCTTGCTGGCCTTGCGCGGGATTCAGGCGGAACTCGCGCAACACGGCACGCAAGTGCGGCGGCGCCAGCGAGCCCCACTCGAGCAGCCGATGCATGGCTTTGCCGATGCGGGCCAGGTCGCCGTCCTCGTCTGCCATGACGTCGACAGCTGCCGGCGCAGGCAGGACGTGAGCGGCCGGCAGTTCCAGCAGGAAGTCCGGCGCCCGCGCGGTGGCGCCTTCCAGCGCCTGCGCCGGCGGCACCGGGACCTCGTCGAGCAGCCGGTCCAGGCGCCGCCACCAGCTGTCGGTGGTTTCGCGGTGCGGCGTGATGGACGACAGCACCAGGGTGTGGCGCGCGCGGGTCAGCGCCACATACAGCGCGTTCAGTTCCTCGCGCCGGCGCGCCGCCTGCTCCTCGGCCAGGGTGTCCACCGCACAGGCCGGCGGGCGTGTCTCGCTGACGAGGAACACGAATTTTTTCGGCGCCACCTCCTCGCCCGGCCAGTCCACCAGCACACCCATGCTGTCGGCGTTGCGCTCCAGCGTGTCGGTGTCCAGCAGCAGCACGGCCTCGGCCTCCAGGCCCTTGGCGCCGTGGATGGTCAGCAGGCGCACCGCCTCGCCGCTGACGCTGGCCGGCGCGAGCTGGCCGCCAGCCTTCAGCGCCCGCACAAAGGCATACGGCGTGGCGTAGCGCCCGCCGTCGAGCTGCAGCGCCACCGCCAGCAGGGCGTGCAGATTGGCCAGCACGCTGGCGCGCTGCGCATCCGGCGCAGCGGCGGCAAACTTCGCCAGCACATCGCCATGCTGATAAATCGCCTGCAGCGCGTCATGCGGCGGAAAAGCATCCAGCCAGCTTTTGTACTGCATCAAAACCGGACCCAGCCCTTGCAGACCGGGCGCAAGCTGCTCCTTTTTTTGTAGCACCTCGAACCAGGACCGACCGCTCTCTGCACGCTGCAACGCAATCTGCACCAGCGCCTCGTCGTCCAGGCCGAACAGCGGCGACTTCAGCGCGCGCGCCATCGACAAATCGTGCTGCGGCGACACCAGCACATCGAGCAGCGCGACGATGTCCTGCACTTCGCAGCAATCGATGAGCGCGGTTTTTTCGCCGACGACCGCCGGGATGTGCAGCGCGCGCAGCTCGTCCTGCAGCGGCAGCAGGCCGGCGCGTTTGCGCGACAGCACCATCACCTGTTGCGGCTTCAAGCCCCCAGCGATCTGCTGTGAAATCCAGGCGGCGGCCTGCCGCGCCTCCAGCGTGCGCAGCGTCTCCTCGGGGACCTCGCGCGGCGTGGTCAGGCTGTCGCGCCAGCCACCCAATTCGGTGGAGGCCGCTTCATCCTCCTTGCTGCGCGGAATCGCCGGCAGCCGGGCGACTGCGCCCGCTTCGGCCGACTCGGTCGTGTGTTCGCGAAAGCCTGCGTAACCGTCGGCATCACGCGCGGCGCCCATGGCCGCGTTGACGGTGCTGATCACGCGCTGCGCATTGCGCCGTGTGTGGTCGCAACTGAGCAGTTCACCGTCCAGGCCCTGGCGCACAAACTGCTGCGCCGCCTTGAACACCTGCGGCTCGGCGCGCCGGAAGCGGTAAATGCTTTGTTTCGGGTCGCCAACGATGAACACGCTGGGCGCGGTGCCCGCGCCGCCTCCCGCTCCCCCGTAGGCGCTGAGCCAGGACCACAGCGCCTGCCACTGCAGCGGGTTGGTGTCCTGGAACTCGTCGATCAGCAGGTGCCGGATGCGCGCATCGAGCCGCTGCTGCACCCATCCTGACAGCAACTCGTCGCCCAGCAAGCTCAAGGCCGCGGTTTCGATGTCGTTCATGTCGACCCAGCCGCGCTCCTGCTTGAGCGCGCTGAACTCGGCAATCAGCAGCCGCGCCAGCCGCGCCATGCTTTGCTGGTACAGCCAGGCGTCGTGCTGCTGGCGCGCGGCCAGCACACGCAGCACCAGCTCCTGCGCCACCCTCACCTGTTCGATGCCGACGATTTTTTCACCGAACTTGCGCGGCGTGCCTTTCTCCGTCAGCAAGGCCGTGAACGCGGCCTGCATGTCGCCGGCGCTCAGCGCCTGCTCCAGCTCCACGCCCTTGGCCGCGAAAGTCGGAGCGCTCGCGCGGGCCAGCGCCACCGCGGCATCGCGCAGGGTCTGGCGGTGATAGCGGTTGCTGGTCAGCAGTTCTTCCGGCTCGTCGAGGCCGCCGAACTCGGTGAACTGCACGGTGAAATGTTGCACCGAGCTCTCGACCACACCGGTGGCATCGGCCAGCGCAAACTCGGTGCGTTTGTCCAGCGCAGCCTGCAGCGCCTTGTCGGCCTGGAAGCGGCCATGGGTTTCAACCACCGCCTCGAAGTCGGCCCTGAGGCCGGGCTGGTTCACCAGCGCGGCATAAAAACGCCGCCACACCAGCGCACGCGCCGGCGCATCGTCTTCCAGCAACTCGTAGTTCAGCGGCAGGCCCTGCTGCTGCAACAAGGCCAGCGGCGCGCTGCGCAGCAAGGCGGCAAACCAGCTGTGGAAGGTGCGTATCTGCACCGCGCGGCCGGTTTCAAGGATCTTTTGATATAAATTTGATAGCTGCTCACGCCCGTCCGGCGGGGGCTGCGGGCCTTTTTCATAGGCAAAACCGCGCATCGCCAGTTCCCGCATCAGGGTTGCGTCGTCGGCATGGGCGAACTGCTCCAGCCACTCGTACAGGCGCTCGCGCATCTCGCCGGCGGCACGTTTGGTGAAGGTGATGGCCAGGATCTCCTGCGGCTGCGCGCCGTCCAGCAGCGCCCGCACGATGCGCGACACCAGCATCCAGGTCTTGCCCGCGCCGGCGCAGGCCTCGACCGCGACGCTGCGCCGCGGGTCGCAGGCGATCGCATAGAAGGCTTCCGCCGAAACCGAATGGCCGTTGTGTTCGTAAGCGGCTTTCATCGGGTTACCCCGATGAAAGCCGGGCGCGGCCGCCGCGAAGGGCCGCCCCGAGCAAGGCCAGCCCCCTCGGGGCTGGAGCCAGCGGCTCCAAAGCTGCCCGCGCGGCTTTGGACAGGCGACAGAAGCGAAGCCTCCGGCGAGCGGCGGCCTGCAAGGTGCAGCGAACCACACGAAGTGGGAAGCGTGGGGGCTCTGTTCATTGCCAAAAATCCTTGCGGCAGAGGCCGCGTGCGGAGCAGTATTCACAGGCCTTGCCCTCGCCGAGCGCCGGCAGCGGCGTGCCGCGCGCCACCCGCGCCATGTCGGTCAGGATGCTGTCGAGCAACTCGTCGCGCAGCGCCACGATCTCCGGCTGTTCATAGCTGCGTGTGGCTTCCTTCTCGCCAAGGTTCACATAGGCGGCAGCCAGGGTGTCGTCTTCCAACAGGCCGGCGTAAAACGCGAGTTGGGTGTCTTCCTGCGGCTGCTTGAGGCGCTCCCGGGTCGTGCCACTGGCTTCTGTCTTGTAGTCCAGCACCAGCGTGCTGCCGTCGGCGAGCCGGTCGATGCGGTCCAGGGTGCCGATCAGGGTCAGATCACCGAGCGGCGTCTGGCGCTCCACCTCGGCCGCCTGGAACACCGCGCCGGTGGCTTCGTGCTCCGCCAGCCAGGCCAGGTAGCCTTCGCGCACGCGCGGCCAGCTCGCGGCGAACGGCAAAAATTCACTGTCACTCAGGGCAAGTTCGCGGGCCGCCTGCTGCGCGGCGCGATCGATCAGGATTTCGCGCGCAGCCAGGTCGGGCGCCGGTTCCGCCTGCAGCGATTCGTGGAAAATTTTCAGCAGGGTGTGCAGCCAGTTACCGAAATCGCGCTTGCCGAGTTCGGTGTCCAGCTCGTCGGCTTCCTGCAGGCGCAGCTGGCGCAGCGCAAAAAAGCGGTAGGGGCAGCGCCGCAAATCCTCGTACGCGCTGGCCGACAGGCGCTTGACCGGCAGGGCTTCGCCGGTCGGCAGCGGACGCGGTGTCGGCAAGAGTTGCAGCGGGCGCGATACCCGCGGGTCCGGAGCCATGGCGATCTGGTTTTGCAAGAGCAACTCCTGCACAAAACCGCTGGGCATCAGGCGCTCGCCGTTGTGGCTTTCGCGCCAGAGCAGGTCCAGGTGGGCGGCCTGCAGCGCATGGCGCCAGGCGGCGCGCTGGGCCGCGGCCTCGGCTTCGCGCGAAGGCAGGCCCAGCAACTCGCGCTGCGGCGGCGTCCAGTGGCCCGAGGGTTCGGGCGATACCGGCAGGTGCTGCTCGTCACAACCGGCCAGCACCACCGCCTGCAGGCTGCGGCCCAGCAACTGGCTCAGCGGCAGGATCACCACCTGCTCCTGGGCCGGGTGTGAAGGCTTGAAACTTTCCGCCTCCAGCGCCTGGTTCACCCAGGCGGTGAAGCCGGCCAGGGGGATGCGCGCGTCCGCATCGGCGAATTCGGCCTCGGCGCCTTCGTGCAGGCGCAGTGCCTCCAGCACGGCCTGTCCCGCCACGTCGCGCAGCAGGCCGTCCCACTGACCTGCCGCCTGCAGCGCGGCGCGCAGGTCGCGCAGCCAGGCGGCCAGCGCGCGCGGCCGCTGCAGGCCGTCCCGCAGCAGGTTCAGGCGGGCCGCCAGCAGGCCGGCAACCGGCAGGGACTCGCCGACGGCGCGCCACTCGCGCACACCGTGGCGGCGCAACTCTTTCTCGGCAGCAGCGACCTCGGCCGACTCGAAGGCCGGCGCATTCTTGATCCAGTCCAGCACCGCGTCCGTGCCGGTGTTCCAGGTCGCGGCGCGCAGCAGGCCCATCAGGGTCGCGGCGGCGCGCGTGGTGGAGAGTTTCCAGCCGGTTTCGTCGCGCAGGGCGATGCCGGCCTCACCCAGCATGGCGCGCACGCGCCGCGTGAGTTCGCGGTCCTGCGCCACCAGCCCGACCGGGCTGCGGCCCTGCGCCAGATGCGCCAGCACGCAGGCCGCCGCGCGCTGCGCCTCGGCCTCGAAATCGGGCGCCGCATGGACAGACGGCAGGCACGACTCGGCGGGCACATCCAGCGAAATCGAGACGGCCCTGTCGCCGAAATGGGCCTGCAGCGCGCCGGTCACCGGCTCGGCCTGGAAACCTTGCAACACCACCAGCAGGTCCACTGCCCCGGCCGCCTGGGGCGAGAACAAGACGTCCGACGGGTAGCTCGACGTCGCCGCCCAGGCCAGCGCGAGCTGGCCCAGCGCCGCCTCGAGTTGCAGCACCGGCGCGTCCAGGCCGGCTACCAGCAAGGTGCCCAGACCTGTCCCCCAGGCCGGGCGCCGGTCGGGCGGAACCGCCGCCGCCAGCCGGGCCAGCGACGATGCCGCCTCGACCAGGCGTGGGGCCAGCACCTCCTGCTGCGCACCCAGCCCGGCACGCGCCAGCAGCGAGGCGGCGGTCAGGATGTCACGCGCCGCGTCCTGGCGCAGGTCGCCGGGGGCGGGTTCGAAGCCGCCCAGGCGGGTCGCCCAGTTCATGGTGGTTTCGAAACGCGGCAGGAAATGGGTGGCTCCAGCTGTCGCAGCCCACGCGGCTTTGGCCTCGCGCATCAGCTGCGCATAAGGCAGCAGCACCACGGTGCGTGCAGGATGGATGCCGCGCTCTTCGAGCAGGCCGGACAGCTGCGCCGTGACCTGCGCCCAGCAGGCAGCGCCCGGCCCGGAAGGCGCGGGCATGGCATCGCCTATCACGCCCATAGCCGGAACGGGAGGTTTGCTGCGCAACGGGGGGTCTTGGTTTCTGCCACAATGCCTGCAACTTTAGCTTCTATCGACACAATTTCCCTGAACCCTCCCCAAAGGACATGCCATGGCCAGCGAACTGATCAAACATACCACCGATGCCACCTTCGAAGCCGATGTGCTGCAGGCGTCCAAACCGGTGCTGGTGGACTACTGGGCGGAGTGGTGCGGTCCGTGCAAGATGATCGCCCCGATTCTTGACGAAGTTGCCACCGGCTACGACGGCCGCCTGCAGATCGCCAAGATGAATGTCGATGAAAACCGCGACATCCCTGCCAAGTTCGGCATCCGCGGCATCCCGACCCTGATGCTGTTCAAGGACGGCCAGCTCGCCGCCACCAAGGTCGGCGCCATGAGCAAGGCCCAGCTGACTGCCTTCATCGACCAGCAACTGGCCTGAGCCCCACCTGCCAGCACGACGTCCGGCCCCGCTGCCGGCCCGTCGTGTGTGGCAACCTCCCGCCCTCCCCTGCGGACGACACCCTTCAATTTCCTGTCATAATGATTCTGTTCGCTGACCGGCCGCTGCCGGTTGGTTCGAGTTCCCGGTTTGTGAAGCGCCTCTAGCTTCCTTTCAGACCTCCCCCGTTTTTAAAAATGAACTCCGCGAGGAGTTGACTTCACGCAAGGTTTTCCCATGCACTTAAACGAACTCAAGGCACTGCACGTGTCTGAAGTCCTCAAGCAGGCCGAAGAACTCGAGATCGAAAACGTCGGCCGCATGCGCAAGCAGGAGCTGATGTTCGCCATCATCAAGAAACGCTCCAAGACGGGTGAAACCATCGTCGCCGACGGCGTGCTCGAAGTGCTGCCCGACGGTTTCGGATTCCTGCGTGCGCCGGACTCCAGCTACACCGCGTCCACCGACGACATCTACATCAGCCCGAGCCAGATCCGCCGCTTCAACCTGCATACCGGCGACATGATCGAAGGCGAAGTCCGCACCCCCAAGGACGGCGAGCGCTACTTTGCGCTGAACAAACTCGACAAGGTCAACGACGGCCCGCCGGAAGCGAACAAACACAAGGTGATGTTTGAGAACCTGACGCCGCTGTTCCCGCGCGAGCAGTTCAAGCTCGAGCGCGACATCAAGGGCGAGGAAAACCTGACCAGCCGGATCATCGACATCATCGCCCCCATCGGCAAGGGCCAGCGCGCCCTGCTGGTCGCGCCGCCCAAGTCCGGCAAGACCGTGATGATGCAGAACATCGCCCACGCGATCACCGCCAACTACCCCGAAGTGGTCATGATGGTGCTGCTGGTCGACGAGCGCCCCGAAGAGGTCACCGAGATGCAGCGCAGCGTGCGCGGCGAAGTCATTTCCTCGACCTTCGACGAACCGGCCGCCCGCCACGTGCACGTCGCCGAGATGGTGATCGAGCGCGCCAAGCGCCTGGTCGAACTGGGTAAAGACGTGGTGATCCTGCTGGACTCGATCACCCGCCTGGCCCGCGCCTACAACAATGTGCTGCCCTCGTCCGGCAAGGTGTTGACCGGTGGTGTCGATGCCAATGCGCTGCAGCGCCCCAAGCGTTTCTTCGGCGCCGCCCGCAAGATCGAGGAAGGCGGCAGCCTGACCATCATCGGCACCGCGCTGGTCGATACCGGCAGCCGCATGGACGAGGTGATCTTCGAGGAATTCAAGGGCACCGGCAACTGCGAGATCCACCTGGACCGCCGCCTGTACGAAAAACGCGTGTTCCCGGCGATTCACCTGAACCGCAGCGGCACCCGCAAGGAAGAACTGCTGCTGGCCCCCGAAATCCTGCAAAAGTCGCGGATTTTGCGCCAGTTCATGTACAACATGGACGAAATCGAGTCCATGGAGCTGATGCTCAAGAACATGAAGGCCACCAAGAACAACCACGAATTCTTCGACATGATGAGGCGAGGCGGCTGATCAAGCCCACCTTCCCCGCTCGTCCTGAGCTTGTCGAAGCATGCGCCTGCGGCCCGGCGAAGCCGGTTCCGCGGCCCCGGCTCGCATTAAACCTCCAGAATTGCGCTAAGTAGTTGATTCCATGGCATAATGTGAGGCTTCACGGAAAGTGCTCAGAACGGTTTTGAGTGGCTCCCGAAACGAACAAGGAAAGATCATGAAAGAAGGCATTCACCCCAATTACCGCGAAGTTTGTTTCCTGGACATGTCCAACAACTTCAAGTTCGTGACCCGTTCCTGCGCGAACACCAAGGAAATGGTGACCATGGAAGACGGCCGTGAACTGCCCCTGTACAAGCTTGATACGTCCAGCGAGTCGCATCCCTTCTACACCGGTACACAAAAATCCGTGGACAACATGGGTGGCCGCGTCGAGAAGTTCCGCAACCGTTTTGGCAAGACGCCTGCCAAGACCGCCGCTGCCGAGTAAGCTGCGACTTTCCGCCAGCTCACCCGAAAAGCAGCCTGAACTTCAGGCTGCTTTTTTTTGCCCCAAAATCGGGCATTCTGCTCAGCCTGAGTTTCCGTGAACAAGCCCTCTCCCGCCATCATTGCCCAATCCGCTGTACGCCGCCTGCCCCGGCTGGCCTTGCTGCTGTTTTGCGTGGCCTATGTGCTGCCCGGATTTCTGGGCCGCGGCCCCTGGAAAAATGCCGACATCGCGGCCTTCGGCACCATGCGCGAACTCGCGGCCGGCAACACCAGCTGGCTGCATCCCCAATTGCTGGGCCAGGCGAGTGAATTTGAAGCGCTGGCGCCCTACTGGCTGGGCGCGCTGGCGATCAAGGCCTTGCCCTTTCTCGACCCGGCGTTTGCGGCCCGTCTCCCCTTTGGCCTGCTGCTGGCGCTGACCCTGCTGGCCACCTGGTACGCGGTGTATTACCTGGCGCGCAGCCCGCAAGCCCAACCCGTGGCTTTTGCGTTTGGCGGTGAAGCCAGCCCGGTGGACTACGCGCGCGCCATCGCCGACGCCGGCTTGCTGGCCCTGATTGCCAGCCTCGGCCTGGCACAACTCTCGCACGAAACCACGCCAGCCCTGGCGCAGCTTGCCTTCATGGCACTGGTGTTTTATGCGATGGCGGCCAGCGCCTACCGCAGCGCCTGGAAAATCATGGGCCCCGCGCTGGGCCTGGGCATCGGCCTGGCTGGCCTGGCCCTCAGCGGCGCGCCCACCGTGGCCATGCTGCTGGCGCTGGGCAGCACACAAAACACCCGGGCCGAAAAAATAGAAACACACGCCTGGCGCTGGGTGCTGCTGGCCGGGGCGCTCACCCTGGGCGTGGCCGCGTTGTGCTGGGCGCTGGACCTGTGGCGCTGGCGCATAGAAATTCCCGGGCTGGAAGATCCCGCGGATCGCAAGGAATGGCGCAGCCTGGCGCGTTTGCTGATCTGGTTCACATGGCCGGCCTGGCCGCTGGCGGCCTGGACCCTGTGGCGCTGGCGCCGGCAACTGACGAGCCGGCATGTGGCGCTTCCGCTGTGGTTTGCCGCCGTGGCCCTGGGGGCCACGGTGACCACCACGGCGTCTGACCGCAGCCTGCTGCTGAGCCTGCCACCGCTGGCGGCGCTGGCCGCCTTTGCCCTGCCCACGCTCAAGCGCAGCGTGGCCTCGCTGATCGACTGGTTCACCCTGCTGTTTTTCACCGGCTGCGCAGCCATCATCTGGATCATCTGGATCGCCATGCAAACCGGCATGCCGCGGCAGCCGGCCGCCAATGTGGCGAAGCTGGCACCGGGTTTCGAGCCCAGCTTCTCCTGGCTGGCCTTTCTGGCCGCAGTGCTGGCCACCCTGGCCTGGGCCTGGCTGGTCAAATGGCGGGCCGGCCGGCAACGCGCCGCCATCTGGAAGTCCATGGTGCTGCCTGCCGGCGGCGCCACCCTGTGCTGGCTGCTGCTGATGACGCTGTGGCTGCCGCTGCTGGACTATGCGCGCAGTTATGCGCCGCTGTCGCGGCAGGTGGCCGCCCGCGTCAACCCGCAGGCCTGTGTCGAAGTCCATGGACTGAACAGCGCGCAGGTTGCGGCCTTCCAGTATCACGGCAAGCTCGATTTGCGCCAGGCCGGCGCAAAAGCCGCCTGCCCCTACCTGATTGTGGATGCCGACGCCCAGGCGACGCTCAGCGACACCATCGACATGCCGGAGTGGGCCTACCTCGCCACCCTGCGCCGGCCGACGGACAAAAACGAAAACGTGGCCCTGTACAAAAGGGTCAGCAGGGCCGCGACCGCCCCGGCACGTCGCGGGCCGTGAGCGAACTCCGGCTCATCGGCAAACACGCCGGCACGGTGCTGGTCGGCCAGCTGGCGGTCATGGCCTTCGGGGTGGCCGACACCGTCATCGCCGGCCGCTACAGTGACCAGGCGCTGGCGGCGCTGTCGGTGGGCTCCGCGATCTACATCAGTGTTTACGTTGGCCTGATCGGCATCGTGCAGGCGCTGCTGCCGATCTGGGCCGAGTTGCACGGCGCAAAGCGCCCGGCGGCACTGGGCCGGTCGCTGCGGCAAGGCCTGTACCTGTGCGGCCTGCTCACCGCCGCCGGCATGACCGCCCTGCTGCTTCCCGGGCCGCTGCTGCGCTGGGCACAGGTGCCCGAAGCGATGCAGGCTGATGTGCAGCGTTATCTCGCGGTGCTGGCGCTGGCCTTGCTGCCGGCACTGCTGTTCCGGATGTACAGCACCTTCAACCAGTCGCTCGGCCATCCGCTGCTGATCACCTGGCTGCAACTGGGCGCGCTGGGCATCAAGATCCCGCTGTCGATCTGGCTGGTGGCCGGCGGCGCAGGCCTTCCTCCAATGGGCGTGGTGGGATGTGCCTGGGCAACGCTGGTCGTCAATTACAGCCTGGTCCTGCTGGCCGTCCTCATGCTGCGCACCCAGGACATCTACCAGCCCTACCGGCTGTGGAGCCGCATGGAAAAACCCGACTGGCGCCAGATCGGCTCTTTTGCCCGCCTCGGTATTCCCGGTGGCATGGCCTACCTGGTGGAAGTCACCTCGTTCACGCTCATGGCCCTGTTTATCGCGCGCCTCGGCACCGTCGCCTCGGCCAGCCACCAGATTGCCGCCAGCCTCGCCTCGGTGCTGTACATGGTGCCACTGTCCATCGCCATCGCCTGCAGCGCGCGCGTGTCCTTCTGGACCGGCGCCGGGCGGCCACGCCGGGCGGCGCGTGCCGTCTGGACAGGGTTCCGGCTCGCAGCGTTCTCGTCCATTGCGCTGGCCGCCACCCTGGTGATAGCCAGCGAGAGATTGGCGGCGCTTTACTCGCGCACCCCGGCGGTGGCCCAGCTGGCGTCCGGGCTGCTGATCTGGGTGGCGATTTACCATCTGGGTGATGCCATGCAGGCGGTCTGTGCCTTCCTGCTGCGCTGCTACCGCATCACGCTGACGCCCTTGCTGCTGTACAGCGTGATGCTCTGGGGGCTGGGCCTGCTCGGAGGTTACCTGCTGGCTTACCGGGGTCTGGGCCCCTATCCCGCCATGCCTTCGGCACAAAGCTTCTGGGCGGCGAGCACGGCCGGCATGGCCCTGGTCGCGATAAGCCTGGCCATCCTGTTGCGCTTCGCCGTACGGCGCAGCATCCGGGACGCCGTCAGGACAGCGTCTGGCGTACCCGCGTAGCCGGGAACATCATCGAAAACCGCGAACCCTGGCCAGGCTGGCTTTCGATCTGCAGTTCGGCGCCGTGGCGCTGGGTGACATGCTTGACAATCGCCAGCCCCAGCCCGGTGCCACCGGTCTCGCGCGAGCGGCTGCGATCAATCCGGTAAAAGCGCTCGGTCAGCCGCGGTATGTGTTCTGCGGCAATGCCTGGCCCGCTGTCCTTGACCGAAAATTCGGCCCGGCCGTCGGCCAGGTTTTGCCACCGGACTTCGATGCGGCCACCGGCGGGGGTATATCGCACCGCATTGCTCACCAGATTCGTCATGGCACTCAACAGCTCCGAGTGAGAGCCTGCGATATCGCAGGGGCCATCCAGCTGGAAGTTCATGTCGTGGCTTTGCGTCACCAGCATGCGCGACAGATCCCGGCCGTCCTGCTCGCACTGCGCCATCAGCTGGGCCACGGGCACCCATTCATTGGTTCCGGGCGGCGGGCTGCCCTCCAGCCTCGACAGCGTCAGCAAATCACTCACCAGCGTCTGCATGCGCCGCGCCTGTTGCGCCATCAGGTCCAGGTAACGCGCGCGCTCGTCGTCGTTCAGCGGGAGTGTCTGCAGGGTCTCCACAAAGCCGCCCAGCACTGTCAGCGGCGTACGGATTTCATGCGAGACGTTGGCAACAAAATCGCGCCGCATGACCTCCGCCTGTTGCACGGCGGTGACATCGCGCGACAGCAGCAGCTTTCGGCCTTCGCCGTAACCATGCAAATGAACAGCCAGCTGCACCGGGCGGCTGGAGGTGCTGCGCGGACCGCGAATCACAATGTCCCCGGCGTAATCGTCACCATTGAGATAGGCAACAAAGCCGGGGTCGCGCAGCAGGTTGCCTATGTGTTGCTGGATATCGCGCTGCGGGTCGAACCCGAAATGACCCGCTGCCGTTTCGTTGCACCATTCGATGCCGTCCTGCGCGTCGAGCAGCACCACGCCATTGGGGGACGCCTGGATGGCCGCCAGAAAATCATTGAGCCGATCACGGTTTTCGGCAATTTGCCTTTCGCGGGACCGGGTCAGGCGCCAGGTCCGCTCCGCCACTTCGCCCCACAGTCCGGCCACGCGCACAGGGGCGCTGGTGTCGCCTTCCTTCAACCAGGCCAGTAAACGCATGCCCCGCCGCAAGTCCACGATCACCCACAAGGCGCTGGCGAGCACGATCCCCAGCACCATGCCATTGCGCGGATCGCCCATCGGCAAGTACCGTCCCAGGACGGCACCGGCGAGCTGGAACAGAAAAAAGCGGAAGACGCGCCAGACCATGCGGCGATTGTGCAGGAAAGCGGCCGCTCAGGCGGAAGGCGTTGCGGTCATGCGGTAGCCCGCGCCGCGAACAGTCTCCACCATGTTGCCCGCCGCACCCAGCGCCTCGCGCAGACGCTTGACATGAACATCAACGGTCCGTTCCTCGATGAAGACATGGTCGCCCCACACCTTGTCGAGCAGCTGTCCGCGGCTGTGCACACGCTCGGCGTGTTTCATCAGGTAGTGCAGCAGCTTGAACTCGGTCGGGCCCAGTTTCAGACTCTGTCCCTGGTAAGACACCCGGTAGGTGGCGGCATCGAGTTCCAGCGCATCAAGCGTCACACTCTCGTTGGTCTGCTCGGGTGCGCGCCGGCGCAACACCGCGCGGATACGCGCCAGCAGCTCCTGGGTGGAGAACGGCTTGGTGATGTAGTCATCGGCCCCTGCATCCAGCCCTGCAATCTTGTCCGGCTCGTCGCCGCGCGCGGTGATCATCAGGATGGGAACCTGTTTGGTCCTGGCCTGTGATCGCCACTTCTTGGCCAGTGAAAGCCCGCTCTGCTCCGGCAACATCCAGTCGAGCAGGATCACGTCGGGCAACACGGCTTCGAGTTCGCGCTGAGCGGCTTCACCGTCGATCGCCCAGATCGGCTGGAAACCGTTGTGGCGCAAATTGACGGCGATCAGCTCGGCAATGGCCGGCTCGTCTTCGACCACAAGGACTCGGGGCACAGTTTTCATCGGCACAGTGTTTTCAGGTTATCGAACCATGGATTCGATGGTTTCCATGGAGGTATGACGGACGTCCGCCCCCTTCACCACATAGATGATGAATTCGGCGATGTTCTTGGCATGGTCCCCGATACGCTCGATCGCCTTGGCGACAAACAGCAGGTCCAGGCTGGAGGAAATCGTGCGCGGGTCTTCCATCATGTAGGTGATCAGCTTGCGGACAAAGCCGTCAAACTCCTTGTCGATCGCGTCGTCTTCCTTGAGGATGGACACGGCCACGTTGACATCCAGCCGGGCAAACGCGTCGAGCGCCTTGCGCAGCAGGCCAGAGGCCAGGTCAGCCGCAATGCGCAGCTCGGAGGACGGCAGGGCCCGCGCAGCGCCGCTGTCGATGATGGAGCGCACCATGCGGGCGATTTTTTCCGCCTCGTCGCCCGCACGCTCCAGATTGGCCGTGGTTTTGGAAATCGCGATCAGCAGGCGCAGATCCCGCGCGGTGGGCTGGCGGCGGGCGATGATAGACGACAGTTCCTTGTCGATCTCGACTTCCATGACATTGACGCGGGCCTCCATGTCGGTCACCTCAGTCGCCGCTTCGGCGCTGAACTGGGCCAGTGCGTAGACGGCCGTGCGGATCTGGGATTCCACCAGGCCGCCCATTTCCATGACGCGGGTGGAAACGCTGGTCAGTTCGCTGTCGAACTGGCTGGACAGATGTTTGTCACTCATGATCAACCAAACCTTCCTGTGATGTAGTCTTCGGTTTCCTGCCGTTTGGGCTTGAGGAATATCTGGTCGGTCTCGCCAAACTCGATGAGTTCGCCGAGGTACATATAGGCGGTGTAGTCGCTGCAACGCGCCGCCTGCTGCATGTTGTGGGTCACGATGGCGATGGTGTAGTCCTGCTTGAGTTCATGCACCAGTTCTTCCACCTTGCCCGTGGAGATCGGGTCCAGCGCGGAGGTGGGCTCGTCGAGCAACAGCACCGACGGCTTGACCGCCACGCTGCGCGCGATGCACAAACGCTGCTGCTGGCCGCCGGACAGGGACAGGCCGCTCTGGCTGAGCTTGTCCTTGACCTCGTTCCACAGCGCCGCCTTGGACAGGGCCCACTCGACGCGATCATCCATTTCACCCTTGCTCAGGTTTTCATAGAGTTTCACGCCAAATGCGATGTTGTCGTAAATCGACATCGGGAACGGCGTGGGCTTCTGGAAGACCATGCCGATACGCGCGCGCAGCAGGTTGATGTCCTGCTTGGGGTCGAGGATGTTCTGGCCGTAAAAGTTGATCTGGCCTTCGGCGCGCTGGCCGGGATACAGGCTGTACATGCGGTTGAGCGTGCGCAGCAGCGTGGACTTGCCGCAACCCGACGGGCCGATGAAGGCCGTCACCTTGCGTTCCTCGATATCGAGATTCACGTCCTTGAGGCCCTGGAATTTACCGTAGAAGAAGTAGAGCTTGCGCAGCTCGAGGGCGTTTTTCTTGGCTTGCACGGCGGCGGCGGTATCTGGCATGGTGAGTTCCGGGTCTTGAAGAGGTCAGATGTTTGGGTAAGGGGGCGCCGGCGTTAACCCGGCGCCTTTTCACGCAGGAACACGCGTGCCACGATGTTGAGGACGAGTACCGACAGGGTGATCAGCAAGGCGCCACCCCAGGCCAGGCGAATCCAGTTGTCGTAGGGGCTGAGCGCAAACTGGAAGATCACCACCGGCAGATTGGCCATGGGCGCGCCCATGTCGGTGCTGAAGAACTGGTTGTTGAGCGCGGTGAACAGCAGGGGCGCGGTCTCCCCGCTCATGCGCGCCACCGCCAGCAGCAGGCCCGTCATGACGCCGCTTTTGGCCGCACGCAGTGTGACCAGCGTGGCGACTTTCCAGCGCGGGGCGCCCAGCGCGAAGGCCGCTTCACGCAAGCTGCCGGGCACCAGCCGCATCATGTTTTCGGTGGTGCGTACCACCACCGGCACCGCGATCAGCGACAGCGCCAGGCTGCCAGCCCACCCCGAAAAATTGCCCACGGTGGCCACCGCGATGGCATACACAAACAGCCCCAGCACGATCGAGGGAGCCGACAGCATGATGTCCGTGACGAAACGCGTCAGTTCGGCGGTCTTGCTCTGGTCGCCGTACTCGGCCAGGTACACGCCGGCAAAAACGCCGATGGGCGTGGACACCAGCACCGCGAAGCCGACCATCATCAGGCTGCCGACGATGGCGTTGGCCAGACCGCCGCCTTCGCTGCCCGGCGCGGGCGTGGACTGGGTGAACATGTTCCAGTCCAGCGCCGCAAAGCCGTTGGCGAACAGCACGCTCAGGATCCACAGCAGCACGACCAGACCGAGCACCATGGCGCCCATGGAAAGGGTCAAACCGATGGCATTGGAGCGCCTGCGGCTGGTATAGAGTTGTTGGTTGAATTTCATCAGGGCGTCCCGATTGGATGGTTTGAGGCAGAGAGGCTCACAGGCCCTTGGCCTTTTCGGCGCGCAACATCAGTATCTTGGCGAGCGAAAGCACGATGAAGGTGATGACGAAGAGCAGAAAACCCAGCGCAAACAGGGTAGACAGGTGGAAGTCGGCCGCCTCCCCGAACTCGTTGGCCAGCGTGGACGCGATCGATGTGCCCGGCGAAAACAGCGAGGTGGGCATGCGGTTGGCGTTGCCGATCACAAAGGTCACCGCCATGGTTTCGCCCAGGGCGCGACCCAGGCCAAGCATGATCCCGCCGATCACGCCCTTCTGGGTGTAGGGCAGGACAATCCGGCTGACCACTTCCCAGGTGGTGCATCCCAGACCGTAGGCCGATTCACGCAGGATGGGCGGCACGATCTCGAACACATCGCGCATCACCGCCGCCACAAAGGGCAGAACCATGAAGGCCAGCACAATGCCGGCCGCCAGAATGCCGAAGCCGTTGGTGCTGCCGCCGAACAGGAAACCCACCAGCGGCATGCCGCCGAGCACCTTCTGCACCGGCACCTGAAAGTAGTCCGCAAACAGCGGCGCAAACACAAACAGGCCGAACATGCCGTAAATGATGGACGGCACCGCAGCCAGCAACTCCACCGCCGTCCCCAGGGGGCGACGCAGCCAGACCGGGCAGGTCTCGGTAAGAAACAGGGCAATGCCAAAAGCCAGTGGCACCGCAATCAGCATGGCGAGGCCTGCACTGGCAATGGTGCCGACGATGGCGATCGCCGCACCGAATTCTTCGTTGATGATGTCCCACTCGACGCGCCAGATGAAGTTGAAGCCGAACTTCTGGAACGTGGGCCAGGCGTTGATGAACAGGGAGACGATGATGCCCACCAGGGCGATCAGCACCAGCAGCGAAAAGCTCTGGGTGACGCGGTGGAACAGGATGTCCTGGAACCGTTGCCGCCTGGCGATCGACGCCATGTTGGGGTTGGCGGTCTCAACGGGCACATTTAGCGGATTCATGGTGATTTCCACGCTCATTTTGACTCCCATGTGAGGTCATCCAATCTGATAAACCGAGATCCGCCGGCCAGCCCCTGCCGGACGGCGGATGTCATTTAAAGGATCAGTTCAACTCACTTCGCGATCTGCGACCACACCTTGGTGCGGATCTGGGCGGTCAGCGCGTCGGGGAGCGGCACGTAGTCGAGCTCAGAAGCCATGCCTTTGCCGTTCTTGAAGGCCCAGTCGAAGAACTTTAACACCTCGGCGGACTGGGCTTTATCGGCGGGCTCCTTGTACATCAGGATGAAGGAAGCCGTGCTGACGGGCCAGCTCTTGGCGCCTTTGGCGTTGACCATGGAGATGCCCATGCCGGGGGCGCTGAACCAGTCGGCACCCGCTGCAGCGGAAGCGAAGGCGTCGTCGTCCGGGCTCACATACTTGCCGTCGGCGTTCTGCAGCTGCAGGAAGTTCATGTTGTTCTTCTTCACGTAGGCGTATTCCACATAACCCACGGCACCCTTGACACGGTTCACGTTGGCGGCGACGCCTTCGTTGCCCTTGCCGCCGACGGAGGACGCTGCAGGCCACTTCACGGCAGCGCCCTTGCCCACGGTGTCGGCCCAGTCTTTGCTGACCGCCGTCAGGTAGTCGGTCCAGTTGAAGGTGGTGCCGGAGCCGTCAGCGCGGTGCACCACGGTGATGTTCTGGTCAGGCAGGGTCTTGCCGGGGTTCAGGGCCGCCAGCTTGGGGTCGTTCCACTTGACGACCTTGCCCAGGAACATCTCGGCCAGCACGGGGCCGGTGACACGCAGTTCGCCGGGCTTGAAGCCGTCGAGGTTGATCACGGGCACGGTGCCGCCGATGATGGCAGGAAACTGGACCATGCCATCCTTGTCCAGGTCGGCGCCGGGCACGGGCGCATCAGTCGCGCCGAAAGCAACCGTTTTGGCGCGGATCTGGCGGATGCCGCCGGACGAACCGATGGACTGGTAGTTCAGGCCGGTGCCGGTGGCCTTTTTGTAGGCTTCAGCCCACTTGGCATAAATCGGGAAAGGGAAGGTCGCGCCGGCGCCGGTGATGTCGGCGGCCATGGCGGAACCCATGCCCAAGGTGGCAAAGGCGGCGACGGCCATTGCCTTGAGGAAAATGCGCTTTTGTTTCATATGGCTCCTTACGGTTGGATAAACTGGTCGACAGGCTGTACTGTAGAAGCGCAATGTGACAGGTGCGTGACAAATGCATGAAAAAGCAGCGGCCGGTCTTGCCCATCCGTGGGACATGACGCCGTCAACTGCCCCCCCGTGCACCGCCCGGATGGGGTAGGGTTTCACGGCCCGGTCACAGGGGCCGGCCATGCTGGCTGGCGACGTCGTTTCCGGGGCGGCAGGTCAAGCTTCCGGTGCCTCGCCCTCCTGCCGGCCGCGGCGCCGGCGTTGCGCGTGGATGCTATGCTGGCTGCGCCCCAACAATCGCTCACACATGCAAAATGGAACTCGCCTGGCTGCGGTGGACCTCGGGTCCAACAGCTTTCGCCTTGAAATAGGCCGTCTCGACCACGGACAAATTCACCGTACCGAATACCTCAAGGAAACCGTGCGCCAGGGCAACGGCCTGGACGGCGAGCGAAACCTCACGCCGGAAGCCATGCAGCGTGGCTGGGAATGTCTGGCCCGTTTTGGGGAGCGCCTGGCTGGCTTCAGGAAAAACGAAGTCCGCGCCGTGGCCACACAAACTCTGCGCGAGGCGCGCAACCGCGACGAATTTCTGGCGCGTGCCCACCAGGTGCTGGGCTTTCCCATCGACGTGATTTCCGGCCGCGAGGAAGCGCGGCTGATCTACCAGGGCGTGGCCCACATGCTGCCGCAATCCGACGAGCGGCGTCTGGTCGTCGACATCGGCGGCCGCTCCACCGAAATGATTCTGGGCCAGGGCCTGGACGCATTGGTGATGGAGTCCTACCGCGTCGGCAGCGTGGCCTGGTCCATGAAGTACTTTCCCGATGGCCAGTTCACGGCACGCGCCTTCGCTGCCGCCGAAGTAGCCGCCAAGGCGGTGCTCGACGAAGCCCTCAACCTCTACCCGGCTGCCGGCTGGGAAGTCGCCTACGGCTCCTCAGGCACGGTGGGCGCCGTCGCTGACGTGCTGGCGGCTGCCGGCATGCCGCCGGGCATGATCACCCGCGAAGGACTGGACTGGCTGCTGGACCGGCTGCTCAAGGCCCAAAGCGCGGATCGCCTCAGGCTGGAAGGCATGAAGGACGACCGGCGCGCCGTCATAGGCGGCGGCGTCAGCGTGCTCAGGGCCGTGTTCGAGCTGCTGGACATCCGGCAGATGCAGGTAGCGCAGGGCGCCCTGCGCCACGGCGTGCTGTACGACCTGCTGGACCGTGAAGAGGGCAACAGCGACCTGCGCTCGACCACGGTTCAGGGACTGGCGCGCAAATTTGCGGTGGACGCAGCGCAGGCCCAGCGCGTCGGGAAAACGGCCATCACCCTGTTCCGGCAGGCCGGCGGCGGGTTGCCGGCAGCGGAACTGGCACGTGTCCAGCGCAAGCTGGACTGGGCGGCGCAGCTGCACGAAATCGGCAGTCACATCTCGCACAGCGATTACCACAAACATGGCGCCTACATCCTCGACAACGCCGACGCGCCGGGTTTTGCGCTGCCCGAGACGCACCGGCTGAGCCTGCTGGTGCTGGGCCACCGCGGCAAGCTGCGCAAGCTCGAGGCCGACTTCGAGGACCCGGTGTTTGTGCAGCAGTTGCTGTGCCTGCGGCTGGCCGTGATCCTGTGCCATGCCCGCCGCGATCCCGACCTCCGGGGCATGCAAATGGAGACCACGGTGGACAACCACCGCTTCGTGCTGGCTTGCCGCACCGGCTGGGCGGCGGCTTTTCCGCAGTCGGCCCACCTGCTGCGCGAAGAGGTGCTGGCCTGGCAGAAAACGCCCTGGACGCTGATTGTCGCCAGCCCCTGAAGCCGCGAAGTTGACAGTGCAAATATTAACGGTATAAACTGTATAAACCGTTTAACCCGAAGGTTCCAACCATGGCAAGCACCACAAAAGCACCCGTCTCCCGCAAGCAAACCGGCGCGAGCGCCAAAAAGGCAGCAGTTAAAAAACCTGCTGCAGCCCCCGCGCCGGTTCAGCCCGCCGGCAGCGCCAAAACAGCCAGCCCAAGCGCCAGGGTCAAGAAACCGGCCGCCAAACCGGCTCCGGCGCCGAAAGCAGAAAAACCCGCCAAGGCCAAAAAGCCCAAGCTGGTGCGCGACAGCTTCACCATTCCGAAGGCAGAGTACGTGGTGCTGGACGAACTCAAGCAGCGCGCCACGCAACTGGCGCGCCCGATCAAGAAAAGCGAGTTGCTGCGCGCCGGCATCAAGGCCCTCGCAGCCATGAATGACACTGGTTTTCTGGCGGCGCTGGACCAGGTGCCGGCCATCAAGACCGGCCGGCCAGCGGGCTGAAGGCAGGCGGAGCTACAGCAGTTCCGGCGACTGCACCGTGACCACCACGGTCTGGGCGCCGGCCTCGCGTTCGCGATGACGCAGCCACCAAAGCGCGCCCTTCTTGACCGCGCACTCTTCTTCGCGCAGGCCGAGCAACTGTGAAATCACCTGGCCCAGCGTGGGCTGATGCCCGATCACCAGGATAGGCAGCTTGTTGGACGGCCACTGCACCAGTTCCAGCAATTGCGAGGGCGGCGCATCGGGGCCGAGTTCCGCACGTATCTTGTACTTGCGCCCCAGCGCCAGCGCCGTCTGCTCACAGCGCCGTGCCGGGCTGACCAGGATGCGGGTGCGTTCCGGCAACTGGCGGTCCAGCCAGCCGGCCATGCGCGCCGCCTGCTTGTCCCCACGCGCGGTCAATGAACGTTCCAGGTCGCTGATGCCCGGCGCGTCGTCGGCGAGCCATTCCTCGGCCTCCGCATGACGCCACAGGATCAGGTCCATCACTGCCCGTTCCGGCCGGAAGGACCGGCAGCGTAACGCGCCATCAGCGCGGCCTGGGCGCCCTGCGGTTCACCTTCGGCCGGTGCGCTAACCCGCACATAGGTGCCGTCGGGCTGCAGGTCCCAGGCATCACGGCTGTCATGCAGGTAAGCCACCAGGCATTCATCGATGATGCGCTGGCGCAGCACCGGATCGGTGACAGACCAGGCCAGTTCGACCCGCCTGAGCATGTTGCGGTTCATCCAGTCGGCACTCGACAGGTACAGGGTCTCCTCGCCGTCGCAGCGGAAATAAAACACCCGGGAATGCTCGAGAAAACGGCCGATGATGGAACGCACGCGGATGTTGTCAGTCACGCCCGGCACCTGCGCCGGCAACATGCAGGCACCGCGCACCACCAGGTCGATCTTCACGCCGCGCTGGCCGGCGCGAACCAGGGCCAGGATCAGTGTTTCGTCGGTCAGCGCGTTCATCTTGGCAACAATGCGCGTGTCCTTGCCCTGCGCGGCAACGTCGCCCAGGGCATCGATTTTTTCGATCAGCTTTTTATGCAGCTGGAACGGCGCCAGCCACAGCCGGTTGAGCTTGGGCAGCTTGCTCTGGCTGGCCAGGTGGACAAACACGTTGTCGATGTCGGCCGTCAATGCGGCGTCGGCCGTCAGGTAGCTCAGGTCGGTATACAGCCGCGCGGTCTTGGGGTTGTAGTTGCCGGTGGACAGGTGCGCGTAGCGCCGCAGGTGCTGGCCTTCACGGCGCGTCACCAGCAGCATCTTGGCGTGGGTTTTCAGGCCCACCACACCGTAGACCACCTGCGCGCCAATGGACTCGAGCATCTCGGCCCAGTTGATGTTGGCTTCCTCGTCAAAACGTGCCTTGAGCTCGAGCACCACCATGACCTCCTTGCCGCGCCGCACTGCTTCCCGCAGCAGCACCATCATTTCCGAATCGGTGCCGGTGCGGTAAATGGTCTGGCGGATCGCCAGCACCTGCGGGTCGTTGACCGCTTCGCGCAGGAAATCCAGCACGCCGTCAAAACTTTCGAAGGGCTGGTGGATCGACACGTCGCCGCGCTTGAGCCGTTCGAAAAACGACTCGCCGGGCACCAGTTGGGTGGGGTAACAGCCCTTATGCGGCGGGAACAGCAGCCGCGGGTCATTGACCAGGTCCACCAGCTGCGTCAGGCGCACCAGGTTGACCGGGCCGTGCACGCGGTACAGCGATGCTTCCGGCAGGTTGAACTGACCCAGCAGGAAATCCGACAGGTACTTGGAGCAGCCCGCCGACACCTCGAGCCGGACCGCCTGGCCGTAGTGCCTCTGCTCCAGCCCCAGGCGCAGCGCGGTACGCAGGTTCTTGACGTCGTCTTCATCGACCGCCAGGTCGGAGTGCCGCGTCACACGGAATTGCGAAAACTGCCCGACATCCCGGCCGGGAAACAGCTCGCCGAGATGAGCCCGGATCACGCTGGAGAGCGACACAAAACAGGTGTGTTTGCCCGAAACCTTGTCGGGCATGCGAATAAAGCGCGGCAACACGCGTGGCACCTTGACGATGGCGATGTCGTTCTCGCGGCCGAAGGCGTCGCGCCCGCCGAGCCGGACGATGAAATTGAGCGACTTGTTGGCGACCTGCGGAAACGGGTGCGAAGGATCGAGGCCGACCGGAATCAGCAGAGGCCGGACCTCGCGCTCGAAGTAGGCCTGCACCCACTGCCGCTGCGCGGTGTTGCGCTCGCCATGCGACACGATGCGTATGCCCTGCTTTTCAAACAGCGGCAGCAGCTCATCGTTGTACAGCGCGTACTGCCGCGCCACCATGTCGTGCGCCGCACCGGCCAGCGCCTCGAAAGACGCTTCGGTGTAGGCGCCCTTCTGCTCCCGGGCCTGTGCCGCGGTCAGGTGTAATGCCGCGCGGACCTCGAAAAATTCGTCCAGATTGGACGACACAATGCACAGAAACCGCAGGCGCTCCAGCAAGGGCACGTCGGCACGCTTGGCCCAGTCGAGCACCCGCTCGTTGAACGCAAGAATGCTGTGATCGCGGTCCAGGAGCTGGACGTCGACGGGTGCGGGGACGGGTGACAAGGCGGGAGATTGGGACATTCGGCGGATCTTGTTATTTTGTAATCAAATTGACTTGTTGTCAGTGTTCATCAATTAAATGACAGGCGTGTGACAAAACCATGTCACAGACCTTGTCCCGTCAGGGCATCGGCCGCCAGCCGCTGGCTGCCAATGCTGCGCCGGGCCGCGACCAGATGCCCTTCGAACAGCCGGGCCGCGTGCGTCCAGCTGAACTCCAGCGACCGGGCACGCGCCTCATGCCGGGGCACCGCCAGCGCAGCCAGGCAAGCCTGCCGCAGGTCGGCATGCAAGACGCCGCCCTGCGAACGCCCATCCTGCGTACCCAATACTTCCAGCGGCCCGTCCACCGGGTAGGCCGCCACCGGGGTGCCGCTGGCCATGGCCTCGAGCATCACCAGGCCGAAAGTCTCCGATTTGCTGGGAAATACAAACACGTCTGCCGCAGCGTACACCCTGGCCAGTTCCTCGCGGGGCAACACGCCCAGCCAGCGCACCTGCGGGTAACGCTCCTTCAGTGAAGCCTCCAGTGGGCCGACACCGCAGACCAGCTTGGTGCCGGGGATGTCGAGGTCGAGGAAGGCGGCAATGTTCTTCTCGTAGGACACCCGGCCGACAAACAGGCTGACAGGCCGGGCCAGCGTGCCCAGCGGCGCGTACAGGCGCGGCTGCGCTTGAAAGGCAAACAGGCGGGTGTCCACGCCATGGGTCCAGCTGCGCAAATGGCGGAAACCGCGCTGTTCCAGCATGCGCAGCACGCCGTCGGTCGGCACCATCACGCCGGCCGATGCCTTGTGGAAGTGACGGAACAGCGCATAACCCCAGGACAGCGGAATTTTCAGGGCAGCGTTGAGGATTTCCGGAAACTTGGTGTGGAACGCCGTGGTGAAAGACAGGCCGTGCCGGACGCAGTAGCCGCGCGCGGCCCAGCCCAGCGGTCCCTCTGTCGCCACGTGGATGGCATCGGGCTGCAGCGCATCGAGCTTCTGGCCCAGCAGTGTTTTGGGCCGGATCGCCAGGTCGATGCCGGCGTAACCCGGGCAGGGCCGGGTTTTGAACAGGCCGGGGTGGATCACCTCGACCTGGTGGCCGAGTTTTTCGAGTTCCAGCACCAGCTCGACCAGCGTGGTGACCACGCCGTTGATCTGCGGCTTCCACGCGTCGGTAATCAGGGCAATTTTCATGGCCGTCCTCACGCGGTGACCGTGCTGGCCAGATGCCCACGGCCCTGGGTCTCGTGGGACGGCGCCCAGTGCAGCAGTTCCAGCGTACCGTCGTAGTTCTCGACCAGCGCGGTGCGGCTTTCGACCCAGTCGCCGTCGTTGCAATAAAGCGTGCCGTTGATCTCGCGCATTTCGGCGCGGTGGATATGACCGCAGACAACCCCGTGGTGGCCGCGGCGCCGCGCTTCCGTGGCGACCGCTTCCTCGAAGTCGGTCACGTAGTTCAGCGCGCTCTTGACTTTTTGCTTGAGGTAAGCGGACAGCGACCAGTAAGGCAGGCCCAGACGCGCGCGCAGGCTGTTCAGATGGCGGTTCAGCTTGAGCGTGAACTCGTACAGGTTGTCACCCACATAGGCCAGCCACCTGGCACACTGCACCACCGCGTCGAAGTAGTCGCCGTGCACGACCCACAACCTGCGACCATCGGCCGTCACATGCACCGCTTCGTCCAGCACCTCGATGCCGCCAAACTGGTGGCCGATGAATTCGCGCGCAAACTCATCATGGTTGCCGGGCACATAAATGACGCGGCAGCCCTTGCGCGCGCGCTTGAGCAGCTTTTGCACCACGTCGTTGTGCGACTGCGGCCAGTACCATTTGCGGCGCAGCTGCCAGCCATCGACGATGTCGCCGACCAGGTACAGGTAGTCGCTGGGATGGGCCTTCAAAAAGTCCAGCAATGCCGCGGCCTGGCAGCCGGGCGTGCCCAGATGCAGGTCGGAAATGAAAATGCAGCGGTAACGCTTGCGCAGCGCCAGCTCGTCATGATCATCCGCGTCACCAGGCGAGGGGCCCTGGTTGAGCGGGCCGAGCTTGTCGAAGAGCGAACGCATCAGGCCGCCGTGCCGGAAAAATGCTTGCGGTAACGCGCCGGCAAGTCGGCAATACGCATCATCATCGGCAGGTCGGCGGAGTTGAAGTCCGGGTCCCAGGCCGGCGCGCCCAGCACCTTGGCACCCAGGCGCAAATAACCCTTGATCAGCGCCGGCGGCTCGACGTCCAGCGAATCGTCCAGCCTGTCCACCGGCAGCGGCAAGCGCGGCGTCACGTGGTATTCGATGGGCGCAAGGTGCGTCTGCCGGACCTGGCGCCAGATGCTGGCAGCCGCCTGACCGCTCGATGCACCGGTGTGCTGCATCGGGATGCTGGCGCAACCGATCATGGTGTCGAGCTGGTTGCGCGCCATGAACTCGGCCAGCGCACCCCACAGTGCCAGGATCACGCCGCCGTGGCGGTGCTCGGCATGCACGCAGCTACGGCCCAGCTCGACCATGCGCGGCCGCAAAAAGCGCAAGCGCGTCAGGTCAAACTCGGTGTCGCTGTAAGTGCTGCCGGCACGTTTGGCCTGGGCCGGGGTCAACACGCGGTAGGTGCCGATCACCTCCTGGCTGGCCTCGTCACGCACCAGCAGGTGTTCGCAAAAATCGTCGAAGATGTCGATGTCGTGGCCAGGCAGCGCGCCGGACAAGGTGGCGCCCATCTCGGTCGCGAAGACCTGGTACCTCAGCCGCTGCGCCTGCCGGACCTCGTCCTGGTGCCTGGCCCAGCCGACCTGGATTTTCCCCAGGGCAGGCCTTTGAACAGCGGCTGGAAGGGGTGCATGAGAGCTTTGATGAAGTAACCCCCGTGAAAAATGCGCCGGAGCGACGGGCGACAGTGCAAAGGTGGGGTTGGGCAGTTCTTTCATGGTGACTCCTTGTTGTCAATTCGCAAATAACAAAACGCAAAGGCTGTAAAAAAGCCCCGGGGTCGGGGCTTTTTTCTCAAAAAATCAGGTCCCGACGGTGCCGCCATCCTTGCGGCGGATCACGACGGTGGCCGAACGCGGCCGCCCGCCCATGGGCCCGTCAGGCCAGTGGCTCACCGCCTTCGGCTGGGCCGGGTCGCCGCGTTCGCTGGCGGTTTCGCCGGGGTGCTGGATGTTGATGAAGACCGCGCGGCGATCGGGCGTGAAACTCACGCCGGTGACCTCGCAGCCGGCCGGCCCGGTCAGGAAACGTTTGGTCTCGCCGGTCGCCGGGTCGGCGCACAACATCATGTTGTTGCCGATGTCCTTGTAGGCGCCCTTGTGCATGGCCGACGTCGATATGTCGGTCTGGATCCAGAGCAGGCCGCCGGCGTCGAACTGCAGGCCGTCGGGACTGCCGTAGATGTCGCCCTTGATGCTGCCGCGGTACTCGGCCTTGCCGGCATTCGGGTCGCCGGCCAAAGCGAAATGCATCCAGCGGAACTCGGTGGCCCTGGCGTCGCCGTCGAACACACCGGAGCCGCCTGTGCCCTTGCCTTCGCGCCAGCGGATGATGTGGCCCATGATGTTGTCGTTGCGAGGATTCGCGGCGTCCGCCAGACGGCCGTTCTGGCCGCGCGCGCTGTTGTTGGTCAGCGTCAGGAACACCTCGCCGGTGTTGGGATGCACCGCCACCCACTCGGGGCGGTCCATCCTGGTTGCGCCGACAGTGTCAGCGGCCTGGCGGCATTTGACGAGCACCTCGGCCTGGTCGGCGAACCCGGCGGCGGCGTTGAGGCCGCCCTCACCATGCACCAGCGGCAACCAGCGGCCGTAACCCTGGCTGTCGAAACGCGCGACGTACAGGGTGCCATGGTCCAGCAAGTCCTTGTTCGCACGGTAGCCGCCGGGCTTGACCTTGTCTCGGCTGACAAATTTGTACACATATTCAAAACGCTCGTCGTCGCCCATGTACACCACGGCGCGGCCATCCCGGCTCAGCGTGGTCGTCGCGCCTTCATGTTTGATGCGGCCCAGCGCCGTGCGCTTGATGGGGGTCTGTGTCGGGTCCTGCGGGTCGATCTCGACCACCCAGCCGAAACGGTTCGGCTCGTTCGGGTGTTTCACCGCGTCAAAACGCTCGTCGAACTCATGCCAGCGGTAGCCGAAACCTTTGGCGCGCATGCCGTAACGCAGCTCATCAGGCGCTGGCTTGTCTGCGGCGGAGAAATACCCGTTCCAGTTTTCTTCGCAGGTCAGGAAGCTGCCCCAGGGCGTCTGGCCGGCCGCGCAGTTGTTCAGCGTTCCGAGAGGGCGTTTGCCTTCGGGATCGGCAGCGGTTTTCAGCAGGACATGCCCGGCGGCCGGGCCGCCGAAAGCCATGGGCGTATTGCCGGTGATGCGGCGCGCATAACGCGAGTTCGGCATCACACGCCAGACGCCGCCGCGCTCGATCACCTCGATGATGCTCACGCCGTGCGCCGCCTGCGACTTGCGCACCTTGTCGGCCGTCCAGGTCTTCATGCCGTCGCTGTGCAGCAGGCCGTCGTCGGTGTATTCGTGATTGATCGCCAGCAGACCGTGGCGCGGATTTTTGTCCAGCGGGAAATATTCCATGCCGTCGTGGTGCATGCCGGCCTGCAGCAGCTGGTCGTTCGCACTGTTCGACGCATCGGCGCTGAAATCCGGCGCCGCTGCCCCGGCGATGCCGGTGGCGTCGCCCCAGCGGTACAGCACCTGGGCCTCATACTCGGGCGGCACCACCAGCGCATCGGCGCGGGACGGCGGCACGCTGGTGAAACCCAGCGGCTTGCCCGTGGCGGCTGTCGCGGCATGGCCGGTCAGGGTGTGCGAGCCCATCAGCAGCGCCACCGCCGCCGAGGTGCATCGCAACACGTGGCGGCGCTCGCCGTCTACCTCGTGGATGGACGGATTGCCCGCCGTGTTGACGCCATCTTCCGGCTCGAAAGCCTTGCCAAACCCTTGACCCATGAATCACTTCCCATCGTGTTTTTGACTGATGGCGTGATTCTGGAATCGGGGGGTGACGGGTTCATGTCGGTTTGATGGCGATTTGATGACAATCACCCGCACGACCCAGGCGCTATCGAATAAATAGCTGCCTGCGCTTGCTGTATATGGCTTAGAGCGCAATTTGGCACTGAACAGGGACAGCGCGGGCACGGGGCGGGTGGGACGCACCGGCGCGCATCTTTCCAGTCTTGATGCACCTCAAGCGATCACCAGCCGCGCACTGTATGGTGGTGAAGATGCTGATCCGGCCATGTGCGTCCTCCGGAAGGCGCAACCGTGCCGGCAGCACCCGCCCCACACATTTTCACCCGAGAGTATTCACATGAACATCCAGGTCCTGGGCACCGGCTGCAGCAAATGCCGCAGCGTCATCGCCATGATTGAAAGAGTGGCCCAGGCCAGCGGCGTCGAGGTCGCCATCAGCAAGGTCGAGGACCCGGCAGAAATCACGCGCCTGGGCGCCACCGCCACCCCCGCCGTCGTCATCAACGGCCGCATCGTGCACAGCGGCGGCATCGCGACCCATGAAGACGTCCAGCGCTGGCTGCTGCCGGCAGCGCCCGGCTTTCTCGAGGCGCCGACGCGCCATCTGTTCTTCACCGGCAAGGGGGGCGTCGGCAAAACCTCGCTGTCCACCGCCACGGCGCTGGCGCTGGCCGATGCCGGTAAAAAGGTGTTGCTGGTCAGCACCGACGCGGCATCGAATCTCGACGAAATGCTGGGCATCGAACTGCGCAACATCCCCACGCCGGTGCCCGGCGCGCCGGGACTGTCGGTCCTGAACATCGACCCCGACACGGCCGCCGAGTCCTACCGGCAACGTGTGCTGGCCCAGATGGGCACAGCGGCCAGCGCAGCGGAACTGTCAACCGTCAGGGAGCAGCTGTCCGGCGCCTGCACCACGGAAATCGCCTCTTTCGACGAGTTCGCTTCGCTGCTGGCCGACGATGCAGAACACTTCGACCACATCGTCTTCGACACCGCGCCGACCGGTCACACCTTGCGCCTGCTGAGCCTGCCCAAGGCCTGGAGCGGGTTTCTGGAAGGCAACGACCGCGGTGCCTCCTGCCTGGGCCCGCACTCCGGCCTGAAGATGCAGGAGCAGCGCTTCAAGGAGGCGCTGGAGGCTTTGGGCGACACGGGCAGGACCACCGTGATTCTCGTCACCCGGCCGGACCGGGGCGCGATCGCCGAGGCGGCGCGCACCTCGGACGAGTTGCGTACCCTGGGCCTGAACAACCAGCGGCTGGTGGTCAATGGCGAATTTCACGCCAGCGATGCCGCCGACTCGGTGGCGGCCGCCATCGAGGCCCAGGGGCAACAGGCCCTGGCCGACATGCCGGCCGCCCTGCGCGCCCTGCCGCAGGACAGGGTGCCGCTGCGGGTGTTCGACACCGTCGGCCTGCCGGCGCTGCGCGCGCTGCTGGCAGCCGATGTTGGCGGCATGACGGCCGGCAAAAAGCTTCCCGCAGAACCGGCCGGCCCCTTCCCCGGCCTGGACGCGCTGGCCGACGAACTGGCCACCGCCGGACACGGTCTGATCATGGTCATGGGCAAGGGCGGCGTCGGCAAAACCACCGTCGCCGCGGCCCTGGCCCTGGGCCTGGTGCAGCGCGGCAAAACCGTGCACCTGAGCACCACCGACCCCGCCGCCCACCTTGCCGGCACGATCGAGGGCGAGGTGCCGGGCCTGAAGGTGGACCGCATCGACCCGAAAGTGGAGACCCAGCGCTATATCGACAAGATCATGGCAGCCCGATCCCCCGGTCTCGATGCGCAAGAGCAGGCCCTGCTGCTGGAAGACCTGCAGTCGCCGTGTACCGAGGAGGTGGCGGTGTTTCACGCCTTCTCGCGCATCGTCAGCGAGGGACGCAGCGCCTTTGTGGTGCTGGACACCGCGCCGACCGGACACTCGCTGTTGCTGATGGACGCCACCGGCGCTTACCACCGGCAGATGATGCGGGAGTACAAAGGACACGGCGCGGCGCGCGTGGTCACGCCCTTGATGCGGCTGCAGGACGCGGCGTACACCAAAATCATCCTGGTGGCCCTGCCGGAGGTGACGCCGGTGTCGCAGGCCGCTGCGCTGCAGGACGACCTGCGCCGCGCCAGCATCGAGCCCTATGCCTGGGTGCTCAACAAAAGTGTTCTGGCGGCCGGCACCACCGACCCCTTGCTGGCGGCGCGGCTTGCCGGCGAGCGCCAACAGATGGCGCGCATGTCCGGCGGACTGGCGAAGCGGATTTTTGTCCTGCCCTGGCTGACCCGCCCACCTGTCGGCGTGGAGCAGTTGTCCAGGCTGGTCGCTGCGCCGGTCGCCGTCTCACCCGCTATGAAATAAATAGCTGCTTGCGCACGCCAGAATTGGGCTGGCGGGCGATTTGACCAACAACTGCTCGCTCAATGCGCGAGGGGTTAGTGTCGAACGCGGCGCCCACCCGGCGCGCCCCTGGCAGCCGCCCAACAAAAAAGGCTTCAAAACCGAAGTTCTGAAGCCTTTTTGGCTTGGTCTCAGCACAGGGCTGAGACGGCTGGGATGCAGGGCTTAGTAGCCGCCGCGTCCACCGCCGCCGCCGCCGTAGCCGCCACCGCCGGAACGGTCACCGCCGCCGCCGTAGCCGCCGCCACCGGAGCGGTCGCCGCCACCGTAGCCGCCGCCACCGCCGCCGCCGAAGCCGCCGCTACGTGGAGGACGTGCCTCCATCGGACGGGCTTCGTTCACGGTGATGCTGCGACCACCGAGGGACTGGCCGTTCATGCCGGCGATTGCGGCTTGAGCTTCGGCATCGTTGCCCATTTCGACAAAGCCGAAACCTTTGGAGCGGCCGGTGTCACGTTCCATCATGACTTTGGCGCTGGTGACAGAGCCGTACTGGCCGAAAGATTGTTGCAGGTCTTCGTCACGAACCGTGTATGGCAGGTTGCCGACGTAAAGTTTATTGCCCATGGGGACTCCTCAAAAATACATAAAAACAAAAGCGATGGGGTCCCGAAAGCACAACAAATCAAACCGCCGTAGCGCGCGAAACTGACCGATCACCTGACTCGTGAAGGTGTATTTCACACCGACACCCCCTGATTATGCGGCAGGAAACGCGTCCGCACTACATTACTTTCACAGAAAGGGCAAGATAAACGCGGCCGGACCGGCGCTGGCGACCGGGCAACCCGCTCCGGGGCGTTGATTTGCTATGACTTTGGTAGCTAACTTCGCACACCACCAAAGGCTATCCAGCCATACCACCCGATCACTCCGGGAAAAACCGGCGGCCATCCGCACCTCCGGCCGTTTCCTGCAAAAACGCGGGGAAACGACCCGCCGGAGCCGCCGTGCGGCCTCGAACCAGCAGAAACAGGCCGCGCGACGCCCGCGCCGGGGGTGAAAACCGCCCTTCTGCGATGAACCACCAGCGCACGCCATGCGCCAGCAGGCCGGCACGGTGGTCCAGACGCTTGCGCCGGGGACATACTTGCGCGGTGTCTTGCGGCGACACTGAAACGCAAGCAACATCGACACGGCAACAACAAGGCAAGCCACATGTGCATGGACACGCAAAAGAAGAGAAACGCGCTGCATGGGCGCTGAGCACGACCATGGCCACGCGCCAGCCGACTTCAACCGGGCTTTTGCCATCGGCATCGCACTCAACATCGTGTTTGTGGCGATCGAGGCGTTTTATGGCTGGCGCATCAACTCGCTGGCCCTGCTGGCCGACGCCGCGCACAACCTGAGCGACGTGGCGGGCCTGGTGCTGGCCTGGGGCGGCGCCCTGGCCAGTAAGCTGCGCCCCAATGCGCGCCACACCTACGGCTGGAAGCGCGGCACCATCCTGGCGGCGTTTGCCAACGCCTTGCTGCTGCTGATGGCGATGGGGGCGCTGGCCTGGGAAGCCGTGGGCCGCATCCTGTCACCCGAACCGCTGGCGGCTGCAGAAGGGGTGACCATCATGGTGGTGGCCGGCATCGGCATTGTGATCAACACCGCCACCGCCCTGCTGTTCATGCGCGGCCGCGAGCATGACCTGAATATCCGCGGCGCCTTTCTGCACATGGCCGCCGATGCCCTGGTGTCCGCCGGGGTAGTGGTCGCCGGGGCGCTGACACTGTGGATGGGCTGGGCCTGGCTGGACCCGCTGGTCAGCCTGCTGATCGCCGGGGTGATCCTGGTGGGAACCGCGAGCCTGTTCAAACAGTCGCTTCACATGCTGTTTGACGGCGTGCCCGACAGCGTGGACCCGCAGGCGGTTCAGGAATGTCTGGCGGCGCTGCCGGGTGTGACACGGGTGCATGACCTGCACATCTGGGCCATGGGCACCTCGCAGATCGCACTGACGGCGCATCTGGTGATGCCCCAGGGACACGCAGACGACGCTTTCCTGAAACACGCAACCGACCAGTTGCACGACCGTTTCGACATCACCCACGTGACGCTGCAGGTCATGCAGCAGGCCTTCACCGCGCCTTGCGCCCCGCCGGATGTGTGAGCTGCTGGCGGCCAAAACCACCGCCGGTGTGGCCGAAGCTGCGTGGCGAGCAGCCAAGAATCCGGCCGCTACGCTGCGCACTTTCCCCGCACCCGCAGCCAGGCAAGGCACCACCTCATGCGTGGACGGAGGGGCGTTGCGAGGTTCTCCCGGGCTTTGACGCAACGCTCTGCAGGCCGGCGGAATTTCCGTGACTCGCGCTTTCCTCCCGGGGCCTGTCCTTCAATAGCCGGGCTTCGGCCCAAACGTCGCGGCGCGGCGGTGCGCCGAACATGCGGGCGTACTCGCGGGTGAACTGGGACACGCTTTCGTAGCCGACCTCATAGGCCGCACGGCTTGCCGCAACCCCCTGGCTGAGCATCAGGCGGCGCGCCTCCACTAACCGCAACTGCTTCTGGAACTGCAGCGGTGTGAGTGTGGTCACCTGCTTGAAACAGCGGTGAAAGCTGGAACTGCTCATGCGCGCAGCGGCCGCGAGTTGTTCGACCGGCAGGGTGCGCATGAAGCCCTCGCGCAGCATTTGCACCGCCGCGGCGATGCGCTGGGCGTGGCTGTCCGGCAAGGCCAGCCGGCGCAGGTCGGCGCCGTGGCGGCCGCTCAGCAGCCAGTAGTGCAGTTCCCTGACAATGCCGGCGTGCAGCAGCGGCACCGCCTCAGGCCGGTCCAGCAGCCGCATCAGGCGCAGCCCGCAGTCCAGCGTGGCGGCATCACTTTCAGCCATCCACACCCGGCTCTGCGACGCAGCCGCGGGCAATGCGCTGGCGGGCAACTGCGCCATCAGGTCGCGAAGCACCGCAAAGTCCAGCTCGATGGCCAGCGCGACGTAAGGCTGCGCGGGACTGGCCAGCACCACACGGCCGGTGACCGGCGCATCCACGCCGACGATGGCTGACGCACCGGCCGCGAACTGAAGATCCTCGCTGCCAACGGTCAGCTGCTTGGCACCCTGCAGGACCAGGCAAACCAGCGGTTTGTAGATGGAGCGCATCGGGCGGCTCGGCCTGAACGCGCACATCATGCGCAGACCGGGCACCGGCGTCGTCGCCAGACCATCGACATTCGCGTGGCAACTGGCGTATCGAATGATCGCTTGCTTCAGGGCTTCCATGGTGAACCTCGCTTCCGGAAGGGCAATGGGGAGCCTGCATTATCGGCGCCGGGGTCGCAACGGACCAGCCCTTTTGGCAGGAACAGGCAAGTTTTCAGCGGCTTCGGGCAAGGCGCGGCAAGGCGCCGTCCCTACAGTTTGAACAGGCCCCGCTGCCACGCGTTGACGGCGGAAAGCCGCCCTTCTCACCCCTTCAAGGAACATACCCATGACACACACCCTTCCCCCACAGGACAACAACCCCGCCCTGTCCTCACGCCGCAATATCCTGAAGTCGGCCGCGCTCGCGACCGCTGCCAGCGCCGCGGCCTTCGGCATGCACGCCGCCGCGCAGACCGGCGCGCCGCGGCCTGCTGCCAGCGCACCGGCCGGCCGCAAGGTCGCGCTGGTCACCGGCTCCTCGCGCGGCATAGGCGCAGCCACCGCCAGACGGCTGGCCGCCGACGGTTTCCGCGTCACGGTCAACTGCGTGGCCAACCGCGACCTGGCCGCCGCGGTGGTGCGCGAGATCCAGGCCGCCGGTGGCGAAGCCATCTGGGAGCAGGCCGACGTCAGCGACCCGCGCGCCGTGCGCCGCCTGTTCGACGCCAACGACAAGGCCTTCGGCGGCATCGACGTGGTGGTGAGCAACGCCGGCATCATGCGGCTTGCGCCCATGCGCGATATGACGGACGAGGATTTCAACCGCATGATGGACGTGAACCTCAAAGGCAGCTTTTACGTGATGCGTGAAGCCGCCCGGCGGGTGCGCGACGGCGGCCGCATCATCGCCCTGTCGTCGAGCATCACGCAACTGCGTTCACCGACCTACGGCCCTTACGCCGCCAGCAAGGCTGCGCAGGATTTTTACGCCAATGTGCTCGCCAAGGAACTCGAAGGCCGCATGATCTCGGTCAACGCGCTGGCGCCCGGGCTGGTCAACACCACCCTTTTCACCGACGGCAAGACCCCGGCGCAGATCGCCGGCTTCGCGCAGCGCACACCACACAAGCGCCTGGGAGAACCCGCCGACATCGCCGGCGTGATTTCCCTGCTGTGCAGCACCACCGAAGGCGGCTGGGTCAACGGCCAGACCGTGTTTGCCAACGGCGGCGTGGTCTAGGCAGCGTGGGGCGGGAAGGCGACCTGCAAAAGGACCCGACAGCCGGCCCGGCCCGCCCTTCACCGGCATTGACCTGGGGCAATTCATGTAATATCATTGATTACATGAAAAGAGACAGCAGACTCTCCGGCGTGCTTCACGTGCTCCTGCACATGGCCGGGGTGGGCGAACCCATGACGTCGGACCAGCTCGCCAAAGTGATGCAGACCCACCCGGTGGTGGTCAGGCGCGTCATGGCGGGCCTGCGGGACTCCGGGCTGGTCCGCTCGGAGAAAGGGCACGGCGGCGGCTGGTTGCTCAGTTGCAACCTCGATGACATCACCCTCGGCGACATCTACAACGCGCTGGACGCGCCGGAGCTGTTCGCGATGGGCAACCGGACCGAGGCGCCCGGCTGCCTGGTCGAGGAAGCGGTGAATGCGGCGCTCAACAGCGCCTTTGCCGAAGCCAGGCAAGTGCTGCTGGACCGGCTGGCCGGCGTCTCGCTGGCAGCGCTCAACAAGGACTTCCATGCAAGGCTGCAGGCGCGCGGCGGCACCCGGGCATCGGCCATGGCCCACACCGCATGACCATCAACACCGCTTTCACCGATCCGGCGGCCGTCGCGGCCTATGCCGAGGGCCCGCCGCGCATGGTCCCGGGTTTTGCCGACATGCAGCGCATGTGTTTGCTGCTGCTGGCGGAACACGCGCCTGCCGATGCCCGAATCCTGGTGCTGGGTGCGGGTGGCGGGCTGGAGCTGGAGGTTTTCGCGAAGGCGCAACCGCAGTGGCAATTTGACGGCGTGGATCCCTCGGCGGAAATGTTGCAAGTGGCGCAAACCAGACTGCTGGAACACCTGCACCGCGTGCGGCTGCACACGGGCCTCATCGACGACGCGCCGGACGGGCCCTTCGATGCGGCGTGTTGCCTGCTGACGCTGCACTTCCTCGCGCGCGAGGAACGGCGCCGCACGCTGGCCGAAGTGCGCCGGCGGCTCAACCCCGGCGCGCCCTTTGTGGCCGCGCATTTCAGCTTCCCGCAGGACAACGAGGCGATGCGCGCCCGCTGGCTGGCGCGCTGCACCGCTTTCGCCATCTCGTCCGGCATAGACCCGCACCACGCGCGCGCCCGCGAGAAGGGCCTGGGCGCGCAACTGCCAATTTTGTCACCCGAGGACGATGAGGCGCTGCTGCGCGAGGCCGGCTTTTCCGGGGTCGAGCTGTTTTACGCGGCCTTCGGGTTCCGCGGCTGGGTGGCGACCGCCTGAAGAAGGCGCAGCGCGACCCTGTGTCACTTCGCCGCAGGCGCCAGCGCCCGCCTCCCGCGCGGCGTCAGCTCGCCGGCCGCCGCCGAGCGAAGCAGCCGCTGAAAAGTCGGGCACTCCGCATGGCTGGGCGCCGGGCAAACCGCCGCATGCCGCAAGCCGTTGCGCATCGCCTTGAGACGCTTGATGGTGCGGTCCAGTTCGTCGGCCTTGGCGCTGAGCGAGGTCCTGTCGATGCTGGCCTGGCCGTCGGGCGAAAACATGGCGGCGATGTCGTCCAGCGAAAAACCGGCGGCCTGCCCCAGCCTGATCAGCGCCAGCTGGTCCAGCACGCCGGGCGCGAAGGTGCGGCGCAGGCCCTGCCGGCCGACCGCGGTGATCAGCCCCTTTTCCTCGTAGTAGCGCAGCGCGGAGGCGGAAAAACCTGATTTTTTGGCGACCTGGGCAATGTCCATGAAAAAACCTCTTGACTTCAAGTTGACTTGAACTTGTAGAGTGCCTCCATCGTCACTTTTCGTCAATGGAGAATCCCATGAACACATTCACTGCCAATGCGGCACATATCGCGCTGATCGGCATGGGCGCTACCGCATTCATGGACGCCTGGCTGCTGCTGCTCCAGCGCCTGGGCGTGCCCACGCTCAGGGTCGCCATGATCGGCCGCTGGGCCGGCCACTGGTACCACGGCACCTGGCAGCATGCGGCGATCGCGAAGGCGGCGCCGGTACGAGGGGAGCTTGCCCTGGGGTGGCTGGTTCACTACGCGTCCGGCATCACTTTCGCGGGCCTACTGACCGGCCTCGCCGGCATGGACTGGGCGCGCCAGCCGACGCTGCTGCCGGCGATGGGGGTCGGCATCGCCACGGTCGCCGCGCCCTGGCTGGTCATGCAGCCCGCCATGGGTGCAGGCATCGCCTCGTCGCGCACGCCGGCACCGGCCAAAAACCGGCTCAGAAGCCTGGCCAACCACAGCGTTTTCGGGCTCGGGCTCTATCTGGCCGCCGTCGTCCTCGCCTGGATTCCGCAGTAAAGGTTTTCTTCACTGTCACTTACCCAAACTGAAATGAACTACACCATGAAAAACAAACAACTTGCCATCATCTATCACAGCGCCCACGGCCATACCGGCCACATTGCCGGCCACATTCTGGCGGGTGCGCGCACCGTTCCCGGCATCCACGCCGATTTGCTGAAAGCGGAAGAACTCGCCCAGGCACCCGAGCGCTTGCTGGACTACGACGGATTTGTCTTCGGCTCGCCCACCTACCTGGGCGGGGTCAGCGGCAGCTTCAAGAACTTCATGGACGCCACCGGCCGGCTCTGGAAAAGCCACGCGCTCAAGGGCAAACTGGCATCTGCGTTTACCGTGTCGTCGCTGCCTTCGGGCGACAAGCAGTCGACGCTGCTGGCCATCTTCGTCTTCGCCATGCAACACGGCATGGTCTGGGTCGGCAACGCCATCCTGCCCGAACAGCACAGCGGCGTTCCGTATGAAGAAGCCGCCAACCGGCTCGGCTCCTGGTCGGGAATGATGGCGCAGGCCGGCCATTCCGCGCCGGCGGATTCCTTCGCCCCCGGAGATATCAAGACGGCGCGGATGTTCGGCACGAATGTTGCTGAAGCGTTGCAGCGAATGGCATGCTCTGACCAAACGGAAATAAACACATGATTCCCCGCAAATTCGAACCCATCCTGTTCGGCTTCATCCTGTCAGGCCTGATGTCCCTGCTGGTCTCGGGCATCGCCACATGGCGAGCCGCCGGGCTGGGGCCGGGCTTTCTGCCGCTCTGGGTGAGTTCCTGGCTCACGGCATGGCTGTTTGCCTTCCCGGCGGTGCTGCTGGTGGCGCCTCTGGCGCGCCGGCTGGTTCGCAGCCTTCTGCAAGCGGAGGGCGCAGCCGCTCCCGCCTCAAAAAGCGACTGACCAGTCGCTATCAATTCAATAGCTGCCTGCGCTTGTCCTGCATGGCCTGGTGCCCGATTTGGCTCACAGACTTCGCTGGTTCACGCGTTTCGACAACGCCTCGGCGCTTTCCTTGCGTTCGCTGTAGCGGTCCACCAGATACGGTGACACATCGCGCGTGAGCAGCGTGAACTTCATGAGTTCTTCCATCACGTCGACCACGCGGTCGTAATAGGCGGAAGGCTTCATGCGGCCGGCGTCGTCGAACTCGAGAAAAGCCTTGGCCACCGAGGACTGGTTCGGAATCGTCAACATGCGCATCCAGCGGCCCAGCACGCGCAGCTGGTTGACCGCGTTGAAGGATTGCGAGCCGCCGCTGACCTGCATCACCGCCAGGGTCTTGCCCTGGGTCGGCCGCACCGCGCCCTGGGCCAGCGGGATCCAGTCGATCTGCGACTTCATGATGCCGGTCATGGCGCCATGGCGCTCCGGCGAGGTCCAGACCATGCCTTCGGCCCACTGCGCCAGTTGCCGCAACTCCTGCACCTTGGGGTGGCTGTCGGGCGCGTCGTCGGGCAGCGGCAGGCCGCGCGGGTCGAAGGTTTTTGTTTCGGCGCCCATGGCCTGCAGCAGGCGCGCGGCTTCCTCGCTGAGCAGGCGGCTGTAGGAGCGCTCGCGCACCGAGCCGTACAGCAGCAGGATGCGCGGTGCATGCGCCGACGGCCTGAAGGCCTGCAGTGCGCCGGCCGTGGGCAGCGCAAACAGATTCTTGTCGAGGTTGGGGAGGTTCTCAAGCGCCGGCAACACGTTCCCCTTTGGCGTTGATCACCGGTTCGCCATCTTCCTTGGTGAACGCGCCCCGCTGCGGCGCCGGCAGGATGTCCAGCACGGTTTCGGAGGGACGGCACAGCCGCGTGCCCAGCGGCGTCACGACGATGGGCCGGTTGATCAGGATGGGGTGGGCCCCCATCGCGTCCAGCAACTGCTCGTCGGTCAGCGCCGGGTTGTCGAGCTGGAGTTCGGCGTAAGGTGTGCCCTTTTCCCGGATCAGCTCGCGCACCGGGATGCCCATGGCGCTGATCAGTTGCCGCAGGGTTTCGCGGCTGGGCGGGGTCTGCACGTACTCGATGACTTCCGGTTCCGCCCCGCTGTTGCGGATCAGCGCCAGCGTGTTGCGCGAGGTGCCGCATTGGGGGTTGTGGTAAATCGTGATCTCGGCCATGTGATGTGTCCTTGCTGGATTGCGTCAATTCGATAATTCAATTATATTTGAATTATGGAAACAAAAACCCTCGATGAAGTTGCAGCCGTGCGCGCCCTGGCGGCGCTGGCCCAGGCCCAGCGCCTGCGCACCTTCCGCGCGCTGGTGGTGGCCGGGCCCGACGGCCTGACGCCGGGCGCGATCGCCGACAAGCTGGACGTCGCGCCCAGCGCCTTGTCCTTCCACCTCAAGGAACTGGCGCATTCCGGCCTGGTCAGCAGCGAGCCGCGCGGCCGCAACCTGATTTACCGCGCCGACTTCGGGCAGATGAATGCCCTGCTGGCCTACATGACCGAGCATTGCTGCCAGGGCGAGGCTTGCGAGGTCGCGAGCGACGCAGCTTGCGACAACTGCTGACCGGGGCGCCGCGTGAACCTCGCCGAAACCCTGAACCTCGGGTGCCTGTGCCGCACCCTGAACCCCGAGCGTTTGCGCCAGCAGCTCGAGACCGACCCCTGCCTGCAAGGCATGCTGGACGGACTGGCGACCACCCACCCGCACCTGTTTTCTGAAACCGCGGTGTTTGTGGACACCGGCATGCGCGCCGCCGTGGCCCAGGCGATCGCCGCCATCGAGCGTGTGGCCGCCCTGCCCGCTTACCAGGCGCTGGCGCTGGCCCAGGCCACCGACATCGCGCGTCACGACTTCGGCCCTGCCGGCGTTTTCATGGGCTACGACTTTCACCTCGGCGACGACGGCCCGCGGCTGATCGAGATCAACACCAACGCCGGCGGCGCGCTGCTCAATGCCGCGCTGGCACGCGCCCACCGCGACTGCTGTGAACCGATGCAGGGGCTGATGGATGCTTCCAGCGACCTGACGCACATCAACCAGGCCTTTGTCGACATGTTCCGCGGCGAGTGGCAGGCCCAGCGCGGCACGCAGCCGTTGCGCAGCGTGCTGATCACCGACGATGCACCGCAAGCGCAATACCTCGCGCCCGAATTTGCGCTGGCACGGCAGCTGTTCCTCGCGCACGGCATCAACGCTGCGGTGGGCGATGCGCGCGAGCTGTTGTGGAAAGACGGTGCGTTGTGGCACCCGGCCTTGCCGGGCGTGGCGGTGGACCTGGTTTACAACCGCCTGACCGACTTCAGCCTGTCCGACCCCAGCCACGAAGCCCTGCGCAGCGCCTATGTGGCCGGCGCGGCGGTCGTCACGCCGCACCCGCGCGCGCATGCCTTGTTCGCCGACAAGCGCAACCTCATCACCCTGGGCGACGATGCCCTGCTGGCGTCCTGGGGCGTGTCCGCGGAAGACCGGCGCATCCTGCAAGCCGTGGTTCCGCACACCGAAGTCGTCACGGCGGCGCATGCCGATGCGCTGTGGGCCAGGCGGCGCCAGCTGTTCTTCAAACCTGTCGCGGGGTATGGCGCCAAGGCCGCCTACCGCGGCGACAAACTCACGCGCGGCGTCTGGGCCGGCATCCTGGCCGGCGGTTTTATCGCGCAGGCGCTGGTGCCGCCCAGCGAACGCCTGGTCGATGTCGACGGCGTGCCGACACGGCTGAAGCTGGACCTGCGTGCCTACACCTGGCGGGGCCGGGTGCAGTTGCTGGCGGCCCGCACCTACACCGGCCAGACCACCAATTTCCGCACCGCAGGCGGCGGCTTTTCGCCGGTGGTGGTGCTGCCCGCCATCACGCTGGATGCGGACGCCCGCCCTGTCCCGCCCCTCGCCGCCTGCCTCCCCGCCCCTTGAAACTTCAACCTGGAGCCTGTCATGAAACGTTTTCACGTCCACATGCATGTCGAAGACCTCGACAAAAACATCGCCTTTTATTCGGCCATGTTCGGCGTGCAGCCAGCGCGCAAGGAAAGTGACTACGCGAAGTGGATGCTGCTGGACCCGCCGGTCAACTTCGCCATCTCGACCCGCGGCAGCGCCACCGGCGTGGACCACCTGGGCATCCAGGTGGATTCTTCCGCCGAACTCGCCGGCCTCCGGGCCAGTGCCAGCGCAGCGGCGCTGACCTTGCAGGACGACGGCGAAACCACCTGCTGCTACGCCCGCAGCGACAAATACTGGCTGACCGACCCGCAGGGCGTGGCCTGGGAGCAGTTCCACACGCTGGATGGCATCCCGGTGTTCAGCGAGAAAAAACCCGAAACAAATGCGGCTCCAGCGGCCGGCTGCTGTGCGCCCGCAGCTACAAAAAGTGTAGCAATCACCCCCTCCACCACCTGCTGCTGAAAGAACCCAAATGACTGACCGCGTGATCAATGTCCTGTTTCTCTGCACCCACAACTCGGCCCGCAGCATCCTGGCCGAAGCCACCCTGAACCACATGGCCAAAGGCCGCTTCAAGGCCTTCTCGGCCGGCAGCAGTCCGCGCGACAACCAGCAGCCCAACCCGCTGGCGCTGAAGGTGCTGGCCAACGCCGGCATATCGACCGACGGCCTGCGCAGCAAAAGCTGGGACGAGTTCGGGAAAGCCGAATCCCCGGTGATGGATTTAGTCATTACCGTCTGCGACAACGCCGCCGGCGAGGTCTGCCCCTACTGGCCCGGCCAGCCCGCCACGGCGCACTGGGGCTACCCCGATCCGTCCGACGTGTCAGGTGACGAGGCGCAGAGGCTGGAAGCGTTCAACCAGACCCTGATGGCGATACGCCGCCGGCTCGAGCTGCTGGTCAACCTGCCGCCCGACAAGCTGGAGCGGGCCATGGTGCAACAGGCCGCGCGCGATTTGTCGCGCGCGTGAGACGACTCAACAAGAAGAACAGGAAATCATCATGGGATTGTTTGAACGTTATCTGAGCGTCTGGGTCGCGCTCGGGATCGCGGCCGGCGTCGGCCTCGGCCTGCTGGCACCGGCGGCTTTCCAGGCGATTGCCGCGCTGGAAATTGCCCACGTGAACCTGGTGGTCGCGGTGTTCATCTGGGTGATGATTTACCCCATGATGATCCAGATCGACTGGACCGCGGTGAAAGACGTGGGCAAAAAACCGCGCGGCCTGATGCTCACCCTGGTGGTCAACTGGCTGATCAAGCCCTTCACCATGGCGGCGCTGGGCGTGTTGTTCTTCCAGTACATTTTTGCGCCCTGGGTCGATCCGCAGTCGGCCAGCGAATACATCGCCGGCATGATCCTGCTGGGCGTGGCGCCCTGCACCGCCATGGTGTTTGTCTGGAGCCAGCTGGTCAAGGGCGACGCCAACTACACGCTGGTGCAGGTCTCGGTCAACGACCTGATCATGGTCTTCGCCTTCGCGCCGATTGCCGCCTTCCTGCTGGGCGTGACCAACATCACCGTGCCCTGGGAAACCCTGGTGCTGTCCACCGTGCTGTACGTCGTGCTGCCGCTGGTGGCCGGCATGCTGACGCGCCATTTTCTGCAGCGCCGCTCCAGCCATGCGGTGGGCGACTTCGTGGCCCAACTCAAGCCCTGGTCGGTGATCGGGCTGATCGCCACCGTGGTGCTGCTGTTCGGCTTCCAGGCCGAAACCATCGTGGCCAGGCCGCTGGTGATCGCGATGATCGCCGTGCCGCTGATCCTGCAGAGTTATGGCATTTTTGTCATCAGTTATGTGGCCGCCAGGGCGCTCAAGCTGCCGCACAACGTCGCCGGGCCGGCCTGCCTGATCGGCACGTCCAACTTTTTCGAACTGGCGGTGGCCGTGGCGATCTCGCTGTTCGGGCTGAATTCCGGCGCCGCGCTGGCCACGGTGGTCGGGGTGCTGGTCGAGGTGCCGGTGATGTTGTCGCTGGTCGCCATCATCAACCGGACGCCGCACTGGTTCGTCCCGCGCCATGCATGAAATCGGCCTCCAGCCCTTTCCCCACATGGGCGAGCAGCTACTTTTTTCATAGCAATTTGAAGGCCCCGCCGGGTACTTGTTGCAGTGCTAGGCTCCGGCCATGACCCAGCGCCGCAGCCTCACCATCACAAGCCTGGGCATCGCGCAGACGCTGGCCTGGGCGTCCAGCTACTACCTGCCGGCCATGCTGGCAACCTCCATGGCGCGCGACCTGGGCATCAGCGCGCCCACGGTGTTCCTCGGTTTTTCGCTGGCGCTGGTGGTGTCGGCCCTGCTCGGGCCGCTGGCCGGCCAACTGATAGACCGTTACGGTGGCCGGCCCGTGCTGGCCGCCAACAGCTTCATCTTTGCCGCCGGCCTGGCCGGGCTGGCCCTGGCGCAGGGGCCGCTCGGCATGATGATCGCCTGGGCCGTGCTTGGGGTGGCGATGGCGGCCGGCCTCTACGAAGCCGCCTTTGCCGCGCTGGTGCACCTCTACGGCAAGGACGCGCGCGGCGCCATCACCGGCATCACCCTGTTCGCCGGTTTTGCCAGCACCGTGGGCTGGCCGCTGTCGGCCTGGCTGGAACTCGAATGGGGCTGGCGCGCAGCCTGCTTCGTCTGGGCCGGCCTGCACCTGGTCGTGGCCTTGCCGCTGAACCTGACGCTGCCCGCGTCCCCTGTTGCTCACCTCGTGCAGGGCGCGCCCGCTGCCGATCCAGCCACCGACAGCGTGCCCGCCGCGGCCGGCACGCAGAACACCACGCGTACCGCCGTGCTGCTGGCTTTTGTCTTCGCCGTGACCTGGTTCATCAGCACTGCGATGGCGGCGCACCTGCCGCGTTTGCTGCAAATCCAGGGCGTGCCGCTGGCCACCGCGCTGGTCTTCGCCGGCCTGGTCGGGCCGGCGCAGGTGGCCGGACGCCTGCTGGAATACGGGCTGCTGCGCAATGTGCATCCACTGCTGTCGGCGCGGGTGGCCGGCGCCATGCATACCGTGGGCGCGATGGTCTTTTTGGCCATCGGTGTGCCCGCCGGCGCGGTGTTCACCGTGCTGCACGGCGCCGGCAACGGCGTGCTGACGATCGCCAAGGGCACCTTGCCGCTGGTGCTGTTCGGCGTGAAGGACTATGGCGCGCGCCAGGGCCTGCTGATGGTGCCGGCGCGTTTTGCGCAGGCCCTGTCACCCTGGCTGTTCGGCCTGGCGCTGGACCGCTTCGGCGGCGGGGCCTTGTGGTTCTCGGCAGCGCTGGGCGCGCTGGCGTTTGCGGCACTGATGGCGCTGCGGGACACCTCGGGGCACGGCAAGTAAACTGGCCCGGCATTTCAAGATTGCCATGAAAACCCTGCTGCTCTACCTTGCCACCGCGCTCGCCGAAATTGTCGGCTGTTACTTGCCCTGGCTGTGGCTCAGCAAAAGCGGCTCCGTCTGGCTGCTGCTGCCTGCGGCCGGCAGCCTGGCGCTGTTTGTCTGGTTGCTGACCTTGCACGACACCGCTTCCGGCCGCGTGTATGCCGCCTATGGCGGGGTGTATATCGCGATGGCGCTGGGTTGGCTGTGGGCCGTGGACGGTGTACGGCCCACGCCTTGGGACATCGCCGGCGTGGCGATCTGCCTGGCTGGCGCCGGCCTGATCGCTTACCAGCCCAGATAGATCAGCCGCAGCACGGGCCCGGTATGGCAGACACCGGGACGGGCAGGCTGATGTCCTTGAGGATGGAGCATTCAGGCGCAGGGCCGCCCAGGCATTGTTCGCCACACGACTTCACAAACCGGGCCAGGCTGGTCTGCAGGGCCTGCAGCTCGGCGATTTTGGCGCGCACCGCGTCAAGATGCACCTGCGCGATATCGCGGGCCTCCACACAATTTTTATCCGCGCTGGAAGACAGCGAGAGCAAAGCCCGCGTATCGTCGATGGAAAAACCAAAGTCCCGGCAATGGCGAATCAGCGTCAGCACGTCCTGGGCATCGCTGCTGTACACCCGATGGCCGCTGGGTTTGCGTTGCGCCGCAGGAATCAGACCTACCTCTTCGTAATAGCGGATGGCCGAGACACTCAAGCCGCACCGCTCGGCCAGCAGCCCGATGCTCAATAACCCCGAGGGGTACAGGTCATTCATTTTTTTCCTTGCATCTCAAGCAACTTGAGATTTTAGAGTCGGCTGACGGGAATTGCCCCGTATTTCGCTATGAAAGAAAAACATGAAAAAACCTGTTCTGGCTGTGTTGGGTGTGGCGGGCGCATGCGCCGCATGTTGCGCCATCCCGCTGGCGATTCCCCTTCTCGGCGGCCTGTCACTGGCGGGCGCTGGTTTCATGAGTTGGGACACCCTGAGCACGGGCCCGGTCTGGCTGCCTTGGGCCGTCGGGGCACTGGCCACCGCCGCCCTTGTGATCGCGGCAGGGTTCATGCAGCGCCGCAAAAATGCGTGCCCGGCAACTCCTGCGGCCCCGGCCTGCAGCGTGGGCGGCGACAGCCCGGAGGCAGGCTCATGCGGCTGCGCCCCCAGCAAGTCATAAAACCCGGCGAGCTCATGCCTGGGCGCTGACTGCGACCGTCAGCGCTCAGCTTTCCCCCAGCCACTTCTGCAGAAACTGCGCACTGCCCAGCGCCGGGTCCAGCTGGTAGCCGGCGAAACCAACGCGTTCATACAGCTTGATGGCCGGCGCGTTGCCCCGCAGGACCTCCAGCGTGAGTTTGCAGGCGCCGCGTTCGCGCGCGATGGCCTCGACTTCGGCCAGCATCTGTTCGCCGACGCGGCGGCCGCGGTGGCTGGCCAGCACCACCAGGTCATGCACATTGACCAGCGGGCGGCAGGCGAAGGTGGAAAAACCCTCGAAACAGTTCACCAGCCCGACCGGCAAGGCGCCGTCGAAGGCCAGCACACTGAAAGCCTGCGGCCGCGCGGCCAGTTCCTGCACCAGGTGGGTTTTGGCGAAGTCACCGAGCGGCTGGCCGCCGCCGGCCGGGTCGCGCGCGTAGGCGTCGAGCAGATCGATCAGCGCGCGGGCGTGTGCAGCATCGCGGTAGTCGGCGCGGACGATCTGGAGGGTGGCGGCAGTCAGGGTCACAGGGACTTTCGGCGGAGTGGCGGGCAGCGGCGATTTTACGGGCCGCCTTGCGTCATCCTGCCTTTCATGCATCAAATCGGCCGCCAGCCCTTGCCAGACAAGCGTGGACAGCTATCAGATTCATAGCGAATCACGAGGTCCAGACGCTGCGCAGTTTGCGGCGCCGCTCTTTACCGGAGGTTTACGCTGGCATGTCAACCGCTACACCTGCGGCTGAAAGCTTGCAGTGATAATTCCTGACAGGAGTGGCAACACCTGCGCGCGGCAAGCCGCCGGCGCGCAGCCGCCGCCCCGGCCACAACAAAAAATGCTGTTGAACAGCGGCAACAAGGACAGCTGATGGATCCAGAATTCGACACGCCGCCTCCCGGCACGGCCACCCCAGCCCGCCAACGCATGAGCCGGCGCGCGCGCTGGGTCGGCAGCCTGGTCGCGGTGCTGGCACTGGCTGGCATGGGCTGGCTGGCCTGGCACTACACCCGCCCCGCCACCGACACCAGCGCCGGACCCGGCGGCGCGCGGCGGGGCCCGCCCGCCACCACCGTCGGGGTCGCCACGGCCGAGCAGGCCAGCATCCCCATCGTGCTCGACGCGCTGGGCACGGTGACGCCCCAGGCCAGCGTGCGGGTGCGCCCGCAGGTCAGCGGGGTCATGCAGAAAGTGCTGTTCAAGGAAGGCCAGATGGTCAAGGCCGGCGAGCTGCTGGCCACCATCGACCCGCGCCAGTTCGAACTCGCCCTGCAGCAGGCCGCCGGCCAGCGCCAGCGCGATGAGGCGCAGCTCGACAGCGCGCGCGTGACGCTGCAACGCTTCCAGACCCTGCTCAGCCAGGACTCGATTGCCCGCCAGGAGGTCGATTCCCAGGCCGCGCTGGTCAAGCAGCTCGAAGGCACGGTGGTGATCAACCGCGCCAACGAAGGCGCGGCGCGCCTGAACCTCGGCTACACCCGCGTGGTGGCACCGGTCAGCGGCCGCGTCGGCCTGCGCGCGGTGGACGTCGGCAACGTGGTCAACCCCAGCGATGCCAACGGCATTGCGCTGATCACCCAGGTCACGCCGATCGACGTGGTGTTTGCGATCCCCCAGGACCAGGTCGGCGAGTTGCAGCAAACCGCCGCCTCGGGCGCGCCCATGAAGGTCACCGCACTGGACCGCACGCGCGCCACCGTGCTGGACACCGGCGTGTTCGCCTCGCTGGACAACCAGGTCGACACCACCACCGGCACCGTCAAGGCCAAGGCGCGTTTTGCCAACAGCCAGCTCACGCTGTTCCCCAGCCAGTTTGTCAATGTGCGGGTCGAGGTGCGCACGATTGAAAATGCCGTGGTGGTGCCGGTCACGGCACTGCGGCTGGGCGCCAGCGGCGACTACGTGTATGTGCTCAACGGCGCCGAACGCACGGTCAGCCTGCGGCCGGTCAAGCGCGGGCCGGCCACGGTGGACAAGGTGGTGATCGCGTCCGGCCTGAAGGCCGGCGAACGCGTGATCACCGAGGGCGCCGACCGCCTGAAGGACGGCGCGCGGGTGGTGTTGCCCGGCGATGCGCCCGGTGCTGCCGGCGCAGGCCGACCTGGCCGCCGTCCGCAGGGCGCGGCCTCGGCCCCGCGTGGCAGCGATGCCGCTGCACCCGCGCCGCAAGGCCGGGCGTCCGGCGCGCCAGTAGCTGCCGCCCCGGCGCCGGTGTCACCACCGCTTGCCGCTGCAGCGCCTGCGGCGGGACCGGCACCGGCTGTCGCCAGCCTGCCCACGCCCGAGCAGCGCCAGCGCTTCCTCGACCAGGTCAAAGACGAGCCGGAAGACCTGGCGCGCCGCAAATCGCTGCTGGCCAAAATCGACCAGGGTGATGCGGCCGCGCTGGCGCGCTGGCAAAAGATCCAGGAGCGGCGGCGCGCAGGCAACCAGGCGCCGGCCCAGTGACAGGTCACCGGCACTCACCCGCATGAGCCCGTCCAGTCCCTTTATCCTGCGGCCGGTCGCGACCTCGCTGCTGATGGTGGCCATCGTGCTGGCCGGCCTGGTCGGCTTCAAGTTTTTGCCGCTGTCGGCCTTGCCGCAGGTCGATTACCCGACCATCCAGGTCCAGACCCTGTATCCCGGCGCCAGCCCGGAGGTGATGGCGCAGACCGTGACCGCGCCGCTGGAACGCCAGTTCGGCCAGATGGCCGGGCTGCAGCGTTTGAGTTCGACCAGCGCGGCCGGCGTGTCCATCGTCACCCTGCAGTTCGGCCTGGGCCTGGCGCTCGACGTGGCCGAACAACAGGTGCAGGCCGCGATCAACGCCGGCGGCTCCTTGCTGCCGGCCGATTTGCCGGCGCCACCGGTGTATGCCAAGGTGAACCCGGCCGACGCGCCGGTGCTGACCCTGGCCATCACCTCCGACAGCCTGCCGCTGACCGAGGTGCAGAACATCGTCAACACCCGGCTGGCTCTGAAGATCAGCCAGGTCAGCGGCGTCGGCCTGGTCTCGCTGAGCGGCGGCCAGCGCCCGGCCGTACGCATCCAGGCCGACACACGCGCGCTGGCCTCTTACGGGCTCGGGCTGGACTCGCTGCGCACCGCCATCAGTTCGGCCAATGCCAATGCCGCCAAGGGCAGCATCGACGGGCCGACACGTTCCTACACCATCAACTCCAACGACCAGCTGCTGGCCGCCAGCGACTACCAGAACCTGATCATCGCCTTTCGCAACGGCGCGGCGGTGCGTGTCAAGGACGTGGCCCAGGTGGTGGACAGCGCCGAGAACATCAAGCTGGGCGCCTGGTCCGGCCTGAAACCCGCGATCATTTTGAACGTGCAGCGCCAGCCCGGCGCCAACGTGATTGCCACGGTGGATGCGATCAAGGCACGCCTGCCCGAGTTGCAGGCCGGCTTGCCGACGGCCATGCAGGTCGACATCCTGAGTGACCGCACCACCGGCATACGCGCCTCGGTGCTGCATGTGGAGATCGAGCTGCTGCTGGCCGTGGTGATGGTGGTGCTGGTGATATTTGCCTTCCTGCGCAACATCCGCGCCACCGTGATCGCCAGCCTGGCCGTGCCGATTTCGCTGATAGGCACCTGCGGCGCGATGTATCTGCTGGGCTACAGCCTGAACAACCTGAGCCTGATGGCGCTGACGATTGCCACCGGTTTTGTGGTCGACGACGCGATCGTGATGATAGAAAACATCTCGCGCTACATCGAAAAAGGCGAGGCGCCCATGGCCGCCGCGCTCAAGGGCGCGCAGCAGATCGGCTTCACCATCATTTCGCTGACGGTCTCGCTGATCGCGGTGCTGATCCCGCTGCTGTTCATGGGTGATGTGGTCGGGCGCCTGTTCCGCGAGTTCGCCATCACCCTGGCCATCACCATCCTGATCTCGGCGGTGGTCTCGCTCACGCTCGTACCCATGATGTCGGCGCGCTGGCTCAAGCACACACAGCAAACCGCCGGTGCGGGGACAGGCGCGCGGCTGGAGAAGTTTTTTGATGACGTGATCACGCGTTACGACCAGTCGCTGACCTGGGTGATGCGGCACCAGGGCGCGACCCTGCTGGTGGCGCTGGCCACGCTGGTGCTGACGGTGCTGCTTTACCTGGTGATTCCCAAGGGCCTGTTCCCGACCCAGGACACCGGCCAGTTGCAGGCGCGCATCGAGACCTCGCAGTCGGTGTCGTATGCGCGCATGGCCGAGTTGCAGCAGGCGACGGCGCGGGCCATCCTCGAAGACCCCGATGTGGAGACCCTGAGCTCCTTCATCGGCGTGGACGCCGCCAACAACACCATGCTGCACACCGGGCGCATGCTGATCAACCTGAAAAACAGCCGCAGCGGCAGCCAGCAGGAAACCATGGACCGGCTGCAGCGCCGTGCCGGCGAGGTGGCCGGCGTCACGCTGTACCTGCAGCCGACGCAGGACCTGACCATAGACGCCGAGACCGGGCCGACCCAGTTCCGCGTGTCTCTCGAGGGCTCGGACACCGCCACCGTGTCGCTGTGGGCCAACAAGCTGGCACAGCGCATGCAGGAGCTGCCGGCGCTGCGCAACATCTCGTCGGACGCCGGCGCCCAGGGCAGCTCGGCCTACATCAAGGTGGACCGCGACACCGCATCGCGTGTCGGTGTCACCACCTCGTCCATCGACGACGCGCTCTACAGCGCCTTCGGCCAGCGCATCGTCTCGACGATTTTTACCGAGACCAACCAGTACCGCGTGATCCTGGAAGCCATGCCCGACCAGCTCAGCACGCCGGCATCGCTGGGCAACCTGCCACTGCGCACCGGCTCGGGCAGCACCACACCGCTGAACAGCATCGCCAGCATCATCGAGCAACCGGCACCGCTGCAGATCACGCGGGTGGCGCAGTACCCAGCCACCACGCTGGGCTTCGACACCGCGCCCGGCGTGTCGCTCGGCAAGGCGGTGGACCAGGTCAAGCAGGCCGCGCAGGACATCGCCCTGCCGGCCAGCGTGACCATGACCTTCCTGGGCGCGGCCGGCGCCTACCAGGCCTCGCTGTCCAGCCAGCTGTGGCTGATCCTGGCGGCGGTGATCTGTGTCTACATCGTGCTCGGCGTGTTGTATGAAAGTTATATCCACCCGCTGACGATTCTCTCGACCCTGCCCTCGGCCGGCGTGGGTGCGTTGCTGATGCTGATGATCAGCGGCTCCGACCTCGGCGTGATCGGCATCATCGGCATCATTTTGCTGATCGGCATCGTCAAGAAAAACGCGATCATGATGATCGACTTCGCCATCGACGCCGAAAGGAGCGAAGGCAAGTCGCCGCAGGAAGCCATCCACCAGGCGGCGCTGCTGCGCTTCCGGCCCATCCTGATGACCACGCTGGCCGCGCTGTTTGCCGCCGTGCCGCTGATGCTGGGCTGGGGTGAAGGCGCCGAGTTGCGCCGCCCGCTGGGCCTGGCCATCTTCGGTGGCCTGATCGTCAGCCAGGTGCTGACGCTGTTCACCACACCGGTCATCTACCTGGCCTTTGATCGCATGGGCCAGAGGTTCGGGCGGAGGGGTTCTGTGTGAACGCCCTCCTTCTCCCGCGCTTTGTCATCCCGGACTTGATCCGGGATCCATGTTGGGTAGCTCATACAGATCGGCTCACCAACAAGCCGGGTCTCGCCCCGGCGGGCGACTCACTTTCTCTTGCTTCGCCAAGAGAAAGTAAGCAAAGAGAAGGCGACCCGATGGTCTGGGTCCCTCCGCTTCGCTGCGGGCAACCTGCGGTGCTCGCCGAAAACGGGGCCGGGCTCGAACTCGCTTCGCTCAGACAATCGCCCGTCCTGATCCGTTTTCGGCTGTGCTCCTCGGCCCAGCCCGACGGGTGGGGGAAGGAATACGGATGCGGGGAGGCGGGGTCGCGCAAAGCGCGTCCCCGCCGGAGCCCGATTGCGAACCCGAATTTGAATCGGACCCCGATCCCGCCTCCACCACCCTTCTGTATGCGCCGAGGAGCGCAGGGCCAGACGGATCAGGGCGAGCGATTGTCTGAGCCGAAGGCGAGTTCGAGCTCGACCCCGGCTGGACCGAGCACCGCAGGTTGCCCCCGTAGCGTTAGCGAAGGGGGACGCAGACAGCAGGGTCGCCTTTTCTTTGCTTACTTTCTTTTGGCGAAGCAAAAGAAAGTGAGTTGCCGCCGGGCAACCCCCGGCCAGCAAGCCTCGCTAACACTACCAAAACCGATTCAAAGCGCAACTGCGATCCTGCGAGACGGGGAGGCCGTGAAGTGAACCTGTCCGAGCCCTTCGTCCGCCGCCCGGTCGCCACGGTCCTGCTGACTGTCGGCCTGGCGCTGGCCGGCATAGGCGCGTTTTTCGTGTTGCCGGTCTCGCCGCTACCGCAGGTCGACTTTCCGGTGATCTCGGTCAGCGCCTCCCTGCCGGGCGCCAGTCCGTCCACCATGGCCAGCAGTGTGGCGACGCCGCTGGAACGGCGGCTCGGCACGATTGCGGGCGTCAACGAAATGACGTCCAACAGCAGCAACGGCTCGACCCGCATCAACCTGCAGTTCGAGCTGAACCGCAACATCGATGCAGCGGCGCGCGAGGTGCAGGCCGCCATCAACGCATCACGCGCCGACCTGCCGGCCACGCTGCGCAGCAACCCGACCTACCGCAAGGCCAATCCTGCGGCGTCGCCGGTCATCATCCTGGCGCTGACGTCCAAAACCCGATCGCCCGGCCAGATCTACGACGAAGTCTCCAACCTGGTGCAGCAGAAGATTGCCCAGGTCGACGGCGTCGGCGACGTCGAGCTCGGCGGCGGCTCGCTGCCTGCCGTTCGGGTGGACCTGCTGCCGTTTGCGCTGAACCGCTACGGCGTCAGCGCCGAGGATGTGCGCGCCGCGCTGCAGGCGTCCAACGCCAACCGGCCCAAGGGCGCGATCGAGGGCAACGGCCAGCGCCTGCAAATTTATTCCGGGTCTGACACTGCCAGCGGCGGGCGCAAGGCGGCCGATTACCGCGACCTGATCGTGGCCTGGCGCAACAACGCAGCCATCCGCCTGAGCGACGTGGCCGAGGTGGTGGACGGCGTCGAGAACATCAACACCCTGGGCCTGTTCAACGGCGACGCCGCGGTGATTGTGCTGGTCACGCGCCAGCCCGATGCCAACGTGATTGCCACGGTGGACGGCGTGCGCGCCCTGCTGCCCGAGTTGCAGGCCCAACTGCCGCAGGACGTGTTGCTGCATGTGGCCTCCGACAGCACCAACTCGATACGCGCCTCGCTGCATGAAATCGAGATCACCCTGCTGATCTCGATCGCGCTGGTGGTGCTGGTGGTGAGCGCCTTCTTGCGCAGCGCACGTGCCACCGTCATTCCCGCCGTCGCCACCGTGGTGTCGCTGCTGGGCACCTTCGGCGTGATGTATTTCCTCGGTTTCAGCCTGAACAACCTGAGCCTGATGGCGCTGACCGTGGCCACCGGTTTTGTGGTCGACGATGCCATCGTGGTGCTGGAGAACACCAGCCGCCACATCGAGGCCGGCATGGACCGCTTCAAGGCCGCGCTGCTGGGCGCGCGCGAAGTCGGCTTCACCGTGCTGTCGATCAGCCTGTCGCTGGTGGCGGTGTTCATCCCGCTGCTGTTCATGGGCGGACAGGTCGGGCGCCTGTTCCGCGAGTTCGCGGTGACGCTGTCGGCGGCGGTGCTGATCTCGCTGGTGATCTCGCTGACCACCACACCCATGATGTGCGCCTGGCTGCTCAAGCCACAGGCGCAGAGCAAGGCCCCGGGGCGTCTTTCACGCTGGTTCGACACCGCCTTCAAGCGGGTGCACCGCGGCTACGAACTGAGCCTGGACTGGGCCCTGGCCAGCCGGGGCATCGTGATGCTGAGCCTGGTGGCGGTCATCGCGCTCAATGTCTACCTGTTTGTCTCGATTCCCAAGGGTTACTTCCCGCAGCAGGACACCGGCCAGATCAGCGGCGGCATACGCGCCGACCGCAGCATCTCCTTCCAGGCCATGCAGACCAAGCTCAAGGCCATCGTGGACATCATCCGCGCCGACCCGGCCGTCGACACCGTGGTCGGTTTCACCGGCGGCTCGCGCGCCGGCGGTGGCTTCATGTTCATCAACCTCAAGCCGGTGGGGCAGCGCAGCGACAAGGGCCAGGCGGTGATCGCGCGGCTGCGGCCGCAACTGGCGCAGATCACCGGCATCAGCATCTTCCTGAATCCGGTGCAGGTGCTGCGCGGCGGCGGGCGCGCCAGCAATTCCACCTACCAGTACACCCTCAAGAGCGACAGCAGCGCCGAACTCAAGCTCTGGGCCACGCGGCTGGCCGAGCAGATGAAGCTGCAGCCCGAGCTGACCGACGTGGACACCGACCAGCAGGAAAACGGCGTGGAAACCATGGTCACGGTCGACAAGGACAGCGCGGCGCGGCTGGGCATCAGCTCGCGCGATGTGGACAACGCGCTGTACAACGGCTTCGGCCAGCGCCAGGTCGCGACGATTTACGCCGACCTGAACCAGTACAAGGTGATCATGGGCGTGGCGCCGCGTTACATCCAGAGCCCGGAGTCGCTCAAGGACATCTACGTTCCGGCCCGCGGTGGCAGCGGCAGCACGCTGGCCAGTGCGGTGCCGGGCGCCGTCACCACGGTGGTGAATCCTGCGCTGCGCGACCCCTCGTCCGGCCAGGCCCTGAGTTCGGCAATGACGACCATGGTGCCGCTGTCGGCGATTGCCAGCTTCAGCGAGAACTCTACCGCCGCGTCGATCAGCCACGAAGACGGCGAACTCTCGACCACCGTGTCCTTCAACCTGGCCGAAGGCGTGCCGCTCAGCGAGGCGCAGGACGCAGTCAAGCAGGCCGAGGCCCAGATCCGGCTGCCCAACAACGTGCGCGGCAGCTTTGCCGGCACCGCGCTGAGCGCGCAACAAACGCAGCAGGAGCAGCCGCTGCTGATCCTGGCGGCGCTGATCGTGATCTACATCGTGCTGGGCATTCTTTACGAAAGCCTGATCCACCCGATCACCGTCTTGTCGACCCTGCCCTCGGCCGGCGTGGGTGCCGTGCTGGCCCTGCTGATGTTCAAGATGGAGTTTTCCATCATCGCGCTGATCGGCGTGTTTTTGCTGATCGGCATCGTCAAGAAAAACGCCATCATGATCATCGACTTCGCGATCGAGGCCGAGCGCTCGCGCGGCTTGTCCGCCGTCGATGCGGTGCGCGAGGCCTGCCTGCTGCGTTTCCGGCCCATCCTGATGACCACGCTGGCCGCCATCCTGGGGGCACTGCCACTGGCCATCGGCTTCGGCGAGGGCGCCGAGCTGCGCCGGCCGCTGGGCATCTCCATCATCGGCGGGCTGATCGCCAGCCAGTTGCTCACGCTGCTGACCACGCCGGTGGTCTACGTGCTGATGGATAAGCTGCGCCGCCGCGGCGCGTCCGAGCAGCATCTCCGCCGCCATCCTGATGACCCCAGCGCGCCGCCGCCGCATGCGCCGCTGCAACTGCAATGACGCCCATGAACACCACCCACCTGCCCTCGCGCTTGCCGCGCCACCTGCTCGCCCCCCTGGCCCTGGCCCTGCTGGCCGCCGGCTGCGCCGTCGGTCCGGACTATCAGCGGCCAGCCACGGCCGAGGTCGCCGCCTTCAAGGAAAGCGGCGACTGGGTCAGCGCCGCACCCGCCGACATGCTTGACCGCGGCCCCTGGTGGCGGCTCTTCGGCGACCCGGTGCTCAATGAACTGGCAGCCCGCGTCGAGGTCTCCAACCAGAATGTGGCCATCGCCGTTGCTTCGTATGCGCAGGCGCGTGCGCTGGTGCGCGAGCAGCGTGCCTCGCTGTTCCCGCTGGTCACGCTCAATGGCGGCGCCTCACGCGCCCGCAGCGGCGGCAACACCAGCACCGGCACCACCGGGCGTGTCGGCAACAACTACCAGCTCAGCATAGGCGGCAGCTGGGAGCCCGATGTCTGGAACCGCCTGGGGCGCGCGGTCGATGCTGCGTCTGCCGGCGCCCAGGCCAGCGCCGCCGACCTGGCCTCGGCCAAACTCTCGGCCCAGGGCGAACTCGCCGCCAACTACTTCGCGCTGCGCCAGACCGACGCACAAAAGGGATTGCTGGAACGAACGCTGGAAGGGTTTCAGCGTTCCGTCGAAATCACGCAAAACCGCTACACCGCTGGCATCGTCGCCAAAACCGACGTGTTGCAGGCGCAGACCCAGCTGGCCAATGCCCAGGCCGACAACGCCGGGCTGGTGCGCCAGCGCGCCCAGCTCGAACACGCGATTGCGGTGCTGGTCGGCGAGGCGCCGGGCAACTTCTCGCTGCCGCCTGTGGCCTGGAATCCGTCCGTGCCCGATATCCCGGTGGGCGTGCCGTCCACCCTGCTGCAGCGCCGCCCCGACATCGCCGCGGCCGAACGCCGCGTGGCCACGGCCAACGAGCAGATCGGCATCGCGAAAAGCGCGTATTACCCGAACATCTCGCTGAGCGCATCCGCTGGCACCGGCGCCAGCCGCGTGGCGGACCTGTTCTCGGCGCCCAGCCTGATCTGGTCGCTGGGCCTGTCCGCCGCCCAGGTCCTGTTCGACGCCGGCACCACCCGCGCCCGCGTGGACGGCGCCACCGCGTCCTACGACCAGGCGGTGGCGCGTTACCGCCAGACCGTGCTGGTGGCCTTCCAGGACGTGGAAGACCAGCTCGCCGCGACACGTGTGCTGCAGGCGCAGCAAGAGCTGCGCCGCCAGGCCTCGGAAGCCGCCGACCAGGTCGAGCAGCAGGTGCTCAACCGCTACCGCGCCGGCCAGGTCGGCTACACCGAAGTGATCGCCGCCCAGGCCACAGCCCTGAGCGCCCGCCGCGCCCTGGTGCAAGCCATGGCCGATCGCCAGACCACCGCGGTGGCGCTGATCCAGTCGCTCGGTGGGGGTTGGCAGGCGGCGCAGCAGCCTTGACCTTGCTCCTTTTTTGATAGCTGCTTGTGCTTGCTGTGCGTGGTCTGGAGGCCGATTTCTCTCGTGAATCGGTTTAAGAAGATTCAAATACCTTCGCTGCATCACGCTGCGTTCATAGCTCGCTTCGGACAGTAGTTTCAACTCCCCACTCCCTCCCCTAGCCCCTCCCTCGCCCCGCTGGGCGAGAGAGGGGGACTTCATGTGGCCGCGTGCGCTGCGCTCGCGTGCAAACATGACCGTTCGTTGGGATTCCCGTGCAGGAAGCGCTTTGCGCTTCCTGCACTCCGGATTGAATTCGGTATGGGTATCCGGTATTGGTTTTCTCCCCCAACCCGTCGGGCTGGGCCGAGGAGCGCAGAAAAAAATGGATCAGGGCGAGCGATTGTCTGAGCCGAAGGCGAGTTCGAGCTCGACCCCATTTTTTGCGAGCACCGCAGGTTGCCCGCAGCGAAGCGGAGGGACCCAGACCATCGGGTCGCCTTTTTCTTTGCTTACTTTCTTTTTGGCGACGCAAAAAGAAAGTGAGTTGCCGCCGGGCAACCCCCGGCTTGCTGGCAAGCCTCAAAGCAGGAGGAAGGAAAGGATGGATCCCGGATCAAGTCCGGGGTGACCAATCCGGTGGCAGAGGTCAGGAAGCCTTGACCGCCGCCACCAGCCTCTCGGCGCAGGCCAGCGCCTGCCCGGCGTCACGGGCTTCAACCATCACCCGCAGCAGCGGCTCGGTACCGCTGGCGCGAATCAACACCCGGCCGTTGTTGCCGAGTTCGGTCTTCACGGCTTCGGTTTCCGAGGCGAGAAGCTTGCTGCCGGCCCAGTCCTGGCCGGGCTGCAGCCGCACGTTGAGCAGGGTTTGCGGGAACAGCGTGACGTCGGCCAGCAGCTGCGCCAGCGTCTTGCCGCTGCGCACACAGGCCTGCAGCACCTGCAGCGCGCTGATCAGGCCGTCGCCGGTGCTGTGTTTGTCCAGCGCCAGCAAATGGCCCGAGCCTTCGCCGCCCAGCAACCAGCCTTTTTTCTCGAGTTCCTCGAGCACGTAACGGTCGCCGACCCGGGCGCGCACGAACTCGACGCCCCGGCCCTGCAGCGCCACTTCGACCGCCATGTTGGTCATCAGCGTACCGACCGCGCCCGGCACTTTTTCGCCGCGTTCCAGGCGCTCGGCCACCATCAGGTACAGCACCTCGTCGCCGTTGAACAGCCGGCCCTCGGCATCCACCAGTTGCAGCCTGTCGGCGTCGCCGTCCAGCGCCACACCGTAGTCGGCGCCGTAGGCCCGGACCGCCTTGATCAGGGCCTCGGGATGCGTGGCGCCGACTTCGTGGTTGATGTTGATGCCGTCGGGCGAGCAGCCGATGGCGATCACCTCGGCGCCCAGTTCATGAAACACCTCGGGCGCGATGTGGTAGGCCGCGCCGTGCGCCGCATCGACCACGATCTTCATGCCCTTGAGCGTCAGGTCATTGGCAAAGGTGCTTTTGCAGAATTCGATATACCGGCCGGCCGCGTCGTCGAGGCGGCGTGTCTTGCCGAGGTTGGGCGAGTCGGCCCAGACCGGCGCCTCCTCGAGTGCCGCTTCCACCGCCAGCTCCCAGGCGTCGTCCAGCTTGGCGCCCTGGGCGCTGAAAAACTTGATGCCGTTGTCGGGGAAGGCGTTGTGGCTGGCGCTGATCACCACGCCGAGGCTGGCGCGCTGGGTGCGCGTGAGGTAGGCCACGCCCGGTGTCGGCAAGGGGCCAAGCAGCACCACATCCACACCCGCAGAGTTGAACCCCGACTCCAGCGCGCTTTCCAGCATGTAGCCGGAAATGCGCGTGTCCTTGCCGATCAGCACGGTGGGCCGTGCTTCGGTCCGCTTGAGCACCCGGCCCACCGCATGGGCCAGGCGCAGCACGAAGTCGGGCGTGATCGGCGCCTGCCCCACCGTGCCGCGGATGCCGTCGGTGCCGAAGTATTTTCTGGTCATTGTTGTTGTCCCTGGATCATTGTTGTGTTGATGCCAATCATTTTAGGCGGCAGAGACTTTTGGGCTTGGCGGACGGCTGCAGAAATTCGGTTATCGGGATGCAGGACAAGGCGCGCGGCGCACAGGAACCGGAACGTACTCGGGTACGTGAGGATTCCGAGCACCACGCAACGCAGTCATGCGCCCGAGAACCGGATTTATGCGGCCGTCCGGGCCGCCAGCCAGACCTTCAGGGCCTGCACGGTTTCCTTCACGTCGTGCACCCGCAAGATGCGCGCACCGCGGTCCACCGCCAGCACGGCGGCGGTGACGCTGGGCACCATGCGGTCTGCGATGTCGAGCTGGGCCACGCTGGCCAGCGAGTTGCCGGTGACAGCGGCCAGCGAGGACTTGCGCGACCAGCCGGCCAGCAGCGGGTAACCCGCGGCCAGCAGCTCGCGCTGGCGTGCCAGCAATGAAAAATTCTGCGCCACGGTTTTGCCGAAACCGATGCCGGGGTCCAGAGCTATGCGGCGGGCGTCCACACCCAGCGCGAGCAGTTCCCGGGCAGCGCCTTCCAGAAAAGACAACACCTGCGGCACCACGTCGCCTTCCATGGGCGCAGCCTGCATGGTCTGCGGCTCGCGGTGCATGTGCATCAGGCAGACACCGCAGGACGGATGCGCCGCCACGACGGCAGCCGCTTCGGGCTGGCGCAAGGCCCAGATGTCGTTGATGATGTCCGCACCCAGATCCAGCACGGCGGCCATGACTTCGGGTTTGTAGCTGTCCACCGAGACCGGCACACCCAGGGTCACCGCATGGCGCACCACCGGCAACACCCGCGCCAGTTCCTCGGCCAGCGACACCGGCGGCGCCCCGGGCCGGGTGGATTCGCCGCCGATGTCCAGCATGTCGGCGCCGTCACGCAGCAACTGCTCGCAATGCTCGAAAGCCGTGCGGCCGTCCACCGAAAAGAACCGGCCTCCGTCCGAGAACGAATCCGGCGTGACATTGACGATGCCCATGACCCTGGGTTGGGCCAGGTCGATGCGAAAGCGGGAGGTTTGCCAGATCATTCGGGGCTCCTGAAACGAAAAGCCGGGGCATGCCCCGGCTTTTTTGCAGTTCTGAATCGATCAGGCGACGTTGGGCGCCGGGTCGGTAGCCACCGCCGGGGTGCCGCCGCTGGTGCCGCCACCACCGACCGAGGGATTGCGCGGCGTCCAGTCCTTGGGCGGGCGCGGCTCCTTGCCGGCAATGATGTCGTCGAGCTGGTCGCCGTCTATGGTTTCCCACTCGAGCAGCGCCTTGGCCATGGCGTGGATTTTTTCCTGGTTGTCTTCAATCAGGGTGCGCGCCACGGTGTACTGCTGGTCGATGATGCGGCGAACCTCGGCATCGACCTTCTGCAGCGTGGACTCGCTCATGTTGTTGGTCTTGGTCACCGAACGGCCCAGGAACACTTCGCCTTCGTTCTCGGCATAAACCATGGGGCCCAGGGCCTCGGTCATGCCGTAACGCGTGACCATGTCGCGGGCCAGCGCCGTGGCGCGCTCGAAGTCGTTGCTGGCGCCGGTGGTCATCTGGTTCATGAACACTTCTTCGGCGATGCGGCCGCCGAACAGCATGCTGATCTGGCTCAACATGTATTCACGGTCATAGCTGTAGCGGTCCTGGGCCGGCAGGCTCATGGTCACACCCAGCGCGCGGCCGCGCGGGATGATGGTGACCTTGTGCACCGGGTCGCACTTGGGCAGCATCTTGCCGAGCAGCGCGTGGCCGGACTCGTGGTAGGCCGTGTTGCGGCGCTCTTCCTCGGGCATGACCATGCTCTTGCGCTCGGGACCCATCAGGATCTTGTCCTTGGCCTTTTCGAAGTCCTGCATCTCGACGGTGCGGGCACTGCGGCGCGCGGCCATCAGGGCGGCTTCGTTGCACAGGTTGGCCAAGTCGGCGCCGGACATGCCGGGCGTGCCGCGGGCAATCACGCCGGGGCTGACGTCCTGACCCAGCGGAACCTTGCGCATGTGCACATTGAGGATCTGCTCGCGGCCGCGGATGTCGGGCAGCGTGACATACACCTGGCGGTCGAAACGGCCAGGGCGCAGCAGGGCGGCGTCCAGGATGTCGGGGCGGTTGGTGGCAGCCACCACGATCACGCCGACATTGGTTTCGAAACCGTCCATCTCGACCAGCATCTGGTTCAGCGTCTGCTCGCGCTCGTCGTTGCCGCCGCCCAGGCCGGCGCCACGCTGGCGGCCGACTGCGTCGATTTCGTCGATGAAGATGATGCAGGGCGCGTTTTTCTTGGCGTTGTCGAACATGTCACGCACACGCGATGCGCCGACGCCGACAAACATCTCGACGAAGTCGGAGCCGGAGATCGAGAAAAACGGCACCTTGGCTTCGCCGGCAATACTCTTGGCCAGCAGGGTCTTGCCGGTGCCCGGAGGGCCGACCAGCAAGAGGCCGCGCGGAATACGCCCACCCAGCTTCTGGAATTTTTGCGGGTCGCGCAGGAAATCGACGACTTCCTTGACCTCTTCCTTGGCCTCGTCGCAACCGGCAACGTCGGCAAAGGTCACGGGGTTGGTCGACTCATCAAGCAGGCGCGCCTTGGACTTGCCGAAGCTGAACGCCCCGCCCTTGCCGCCGCCCTGCATCTGCCGCATGAAATAAATCCAGACGCCGATCAGCAACAGCATCGGGCCCCAACTGACCAGCAAGGTCATCAGCAGCGAGCCTTCTTCACGGGGTTTGACATCGAACTTGACGTCGTTGGCAATCAGGTCGCCGACCAGGCCGCGGTCCAGGTAGGTGGCAGTGGTGCGGATCCGGCGGTCGTCGGTGGTGACGGCGGAAATTTCGGTGCCGCCCTGGCCCTCGGCGATGGTCGCGGACTTGATGCGCTTGCCGCGCACTTCGTCGAGAAACTCGGAATATCCAAGGTAGTTGGTACCGGCCGCGCCGCGTGTATCAAATTGCTTGAAAACGGTGAACAGCACCATGGCGATCACCAGCCAGATTGCAATTTTTGAAAACCACTGATTGTTCAAGGATGTCTCCGATAGAGGAACACAAGGCACATGCGCCTGATTTTAGGCGTTTCAAGGGCAAAAACCGAATGTCCCTGGCAGGACATCCCTAGGTTTGAAGCGGGTTTGCGGCAATTTGTGGGGTTTACCCCTGCGGATCTGCACCATCGCGGTTCATTTCAGACCCAGGCCCACCAGAAAGGTTTCCGAGGAATTGGGACGCGAAGCCTTGGGCTTGAAAGGCTTGACCACCTTGAAGGTCTCCTTGAACAGCTTGACCAGCGGACTGTAGGCCCCGCCATGGAACAGCTTGACCACCAGGGCGCCGTCGGGCTTGAGGTGGCTGACGGAAAATTCCACGGCCAGCTCGACCAGGTGCGCGATACGCGCCGCATCGGCGGTTTCGATGCCGGAAAGATTCGGCGCCATGTCGGAAATCACCACGTCGACCTTGGTGAAGCCGCTGTCGGCGCTGAGGGTCTGCTCGAGCTGTTGCAGCACCTCGGGTTCGCGGAAGTCGCCCTGGATGAAGACCACGCCCTCGACCGGGTCCATCGGCAGGATGTCCAGCGCCACGATGCGGCCGTTCAGGGCCCCCACGGCCGCGCCCGACGGCGACAGCTTGCGCCGCGCGTACTGGCTCCAGGCGCCGGGCACGCTGCCCAGGTCCACCACACAATGGCCGGGCTTGATCAGGCCCAGGCTGTCGTCGATCTCCTTGAGCTTGTAGGCCGCCCGCGCCCGGTAACCCTCTTTTTTGGCCAGCTTCACATAGGTATCGTTGACGTGGTCGTTGAGCCACGCCTTGTTGACCTTTTTGCTTTGGGTTTTTACTTTCATGCCCCTATTGTCCTCTCATCGATCCCGGAAACCGCCGTTGAACGTGCCCGAGTGCACCGTCATGGGGTGGGCTGGGCAGGCGCGACGAGGCAGCGGGCTGATGCCCGCAAGGAGGAGCAACGCCGCCAGCACGCGCCAGGCGGCGCAATCTGGTATGTAGCGTTCTCACCTAAAACATCAATTTGGACGTGAGTGAGAAAGTGTGTGCCCATGCAGTTCGGCCAGCGTGAATGAGCGCTCAACTGCGGCTTCCGGGATAATCGGGGTATGGCTCAAATACTACTTACCCCTGCCCAGCGCAAAGAACACCGCGCCGAAGCGCACCACCTGGACGCTGTCGTGATGGTCGGCGCCGACGGCCTGACCGACGCCGTCAAGAAGGAAATCGACGCCGCGCTCAAGGCGCACGGCCTGATCAAGGTGCGTGTGCAGTCGGACGACCGCGCCGGCCGCGAGGCGATGTTCCAGAGCGTCAGCGACGAGCTGGGCGCGGCGCCTATCCAGCACATCGGCAAGCTGCTGGTGCTCTGGCGTCCGATGCCGCCCAAGGAAAAAAAGGTCAGCGAGGACCGCATGCCCGGCCCGCGCGATGTCAAGGTGCTTAAAAACAGCAGCCGCTACGGCCAGCGCCCCGAGGTCAAGACCCTGCGTGTGCTGGGCAACCAGCGCCTGACGCCCGGCGGCACCGTCAAACGTGCGAAAAAGCCGCGGCTGCAAAGCCTGAAAAAGCGCTCGCAGGATTGAACTCAGCGGGCGGCCCGCTTTCGGCGCATGGTTTTTGCGTGTTTTGTCCCCATTCATCTCTTTAGATCGGGCGGCAACGCCCATAAATGATCACCATGACCACACCCAACCCGCTGCTCGACTTCGCCGACCTTCCCCTGTTTGACCGGATCCAGCCCGACCATGTGGGCCCGGCCATGGATCAGTTGCTGGGCCAGGCGGAAACCGCCCTGGAACGCGTCACCGCGCCCGACTTCCCGGCCAGCTGGACCGCGATTGCCGGCGTGCTGGACATCGCCACAGAAAACCTCAGCCGCGCCTGGGGCGCGGTCAGCCACCTCAACGGCGTGGCCGACACCCCCGAGCTGCGCGCCGCCTACAACGAGGCCCTGCCCCGGGTGACCGAGTTCTGGACCCGCCTGGGCGCAGACGAGCGCCTGTATGCCAAATACAAGGCCATCGATGTCGCCAGCCTGAATGCCGAGCAGCGCCAGGCGCACAAAAATGCCATGCGCAACTTTGTGCTGTCGGGTGCCGAACTGACGGGCGCGGCGAAAGAGCGCTTTGCCGCGATCCAGGAGCGCCAGGCCGAACTGAGCCAGAAATTCAGCGAAAACGCGCTGGACGCGACCGATGCCTTCGCCTATTACGCCCGCGAGGACGAACTGGCCGGCGTGCCCGGGGACGTGCGCGAGTCGGCGCGCGCCCAGGCCCAGGCCGAGGGCAAGGACGGTTACAAACTCACGCTGAAGATGCCCAGCTACCTGCCGGTGATGCAGTTTGCCGACAGCTCCGCCTTGCGTGAAACCCTGTACAAGGCCTACAGCACGCGCGCCAGCGACCAGTCGCCGGCAGAATTTGCGCGTTTCGACAACAGCGCGGTGATGCAGGAAATCCTGGCGCTGCGGCTGGAAGAAGCACAGTTGCTGGGCTACCGCAATTTCGGCGAAGTCTCGGTGGTCGCCAAGATGGCCGACTCGCCCGCCCAGGTCATCAGCTTCCTGCGTGACCTCGGCCAGCGCGCCAAACCTTACGGCCTCAAGGATGTGGCCGACCTGCGCACTTTTGCCGCGGAAAAGCTCGGGCTGGCCGACCCCAAGCCCTGGGACTTCGCGTACATCGGCGAAAAACTCAAGGAAGCGCGTTATGCCTTCAGCGAGCAGGAGGTCAAGCAGTACTTCACCGCACCCAAGGTGCTGGCCGGCTTGTTCAAGATCGTCGAAACCCTGTTCGAGGTCGAGATTCGCCCCGATAACGCACCGGTCTGGAAGCCCGGCGTGGAGTTCTACCGCATCGAACGCGACGGGCAACTGGTCGGCCAGTTCTACCTGGACCAGCCGGCCCGCACCGGCAAACGCGGCGGCGCCTGGATGGACGACGTGCGGGCGCGCTGGCTGCGCCCCGACACCGGCAAGCTGCAGACCCCGGTGGCGCACCTGGTGTGTAATTTCGCCGAGGGCGTGGGCGGCAAGCCGGCCCTGCTGACGCATGACGACGTGACCACGCTGTTCCACGAGTTTGGCCATGGCCTGCATCACATGCTGACCCAGGTCAACGAGCGCGACGTCTCCGGCATCAGCGGCGTGGAGTGGGACGCGGTCGAGCTGCCCAGCCAGTTCATGGAAAACTTCTGCTGGGAATGGGATGTGCTCAAACACATGACGGCCCATGTGGACACCGGCGCGCCGCTGCCGCGCGAACTGTTCGACAAGATGCTGGCGGCGAAAAACTTCCAGAGCGGCATGCAGACCCTGCGCCAGATCGAGTTTTCGCTGTTCGACATGCTGCTGCACACCGAGTGGCAGCCCGGCGGCGACGTGATGGCGCTGCTGGCCGGTGTGCGCGACGAGTTCGCGGTGATCACGCCCCCGCCTTACAGCCGTACCGCGCATACATTCAGTCACATTTTTTCCGGCGGCTACGCAGCGGGCTATTACAGCTACAAATGGGCCGAGGTCCTCTCGGCAGATGCCTATGCAGCCTTCGAGGAAAGTGCACAAGGCGCCACAGCTGCAGGTATAAACACTGATGCCGAAGCGGTGTCCGGCACCGTTACGGTAGAAACTGGCAGAAAATACCGGCGAGCCATCCTGGAAGCAGGTGGCAGCCGGCCCGCCATGGAGTCGTTCAAGGCCTTCCGGGGCCGCGAGCCGTCGATCGACGCACTGTTGCGTCACCAGGGCATGGCCTGATACCTGTTAGGGAGCTTCACATGACAAGGACCGCTATGAAATTTGCAGCAGCTCACGCCGTGCTGGTGCTGGCTACAGGCGTTTTTTCTTCCGCTGCTTCAGCGCAGCAGGTGTTTCGCATCGTCGGTCCGGACGGCAAGGTCACGTTTTCCGACCAGCCGCCGCCGGCTTCGGCCAATGCACGCGTCAGCGCGTCGTCCGGTGATGGCAACCGCGCCGCAGCCAGTCCTTCGCTGCCGTTCGAGCTGCGCCGGGTCGCCGGCCAGTACCCCGTCACGCTGTACACCGGCAACGACTGCGCGCCCTGCGGCTCGGCCCGCGCCCTGCTCACCGCACGCGGCATTCCTTTCACTGAAAGAACCGTGACCACCAATGAGGACTCGCAGGCCCTGAAACGGCTCAGCGGCGAAACCGCCCTGCCTTTCGTGACGATTGGCAGCCAGCAGCTCAAGGGTTTCTCCGATTCCGAGTGGACCCAGTTCCTCGATGCCGCCGGTTATCCCAAGACCTCGGTGCTGCCGGCCAGCTACCGCCAGGCCGCGGCCACGCCGTTGGTCACGGTGAGCACGGCTCCTGCGGCTCCTGCGGCGGCCCCGCCAGGCGCAACACGTGCGGCCACGGCCCCGTCAGCGCCGCCTATCACGCCCGCTGCGACCCCGGACAACCCGGCCGGCATCCGCTTCTAGAACCTTTCCTGAACCTCAGCGCGGCAGCCAGCCCAGGCCTGCCGAGGTTCCGCCCGGCTGGCCGCCCTTTTTCGGCCGGTATTCGCAGCCGATCCAGCCGTCCCAGCCGCAGGCCTGCCCCACCTCGTCGATCACCGCAAACAAATAGGGGTAGTTCAACTCCCCGATGTCCGGCTCGTGGCGCTCGGGCACACCGGCCAGCTGGAAGTGCCCGACCGCACCCGTGGGCAGGTATTTGCGGATCTTCATGGCCACGTCTCCCTCGACGATCTGGCAGTGGTACAGGTCCATCTGTACCTTGAGGTTGGGCGCGCCGACATCGGCAATGATCTCGTGCGCATGGTCCTGCCGGTTCAGGAAAAAACGCGGCACGTCGCGCGTGTTGATGGGTTCGATCAGCACATCGCGGCCCCGCTGTGCCGCCTCCGCGGCAGCCCAGCGCAGGTTGGAGACATAGGTCGGCCGCAGCTCGTCGCGCTCGTGGCCGTCGGCCAGCAAGCCGGCCATCAGGTGGATGCGCGGGCAGTCCAGCACCTCGGCATAGTCCAGCGCCAGCAACACGCCGGCACGAAATTCGGCCTCGCGGCCGGGGACGGCGGCGGTGCCCCGGTCACCGGTTTTTTCCCAGGCCTGGGCAATCGACGCCGCATCGGTGCCGCCGGGCGGCGCATTGAACAGCACCTGCTGCAGGCCGTTGCCCTTCAGGCGCGCGGCCAGTTCCTGCCGGTCGAAGCTGTAGGGAAACAGAAACTCCACGGCCCGGAAACCGTCTTTCGCGGCCGCCTCAAAGCGGTCCAGAAACGGCAGTTCGGGGTACATCATGGACAGGTTGGCGGCGAATTTCGGCATGTCGTTTCTCTGGATTGCTCTTTAATTGATAGCTGGCTACGCAGGTGGATAAAGGGCTGTAGCCCGATTTGATGATCAATCGCAGGTTACCAGCGGGCGCCGAAGGTCTGTCGCAGCTCTTCGATCTGCGCCGCGCTCAAAGCCGCAGGCGCGGCGCCCGTCAGGCACACCAGCCGCGCGGTTTCCTCGAGTTCTTCCAGCACGGCCATGGCCGCAGCCGGGCTGTCGTGCCAAACCGTCGGCCCCAGCCGCGCCAGCATCACCGCGCGTATCGGTGTGCCCTGCCACCCGTAACGCGTGATGGCCTGCCCGACCAGCGCTGCCGCGGCGGGATCGCCGGGGCGGTGGTAGGCCATCAGCGGCACATGGCCCACCTTCATCACGAAATAAGGCGTGAGCGGCGGCAGCAGTTCGTCGCCCGTGACGCGCAGGCTCAGCGCGACGCAGTGCGTGCTGTGGGTGTGGATGATGCAGCGCGTGACCGGGTCGAACGGTGTCGCTGCCGCATAAATGCCCCGGTGCAAGCTCATGGTCTTGCTCGCGGGATCGCCGCCCAGCTGCGTGCCGTCGGGATTCAGGCGGGCCAGCCGCGCCGGATCCAGGAAACCCAGGCAGGCGTCGGTCGGCGTGATCAGGAAGCCGCCGCCCTCGGAAGCATCCAGGCGCACGCTGATGTTGCCGGCGGTCGCATGCACGTAGCCGCGCTCGAACAGGCTGTGGCCGATGCGGCAGATTTCTTCCCGGGCCTGAGTTTCTGTCATGGCACCCGCCGGGCCGCCCCAAGGGGGACATAAGCCCCCTCGGGGGGCAGTGCGGCCGCAAAGCGGCAAACGTGGGGGCTGATAGTCATGCCAGCATCGTAAAGGCTTTGGTGAAGAAGTCGTCGCTGCCGAAATTGCCTGATTTGAGCGCCAGATGAAGGCCGTCATCGTCAGTCGGGCCAGACGACCGCCCGGCCGCCCCAAGGTCGGCGACGCCCCCTTGGGGGGCAGCGAGGACACGCAGTGCCGAGCGTGGGGGCAGTCGTGAAAAACACCACGGCACGCCGGGATCGATTTGCGGGCCGATCTGCATTTGCGTGATACCCAGCGCCTGCACGCAAGCGCCCGAGGTTTCCCCGCCGGCCACCACCAGTTGCCGCACACCAAGTTGAACCAGCCCGCGCGCCACGGCGGCCAGGGTGCGCTCGACCAGGGCGCCGGCCTCATCCACGCCCAGCCGCGCCTGCACCGCCTTGACCGCATCGCTGTCGGCCGTCGAATACACCAGCAGCGGACCACGCGCCAGCAACGGCTGCGCCCAGGCCAGCACCTCGGCTGCCACGTCCTCGCCCGAGGCCGTCCGGAAGGGGTCGATGGCCAGCGCCGGATGGCCGCGGCGGATGAAATCCTGCACCTGGCGATTCGTCGCCAGCGAACAACTGCCCGACACCACGGCCTGCAGGCCGCCGGCGGGCGGCAAGCGGCTGGCCTGGTCGGAGGGCGCGATGCCGAAGTTGGCAGGCAAGCCAATCGCCACGCCCGAGCCGGCCGTGACCAGCGGCAAGCCCTTGAGCGCCGGCCCCAGGCGCAGCAGGTCCTCGTTGGAGACAGCGTCCACAATCGCGACGCCCACACCCTGGGCCTGCAGTTGCGCCATGCGTTCGCGCACCGCCGCCTCGCCGCGCGCGACAACGTTGTGGGCGATCAGGCCGACCCGCCTGGTGGTCTGCGACTGCAGCACACGCACCAGGTTCGCGTCCGTCATCGGTGTCAGAGGGTGGTTCTGCATGCCGCTTTCCGAAAGCAGCACGTCACCCACAAACAGATAACCCTTGAACACGGTGCGCTGGTTGTCCGGGAAGGCCGGCGTGGCGATCGTGAAGCCCGTGTTCAACGCGTCCATCAGCGCCTCGGTCACCGGCCCGATGTTGCCGCGGGCCGTGCTGTCGAAGGTCGAGCAGTACTTGAAATAGATTTGCTGCGCGCCCTGCGCCTGCAGCCAATGCAAGGCGGCCAGCGATTCCGCCACCGCCTGTTCGGGCGGCACGGTGCGCGACTTGAGCGCCACCACCACGGCGTCGACCTCTGCAGTCAGTGACCCCTCCGGTATACCAATCGTCTGGACAACACGCATGCCGGCGCGCACCAGGTTGTTGGCCAGGTCCGTGGCCCCCGTAAAGTCGTCGGCGATACAACCCAAACACAGGGCCCCCACGCTCGCCACTGCGTGTGCTTCGCTGCCCCCCGAGGAGGCTGAGCTTGCTTGGGGCGGCCCGGCGCGGCGCTCGATCTCACTCATGGCTTTTTCGGCAATTCAATGCCCGGGAAAATCTTGATCACCGCGCTGTCGTCCTCTTTGGCAAAACCGGCGGTCGAGGCCTGCATGAACATCTGGTGCGCGGTCGAGGACAGCGGCAAGGGGAACTTGCTGGCGCGCGCCACGTCGAGCACGATGCCCAGGTCTTTGACGAAGATATCGACGGCCGACAGCGGCGTGTAGTCGGCGGCCAGCACATGGGCCATGCGGTTCTCGAACATCCAGCTGTTGCCGGCGCTGTGGGTGATGACCTCGTACAGCGCCGCCGCATCCACGCCTTCGCGCAGGCCCAGCGCCATCGCCTCGGCCGCGGCCGCGATGTGGACGCCGGCCAGCAACTGGTTGATGATCTTGACCTTGCTGCCGGCGCCAGCGGCATCGCCGAGCTTGTAAACCCTGGCGGCCATCGCATCCAGCAGGGCTTCGGCCCTGGCATAGGCTTGCGGCGCGCCCGAAGTCATCATGGTCATCTCGCCGCTGGCAGCCTTGGCCGCACCGCCGGAAATCGGCGCGTCGATGTACAGCAGGCCCCAGTCGTTGAGGCGTTTTTCCAGGGCCATCGACCAGTTGGGATCGACCGTGGAACACATCACGAACACACTGCCGGGCTTCATGGCCGCCGCGCAGCCGCCGGGGCCGAACAGCACGGCCTCGGTCTGGGCCGCGTTCACCACCACCGACACCACCACGTCGCAGGCCGCACCCAGTTCGGCGAGCGACTCGCAGGCCGTGCCGCCATCTTGCGCAAAGGCTGCCGCCACCTCGGTCCGCACGTCAAACACCTGCACCGGGTAACCGGCACGCCGCAACGAAGCGGCCATGCCGCTGCCCATGGCACCGAGGCCGATGACACCCGCAACCAGACTCATGACAGCTCCTTCAACCGAGGGTGATTTTGGCGAAGTCCGCCACACGTTTCCACTTCGCCGCATCGGCCGCCATGAATGTGCCCATGGGCGCAGCGGCGAGGAAACCGACATCGGCGCCGCGTGACTCCATGGCCCGCATGACCTCCGGCTCGCGCAGTATCTTCTGCAGCGCCTGCTCGACCGCGGCGATCACCGCAGGCGGCGTGCCCGCGGGCGCCGCCAAGCCGTACCAGGCGCTCACATCGAAAGCCGGCATGCCCTGCTCGGCCAGGGTCGGCACTGCCGGCAGGGTCTTGCTGCGGCGACTGGTCGTGACGGCCAGCGCCTTGACCGTGCCGCCCTGGATCTGGCCCAGCACCGAGGGCAGGTTCTCGAACATCATGTCCACCTCACCGCTGATCAGGCCGGTGACGGCGGCGGCCGCGCCACGGTAGGGAATATGCGTGATGAAGACGCCGGCCGTGTTTTTGAACAGCTCGGCGCTCAGGTGAAGCGAGGTGCCGTTGCCGTTGGAGGCGTAGTTCATCTTGCCGGGCTCACGCCGGGCACGCGCCAGCAGTTCGGCCACCGAATTGATGCCGCTTTTCGGGTTGACCAGCAGCACGTTGGGCACGCGGCCCAGCAGGCCGACCGGCGCGATCTGCTCGGGCTTGTAGGGAAGGCTGGCATACAGGGCCGGGCTGATGGTCAGCGGCGGTGAGGCCATCAGCAGGGTGTAGCCATCGGCCTGCGCGCGGGCCGCCTCGGCCGCACCCAGGTTACCGCCCACACCAGGCTTGTTGTCGATCACCACCGGCTGGCCCAGTTCCTGCGCCAGGCGCGGCCCGACCAGGCGAGCCATGTTGTCGATCAGGCCGCCCGGCGGGAAGGGAACGATCAGGCGTATCGGTTTGGCCGGCCAGGCCTGTGCCGATACCAGCCCGGGCAGGGCCAAGGCGACTGCCCCCGCCGCCAGGCAGTGGCGGCGCGTGATGGCGCCAGGGGTCAATGGCTGGGCAGTTCGCATGGAGGTCTCCTTGATGCAGCAGTCAACAGATCGGGATGATATTTATATGGTTATCATACAACTTGAGCTGTGCATTGCCCTACAGGTTTTCCCCGAGGGGCGAAGCTGGCGGCAGCCGCGAGCTGGCTCAGTGGCTCTGTGCGCCCGACACCAGCGAGGTGGCGAGATGAACGCCCTCCTGCTCCCAGAACGCCGGATCGGCCTGACGGATGCGGGCGATCGCGTTGTCCATGTGGCGTGTCGCGGCCTGCCGCGCCTGCGACACATCGCCGGCCTCGATGGCACGCGTGATCGCCTCGTGTTCATCACGCACCTGGCCGGCAAAGTCGGCGCGGCGGGCCTCGTTGGCGCGGGTGACACGCGTGACGCCGCGCAGGAACTGGCGCAGATAGTCCAGCGTGCTGATCAGGAAGGGGTTTTGCGCCGCCCCGGCAATCGCGCGGTGGTAATTGACGTCTTCCTCGGCGCCGTCACCACCGGCCCGCACCGCCTCATCGAGGGCGGCCATGGCCAGGCGAATCTCCCTGAGCTGGTCCGCGCTGCGCCGCTGCGCGGCGAGCGCGGCGACCTCGGCCTCGAGCGCGCGGCGCACCTCGACCATCTGTATCACCGCCTGCATCGACGCCGAAGAACGGGTGTCGAAGTTCAGCGGCGCAAATGCCGCCTGCCGCACGAACACCCCACTGCCCTGGCGCGATTCGACCACGCCCAGCGACTTGAGCCGCGACACCGCCTCGCGCACCACGGTGCGGCTGACGGCGAACTGCTCGACCAGCGCCGCCTCGGTCGGCAGCTTTTCCCCGGCAGCCGGCCGGCCCGCGCGAATTTCAGCGGACAAGGCTTCGGCCACCTGTTCGGACAGGTGGACGCCGGGGGTGATGGTCTGGAAACGCTGGGTCATGGGGTGGAAGTTGTCATATGACTCTACAACATCCGGGCCTGGTGATGGCTCAAAAAACCAGGGTCTTGACGCCTGCCTCGGTGCCCAGCAGGCAGACAGCGGCTTTTTGCAGCGCAAACACACCCACCGTCACCACGCCGGGCCACTGGTTCACGCGCATCTCGAACGCCAGCGGATCGCTGATCGTCAGGCCGGTGACGTCGAGGATGTGCTGGCCGTTGTCGGTCACCAGCGGCTGGCCGTCCTTGAGCCGCACCGTGGCGCTGCCGCCCAGGGCGGCGAACTCGCGGATGATGCGCTGGGCGGCCATGGGAATAACTTCGACCGGCAGCGGGAACCGGCCCAGCACCTGGACCAGCTTGGACTCGTCGGCGATGCAGACAAACTTGCGCGACTGGGCGGCGACGATTTTTTCGCGCGTCAACGCCGCGCCGCCGCCCTTGATCATGTAACCGGCGTGGTCGATCTCGTCGGCCCCGTCGATGTAGACCGCGAGTTCATCGACCTCCGATGCCTCGAACACCGGGATGCCCAGCGCCTTCAGCCGTTCGGTCGAAGCCACCGAGCTCGACACCGCGCCCTTGATCGTGTGTTTGATGCTGGCCAGGGCGTCAATGAACTTGTTGACGGTGGAGCCGGTGCCGACACCGACGATGCTGCCGGGCTCGACGTAATGCAGGGCCGCCTGGCCCACCTGGGTTTTGAGTTCGTCCTGGGTCATGTCGGTCCTGAAGTGAGGTGAAGCGGGTTGAAATGGGGCGGGATGGGGGTTTGCGACAATGAGGCTGTCGCACAACCCAAATTATCCAATGTCCCTGCTCCCCTACGCCCTCGCCCGCCCGTTTTTATTTGGCCTCGACCCGGAAACCGCCCACGAGCTGACCATGGCCTCGCTGGCGCGCACCCAGCACACGCCGCTGGCGCTGGCCTACTGCGCCAACCGGGTCAGCGACCCGGTCGAACTGGCCGGCCTGAAGTTCCCGAATCGCGTCGGCCTGGCCGCCGGGCTGGACAAAAACGCGCGCTGCATCGACGGCCTGGCCGGACTCGGTTTTGGTTTTGTCGAGGTCGGCACGGTCACGCCGAAAGCCCAGCCGGGCAATCCCAAGCCGCGCATGTTCCGCCTGCCGCAGGCCAATGCGCTGATCAACCGCCTCGGTTTCAACAACGACGGACTCGACGCCTTCATCGCGAATGTGCAGCAATCGACCTTCCGCAAACGCAAGGGCGCCAGCCCGCTGCTGGGCCTGAACATCGGAAAAAACGCCGCCACGCCGATTGAAAATGCGGTGGACGACTACCTCACCTGCCTGGACGGTGTCTATCCACATGCGGACTATGTGACGGTCAACATCTCCAGCCCCAACACCAAAAACCTGCGCGCGCTGCAAAGCGACGAGGCGCTGGACGCGCTGCTGGGGCGCATTGCCGAACGCCGGGAGACATTGACGAAGCAGCACGGCAAACGCGTGCCGATTTTTGTGAAGATCGCGCCTGACCTCGACGAAGCCCAGGTCGAGGTGATCGCCGCGACGCTCAAGCGCCACGCCATGGACGGCGTGGTCGCGACCAACACCACCTTGAGCCGCGACGCGGTCAAGGGGATGCCGCATGCCGAAGAAGCCGGTGGCCTGAGCGGCGCGCCGGTGCTGGCAGCCAGCAACCGGGTCATCACCCAGTTGCGCGCGGCACTCGGCAAAAACTTCCCCATCATCGGCGTCGGCGGCATCATGAGCGGCGCCGATGCGGTGTCCAAGATCCAGGCCGGCGCCGACGTGGTGCAGATTTACACCGGCTTGATCTACCAGGGGCCGGACCTCGTGCGGCAGGCTGCACTTGCGATCAAAAAGAGCCGCTAGCGCACCGGCGACGAGCGTCTGCAGCTACGGAATTGATAGCATTCAGGGCTTTGCCTATTTGGCAGCGCGCTGGCGCGCCGGCCGCTTCGCCGCGGCCTTCGGCGTGCCAAGCTCCACCCACACCGGTGCATGGTCGCTGGCGTGTTCCTGCCCGCGCACCCAGCTGTCCACGCCGGCAGATTTCAGGCGCGGCGCCAGTTCGGCATTGAGCAGGATGTGGTCGATGCGCAGCCCGGCATTGCGCTGCCAGTGCTGGCGGAAATAGTCCCAGAAGGTGTAGATGCGATCGTCCGGGTGCAGGTAGCGCAGGCTGTCGATCCAGCCCTGGGCCAGCAGCCCGGCATAGGCCTCGCGGGTTTCGGGCTGCATCAACGCGTCGCGCTTCCATGACGCCGGTTTGTAGACGTCGAGGTCCGTCGGGATCACGTTAAAGTCGCCGGCCAGCACCACCGGATGGCCTGAGCTGTACAGCCCCAGCGCATGCGCCTGCAGGCGCTGGAACCAGGCCAGCTTGTAGTCGAACTTTGGGCCGGGCTGCGGGTTGCCATTGGGCAGGTAGAGACAGGCGACCACGATGCCATCGACCGCCGCTTCGAGGTAACGGCTTTGCTCGTCCCGGGGATCGCCCGGCAGCTCACGGCGGATTTCCAGCGGCGCCTCGTCACCCTTCGCGAGAATGGCCACGCCGTTCCAGGAACGCTGGCCCTTCCACAGCGCGCTGTAACCGGCCTCCTTCAACGCCGCCTGCGGAAACATGCCGTCCAGCGCTTTCAGTTCCTGCAGGCAGACCACATCGGGCGCTTCCTTGTGCAGCCAATCCAGCAGCTGCGACAGCCGCGTCTTGATGCCATTGACGTTGAAGGTCGCGAGTTTCATCCGGCCGGCGTCATTCGGGTTTGCGGCGGAAGGCCTCGGCGCCGCCGCCACCGCCGCCGTCGGCGAACTCGTGCTGGTCCAGCGGATTTTTTTTGCCGGGTTTCACCGGCGCCTCGATCAGGGTGCTGGCGCTGTTGTCGGTGCTGTTGACGTCGGTCCGTGTGACCGGCGGCTCGGCGGGCGATGCGTCGCCGGCGCCCGGGGGATGGGTGGTCTCTGGCATGGTGGGGCTCCTGGGAATATCTTCCCCGAACTTAGCAGTACGGGCGAAGGCGGCCTGTCGGACAAGGCCGCAAGCCGGAACTGCGCCGGTATCTGTCATCCCGGACTGGATCCGGGATCCATCTTTGGCTTCCTCGTATTTTGGGGTCTGCCTGCACCTGTTGGCCGGGGGTTGCCCGGCGGCAACTCACTTTTCTTTGTCTCGCCAAAGAAAAGTAAGCCAAAGAAAGGCGACCCGATGGTCTGGGTCCCCTGCGCTGCGCTCCGGGGCAACCTGCGGTGCTCGCCGAAAACGGGGCCGGGCTCGAACTCGCCTTCGGCTCAAACAATCGCCCGTCCTGATCCGTTTTCGGCTGTGCTCCTCGGCCCAGCCCGACGGGTGGGGGAGAGAAAACCAATATGGGGACAAAGTCCGGAGCAGAAGAAGCGCGACGCGCTTCTTCTGCGGGAATCCCAACGCACGGTCATGTGTGCACGCGAGCGCAGCGCACGCGGCCAAATGAAGTCCCCCTCCATCGCCCAGCGGGGCGAGGGAGGGGCTAGGGGTGGGAGTGGGGAGTTGAAACTACTGTCCAGAGCAGACCGCAGGCGCAGCGTGACGCCGGATTATGAGAGAAATCCGCCGCCAGCCCATATCCAACAAGCGTAAGCAGCTATCAAAAGAGGAGCGCTCATGGCAACCCGGACTGCCCCAACGCCGGCTCGGGGTTTGCCCGCAAGCTGCGCCAAGGCGACGCGCCACGCGCGCGCTTGGGACTACCATGCAGGCACCCCGGATCTCGAGACACAACAATGACCCCCTCCTCCCCCTTCCCCCACCTCCTCGCCCCGCTCGACCTCGGTTTCACCACGCTGAAAAACCGGGTGCTGATGGGCAGCATGCACACCGGGCTGGAGGACGGCCGCAAACATTTTCCGGCGATGGCGGCCTACTTTGCCGAGCGTGCGCGCGGTGGTGTCGGCCTGATGGTGACGGGCGGTTTTGCGCCCAACATCGCTGGCTGGACCAAACCCTTTGCCGGCATGCTGGCGAGTTCGGGCGCGGCGCGGCGCCACAAACAGGTGACGGACGCGGTGCATGCCGAGGGCGGCAAGATCGCGCTGCAAATCCTGCACACCGGGCGTTACGGTTACCACCCGCTGTGTGTCGCGCCTTCGCGCATCCAGAGCCCGATCTCGCCCTTCACGCCGCGCGAACTCAGCGCCGGCGGCATCGAGCGGCAGATCCGCGCCTTTGTCCGCTGCGCGCTGCTGGCGCGCGAGGCCGGGTACGACGGTGTCGAGATCATGGGCAGCGAAGGTTATTTCATCAACCAGTTCCTCGTCACCCACACCAACCAGCGCAGCGACGACTGGGGCGGCAGTTACGCCAACCGCATGCGGCTGGCGGTCGAGATCGTGCGGCGCACGCGCGAAGCGGTGGGCCCCGACTTCATCATCATCTACCGCCTGTCCATGATCGATTTGATTCCCGACGGCAGCAGCTGGGAAGAAGTCGTGTTGCTGGCCAAAGCCGTGCAGGCTGCCGGTGCGACCATCATCAACAGCGGCATCGGCTGGCATGAGGCCCGCGTGCCGACGATTGCCACCTCGGTGCCGCGCGGCGCCTTCACCTGGGTCACCAAAAAACTGCGTGAGGAGTTGCGCGCCGCCGGCCTGACGATTCCGCTGGTGACCAGCAACCGGCTCAACACACCCGAAGTCGCCGAGCAGGTGCTGGCGGGTGGCAGCGCCGACATGGTCAGCATGGCGCGCCCTTTCCTGGCCGACCCGGAATTTGTCAACAAGGCGGCGCAAGGCCGCAGCCGCGAGATCAACACCTGCATTGCCTGCAACCAGGCCTGCCTGGACCACGCCTTCCAGGCGAAGATCGCCAGCTGCCTGGTGAACCCGCGCGCCGGCCATGAGCTGGAGCTGATCATCCGCAAAGCCCCGGCGCAAAAACGCATCGCCGTCATAGGCGCGGGACCGGCCGGGCTCGCTGCGGCCACCACCCTCGCGGAGCGCGGCCACAGCGTGGACCTGTACGACAGCGCAGACCGGATCGGCGGGCAGTTCAACCTGGCCAAACGTGTGCCGGGCAAGGAAGAGTTCGAGGAGACCCTGCGTTATTTCGGCCAGCGCATCACGGCCACCGGCGTGCGCCTGCACCTGGGCACACGCGTGGATGCCGCTTCGCTGCTGGCGCAAAAGTTCGACGAAGTGATCCTGGCCACCGGCGTCACGCCGCGCAACCCGCGCATCCCCGGGCAGGAGCATCCCGGGGTGCTGAGTTACATCGACGTGCTGCTGGGCCGCGCGACGGTCGGCCAGCGCGTGGCGCTGATTGGCGCGGGCGGCATCGGTTTCGACATCGCCGAATTCCTGGTCACACCGGCCGGCCATTCCACCGCGCTGGACCTGCCGGCCTGGCTGGCCGAATGGGGCGTGGCCGACCCGGGCGATGTGCGCGGCGGCGTGGTGCGGCCCGCGCCCACCGGCCCAGCGCGGCAGGTCACGCTGCTGCAGCGCAAACCCGGCAAGCTCGGCAAAAATCTGGGTAAAACCACCGGCTGGATACACCGCGCGGCGCTCAAGATGAAAAACGTCGAAATGCTCTCGGGCGTCAACTATGAACGCATAGGCGACGACGGCGCAGGCGGCCTCGGCCTGTTCATCACCTTTGGCGAGAAGCGCAGCGACGGAGCTGTGCTCAGCGTGGACAACATCGTGCTGTGCGCCGGCCAGGAGCCGCTGCGTGAACTGCTGGAGCCGCTGCGCGCGGCCGGTGTCAAAACCACGCTGATCGGCGGCGCCGATGAAGCGTCGGAGCTGGACGCCAAACGCGCGATCGACCAGGGCACGCGGGTGGCAGCGGCGGTCTGAGGCCGCCGCTTACAGGTAGCGCGGCAGCACGCCCGCGACCTGGGCCAGGAAGGCGTACTCGTCGTCGTTGACCGGCCGGCCAGCCGTGTCGAAATGGCAGAAGGTGCCAAACAGCGCACCGTCGGCGCGGGTCAGCGGCAGGCCGATATAACTCTCCATCACGCCCTGGTAGGGGTGGCCGTCCAGCCGCTGGTCGTCACCGGACGCTGCGGTCAGGAAACTGCCGTCGCGCAACGCGAACTGGCAGAAGCTGTCGCCCAGCGGCACCGCCTCCAGCTTCATGCCGTCCAGCCCGCCTTGCTTGTCCACCATGCCGACCACCCGCAACATCAGCGCGTCGAGGCGGTACACGGCGGTGAAACGATGCGGAACCCGCCCATTGAGGAAGGTCAGGCCCGCTTGCAGGCCCTCGGTGCTGAGCAGGGTCTCGAACTCGGAGAGGGTTGAAGTCACGGTAGTCGGCAGGGGGCAGGCTGCAAGGGGTTGAGGGGATGCCGGATGGTAGTCCCTCCAGGTAAAGCAAGCCCGGGCCGGCTCCGGCAAGGGTCCGGACCCAGCCATCGAATGTCGTTCCCCAGGCAGGCGGGTTGATCCGGCCTGTGCTGTTGTCAGGACGCGAGCAGGCCGGCCACGTGGCGCGCAATCGCCAATGAACTGGTGAGCCCGGGCGACTCGATGCCAAACAGGTTGACCAGCCCGCGCACGCCGTGCGCCTGCGGTCCCTGGATCAGAAAGTCGCTGGCTGGCGCGCCGGGCGGCTGGATCTTGGGGCGTATGCCGGCGTAACCAGGCGCCAGCGCACCGTCGGCCAGGCCCGGCCAGTACTTGCGGACCTCGGCGTAAAACGCATCGCCGCGCGCTGCATCGACCAGCAGATCGTCCGGCGAATCGACCCACTCCACATCGGGGCCGAACTTGGCCTGCCCGCCCAGGTCGATGGTCAGGTGCACACCCAGCCCGGCCAGATGGGACGCCGGTTCAGGCACCGGATAGATCAGCCGGCTGAAGGGCGAGCGCCCGGACAGGGTGAAGTAATTGCCCTTGGCGTAATAGGCACGCGGCACACAGGCCGGGTCCAGGCCGGCAAAGCGCGCCGCCAGCGCCGGCGCCTGCAGGCCGGCGGCGTTGACGACCGTGGCCGCCGCCAGCTCGGTGCCATCGTCTGCTACCAAAGTAATAGCATCTTGCGCACACTGCGCATGGGCCAGTGGCGAATTGAAGGCCACGGCCCCGCCCGCGTTCTCGAGGTCGCCCTGCAGCGACAGCATCAGGGCGTGGCTGTCCACAATGCCGGTGCTGGGTGAATACACGGCGGCGACACAGGCCAGCTGCGGCTCCATGGCCTGCGCCTGTTCGCGCGTGAGCAGCACCAGGTCGTGCACGCCATTGGCGGTGGCTTTGGCGATGATGCCCGGCAGTTCGGCCGCCTGGGCATCGCTGGTGGCGACGATCAGCTTGCCGCAGCGCCGGTGCGCCAGGCCGCGTTCGGCGCAGTAGCCGTAGAGCAGTTGTTTGCCCGCTACACACAGGCGCGCCTTCAGCGAGCCCGGCGCGTAATAGATGCCGGCGTGGATGACCTCGCTGTTGCGCGAGCTGGTGCCCGTGCCGATGGCGTTGGCGGCCTCGAGCAGCATCACCTCGCGGCCCTCGAGCGCCAGCGCGCGCGCCACCGCCAGGCCCACCACACCCGCGCCGATGACGACGCAATCCATCTGGTCCATCACGCTTCCTTTTCAATCGTCAGAGACACCTTCACTCGTGGCCGCGTACCCGCACGCACGATGCCGCTTCCGGATCAGCCGGCATGGGCGTCTCATGCGCCAAGCCATGGTCCGATCAGCCCATACCACAGCGCCCACATGGCACCGAGCCAGACCAGCACGACGGCCACAGCCCCGACACGGCTTGTCGGCCTGGCGCCGTCTGCCTTGATCCACTGGTCGGCGCGATCACGGCAGTCGGCCAGGACCGGCCCGGGGATCATCCTGATCGCCAGCCAGATCAGTCCAGGCAACAGGATCACATCGTCGAGGTAACCCAACACGGGGACAAAGTCGGGAATCAGGTCGATGGGGCTGAGGGCATAAGCCACCACGAAGATGCCCAGCGCCTTGGCGTACCAGGGCACGCCAGGATGCCGTGTGGCAAACCAGAGCGTCACGCCGTCGCGCTTGACCGCCCTGGCCCATGTCCGCAAGCGCCCGGTCAGCGCCACCTGGGGCCTTTCCCGAGGGCACAGACGTTCCGGGCCGTGGTGCGGATGGCCGTGTCGGGGCTCGCCATGTATTTGCGCCGTCCAGCCAGTTCACAGCAGGCGCGGGTCGGTGACCAGCAGCAGTTGCACCAGCGATTGCAGGCTGGCCTTCAGCGGCGCAAAGCCGTCGTTGATGTCCAGCGTCTCTTCGCTCATGTAGAGCTTGCGGTTGATCTCGAGCTGGATGCTGTGCCGCTGCTGCTGCGGCGCGCCATAACGCCGCACCAGCTCCACGCCCTTGTAGGGGTGGTTGTAGGCCACGCTGTAACCCAGGCCCCGCAGGTGCTCGCAGACCAGGCGCGACAAGGCCCCGGCGGCGGTGCTTCCGTCGCGGTCGCCGACCACGAAGTCGGCATGCGCCTCCCCCGGGAAATCCGTGGCGCTGGCCGAGGCGATCGCCGGCATGGAGTGGCAGTTGATGTGGATGCTGTAGCCGTGCCGGGCATGCGCGGTGTCTATCGCCTGCGCCACCGCTGCGTGGTAAGGCTGCCAGCACTGTGCGATACGCGCCTGCACCTCGGCCACCGTCAGCTTGCGCTGGTAAATCGGCAGGCCTTCGTCGGTGGTGCGCCAGATCAGGCCCTTGCCGAGCCGCACCTTGCCCATCACACGCGGATCGTCAGAGACGGCGTGCGGCCAGGTGTCTTCGAACAGGCCCACATCGACCTCGGTGATGTCGCGGTTGGCATCCAGGTAGCTGCGCGGGAAAAACGCCTCGACCCAGCCCACCCCCAGTGCGGGCGCAAAGTCGTAGAGTTTTTCCACATGGGTGTCTTCAGCGCGGCGCAGCGTGGCCAGTTCACAGGCAAAGGCAAAGTCCTCGGGATAACGGGTGCCGCTGTGCGGCGAATCGAGCACCAGCGCGGTGGCGCCGGGCAGGTAACGGACGGGTGAACGGGCAACTGGAGTCATGGCTTTCATTGTGCCCGCAAGCGCGGGCCGCCGCCTTCGCGGGCGGATGCGCAAAACGTCGGCGGGATGCATCGCAGCAGGCATTCAGTCCAGCGAAATTTTGGCGAAGCGGGCAATCCGCTGCATCTTGTCGATTTCCTTTTTGATCTGGGCGCCAAACTCGTCAGGCAGGGTGCCCGAGGCAAACAGGCCCTGCCCCGCCAGCCGTGCACGCACGGCCGGCTCCTGCAGCGCCTTGACGACGGACTGCTGGATCCGGTTCACCACGGAAGCCGGCGTGCCTGCGGGCGCGACCAGGCCGAACCAGGACGGGTCGTTGTTGGAAAACAGCGAAAGCTCGGCATAGGTCGGCGTGGTGGGCAGCACATCCAGGCGCTTGTTCCAGGACACCGCGATCGCGCGCAGCTTGCCCGACTGGATAAAGGGCAAGGACGACGCGACCTGGTCGAAATAGACCTGCACCTGGCCCGCCACCACATCGTTGAGCGCGGGGCCCGAGCCGCGGTAGGGAATGTGAACCATGAAGGTGTTGGTGGTGCTCTTGAACAGCTCGCCCCACATGTGGCCGATGGTGCCGTTGCCCGGCGAGGCATAGGTCACCTTGCCCGGGTTGGCCTTGAGGTAGGCGATCAGTTCGGCATAAGTCCGCACCGGCATGGCGGCGTTGACCACCACCACACCCGGCGCCTTGACCAGTTCGGTCACCGCCACGAAGTCCTTGACCGGGTCGTAGGGCAATTTCGCATACACCGCCGGGTTGACGCCATGGGTGGACAGGGTCGCCACGCCCAGCGTCAGGCCGTCTGGCGCCGCGCGGCTGACTTCCGTCATGCCGATGGAGCCGCCGGCGCCGCCGCGGTTTTCCACGATCACCGGCTGTCCCAGCACCCGCGACAAGGGTTCGGCCAGCACCCGTGCGGTGATGTCGGTGGCGCCGCCCGGCGGAAACGGGACCACCAGCTTCAGCGGCCTGGCCTGGGACCAAACCAGTCCCGGAAGTACTGAACCGGCCGCGGCTGCAATGAGGTGACGTCGTAACATGTGAACTCCTGGGGGTTGTTGGTGCGTGAATTGTGGGAGGCCACCCCCAATCCCGGCAAGTGAAGTTCTGGACTCTCATCATTCCATCACGGAATGATCTGAACAGCTACACTCCGCCCATGAACCGATTGCAACCGCCGCTGCATCTGCTCCAGGCCTTCCTGGCCACTGCCCGTTTCGGCAGTGTCTCGCGCGCCAGCGAATCGCTGCACCTGACCCAGAGCGCCGTCAGCAAGCAGATCAGCGAACTCGAACAGATCACCGGCGTGCTGCTGTTCGAGCGCATCCGCCGGCGCCTGGCGCTGACCCCGGCCGGCAAGCGTTATGAAAACGCGCTGCGGCCGGTGCTGGCGCAACTCGAAGCCGCCACGCTGGACCTGATCACCAGCGGCGACGGCGGCGGCGCGCTGCACCTGTCGACCCTGCCCACCTTCGGCGCCAAGTGGCTGATCCCGCGCCTGCCCGACTTCCAGCAGCAACATCCGCAGATCGCCCTGCACTTCGTGCCTTATCCGCAGGGCTACGACTTCCAGCGCGCCGACCTGGACTGCTCCATCCTGTTCGGCAACGGGCACTGGCCGGGCGCGGTGGCCGACTACATCACCGGCCGCGAAGTGGTGCTGATCGCGCCACCGCGCCATGCCGGGCTGCGCGAGCCCGCAGACATCGCCGGTTTCACCCTGCTGCAACACCTGAGCGTGCCGCACGCCTGGACCCGCTGGTGCCAGGCCCACGGCGTCGAAGGCGTGGACGGCATGACCGGGCCGCAGATCGACCAGTTTCACAGCCTGATACGCGCGGTGATGGCCGGCATGGGCCTGGCGCTGGTGCCGCGCTGCCTGGTGAAGGACGACATCGCCGCCGGGCTGGTGTCGGCGCCCATCGACGACGGCTACCAGGACGAGATGGGCTACTACCTGTGTTATCCGGAGTCGCGCCGCCACCTGCAGCCGCTGAACCAGTTCCGCGACTGGCTCTTGCGTTCTGTCTGACAAGCCTCCGTCCAGCCTGGTTTGCTATTAAATCAATAGCTGCTTACGCTTGTCAAACAAGGGTTGGAGGCCGATTTACTTATAAAGCCGGCGCAGCCAGCATTTCCTGCAGCAGCCAGGTGCCGGCGCGGCCCAGCGGCCGCTGGCGCGACCAGACCGCATCCACCGGCACGCGTTGCGGCCAGCCGCGCGCATCCAGCTCGCAGAGCTTGCCGGCCGCAAAACGCGTGACCATCCAGCGCGGGATCGCGGCCCAGCCGAAACCGAGCACCGCCATCTCCATCAACATCAAATAGCTGGGCGCCGACCAGGAGCGGCGCGCCGCCGGCATCACCTGGTCGGCACGGCCCAAATAGGTGTCCAGCCGCAATTCGCGGTGCTGCGCGAGCAGCTGCGGCGTGATGTCCTGTGCGCCGGCCAGAACGTGGCTGGTGGCGACGAACAGCGTGATCTCGGACTGCTCGGCAATCGTGGCCGAACCGATGTCCGGCGGGTACATGCCCTGGGCGCCCACCACGCCGATGTGGGCGCGGCCGCTTTGCACCAGCGACACCAGGTCGCCGTGCTCGGCGATCAGGCACTCGAATTCGAGGTCGGGGAAACGCTGTTCGAAGGCCTTGAGCATGTCTTCGAAACGATCCGACTGGTAGGTGTCGGACCAGACCACGCTGAGCCTGGCCTCCAGGCCGCCGCCGAGCTGGCTGGCCGACAGGTCGAGCCGGTCGCTGGCGGCCAGGATTTCCCGCACCTTGCCCAGCACCACGCGCCCGTGTTCGGTCAGCGCCGGCTTGCGGCTGCTGCGGTCGAACAGGGCCAGGCCCAGGTCGATCTCGAGGTGGGCAATCGCGCTGCTGACGGTGGACTGGCTCTTGCCGAGCTTGCGCGCGGCGGCTGAAAACGAGCCCAGCGTGGCAGCCTCGGCAAAGGCCGTCAGGGCTTCGGGGGAATGGCGCATGGCTCAAATCTATCTGTTTTATCGATGGTTATCAACTTTGATGTATTGGAAATAACGATAAAAATACAGGCCTACCCATTCTTATCGAGCAAACACCAGTCATGAGCCTCCAGAAGTCCGTCAAGGAACGTTTTTTCCACGCCCTGGGTTTCGAGGTGCTGGCGATTGCCCTCTGCGCGCCGCTGGGCGCCTGGCTGCTCGGTTATTCGCTGGCGCACATGGGTTTGCTGACCCTGATGATCTCGCTGATCGCGATGGCCTGGAACATGGTGTTCAACGCCGCGTTCGACCGCGCCCAGCGCCGCATGGGTTTCCGGCGCACGCTGGGCGCGCGGGCCGTGCATTCGGTGCTGTTCGAGATCGGCCTGATCCTGGCGGTGGTGCCGCTGGCCGCGTGGTGGCTGGACATCGGGCTGTGGGAAGCTTTTGTGCTGGACATCGCCATCGTGCTGTTTTTCCTGCCCTACACCTTTGCCTTCAACTGGAGCTACGACCACCTGCGCGCCATCATCGTCGCCAGGCAGCTGCGCAAGAAGGCGCTGTCCGCGGCCTGAAACCGGACGGATCAGCCGGCCGGGCCGCGGTCCAGCAGCAACTCGCTGGAGTGCGCCAGTTCAAAACGCCCGCTGGCCGCCGCATGGTCCCAGCGCTCGACCCAGCACAAGGCCTGGCCCGGGTCATGGCGCAACAGGTTGACCGAGTTGGGCGCTTCCCGGCGCACCCGGCTCGACAGCGCCGTACCGGCCTGCACACACCAGATGCGCCGGTCCAGGCCGGCGACCTGCGACGACATCTCGCAGACATAGGGCAGGTGGATGTGGCCGCCCATCACGATGTCGGCGCCGGCCGCTGCCCAGGCGCGCACCGCCGGCTCCCAGCCACGCAGCCGGTCGTGTTCGTCTTCATCGCGCAGCACCATCACCGGCTGATGCACCACCACCACGCGCAACTGGCCCGGTCCGGCGTCCTGCAACTCGGCCACCACGCGTTCGATTTGCTCAGCGGAGACCTCGCCGTTTTTGTGCCGCCAGCGCCGCGTGGTCTTGACGCCAATCACCCTCACAGCGGCGGTCTGCAGCGTGGTTTCGATACGCGGGCCGAAGGCGCGCAAATAGTCCCTGTAAGGATAAAAAACCCGCTGCCAGACGTCGAACAGCGGGATGTCATGGTTGCCGGGCAGCGACAGCATGGCCGGGATGGCCAGCCGGTCGCAAAACGCCCGCGCATCGCTGAACTGCTGCGGCCTGGCGCGCTGCGTGATGTCGCCCGACAGCACCAGCAGGTCGGGCCGCTGGGCATGCGCGAATTCCACCAGGGCCTCGGCCACCGCCGGCTGCACCGTGCCGAAATGCGGGTCGGAAATTTGCAGTAATACGCTCATTGCAAAACCTCCGCGCTGCGCGCTGCGGTATTCGCCTTGGGAACGGCCCGGCGGTCCACCCTCACAACCTCCGCGCTGCGCGCTGCGGTATTCGCCTTGGGAACGGCCCGGCGGTGTTCCGCCAAAACCTCCGCGCTGCGCGCTGCGGTATTCGCCTTGGGAACGGCCCGGCGGCTCATGCCACCTCCGCCCGGTCGGCCGGCGCCGGCACCAGCAGCAGCAGCGGCTGGGGCGCAATCTCGAACACCAGCGGTGGCCGCATCCAGGCAGTCTCGCCATCGGTGGCGACCTTGATGCGTTTGAGGCCGCGCGGCGTCACGGTCAGGCGCCGGAAGGAAAAGCTGTCGATGTTGTCGGCTTCGCCGAGCTGGCCCAGCACGCCGCGCATCAACAGGCCGAACAGGGCCAGCGTGCCGATGGGGCGAACCACGATGGCGGCGAGCTGGCCCTGTTCCACCGCATCGGCCTGCTGCCCGGCGATGCCAACCCGCGTGAGCTGCAGGCGGTTGTTGCCGACAAACAGCGTGGGGGTGCGCAGGGCGACGATCTGTCCACCCGATTCGATCTGCAGGTGCAACTGCTTGCGGCTTTGCAGCAAGGTCGCTATCCCCGAGAGAAAGGCCACCAGGCGGCTGCGCCCGAGCTGCGCCTTCCAGGCCTCGCGGTCTTCCAGCAATTGCGGGTACAGGCCGAGACTGGCGTTGACCAGGAACAGCCGGCCATTGACCTGCCCGGCCTGCACCGGCGCGATGCTCGCGCCCAGCAGGGCACGCGCGGCAGCGGCGGTGTCCTGCGGGATGCCATGCGCCCGACCGAAATAATTGAAGGTTCCCTGGGGCAACACGCCGAAGGGACAGCCGCTGGCCAGCACCTCACGGGCCACGGCATTGATGGTGCCGTCGCCGCCCGCCGCGACCACCACCCCCTGGCGTGCCTCGGCGAGCCCGACCGCGCGGCGTGCGACCTCGCCGATGTGCGCCGGGTCCTCGACCAGCAAAAACTCGAACGCGCGCCCGCCTTGTTCCAGCGTGCGCGCAATCAGCGCCTGCTGCTCATCGCTGTCGTGCCGGCCTGAGCCGGCATTGAGAACCACAAAAAAAGGGCCGCGGCGTGCGGCGATTTCGGCTGAAGCGGGGGGCAGGGACATGCCTGAAGCGTAAGCGGCGCCGGCTGCCGGGTCTGTCAGCCAACAGCCCTTTCAAGCCGGCGGCGCGCGTCTGGCCTGCGCAGGCCGGCGCCTATTTCATCTGCACCGAACCGGACACATTGACCATCACCAGGCTTTTGCCGGCCTCGACCGGAATCGGCGACGAGTCGGCGGCCTTGGCTTCCATGGCCATCATGCGCGGACGCACCGGGCCCTGGTCATTGGCGTTGATGGAGACCTCACGCAGCGTGTAGCTGCTGAAGCCAAAACTGCGCGAAACTTCGGCGGCCCTGGCCTTGAAGTTTTCGATCGCCTGCGCCTGCGCCTGGCCCTCGACCTGCGCGCGCTGCTCGCGGCTCAAGGCGAAGCCGACATTGCCCAGCGTCAGGGTCTGGATTTTTCCGGCGGCGGCGGTGATGCGCGGGAAGTCCTTGCCTTCGAGCACCAGTTCGGTCCGGCCCTGCCAACCGTTGATCTTGCCGTCCTTGCTGTAGCGCGGGTACAGGCTGAAATTGCCAGTGCGCACCTCCATCAGGCCGGGCTGCGCGGTTTTTTTGGCCTCCGTCAGCGCGGCATCGAGCGCCGCCTTGAGCTGGCTTTGCACGGTGGCGGCATCACCACCGTCGCGGGTCGTGCTCAGCATGATGGACAGCAGGTCCTGCTGCACCTCGACCGAAGCGGCGGCCGAAATCTGGGCCACGTTCTGCAGCGGCGGCTGGATGGCCTGGGCCCAGAGGCCTGTGCTGCCCACGGCCAGAAGACAGGCCGCCATGATGTGCTTGGTATTTTTCAATGTGCGCTTTCAAAGTTGAACGGACGTCCCGCGGGCAGCAGCCCGGGGCGGAAGGCCGTACGATAGCCTGGACGGAGCAAGAGCCCCTGTCAGCAACGGCCTCTATCTGCAGTCATCCTGCAACGCAATCATGGGCTGCCGTCCTTATCTGCCTGATTTCCACCATGATTGCAGTCGAAAGTTCTGTAACAGTGTGTCAAAGTGGCGGGAATTTGACGATTCGACGTTTTTAACCGACAAAATGGCCCTGTTACAAATTACGATGCCACCATGACCCAAGCTAGCAACACTCCCCGCGCCGACAAGATCCTGATTCTTGACGATGATGTCCGCATCCGCGACCTGCTGCGCCGTTATTTGACCCAGGAAGGTTTCGAAGTCATCCTGGCCGAGGACAGCAAGGCTCTGAACCGCATCATGATGCGGGATGCCGTGGACCTGATCGTGCTGGACCTGATGATGCCCGGCGAAGACGGCCTGTCGATTTGCCGGCGCCTGCGCGCTGCCAACGACCGCACCCCCATCATCATGCTGACCGCCAAGGGCGAGGATGTAGACCGCATCGTCGGCCTGGAAGTCGGCGCCGACGACTACCTGGCCAAACCCTTCAATCCGCGCGAGTTGCTGGCCCGCATCCACGCGGTGCTGCGCCGGCGCCCTGCGACCGAAGTGCCGGGCGCGCCGTCGAGCGAGCAGGAGGTCGTCAACTTCGGCCCCTTCACTTTCGACATGGGCCTGCGCACGCTGCAGAAAAACGGCGAGGAACTGCCGCTGACCACCGGCGAATTCGCCATGCTCAAGACCCTGGTGCGGCATCCGCGCCAACCGCTGTCGCGCGAAAAGCTGGCCCAGCTGGCGCGCGGCCGCGAGTTCGAGCCCTTCGACCGCAGCCTGGACGTGCAGGTCTCGCGCCTGCGCAAGCTGATCGAGACCGATGCCGCGGTGCCGCGTTATATCCAGACCGTCTGGGGCATTGGTTATGTGTTCGTGCCGGACGGCACCAACTGATGCGCCACCTGCTGCCGGACGCCTGATCGCCCCAGGTTGACCGGGCTGCCCCACCTCTTCCGTCCAATCGCCCCCGATGCAAGGCACACGCGCCGTCCACCTGGAAACCGCCCCGGCACCGCTGGAAACCGCCCCGGCGCCGCTGGAGATGCGCCCGCGCGTCGGGCTCAGCCTGTTCTGGCGCACCTTCTTCTTCCTGGCGCTGCTGCTGATCGGTTGCATCGTGGCCTGGCTGCAGACTTTCCGCGCGCTGGAATTCGAGCCGCGCGCCGTGCAAAGCGCCCAGCAACTGGCTTCGCTGGTCAATCTGAGCCGGGCCGCCCTGAAATACTCCGACTCGATCACGCGGGTCTGGCTGATCAAGACACTGGCCGAGGAAGAAGGCGTACGCATCTCGCCACGCGAGCCGCGTGACAAGTACGAGCAATTCGTCGACGACCCGTTTGGCGAGCGTATCGGCGACGAGCTGACCTCCCGCATGGGCCAGGGCACGGTGGTGGCCAAGTCGGTCAACGGGGTGGCCGGGCTCTGGGTCGGCTTCACCATCGACGGCGATGCCTACTGGCTGCTGACCGACCCGTCGCGCCTGGGCCCGATGCAGGGCGGCACCTGGCTGATCTGGCTGATCACGGCGGCGATTTTGTCGCTGGTGGGGGCGGCGCTGATCGCGCGCCTGATCAACCGCCCGCTCAAGCAGTTGTCATTTGCGGCCAGCCGCATGCGGGACGGCGACTTCGACGCCAGCCTGCTCGACGAACAGGTGGCCACCAGCGAAATCCGCGAGGTCAACATCGGCTTCAACCGCATGGCCGAACAACTCTCCAAAATCGAGGAAGACCGGGTCATCATGCTGGCCGGCATTTCCCACGACCTGCGCACCCCGCTGGCGCGCCTGCGCCTGGAAACCGAGATGAGCGTGGCCGATGCGGAGGCGCGCGCCCACATGGCGGCCGACATTTCCCAGCTCGACGCCATCATCGACAAGTTCCTCGACTACGCCCGGCCGGACCCGCCACAACTGGCGCCGCTGTCGCTCAATGCCATCATCAACTCGGCGGTGTACGCGGTGGCCGACTACACCGACATGCGTGTCAACGTCACCTTGCCGGGGCAAATCACGGTGCTGGCGGACGAAGTGGAGCTGTCGCGCGTGATTGCCAACCTGCTGGAAAACGCCAGGCGTTACGGCAAGACGCCGGAAACCGGCGTCGCCATCGTCGACATTGCGGCCAAGGAGCGCGACCAGTGGGTGCTGATCAAGGTGCGCGACCACGGCACCGGCGTGGCACCGCAAGCCCTGGGCAACCTGACCAAGCCTTTTTTCCGCGGCGACGCTGCCCGCACTGCTGCCACTGGCGCCGGCCTGGGCCTGGCGATTGTCGAAAAAACCCTGCACCGCATGGGCGGCGTGTTTGCGCTGGCCAACACCGGCTCCGGCGGCCTCGCAGCGCACATCAAGCTGCGCAGGGGCTGAACATTCCTGTCATCCCGGACTTGATCCGGGATCCATGTCCGATGACCACTGCCGTTCGGGCTGAGCCTGTCGATGCCGGGCTTCTTCTTCAAGCCTCCGTGGTTCGCGAATGCCTGCAGGCCGGGGGTTGCCCGGCGGCAACTCACTTTCTTTTGCTTCGCCAAAAGAAAGTAAGCAAAGAAAAGGCGACCCGATGGTCTGGGTCCCTCCGCTTCGCTGCGGGCAACCTGCGGTGCTCGCAAAAAAATGGGGTCGAGCTCGAACTCGCCTTCGGCTCAAACAATCGCTCGCCCTGATCCATTTTTTGCTGCGCTCCTCGGCCCAGCCCGACGGGTTGAGGGAGAAAACCAATACCGAGTACCAATACCGAATTCAATCCGGAGTGCAGGAAGCGCGCAGCGCTTCCTGCACGGGAATCCCAACGAACGGTCATGTTTGCACGCGAGAACAGCGCACGCGGCCACATGAAGTCCCCCTCCATCGCCCAGCGGGGCGAGGGAGGGGCTAGGGGTGGGAGTGGGGAGTCAGACCTACTGTCCAGACCGAATTGCAGACGCAGCGTGATGCAGGATTAAGAGCGAAATCCGCCCCCGCCCATATCCAGCAAGCGTAAGCAGCTATTAAAACAATAGCGCCACAGCGCGGGCTTCCATGCTCAGGCCCTGCCCCACCGGACCGAGTTTTTCGGCGGTTTTGGCTTTCACGTTGACCCGCGACACCTCCAGGCCCAGCGCATCGGCCAGGCACTGGCGCATGGCCGGGATATGCGGAGCCAGCTTGGGCGCCTGCGCAATCACGGTGCTGTCGATGTTGCCTATGCGCAAGCCGCGCCCGGCCAGCAGGCGTCCGGTTTCGCGCAGCAGCACGATTGAATCGGCGCCCTTGAAACGCGCGTCGGTGTCCGGGAAATGGCTGCCGATGTCGCCCAGGCCAGCCGCGCCCAGCAGTGCGTCGATCACGGCGTGGACCAGCAGGTCGGCGTCCGAATGGCCGAGCAGGCCGGCGCTGTGCGGCACGGTCACGCCGCCTATGACGAGTTTGCGGCCCGGTACCAGCGCATGGGTGTCCCAGCCTTCGCCGATTCTGAAGGGAGGCACTACAGGCGTATCAGGCTGGCTCATGGCTGGGATTCATTCGTGAGGGGCGCGGCAGCGGCGGTCTTGCTTGCAGCCTTGCGCACCCGCGGTTTGGCCGGCGTCCGGCTGTTGATCAGCGCTTCAGCCAGCACAAAATCTTCCGGGTAAGTCACCTTGAAGTTGTGCGCGCTGCCGCGTACCAGTTTGGGGGCCAGCCCGGCGGCTTCCATAGCGCTGGCTTCGTCGGTGACGGCTTCGCCCAGTGTGACCGCCATTTTCAGGGCCTGCGTCAGCGCGCCCAGGCGGAACATCTGCGGCGTTTGCGCCTGCCATTTGTCCTCACGAGAGACGGTTTCCACCACCCGGCCGTCCTGGCCCTGCTTGAGCGTGTCGGGCACCGGCTGCGCCAGCAGGCCGCCCACCGGGTCGCTGTGGCAGGCATCGATGAGCTGCTCGATCAGGGTGGCGGTGATCAGGCAACGCGCGGCATCATGCACCAGCACCCAGTCGTCGGCCTCGGCACCGCTGGCAGCCAGTTGTTCGAGGCCGGCCAGCACACTGGCGGCGCGGCTGTCGCCGCCACAGGGTGCCACTTCCACGCCGGCGGGAGCCAGCTCCTGCAGAAAAGAGTCACCCGGCGCCACCACCACCAGGCAGGACGCAATGCGCGGCACCGCGGCAAAGGCTTTGAGCGTGTGCATCGCCATGGGCACGCCCGCGATGGGCTGGTACTGCTTGGGAAGCGACGCCTTCTTCGCGCCGTCCGCCATGGCGCGCGTGCCCTGCCCCGCACACGGGATCAGCGCAAAAAACCGCGGAATCAGGGATTTCGGAGCGGGGGGCGTCATGGCCTGATCATAGATTCTAAAATCAGGGTGTCCAAGGTTCTCACACCCCATTCCCGCCGGTTTGGGGTGTTTCCCTTTTGCCCCGCCTTTTTGCCCGGTCCCTGCCACCTTTTGCGACTGCTTCATGGATTTACCCAAACTGCTTCCCGGCAAACGCTACACGCTGCCCCAGCCCACCGGCTCGGCCGACGCCCTGTTGCTGGCACAGCTGGGACTGAGGGAAAAAGCCGCCGGCCGGCTCACCGCCATCGTCACCTCGGACGCGACCACCGCCCAGCGACTGATCGACGAGATGGCATTTTTTGCGCCCGATCTGCGTTGCGCGCTGTTCCCCGACTGGGAAACCCTGCCCTACGACACCTTCTCGCCGCACCAGGACCTGATCAGCGAGCGGCTGGCCACGCTGTGGCGCCTGCATGCCTCGGGCGGCCAGCGCGACACGGACGGCGGGGTCGATGTGGTGGTCGTGCCGGCGACCACCGCGCTGTACCGTCTCGCGCCGCCGGCCTTCCTGGCCGGCTACACCTTTCAATTCAAGGTCAAGCAGAAACTCGACGAGGCCAAACTCAAGAGCCAGCTGACCCTGGCCGGCTACAGCCACGTCACGCAAGTGGTGAGCCCGGGTGAATACGCGGTGCGCGGCGGGCTGATCGACCTGTTCCCCATGGGTTCGCCCGTGCCTTACCGGGTCGACCTGTTCGACGACGAGATCGACTCGATACGTACCTTCGACCCGGACAGCCAGCGCAGCCTGTATCCGGTGCCTGAAGTGCGGCTGCTGCCGGGCCGCGAGTTCCCGATGGACGACGACGCCCGCGCGCGCTTTCGCAGCCGCTGGCGCGAGCTGCTGGACGGCGACCCGACCAAAAGCCGCATCTACAAGGACATCGGCAACGGCGTGGCGACCGCCGGCATCGAGTACTACCTGCCGCTTTTTTTCGAGGAAACCGCGACGGTGTTCGACTACCTCGGCAGCGAAGCCATGGTGGTGCTGCATGGCGACCTGGAGCCGGCTTTCCAGCGCTTCTGGCAGGACACCAAAGACCGCTACCGGCTGGTGCGTGATGCGCCGGACCGCCCGGCGCTGCCGCCCGAATCGCTGTTCCTGAGCACCGAGCAGTTTTATGCGCGGGCCAACGACTACGCCCAGCTCGCCATCCGCCCTGCCATCGAGGACGTGGCCGACAGCGCGCATTACCAGAAGCTCGGCGAAATGGCCGTGGTGCGTGGCGCCGAAGACCCGCTGGCCCGCTTCAAGGCCCACATCCGCAACACCCCGCAGCGCGTGCTGCTGCTGGCCGAAAGCGATGGCCGGCGCGAGAGCCTGCTGGACTTCCTGCGCGCCAGCAGCCTGAGCCCGCCGGCCTTCGATTCGCTGGAAGACTTCCAGACCAGCCCGGAAAAACTCGGCATCGCCACCGCCGCACTCAACACCGGCTTCAGCTGGCTGGCGGGCGACATCGACTTCGTGACCGAAACCGAGCTGTTCGCCGCCGGCGCAGTCACGCGTCGGCGCAACAAGAAGCAAGAACAGGTCAGCGACGTCGAGGCGCTGATCAAGGATTTGTCCGAGCTCAATGTCGGCGACCCGGTGGTCCACAGCGCCCACGGCATAGGCCGCTACAAGGGCCTGATCAACATGGACCTGGGCCAGGGCACCACCGAGTTCCTCCATTTGCAATATGCCGATGAAGCCACGCTGTATGTGCCAGTCAGCCAGCTGCAGCAGATCAGCCGCTACACCGGCGTCAGCGCCGACGAAGCCCCGCTGCACCGCCTGGGCAGCGGCCAGTGGGAAAAAGCCAAACGCAAGGCCGCCGAACAGGTGCGCGACTCGGCCGCCGAGCTGCTCAACATCTACGCGCGCCGCGCCGCGCGCGAAGGCCATGCCTTCCGTTATTCGCCCGACGACTACGAGGTGTTTGCCAACGACTTCGGCTTTGACGAGACCGCCGACCAGCGCGCGGCCATCCACGCGGTGATCCAGGACATGATCAGCCCGCGCCCGATGGACCGGCTGGTCTGCGGCGACGTCGGTTTCGGCAAGACCGAGGTCGCGCTGCGCGCCGCCTTCATCGCGATCACCGGCGGCAAGCAGGTGGCGCTGCTCGCGCCCACCACCTTGCTGGCCGAGCAGCATTACCAGACCCTGGTGGACCGTTTTGCCAAATGGCCGGTCAAGGTCGCCGAGATGAGCCGCTTCCGCTCCGGCAAGGAAATCAGCGCCGCGATCAAGGGCATCGCCGACGGCAGCATCGATATCGTGGTCGGCACCCACAAGCTGCTGAGCCAGGACGTGAAGTTCCAGCGCCTGGGCCTCTTGATCATCGACGAGGAACACCGTTTCGGCGTGCGCCACAAGGAAGCCATGAAAGCCATGCGTGCCGAGGTCGATGTGCTGACGCTGACCGCCACGCCGATTCCGCGCACCCTGGGCATGGCACTCGAAGGCCTGCGCGACCTCAGCGTGATCGCCACCGCGCCGCAGCGCCGGCTGGCCATCAAGACCTTTGTACGCAGCGAAAGCAACGGCGTGATCCGCGAGGCGGTGTTGCGCGAGCTCAAGCGCGGCGGCCAGGTCTACTTTTTGCACAACGAGGTCGAGACCATCCAGAACCGCCGCGAAAAACTCGAGGCCCTGTTGCCCGAGGCGCGCATCGCGGTAGCACACGGCCAGATGCCCGAGCGCGAGCTCGAAAAGGTCATGAAGGACTTCATCGCCCAGCGTTACAACCTGCTGCTGTGCTCGACCATCATCGAGACCGGCATCGACGTGCCGACGGCCAACACCATCGTCATGAGCCGCGCCGACAAGTTCGGCCTGGCGCAGCTGCACCAGCTGCGCGGCCGTGTCGGCCGCAGCCACCACCAGGCCTATGCCTACCTGATGGTGCCGGACATCGAGGGGCTGACCAAGCAGGCCAGCCAGCGGCTCGAAGCGATCCAGCAGATGGAGGAACTCGGCTCGGGCTTTTACCTGGCCATGCACGACCTGGAAATCCGCGGCACCGGCGAGGTGCTGGGCGAAAACCAGAGCGGCAACATGATGGAGATCGGTTTCCAGCTCTACAACGAAATGCTCAACGAGGCGGTGGCTTCGCTGAAGGCCGGGCGCGAGCCCGACCTGCTGGCGCCGCTCAGCGTCAGCACCGACATCAACCTGCACGCGCCGGCCCTGCTGCCCAGCGACTATTGCGGCGACGTGCATTTGCGCCTGTCCTTCTACAAAAAGCTCGCGACCGCCAAAAACACCGACCAGATCGATGCCCTGCTCGAGGAAATCGTCGATCGTTTCGGCAAGCTGCCGGCGCAGGCGCAAACCCTGATCGACGTGCACCGCCTGCGCGTGATCGCCAAGCCTTATGGCGTGGTCAAGGTCGATGCCGCGCCCACCGTGATCAACATCACCTTCAGGAAAGACCCGCCCATCGATTCGATGGCGATCATGCATTTGATCCAGAAGAACAAACACATCAAGCTGGCCGGCAACGACAAGCTGCGCATTGAACGTGAACTCAAGGAGCCCAAGGATCGCGCCCAGATGGTGCGCGATGTGCTGCGCTCGCTCGGACAACCCACCACGGAAACCGCCCCCGCATGACCCCCACTGAACGCTCCCCCGGCCTCGTCGTCAACGTTTCCACCCCCGAGCTCAAGCTCGGCGACTTCAAGCTGATTGCCTTCGACATGGACTCGACCCTGATCAACATCGAGTGTGTCGATGAAATCGCCGACGCCGCCGGCCGCAAGGCCGAGGTCGCGGCCATCACCGAAGCCGCGATGCGCGGCGAGATCACCGACTACAAGGACAGCCTGCGGCGGCGCGTGGCGCTGCTCAAGGGCGTCAGCGTCGAGAGCATGGAAGGCGTCTACCACGAGCGCCTCAAGCTCAACCCGGGCGCGGCGGAACTGGTGCACGCCTGCAAGGAAGCCGGCATGAAGGTGCTGCTGGTCAGCGGCGGCTTCACCTTTTTCACCGACCGCATCCGGCGCGAACTGGCCATCGACTACACGCGTTCCAATGTGCTGGAGGTCGAGGACGGCCTGCTCACCGGCCGCATGGTGGACCAGCCCTGGGGTGACATCTGCGACGGCGAGGAAAAGAAAAAGATGCTGCTGGACACCTGCGCCATGCTGGGCATCTTGCCCGACCAGGCAATTGCCATGGGCGACGGCGCCAACGACCTGCCGATGATGGGTGTGGCCGGCCTGTCGGTGGCCTACCATGCGAAACCGGCGGTGCGCGCGCAGGCCATGGTCGCCATCAATGAAGGCGGGCTGGACCGGCTGCTGGAAATCTTTTCCTGACAATGCGCTTGCTCAAACGCTTCGAAAGGCTGCTGCACGCCTATCCCGACGCAGAGCCGGTGCTGCCACCCCGGGGCTTTGTCGCCTTCATCTGGGCCGCCTCGGAGGGCGCGCGCGGCTACATCCTGCTGCTGGCCGGCCTGTCGGCCAGCATGGCGATTTTCGACGCCCTGCTGTTCGCCATGCTGGGCCGCATCGTCGACTGGCTGTCGATCACATCGCCGGCAAACTTCTGGGCTGAGCGCGGTCCCATGCTGCTGGTGCTGTTGGTGATCGTGCTGGCCAGCGTGCTGGTGGTGGCGCTGCAGACCATCGTCAAACACCAGACCCTGGCCATCAACTTCCCGATGCGCCTGCGCTGGAACTTCCACCGGCTGATGCTGGGCCAGAGCCTGTCTTTCTACCAGGACGAGTTCGCCGGCAGGCTGACCACCAAGGTCATGCAGACCGCGCTGGCGGTGCGCGACACGCTGTTCGTGATGGCCGACGTGCTGGTGACCATGGGCGCCTATGTGGTGACCATGACCCTGCTGGCGGGATCGTTCGACATGACGCTGGTGCTGCCCTTCCTGCTCTGGCTGGTGCTTTACGTGCTGTCGCTGGCTTACTTCGTTCCGCGCCTGGGCCGCATCGGCAAGCAGCAGGCCGATGCCAGGTCGCTGATGACTGGCCGCATCACCGACGCCTACACCAACATCGCCACCGTCAAGCTGTTTTCGCACACCCAGCGCGAAGCCGGTTTTGCGCGCGCAGCCATGCAGGACTTCATGAAGACCGGGCACCGCCAGATGCGCCTGGTCAGCCTGTTCGAGATCGTCAACCACACGCTCAGCATGGGCCTGATCGTCGGCATGGCCGGCACCTCGCTGTGGCTGTGGTCCGACGGCTCGGTCGGCGCCGGGGCCGTGGCGGCCGCCACCGCGATGGCGCTGCGCCTGCAGGGCATGTCGCACTGGATCATGTGGGAAACCACCAGCCTGTTCGAAAGTGTGGGCACGGTGCAGGACGGCATCAACACCCTGTCGCGCGCCCGCACCATCGTCGATGCGCCGGACGCACGCACCCTGCAGGTGCCGCGCGGCGAGATCCGCTTCGAGAACGTGGACTTCAGCTACAACGCCAACGGGCCGCGCGTGATCGCCGGCCTGACACTGACCGTGCGGCCGGGTGAAAAAATCGGCCTGATCGGCCGCTCCGGCGCCGGCAAGTCGACGCTGGTCAACCTGCTGCTGCGTTTTCATGACTTGAGCGGTGGCCGCATCCTGATCGACGGCCAGGATATCGCAACCGCGACGCAGGACAGCCTGCGCAGCCACATCGGCATGGTCACGCAGGACACCTCGCTGCTGCACCGCTCGGTGCGCGACAACATCGCCTACAGCCGGCCCGGCGCCAGCGAAGAGGACGTGCGCCAGGCCGCCGAACGCGCCGAAGCCGACGCCTTCATCGCCCACCTGACTGATCCGCACGGCCGCAGCGGCTACGACGCGCATGTGGGCGAACGCGGGGTCAAGCTCTCGGGCGGTCAGCGCCAGCGCATCGCGATTGCGCGCGTGATGCTCAAGGACGCGCCCATCCTGCTGCTCGACGAGGCCACCAGCGCACTCGATTCCGAGGTCGAGGTCGCAATCCAGGGCAGCCTGGACACGCTGATGCAGGGCAAGACCGTGATCGCGATTGCGCACCGCCTGTCGACCATCGCCGCGATGGACCGGCTCATCGTGCTGGACCAGGGCCGCATCGTCGAAGAAGGCGACCACCGCAGCCTGCTGGCCAGTGGCGGCCTGTATGCGCGCCTGTGGGCCCACCAGAGCGGCGGGTTCCTGAGCGACAACCTCAAGGAAGAACCGGAATTTGCGGCATGAGTTTTGGAAAAGTCACCCCCATCCTGCGGATCTTCGACGAGCGCAAGGCCCGGGAGTTCTATCTGGACTTTCTGGGCTTCAAGCTGGACTGGGAACACCGCTTCGAGCCCGGCCTGCCGCTGTACCTGCAGGTGTCCCGGGACGGCTGTGTGCTGCACCTGTCCGAGCACCATGGCGACGGCAGTCCCGGTGCGGCCCTGCGCATCGAAACGGACGAACTCGGGGCCTTTCACCGCGAGCTGCTGGCCAAAAGCTACCGCCATGCGCGCCCCGGCCTGCAGCACATGCCCTGGGGCAGCACCGACATGTCCATCCACGATCCGTTCGGCAACCGCCTGACCTTCACCAGCGCCGTCGGCAGCTGACGCCGCCTCAGCGTGGGTCGGTGAGCGGCAGCCGGACCGTGAAACAGGTGCCTGAGCCCACCTGGCTGCTGACCGACACGCTGCCGCCGTGCATGTCCACTGCATTGCGCACGATGGCCAGCCCCAGGCCGGTGCCGGGAATGCTGCCGACGTTGCTGGCACGGTGGAAGGACTCGAACAGGTGGCCGAGTTCGTCGTCTGGAATGCCGATGCCCTGGTCCGACACCTCGAACACCACACCCTGCGCATCCGCACTCACCCGGAACACCACCCGGCCGCCCCGGGGGGAATACTTGAGTGCATTGGACAGCAGGTTGCTGAAAATGTGCCTGAGCAGCTTCTCGTCGTAGAGGCCGGGTTCCGCACCGGCCGCATAGTCGAGCTGCAGTTCGCACAGGCTGCCGGCCTGCTGCAGGCGCGCCTCGTCGACCAGTTGCCGGCACAGGGCCTGCAGGTCGAGCGCGCGCGGCTCGAACTCCAGCATCCGGGCCTCACCCTTGCCGATCAGCAGCACCCGGTCCAGCATGCGCATCATGCGCTGCACGCCGGCGGTGATCGTGTCCAGCGTGTCGGACTTTTCCTGTGCCGGCAGGCGCTCACCGTAATGCTTGAGGATCTCGCCGGACGACAGGATGGTGGCCAGCGGCGTGCGGAACTCATGGCTGGTCATCGCGACGAAACGGCTGCGCAGCGCGTTGAGTTCCTTTTGCTGCTCCAGCGCCTCGCGGGTGTCCTCCTCCGACTTCCTGCGCGCGGTGATGTCCAGAAAGGTCCAGATCACGCCGGCGTCGGGGTTGTACGGCTCCAGGCAGTTACCGCCCATCTGCACCCACAACATCTCGCCGTTGCGCCGCCGCAGTTGCTGCTCGCAGGTGTAGCTGCCCGCCTGCCGCAGGGCGTCACGCGCGGCATTTCCGAAGGCTTCCCATTGCGCCGTACTGGTGTGCAGGCGCTCGGCGGAATGGCCGATCAGTTCCTCACGCGGGTAATCCATCATCTCGGCGAACTTGGCGTTGACCCACTCCAGGCGGCGCGACACCGACAGCACCATGCCGGCCAGCGCGCTGTTGAGAATCGCTTCGCGCTCGGACGAGGTGCGCAGCAGTTCAGCCTCCAGTTCCTTGCGCCGGGTGATGTCCGTCATCACCCAGACCGTGCCTTGCGTCATGTCGCGCGGGCTGACCGCCTTGCCCGACAGCGAGATCCAGATGCGCGTGCCGTCGTACTGTCGCACCTGGATCTCGGTCTGGTAGGCGCGCCCTTCGCGGATGCAGGTCGCGACCTCGCCACCGACGCGCAGGTACTCCTCGCGCGACAGGTAAAACGGCTCCATCGAGGTCAGGGTTTGGTCACCGGCACCGAAAATCTCCAACATGGCCTGGTTGGCCCAGCGAAAGCGCCCCTCGGGCGTCAGGAAGGCGATGCCGACGATGGAGTTCTCGAGGATGGTCTCGCGCTCCTGCAGCACGGTGCGGTAACGCTCCTGCGACTGGCTCAGCGCCTCGACCATGGCGTGGCCGGCCTCGCTGGCGGCCTGGGCCTGCTCTTTTTCGGCCAGCGCCACATTGATGCGGTCGGCCAGCGCAAAAGACAGCAGCACCATCTCCAGCGCCGAACCGATCAGCAGCGCGTTGGCGGTCAGCAAGTTGGACGGCAGCACGCCGGTGTTGTGCAGCACCAGCGTGGCCACCCCCAGCAGCAGCACCGCCCAGGCGGTCAGGAAATAACGCGCGCCGGGATGTTTGTCGCGCACGCTCAGCACGCCCGCCAGCACCACCGTCGTGACACTGACCACGGCCAGCACCGTCACCATCCAGGACGACACCGCGTAAGGCAGCGCCAGCGCCGCCAGCAAGGCCAGCAGCCAGCCCCCCACCAGGGCCAGCATCAGCCGGTTCATGCGCGGCATGCGGGTCGCCGCCGCCAGGAAATTGCGCGCAAACAGCAGGCCGAAGGCAGCAGCAACCGACATGCCCACCGGCGGCGAAACACTGTTCCACCAGAGCTGGTCCGGCCAGAGGAACTGCGCGCCCAGTCCGGTCAGCGCCGCCTGCGCCACCGCCATGCCGGCGACAAATCCCACATAAATCAGGTAGGCGCGGTCGCGCACCGAGCCGTACAGCAGCAGGTTGTAAAGCAGCAGGCCGATCAGCAGGCCGAAATACAGGCTCAGCATGGCGTATTCGGCCTGGTCATGCGCCCACAACGCCGGCGCCTGCCACAGGTTCACTGGCGCGGACAGCGTGCCCTGGGACTGCACACGCAGGTACAGGGTCTGGGGCTGGCCCACCTGAAGGGTCACCGGCAGCACATGGTTGCGGTGCGGCACGGGCCGGCTGGCAAAAGGCTGGAGGTCGCCACCATGCTGACGGGAAAAACCGCCGCCGGGCAGGGGCGCATACAGCTCGATCCGGTCGAGCGCCGGGTAGGCCACCTCGATCAACCACTGGGCAGGTGCGTCCGGACCCGGCTGCAGTTCGATGCGCAGCCAGAACGCCGAAGCTGTCAGGCCAAAGTTGGTGGCCGAACCGCTTTGTGCCACCGGCTGGAAACGCGCCTGCTGGCCTGGCTGCAGCACCTCGTCCAGCGTCAGCGCGGCGCCGGGGTCCTCGAGCACCATGAAGGCGCGCGACAGGGTGTAGCTGCCCGCCGTGCCAATCGCCATGGCACCGGCCTGGGCGCGGGCGGGGGGCGGCGCCGTCAGCAGCATCACGCCCAGCAAGCAAGCCGCCAGGCAGCCGGCAAAAAGACGTGAACCGGAATGGCGCGGTAGCTTGGTCATGTGCAGGGCCCTGTGCCGGCGCAAGCCGGGAATGTGCCGGCCATTATCCACGCGGCCTGCCGGACCTTGCGCGGCGCCGGCTGGACAAACCGCGCCCGCAAGGCTAAGGTGCCCCCTTACCCCTGACGGAGACGCCCATGGCCCTTGTTCATGCCCAGCCACTCGATGTGATCAGCGTTCGTCCCCTGGCAGCGCGGATCTCCGAGGTCAGGACCCACAGCCTTCTCAAGACCGACCGGGTACAACTGATGCGGCTGGTGCTGGCCGCCGGCCAGGCCGTGCCGGAGCATCAGGTGACCGGTGAAATCACCCTGCTTTGCCTGGAGGGTCAGGTGCTGCTGAACACGCCGGGGCGGCAATGCGGCCTGGCGGCCGGGGATCTGGTGCTGTTGCCGGCCGGGGAACCGCATGCGCTTGAGGCTCAGACCGACAGTTCGCTGCTCGTCACCTTGTTGCTGCGCCAGGACGTCCCCGCGCCGTGACCGTTTTGGGGCAATGATGCCGAGCGCCGAAGGCAAGGCGCCTCAGGATTGCGGCAGCGCCACTTCCCTGGACGTCTCTTCAACGCAGTAGTCAAAAAACTCGTCCAGCTGGTTGGACTTGTCGAACACGGCGTCCGCGCCCAGCTCCATGGCACGGCGGCGTACATCGTCCGTGGCGTAGTTGGTCAGCACAACCACCTTCTGGTACGGTTCGCGCTGCCGGCAACCGGCCAGCACACCCAGTCCGCTGCCCTCCTGCAGAAACAGGTCCACCACGGCAAGATGCCAATGGCCGTCATGGACCAGCAGCCAGCGGGTGGCCTCGGCTTCGGTGGCCGCGTGACCCACCACCTTGACCGACGCAATTTCCTCCAGCGTCTCAATCAGGTTGTCGAGGATCATCTTGTTGTCTTCGACGAGGTAAGTAATCAATGCCACAGCTTGTCCAGTCTTTTTTGCAAGTTTTCGGCCCGCGCCTGTCGGCACGGGCACCGGTTCAGTTCATCAGCACCGTGTGCTGCTTCATGTGGGCGGCCTTCAGGCGCGCATGCGCCGCATCCAGGGCTTCGAACGCGGCATCGATCGCAGCCGGGTTGCGCACCGGAGCGCGCAGCAACATGTCGTAGGTGGCGCGAAGGAAGTCGTAGTCGGCCAGCGCAACGGTGGGCCGCATTCCTCCTGAGGTGATCACTTCAGCCTGCATGGACATCTCCTGGTTGACTTCAAATTCCGGCACGTGTGCCGCATTCCTGCGACCCTTCGGTGATTGTTGGGGCGCGCAGGGGCCGGCACCATAGGCGAAGTGAACATCGGAGTGTGGGAACCCACCTACCACCGTGCGCTGCAACCGCTGGACGCAGACGCATCAGGACGGCGGCGCTGCGCCGGCAGGCAGAGGAAAGACGGGCGTGGGGCTAAACCGGCCGCAGGTGGGTGGGCGCGTCATGGTCGCCCATGGCCTGTTTGAAGCGGATGTGCGCCTGGTCCATGGCCACCATGGCGGCGTTGACGGCGTGGTCATCCGGCGGGCTCATGCTCAAAAAACGCATGTAGTCGGCGCGGGCCTCGTCATAGTCAGCCAGCGCCTGCTGGGCCGCGGAAAGTCTGTCTGGCGGCGTCATGATGGCTTTCAGATGGCCGGCTGGACAACGCCGGGATCTTCGGGATGCGGCAGCGGAGGCACCGGCCCCAGGTCGGGTTCGACCGGCAGTTCAGCCGGCCCGCTTCCGGGTTCATCACCGCTGGGCGGGGTGTGCTGGGTGGGATTGCGCGGGGCATGCATGATCAGGCCACCGCTACCAGCAGATCCAGCGGAATGCCGGCACCGACCACGGCCACGGCCGCTCCGACCATCGCCGAGACCGCAGAGACATACGCAAACACGGCCATCACCAGGGGGCGAGCGCCCGAACCGGCCAGCAAGGGGCCGCTGGGCAATGAGGAAGGGGTGTGCGTGTTCATGAGAATGCGGGCCGGAAGTTGAAAGAAAGTAGCTCCATTGTGCGGCGCCAACCCATCCCTGCCCATAGGCCGGCATGTGCTGCGCTTGTCGGCGGGCGCTGACAATCCGTCCGCGCCAGGCCGGCCCATGCTTCTTTTTTGATAGCTGCAGGCGCTGGCGGGATATGGCCCGGAGGCCGGTCAGGCCTGATTCCGGCGGCGCTCGCCCGCGCCCCGGGCAGGCTACAGCTTGGGAATACGCAAGGTCTTGCTGAGCATCAGCGTGCCGGACAGCACAAACAGCAGTGACAGCGGATGCAGGTCCCACGGACCGAGTTGCCACACGCCGCCGTACAACTGGGCGCCCAGGCGGCCCTGCCAGGCGGCGAAGGCCAGCAGCGCCGTGAGCAACACGCTGGTGGGGATGGGCGTGCCTTCGAAATAGGCGACCTTGGCAGCGCCCGCGGACAGGGTTTCGGCCGTCACGTTGTAACGCGCCAGGCGGCTCACGCCGCAGCAGACAAAATAAATCAGTGCGACCCAGTCCCAGCCGCCGCGCATGCCGGCCGCAAAAGCCAGCGCTGCGGGCGCCACGCCGAAAGAGATGATGTCGGCCAGTGAATCCAGCTCGCGGCCCAGCGCCGAATGCTGGTTGCGCCAGCGGGCCACTTTCCCGTCGAATACATCGAACACGAAGGCGGCCGGCGCCATCACCGCAGCGAGGTAGAAGAAGCGTTTGTCGCCCTCCACGGCAAACAGCATGGCCAGGAACACCCCGGCCACTCCGCAAGCCGCATTGCACAAGGTCAGGAAGTCGGCCAGGTGGAAGTCCCTGACCATGGAGAAATGGCGTGGTCGCTCAGTCACTGGCGTCGTTTTGAAGGGGCTGGACACGGATTTTATTTGGCGGGAACGATCAGCACAGGCGCATTGGTCTGGGGCTCGATTCGCACCGAGGTCGCGCCAGGCGGAACCACCACGGTCTCGACCTCGCGGATCACGCCGCCGCCGGCGACACTGCCCTGGCTGTTGCCATAACCCATGACGCGGGCTTCGCAAGCCACGCGGTCCTCACCGGTCAGCACTTCGCAGCGCTGGCGGGCATTGGCCTCGAACTGGGCGCCGGCATTGTCCAGCTTGCCACTGCGTTTTTCGGCCGCCGCATTGTTGGCCTCGCGCAGGCAGGTCGCCTGGTCCTGCTGTGTGCGCCCGGTCATGCAGGCTTCACGTTCTTTCTGGACATTGCCGGACGCATCGATGCCGGTGGTGCCGGTGGCGGTGATCGGCACCTGCGCCAGTGCGGCGCCGGAAGCCATCAACAGGGACACACCCATGGCCGCCAGCAGGCGGGGGGTTCGGGTTGTGAAGTAAGACTGGAAAGATGTGGACATGCTCAAGCTCCTGGGCTTTGGAAGATGCCTGAGTCTGGAACGGGCGCGGTCGGGCCCCTGAGGGAATTTATCGCCGATGCCCGGGGTGAGCCGCCCGAGCAACTGTAGGACAGGTCTTTCAGCGGGGATGCCATCCCGCCAGCACCTCAGGACAGCTTGGCCGGCCGGCTTTCACCCATGGTGAAGGAGTCTTCCCACTTGGTGGCAAAACGGTCCGGTTTCTCCTTGGTCATGAACGATCCGGTGCCGTCGGGATTGAAACCCACACTGGCATTCCTGCCACGCGCCTCGGTCGTCGCGGCCTGCTTGTCCTTGAGTTCCTGGATCGCGGCCGCCTTGGCCGCGCGGACTTTTTCGCTGGTGAATTCGGTGAGCGCTGCGTGGAAGCTGCTGTCGCCGCCGCGCGTCTCCTCGGCCTCCTGCTCGACGATTTCCGCCTCACCCAGGAAGGCCGTGCGCATGGCACCGGCCGAGGGCAGGCTGTTGCTGCGCACGGTGGTGTAGCCAATGCCGCATTCCATCAACAGGCTTTCCTTCATGTCTCGCTGGGCCTTGGTCAAACCGCGCTTGCCGGGCACATCCACACAACCGACGACCTTGCCGTCCAGCGTGCTGACGGTGAAGCTGCAGTACACGCCGTTGAGCAGTTCGTGCCAGTGCTGGTCCTTGTTTTCCGGTTTGTCCCGGGTGCTGGGAACCGTGAACCGCATGACCGGCACCTTGACCATCACGGCGTGGTCAGGAAACGCCATGCGCAGCCATTTCCAGACGTCCATCTCCTCGCTGGTGACCAGGCCCCTGGCATTGAGCAGCCAGCGGTCAGGAAGGCGCAGCTTGCGTTCGGCGTGGCGCCGCACCCAGCCGATATGCAGCACAACACCGACGCCAACGCCCAGCAGGACGCCTACCAAAGTCATCAGCCATGTGGACAGGTTCACAACAATCTCCTTCTATTGCGGCATGCTGCGGTGTTCAGCCCTGCCTGCGGAACCAGCATAAATCACAAAACACCCGGCGGTCAAAACTTGCGCTGCACAACGGTGTCGAAATGAATCCGCCCCCCGGTTCTGTCGCCAGCACGGTACACCCCCGCCACTTCAGGCGCCCGGCATCCCGCCAGGCGGAACCGGCCGCTGCCTGCGCCTATGCTCCAGACTGGATTGCAGGTCGCTGCGCGCCCGGTCAACCGCCGCCGGCGCCAGCGAATCGGCCGCCGTCAACTCCAGCTCCGCACTGGCTGCCAGGGATTCCGGTGCCCCGAGCCCGGTCAGTTCCGGGCCGCTCAGTTCAATCTCCCCGATAAACGCCGTGCGCAGGCTGTCTGCGGCCGGCCAGCGGCCCGGGCCGGCCATCACATAGGGTATGCCGCATTTGCCCAGAATCGACTCCTTGAGGTAGCAATGCGCCCGGTCCTCATCCGCGCCGACGAAGTCCACACAGCCGATCACGGTTCCGTCGGTACTGCAAACCGTGAATGTGCAGTACACACCGCTCAGGCGTTTGTGCCAGACGGCGCTGTCGGCAGGCGTGGTGAGCGCGATGTAGCGAAGCAGCGGAAGCTTGATCATCACCGGGTAACCGGCAAACTCCCCGCACAACCATTGCCAGAGCACCTGTTCGTCCGGCGTGACCAGTTCGCGCGTCATGATCGGCCACTGGCTGGGCGCGCGCAGGCTGCGCAGGGCCGTCTGGCGCAGGCGCCAGCGCCGAATCAGCACGCCAGCGGCCGCCATGCCCAACACCACAACAGCGCCCGCTCCCACCGGCCCCGTCAGATCAGCAAACACCCGGTTCTCCCCCTGTTTTCAAGGGAGTCTAACCAAATCCGGGGGTAAAGATATTTTTTCTATCGTCGACGACTTTTTTGTGCTGAAACCGCACAGGCCGGGTCCGGCAAGCCGCCAATGTGTGGCCGGCAGGCTCCTAGCGGAATTTCTTGGTGAACTCGCGCACGACGCCGATGATCTCGGCAGTGCCCAGCGGCCTGATGGGGTAACGCACATTGAGCGGCTTGAGGAACAGTTCCCCACCGTCCCGGATGAGCTGCTTGAAGGTGGTCTGGTTTTCGCTGTTGAGCGCGATCACATAGTCGCCGGGCAAGGCATCCATCTCGGGCTCGACGATCAGCAGGGAGCCTTCGGGAAAGGAGTCGAGGCTGTCCCCCACCATGCTGTCCCCCTGCACCCGCAGGGCAAAAGTGTGGCGCTTGATCGGAATGGTCACCGGGACCATTTCCAGCCCGTCGCGTGGCTGGAAGTTGTCGATGACCGTGTAGTTGCCCGCCTGGACTTCCGAGATCAGTGGAACCTCTGCCCTCACGTCAAAACCCGGGCTGACATTGGAGCCACCGGACATCAGTTCGGCCACGGACACGCCCAGCAGTTCCGCCACCCTGCGCTGGTTGGAGCGTTTCGGCGCCGTGCCGCCCGGTCTTTCCCATTGTTGTACCGCCCCGCGGCTGACGCCTGCAGCGTCAGCAAACTGCTGCTCGCTCATGGCCAGCCGCTTGCGGCCTTCCCTGATCAGTGTATGAACGCTCATAGTCTATAGGGTATGCCTCCGTCCTGATAGAAAATTTGGCAAGTGATAGATGATTTATCGGCATCGCGCGAGGCCTTCACCGCCAGGGGCACCAGCGGCACGGGCGCCGCCGCACCGGGCGCGGGGTCCGGGAAAGCCTCGCCGGACAGTGCCAGCCATGCCATGGGACAGCAAGTCGGCAAAACCGTCCATGACGCAGGTCAATGCCAGGCGCAGGGAACGACCCGCGGCGGGCCGCGCCGCCTAGCTGCTGTCCTTCAGCAAAAACTGCATGCTGGTGCCGGCCAGCTCCAGCACATCGTTGTGCACCAGCGGCACGGCCTCGCCGCTTACGGCGATGCCGTTCAGTGTGGGCGCAATCGGTCCCGTCAGGTGCGCCACGTAATAACCGTAACGCCGGTGCGACACCGCCACCACGCTGACCGCGGGATTGCCGAAGGTGCTCACTGCCTTGACCACCGGCACCTCCAGCCCGGCCGACGAGCCGGACAGGACCTTGAAACTGGCGTTCAGCGACGCCAGGGCTGACGAGGCAGCGGCCGCACTGTGGGCATCGAGCTTCATCTCCGCGGTTTGGTGGAAACCCGACTCTTCCGAGGCCGCGATGTACTGGATCCTGAAGTTGCCGATCGCAATCGCGTCGTTGTCCTGCAAGCGCTCTCGCGCCTTGATCATGTGGCCATTCAGGTAAGTTCCATTGGTGCTGGCCAGGTCCTCGACGTACACATCGGCCAGGCCGTGCAGCTCGAACACACAATGCTCGCCGCTGACCAGCGGGTTGTTGAGCACGATGTCGTTGTAGGGCCTGCGGCCCAGCGTGGTGCGGTCCTTGCGCAGGTGGACATGTTTGATCTCCACACCCTCGACCGAGGCAATGAGTTGCGGCATACCGGCTCCCACAGTTCAGCACCGGCGCCCGTCGCACGATGCCTTCTCATGGTATGCCGCGGCCGGGGCTGAAACAAGGGGACAGTCCGCCGCAGACGCAACAGACTGTGACTAGCGTGAGGTGCGCAGCGGCTGCAGCAGCGCCGACAGGCCGTTGTGGTCGATCTCCAGCATCAGTGCCAGCAAACGCCCTGTCTCGCCCTTGGGGAAACCTTCACGCGCGAACCAGGCCAGATAGTTGCCCGGCAGGTCGGCGATGAGGCGGCCCTTGTACTTGCCGAAGGGCATCTCGCGTGTGACCAGCAATTGCAGGTCCTCGGGCGCCACTCAGCCACCCGCCTGCTTGACGGTAAAGCCCTGTTTCTTCAGCAGCTCGATCAGGGCCGCCAGGTGGTCGCCCTGGACCTCGATCACGCCGTCCTTGACGGTGCCGCCCGAGCCGCAGGCCGCCTTGAGCTGCTTGCCGAGTTGCTCCAGCGCAGGCTGGGCCAGCGGCACGCCCTTGACCACGGTCACGCTTTTGCCGCCGCGGCCCTTGGTTTCGCGCGAGACCCGGACAATGCCGTCAGACGGCGCAGCGGCTTTGGCCTGGCGGCAGACACAACGCGCCTGCGGCTGGCGGCAAGCCGGGCACATGCGTCCCGCGTCGGTCGAATAAACGAGTCCGCCGGGGCGTGAATGACTTTTCATGGGATGCACCGATGTAAGAAAACTGCCCCGGAACCCTTCGCCCCGAGCGCTGTCGGCTATCGTACAGCGCTGCAGGCGGGATCCCCGCCACACCGGTGCTGCAGCGCCGGCTCAGATGTAGCCGGCAGGCTGCGGGGCGTGCCGCAGGTGCAGCGACAGACCCAGCGCCGCCATGTGCAGGCCGTCGCGGCCAAGAATGGTTTCGGCCAGGGGCAGGAAATATTCCTCCTCGAAACGGGCATGCGCCGAGTAGGCGTGAACCAGGTTCTCCACGGCATCCAGATCCAGATCGACCGCCTGGGACTTGGCCACGGCCTTGACCACGGGTTCCAGTTTTTTCCACATGGCCTCGATCTGGCGGTGCTCCGCGGTCAGGCGTTGCGCCATGGCCTGGACTTCCTCGGCCTCCGCGCCGCGGCGGGCACTGCGCAACACGGCGGGAAACAACTCGCGCTCCTCATCCGCATGGTGCTCGATCACCGCATGCTGAAACAGGGCCAGCGTGTCGGTGGCGATGGTTCGCGCCTGGGCCGCGGCCGCCTGGAGCGCGGGCAACTCCTCGAAGGCCTGAAGCTTGGACAGGATGCCCAGATGGCACCTGGAAAAACCGGTCAGCGGCTCACTGGAATGGCCCGGGTCGTGCGAGGCAGGAGGGGTTGTCATGCTGCCAATATAGGAGCGCGCCTGCGCATCTGGCTTGATGCACATCAACAAGGCGCCGCCTCCGCCGACCATCCGGCCGCCAGACCGGCGGCCGGGCATGACGCGGCCCGGGTTTGTGCATCAAAACGGGCTCCAGCCCATGGCTGACTTGCGTAAGCTGCTCCGCTTTTTATAGCATCCTAAGGCCTGGCTGCCTGCCGGAAATACTGCACCCGCTCGGCGTCTGCCGGGTGCGAGGCGAAGGCGATGCCCAGCCAGGAGGCTTGACGCTCGGCCCGGCCGGTGTCGGCGCCATCCGGCGCGTCCTTCGCACTGTTTCTCTGGGCCAGCTTGTCGAACAGGGTCACCATCACCTCCGGTGAAATCGATGCCGCCTGCAGGATGCGCACGGCCTCGGCGTCGGCTTCGCGTTCGGCCGCGCGCGAATAGCTGGCCTGCCCCAGCAACACAGGAACACCCGCCAGCACGCTGCTGAAGTCGCCGAGCACCACGCTGGCCAGCCCCCCCAGCAAGGTCACCTGCACCAGCGCGCGAAGCCCATGCCGGTGCCGCACATGGCCCAGCTCGTGCGCCAGCACGGCGGTGATGACACGTTCATCGCGATCCACCAGTTCCACCAGTTCGTCGGTCACAAGCAGTGTGCCGCCCGGCAAGGCCAGTGCATTCGGGCCGATGCGGCTCCTGCGGAATTCCAGGTTCCAGGCCGGCACGCTGCCCGGCGGCTGGGCCGCCAGCGCGCTGGCAAACGCGGCCTTCAGGCGCGCGCGTTCACCGGCAGCCAGCCGGCTGGGCAACATCAGCGTGCCGTCGATCGCGTCCAGCGTGGCGGCGCCCAGCGATTCATCCACACTCAGCGGTGTGACCGCCACCACCGCCCGGGCGGCGGCAGGCAGGCCCCATTGCTGCAAGGCCACCGCCAGCGCCGCCAGCAGCGTCACACTGACCAGCACGCCGCGCCAGCTTTGCTGCAGGCGCACCACCAGCGAATCGCGCCGGCCGCCAGCCCGGCTCCAGGCGTCCCAGGCTGCGGCGTCGCTGCACTGCACCGAGCCGCCACCCTCGAAATGCGCCACCCGCATGCCGTGGCGGGTGCGCTCCGGCCAGTTCACGTCGGCCAACGCCACGCTGCGGTCCACGCCCTCGCCTTCGACACGCAACACGGCGCCATCGATACGCAGCCGCACCGGCCGGGCGCGCGCACTTTGGCCGTCGAAATAGACCGCCTCCAGCACGGGCCCGGGCGTCTGCGCCATCTAGAAACCGATATCCAGTCCGAACAGGTCGCCGGCCGCTTCGCCGGCGGCATCCCCTTCGGCCCCCTTCATCTGGTTGACCAGCGTGTCGGGGCTGACCCGGGTCTTGACAGTCACCGCCTCCAGCCGCATGCGCGCCAGCGCCACCGCCGCAAACGGCCAGTACAGGCCCAGGGTCAGGATCACCAGCAGCCAGTTCTTGAGCGTCAGCACCAGCAGCCGCCGGAAGCGCAGGTCACTCAGGAAGCGCATCGAGGCGTTGCCGGTGCGTGTCCAGATCAGGTTCTGGAAGCGCGAGGTCAGGTAGGGCCGGACCACGACCAGCATGGCAAACACACCGGCCACGGCGCCCAGCACCCCGGCAAAGATGGCAGCCGCTGCACCGGCCCGCCCGGCCAGCAGGCCGCTGGCCTTGCCGCCGAAAATGAACACCACCACCAGCAGGGCGGCCAGCAACACAGCCAGCAGCATCACGCCGAAGGTCTTCAAAAATACCAAGTAAAAGGAGCCCAGCGAGGCCTTGAATTTGGTGGTCAGGGACGCCAGCGCATAGTTGTTGTGCTGGTACTGCTTGAGGTTCCACAGCAGCCAGGGCAACACCGCCGCCGTCACGAGGAACACACCCCCCACCACCGCGAGGTACCAGGCCGGTGGCTTGTCGGGATCGTCCACCCCCACCAGCGCCGCCACGATCGCCAGGCTGGGCACAAACATCGGCAGCACCGCGCGGTAGACATCCGGCAGCGAGCCCTGGAAACGAAAACGCATGCCGCGCCAGCTGGTGTTGGCCAGCCGGAACTGCATGGACGACTTGAGCAAGGCGGGCCACAGCGCCATCACGATCACAAACGCAATCAGGCCGGCGACGGCAGAAAAATTGCCGGCCGCGGAGTAGAGCGCAAACAGCAGGCCGACCAGCAGGTAACCCTTGAGCATCTTGATGGGCTTGCCATGAAAGTCCAGCGGTGCGCCGTCCACCAGGGTGTTGCCATGGAAATAACGCAGGCGCCGCACCTTGGCCCAGGGGTAATAAATGCCCAGGGTCAGCAGCATCAACAGCAGGTTGACGATCCAGATGCGGAAATATTCGCTGCCGGAGCCGGTGAAGCGGATTTGCAGGTGATAGGACTGTGGATCCTGGCCCGGCACCCGGGCAGCACCCGGCGTGTTCAGGCTGGACGGCACTGAAGCGTTCATGGTTTCCTCCTGATGTTGTTGTGATGGGGCCCTGCGTCCCCTGCGGCAGATCATATCGCCCGGCCCCTCACCGCCCCTGCCGGGCTTCCGGCCGGATGCGCCGTCCGGCAGAAAATCTGCCGCCGGCCCGGAAATATCCGGAACCGCGACCGCCCCGGCGACTCCAACCCGCATCGGCCGGATGGCCAGCCTCCAGGACACACCATGAAAAGCCGAAGAAACACCCTGCTGGGCCTGGGCGCCTTGTCGGCCTGGCTGGCCGGCGCGCGCGCCCTGTTCACCAGCGGCCCGGCTGAAGCCGCGGCGCCCGCCCGTGCCTATGAAGTCAGCAAAACCGACGTCGAGTGGAAAGCCCTGCTCCGGCCAGACCAGTACGCGGTGCTGCGCAAGGCCGGCACCGAGCGGCCCCACAGCAGCCCGCTCAACCAGGAAAAACGCGCCGGCACCTACCGTTGCGCCGGTTGCGCCCTGCCGCTGTTTGCCTCCAGCACCAAGTACGACAGCCGCACCGGCTGGCCCAGCTTCTGGAAGCCGCTGGACCAGGCCGTCGTCGAGGAGGTGGACCGCACGCTGTTCATGAAACGCACCGAGGTCCTGTGCCGCCGCTGCGGCGGGCACCTGGGCCATGTGTTCAACGACGGCCCGCGCCCGACCGGCCTGCGTTACTGCATGAACGGCGTCGCCCTGAGTTTTGCGGCGGCCTGATGCGCAGCCCCTTCAGCTTCAATCCGCTGGCATCGGTGGCTGCGGCCGGCCTGCTGGGCTGGGGACTGCTGGGCCCCAGCGCCGCCACCGAAAAAGCCGTGGTGCTGCCGCCGCCGGCCTGGGCTCCCGCCGGCAGCCCGGCCGCGCTTGAGACGGCCGTGTTTGCCGGCGGTTGCTTCTGGGGCGTGCAGGCGGTTTTCCAGCACACCCGGGGCGTGCTCAACGCGGTGTCGGGTTATTCCGGCGGCGCCCGCGAAACCGCCACTTACAGCAGCATAGGCACGGGCCGCACCGGTCACGCCGAGGCGGTGGAGGTCAGCTACGACCCGACACAGGTGTCCTACGGCCAGTTGCTGCAGATTTATTTTTCGGTCGCGCACGACCCGACGCAGCTGAACCGCCAGGGGCCGGACACCGGCACCCAGTACCGCTCGGCGATTTTCTACCGTACGGACAGCCAGAAACAGGTGGCCGAGCGCTACATCGCGCAACTCGATGCGGCGCAGGTGTATCCCCGCAAGATCGTCACCCAGCTGACGCCGCTCACCGCGTTTTACCCGGCCGAGGCGTATCATCAGGACTACGCCACGCGCCACCCGAATTCGCCCTACATCCGGCGTTTCGACCTGCCCAAGATCGCCAGCCTGAAAACCGTGTTGCCGGCGCTGTACCGCGAAACGCCGGCGCTGGCGGCCTCCGCCCTTGACAATTAAAACGGCCTTCAGCCCACGCAGGACCAGCGCAGCCAGCTATCGTTTTTATAGCGACTGGATGTAGTCTTCCAGGGGATACAAACTTCCGGGAACATCGCTGGTTTTCACCCGACCGCTCTCGCAGGCGGCCCGGATGATCTGCCGGTTCGGGTTGGGCCTGACGTCGCGAAACTCCATCCAGCGCGGATTGTCGCGGGTGTAGGTCGAGGTGTTGTGTGACGGGCCCTGCCACAAGGGCTGCATGTAAAACACCATGGTGGTATATCTGGCCTTGCGGCTGGTGCAATCGAACACCACCTCCGATTCATAGGAGCGGTAAGGCACACCCTCCCAGTTCTTGCGCAGCTGGGCGCGGCTCACCCGCACGCGCATGGTCTGCGCGTCCGGCGTGACGCTCACGGGCGAGGGATCGACCTCGATGGTGTCCACAGCCGGGTTGGCAGGGTCACCGAGCACCGTGAACCAGAGCGGCTGCGCCAGGGCAGCGCCCGCCAACAGCAGGCAGGCGAGGAAAAACTTCTTCACGGACAGCGCTCCATGCGGGATGAGGGGGCAGGAATGCCTGCAGCAATCCGCGAATCTTCCCACACGCAGGCACCACCCATCGCGCGCCGCTGCCGCCAGAACGAAAGTTTTAGCCAGGCGTCGCGCGGAGCCGACAGGCGGCAGCCGCAGGGCTCAGTCGAGCAGGGCTGCCGTCAGCGCAGCCTCGATCCTGTCGGCCATGTCGGCGATTTCCCGGGCCTTGTCCTGCCCGTTGATGATGCGGCGGGCCGCCACATAGTCACACCCGGCGGGCGTGATGAAGCTCGCCAGCTTTTTGCCGGTAAACAGCCCGGCGCGCATGCCCAGCGACATGATGCGGTAGGCACTGACCGGCTCGAGCACCAGCGCCGGCTGGGTGATGAAAGCATCGCCCAGGCCCAGCGCATGGCCGAGCCGCGCGTAGTTGGCACGGCCGGTGATCTGCACATAACCGCGCCCCTTGAAACGCAGGCCATCGCCGGCTTCGGTGTTGCCCAGCCGGACACTGATCGCCGAGGGTCGCTCGTACTTGGTGAAATACGAGTTCGCGCCGTATTCGGTGATGGGCAGGAAGGTGCTGGCGCATTCATGCTTGACCGTCGCCAGCATGTAGGCCACCCAGCGCAAGTCCTGGATCTCGGGGTCCAGTTCGATGAAGGCCAGCAACTGGTCCAGCCCCTGGTACTGCGAGGCCGTCAGCCGCGAAAACCGGTTTTCGTACCCAGCCACAAACGCCTGATGATCGAAAAACATGGCCCGTCTCCCGCGGCGCGAGGCAATGAAAGATCAGCCGCCCGATGTGCGGTAGGCATCCACCACCGCGTTGGAACCACCCACCAGCATCACGCCGGACCAGGCGAGTGTGCTGCCTGCGGGGGCCGCGCTGCCGTGCGGGAGCAGCTTGAGCGCCGGCGGGATGGCATTGACTTCCTGGAAAGTCACGAGGTTGGTGATGCTGCCATCGACCGCCGACAGCTGGCTTTTGACAAACTGCGAGGCCAGCGCTTCTTCACCGCGTATCGCCTGCTGCAACTTCGCAAGGGTGTGCGCCCCGCTCATGGTCATGTAATAGCTGCCCATGCTGCTCTCCTTCGTTAAAGCTTGTCCTTGATGGTGGCGGGAAGGTCCGGCTTGTCGCGCAGCACGCGCCGGTAGTTGCCCAGCAGCGAGGACTTCGCCTCCTCCACCGTGTTTTGCGGCAGCGACTCCAGCCCGAGCAGCTTGAGCAGGTTCTTCATTTTGGGCAGGTCGTCCTTCTGGGTGGCCGCCAGGATGGCGTTGACCACCACCACACGGTTGTCGATTTGGGCGTCCGTGAGCACCCGTGCCTCACCGAGCACCGCCAGCGCCTGGTCGGCTTTCGCTTCACGCGCGGCAGCGCCGGCCTGCACCGCGGCAACCGCCGACGTCAGGGTGCCGGCGGCGTAATAGTCATGCGTATCGGCCAGCGCCTGGCTGAAGCTGTACTGCGCCAGCGGTTTCTTCACACCCTCCAGGATGCGCAGCAGCACCTCCTTGCGCGATGCGTTCATGCTGGTCACCAGCGCCGAGGTCGTCTTCTGGTAGTAATAACTCTTGTCCACAATCGCCTTGCCGCCGCCCACCCCCGCTGCCGTCGCCGCCAGGTTGGCCTGTGCACGCACGCCGTTGGCGGCCGTGCCCAGCAGGTTGAGGCCGAGGATCAGCATGTCGGATGCGGCGTCCAGGTGTTGTTTGTCGGCCGTCAGCTCGCTGATGAACTGGATGTAGGCCAGGTTGGCCAGCGCGACGCGGGAATCGACGAAGGCATTGCGCCGCTCCTCGGTGGCCGCGCCCGCGTAGTAACCGGTGACCGAACCGGTGGTCCCCAAGGCCTGGCGCATGGCCGCCAGATCGGTCTCGACGCTGAACGCCGGGTCCGGCGCGCCGCCGTGGCGCAAGCTGGAGCACCCAGCCAGCAGCAGCAGTGACAAGGCCCCGAAAACCAGCAGCCTCGCGCCACGTCCAGGGCCGCCGGATGCTCCGCACTGCACAGTGATCTTGTCCATACCCATCGGTGATCACGCGTCCGCTGTGGCAGCAACAAGTCCACACCCGGGCGAAAATCACCTTCCTCCGCTGCAAATTACAAACGCGCCGCCGCTGCCGCGCATCCCCCATTCGCAGGAGAAAAAGTTGTGATTTTTTGGCGCCGAAAGCCCGGCAGGCCGGTGTCAGGTTTTGGCTTGTGCGGCCTTGCGGTCGGCCACGACCTTCTGCGCCGAGGCTCGCTCGCCGATGAACTTGACGTAAGGCTTGTAGTCCACGCCGCCAGCCAGCAGCAGGTCCTCGCCGAAGGCAGCCTTGCTGGCCATGCCGACCAGCGGCAGGTTGGCAAAGGCGGCGCAGTCGGCTTGCGTCAGGCTGTCGCCGGCGACGTAAGGGGAGAACTTCGCCAGCTTCCTGAAGGCCGCGATGTTGGTCTCGAGCTGCTTGCGGATGCGCGCCAGGTTGCCTTCGCTGAGCGGCGCTGCGCCGAAGAAGGTCGAGGCGTACAACTGGCGCGCGACGATTTCCAGGTGCCAGTCGATGAAGGTGGTGAGTTCGCGCACCTTGGCCGCCTCGAAGGGGTCGGCGGGCATCAGCGCGGGCTGGGGCACGGTCGCCTCGATGTAGTCGAGGATGGCCTGGCTCTCGCACAGGCCGCCGCGCTCGGTGCGGATAAACGGGATCTTGCCCAGCGGCGAGGCGCTGAGGATGGCCTCGTCCGTGCTGTGGGTGGCCGCCAGCTCTTCGGTGAAAGGTACGCCTTTTTCAAGCAGCGCGAGCTTGACCTTGTTGTAGTAGTTGGAAATCGGGGAGCCGCAAAGGGTCAGCATGGGAAAAGTCTCCTGGGTTGATGGTTCCCAGTTTATGCCGAGGCTTCCCGCCGGCGTGCAACCGCGGTGACAGCGCTCGCCGCGCCGGGGCCGTTCAGGGAAACAGCGGCGTCAGCAGGCGCACCGCGACGTTGAAGCCCTGCTCGACGGGCGTCACCCGCACCACCTCGGCCTCGCAGTTCAGTTGCCGGGTGCCGGTGCCGTCCGGCAGATCCAGCACCATCGCCAGGGTCTGGCCCGGCGCATAAGGGGTGTCGGAGGCGAAATACAGGCCGGTGGCGCTCAGGTCATGCGTCGCGCCCTCGTCGCCGTCGACGGTCAGGCGCAAGGCCAGGCCGAAACGCTGCGCCGCCCGCTGGTCATGCAAAAAAGCCATTTTTTCGCCCTGGGTGGAAATATCCATGATGCTCGCTTTGCAAAAGTCCGGGAAACAAACCCGACTGTCGACCTTAAGGCCTGCGCACGCGCGGGCTGTAGGCGCGCGAACGGGCTGCGTGTGGGACACGGGCTATCGCGCCTGTCTGTAGGCTTTTTGTTCTCCTCCAAATGCAGGATGACAGCGGGGGGCGAGCGCCGGAAACTGCCTTTCTGTGCGGTCATGGCCCAGCCCGGCCGCGCGCTGTTTCAGGGAAGTTCCCGCATGCCCATCCAGGAAGCGCTCCGGAAGTTTCGCCCCGCCGCGGCGGCCGTGGTCCTGGCCCTGCTCGTGCCGCTGGTGACCTTCAGCGAATCGACCCTCAAGTCACTGATGTCCGGCTGGCTGGAACGCTGCCTGATCGTCATCGAGAAAGAGCAACTCAGCCCGATCAAGCTGATGGTGACCGGCTACATGCGGGGACAGGCCCCCTCGGCATTGCCGCTGAGCTTCAGCGCCAACAAGCCCCTGCTGCTCAATGTCAAGTTCCTCAGTTCCGCAGACCTCACGGGCGCCAACAAGGACGCCAACCTCGGCCTGCACCCGATGGCCGGCGAGACCTGCCCGGGCGCACTCTGCGAAGGAACGGTCTACACCGACGGCGGCGAGCCCAAAATCAACTTCACCCTGCGGGACCTGAGCGAGTCCTTTCTTTACCGCTTCCACATCCGGCTGGCCAAGCCCGGAACGCTGGACGACCTCGGCGTGTTTGTGGTGTACGAAACCGGCCTGAAGGGCGGCGTGTGCCGGGTCGAGAATGCGACGCTTTTCAACTGGCCCGTGCGTGCAAGCCCGCTGGGCAAGATCCTCGCATCGGCGCTGCTGCTTCTCGTCGCAGGCAGCGCCGTGCTGGTTCTGACGGGATGGAGCAAGAAAGGAGATTGACATGCGCACCCTTGCCATCAGTCTTGTGCTGGCCTCTGCCAGCCCGGTTTTCGCCGAGGTGACCCTGCAGTTGCTGGTCAAGCAGCACGCCATGCCCAACACCCCACGGCCGTTTCGCGATGTGGGCAGCTTCAATATCCGTTTGGGCGACACGGCCTCGGCCGGCGGCGAATGCCCGGGCAACACCGACGCCAATGGCAAGCTCAGTTGCCGCTTCGCGTGCAAACCCGAGGACCTCACTGCGAAAAACTTCAAGATCGTGCCACCGCGCAACGAACGCACCAAGGGCTACACCGTGCCGGGCACCCGCGAGGTTTCGCTCAAGGGCTGCCAGCTGTCGGTCGCCGAGCTGGAGTTCGTGTATGTGGACATCGCCTACGCGGTGCGGGACGTGACCAGGGACACGCCGCTGGCGACCCAGTTCGCCAATGTCGACACCTCCACCTGGACGGCCAGCTTCGACCCCGCCAGTCCCGGCTGGGCGGCCATGAGCGCCACGCCGGCCGGGCGCGCCAAGCTGGAGCAGTTGCGAGCGCTCACCGGGGAAATCGCACTCGAAAAAGCCTCGGACAAGGACACGGCCAAGGCCGCCGTCTGGGGCAACTTTTCGGTCGGCATCTCCAACGTGCTGCTCAAGGACTCCGCCAGCCGCAACTACGGCCAAGGTGCAGCCAGCCAGATCAAGGTATCGCCCGACAAGGCCGACCTGTACAAAAACCTGGGGGTGCTGGAGGCGCATATCGAGTCCAGGCCAGTCATGACGCCGCGCGATGCCCGGCTCCTCAACGACGTCAGCAAGCTGCGCAACACCAGCTCCGACAAGCTGCCCGGCGCGTCGTTCAAGTCGATTGCGATGGACTGAGCGTGCCGTCGTGCGACTCCAGAGCCAGCAGCAGGCTGGTTCGGTGCTCGCGGGCGACGGTTTGCCATGACTCGCCACAAAGCGCCGCCTCGATCGCCCACAGAAGATTGAGGCTGACCCGCGCGCCCGAGCGCCTGGCCATGGAGAAAGCCGCCACGGACCCCAGCGCCGCAAGGTGCTCAAACGACTGGACGCCAGCAGCCGCAAGCACCGCGGCAGACTTCGGGCCAAGGTTGGCGATGGCCTGAAGTTCACGGATGGCCTGCGGCGATGGCGCAGACTTTCCGGCTGGCCCGGCGGCCTGCCTCGACCGGCTGGCACCGGCCGCTGCGGCAATCGCTGCCTGTATCGCCGCTTTGGCCTGCGGACTGTTCTTCCAGCAGGTGGACCCTGCCAGTGCTGCCGCTCCCTCGACAATCTGCCGCGCGTCAGCGGCGGCCAGGTCCCTCAGGTTCGAGTAGCCCATCTGCTCCAGCCGCGCGATGACTGCCGGTCCAACCCCTTTCACGGCCAGGAGCATCTTCCGGTCACTGCTTGAAAACATCACACCCAGCCGTTCTCGATAAACTCGTTGACGCCATACACACGGGTCTGCAACGGCCTCTGCTGGATGGCAACGATCAGTTGCCGGAGCCCGCTCGCGTAGGGGGACTCACCGTACACGCGGGTTTCCATCGCGATGGTGCAGGGGCCCTCGTGAATCTCGATGCGGTGATACGCGTGCCGCGCCAGATGCTCTGTCGGGATGCCGAGCTCTGTGGCCTGCTCGGACGCACTGCGCACGGATCTGACCCCGGACGCAGCAACTCCAAGTGCATGGGCCATCGCCACCGCGCTGCCGGGAACGGAAACCTTAGGGAAACGCGGATCAAATCAAGTTTTAACGTGGCGTTGGCGTAGCGCATATATTTTTGTTTGCGCTGCGCCAAATTTCGCGATATTTTTCGCAATCGCGCCCGACTTTTCAGTTTCTGCGCCTCT